>ENA-ORSO01000374-ORSO01000374.1-human-gut-metagenome-genome-assembly--contig:-NODE-374-length-39793-cov-20.253561_pt1 | contig 39793 bp, 27 predicted proteins | sample MGYA00241902_ERZ509168 | MGnify/ENA primary metagenome ERZ509168 (study PRJEB26280, sample SAMEA2338806) | human gut metagenome | biome: human gut; feature: human-associated habitat; material: faeces... | reverse complement strand
CGGCCAAGTACTGGAGTAATCTCGGCCAAGTACTGAGACGATATGTTTGCTATCTCTTTTTATTAACAGGCAATGTCTTTTCTATTTACGTTTGTTGCAACCCGTTACTGCCCATGGTATAAACAACAACTGGGAGCCTGTAACCATTGCCAATGTGCGGTGTGGTACAGGGCTCCCAGCCTTTTTTCGTTATAATTAAATTGGAGATAATGAAGTTGATACGCTATCACAGCGTGTAACATTTTAACACTATACTATTTGTATGTTATTGTTCATCTCAATATCAAGTGCTTTGCTATGGCGTTATGCCTAACAAAAGCAAAAAGACGAAACAGCTTCAATTTCTTTTTTGAAGACTTGTCTCGCTTTACAATATACATTAAAAAAAATCTTTCCTTATTTTATCTTAGTAAAGTTTTTATTCTTCAAGTAATTGGTATACAATTGAACTTTGTGGTTGCAAAAATAATAAATAATTATTAAAATTGCAACCTCTACATTGCAATTTTGTGTATTAATTCAACCAACGCCCCTTTTTTGTCCACTAATCAGCCTTTTTCTCCTATTTATATAGTAGCTCTTGGCTTACAATTGAAGGCGAAAGAACTGAAAGTGAGCGAAAAGAACATTATATAGCATGACGAAGGGCAGCAAATGGCATGATATAAAGACTGGTCGTGCGTAAAAGAGAGCAAGGCAGGATAACGAAAGAACGTAAAAAAGGTGAAAACGGTAGTAATAGAGATTTCCCCACGCCCTTTTAGGGAAAAACCTTGGCGCAGATTGAGTTTTATTTATATCTTTGCAAAACAGAATAGAACAAAACAGAACAGAACAAAACAGAAGATAATAAAACAAAGCTGAATAAAATAGAAGATAAACAATAAATATTGAAAACCAAGATATATACAGATATGACGAAGAAAATGTTTACACTGGCATTGGTGGCACTACTGTTGCCGATGAGCATGATGGCTCAAGCCTACAAAAGTAGTCGTTACTATAACAAAAATACAGGACGACTGGAGTATTCGAACCGCTCAATCATGTATCAGCCAGGACAAAATTATTACGGACTGCGTCTGGGTCCTGCCTTCTCAAAGGTAAACTCTGACGACAAGAAACTGGATGGCGGCAACTGGCAGACGGGCCTTAATTTGGGCGCTGTGGCGGGCTTCTCATTGTCAGATAGTTTTCCCTTGTTCTTAGAGGGTGGCGCCTTCTATACCGAGAAGGGTGGAAAAACCAACTATAAGGGCAAGAAGATGACGTATAACCTTAACTATCTTGAGGTGCCCGTGGCCGTGAAATATGCTATACAGATGGACGACGAGCATGTTTCAATACAGCCGTTTATGGGTGTGTATGTGGCGTGCGGCATCAGCGGTAAGACGAAAATCTATGACGACCGCGAAGCCCATAGCTCGTTCTCTGACGACTACTTCCAGCGTTTTGATGGCGGTTTGCGCATGGGTTGCGGATTTGCTTACGATATGTTCTATGTAGAGCTGGCCTACGACTTGGGCCTTACCAACATCTGCCACGACGAGTTTGATGCTTCGCATAACCACAGTCTGCAGCTTAATGTGGGTGTCAACTTCTAAGCTTTACTAAGCCCTTATCCAATAGAAAAGTGATGGGCGTTATTGCTATTAAAAAAGAAAATGCTATTTTTGCAATAAATATTCATATAAAAACTTTATGATTATGAGTATAGCAGAAACACAACAAGCATTGGCTTTTGCTGCAATGTGCGTAGACATAACGGCACAAGCAGAAGGATGTAGCCGTCTTGAAATGTATCAACGCCTGAAAAAGGTAGGACTTATGCATGGTCTTACTACAAAACTCGATGCTCTACATACACAAAGTAAAGAATATGTGGTTGACGAGTTGTTAAAGGCGCTTCATAGGTTAGAAGCCAATCAATCATAAACAATAAATTCTGAAAAACTAATGCGTAAGGTCTTTCATGGTGCTACAAATGTAGTAAAGTCACCTCTTTGTAATATCGGACGCGACAATCTTGATTTCGGTAAGGGTTTCTATGTTACAGATATCCGAAAACAGGCTGTCGGTTGGGCAACGAGAGTTGTAAACTTAGATTTGCCACAATGGCTAAATATCTACGAATTAGACGATGCGTTTATCAAACAAAATGCTAAATGCAAAGTGTTTACATCTTACAATGAAGAGTGGTTAGAGTTTATTGTTCAAAGCCGAAATGGTAAAAAACCTTGGAAAGGTTTCGATTATATTGAAGGTGGTATTGCTGATGATCGTGTTATCACGACTATCGAGGATTATCTAAACGGAGACATCTCTATGGAGTATGCATTGAAAAGATTGTCAGAGCATCAGCCTAATAATCAGATATGTATCATTTCACAAAAAATACTTGATAACAGTTTGCATTTCATTAAAGTAGAGCCATTAAACGACTTAGCAAGAAAGGAGATATAAGTATGTTAAGAGATTCGCAACTTTGGATGAAGATAGGTAGGATATGTACCCAGCTTTCTAAACGTTTGGATATATCTCCAGAACGAGCTTTTGATATTTTTCAAAAAAGTAAAACTAATGAGTTGTTGCATGACGAGCGTTCTTTGCTCTATCTGATGAGCGACCTTTATATTATGGATAATGTTATCATGGAATTGAAAGGAAAATAAAACTTCATTCCACAACATCCTATAACGAAAAAAAAGATATATCCTTGAGCTTTATGTTCGCCACAAGGGTATATCCTTTTTTTTGTTATGTTCTTATTCGTTTGCGTTCTTACACGTTCACGTTCTTACATATTCAGGCTTTCATTACTTAATGTCGCCCACCTTAATCAGATATTCGGCTATCTGTACAGCGTTCAGGGCTGCACCCTTACGAATTTGGTCGCCCGAGAGCCAGAAGGTGAGGCCACAGTCGTCGGCCAAATCTTTGCGCACACGGCCTACGTACACGTCATCTTTGCCAGCTGTTTCCAGCGGCATGGGGTAAACCATGTTGGCAGGATCGTCTTTCAGTGTGCAGCCCGGAGCAGCGGCAATGGCTTTCTGTGCCTCTTCAACGCTGATGGGGTGCTCGGTTTCAATCCATACGCTTTCAGAGTGTGAACGAAGTGATGATACACGCACACACATTGCCGAACATTTTACGTCAGAGTGCATAATCTTGCGTGTCTCGTTAAACATCTTCATCTCCTCTTTTGTATAGCCGTTATCGGTGAACGAGTCGATTTGTGGAATAACATTGTATGCCAACTGGTGGGGAAATTTTTCTACGGTAACGGGCTGGTTGTTTACCAACTCTTTATACTGCTGTTGCAGCTCGCTCATGGCAGCAGCACCAGCACCGCTGGCACTTTGATAGCTGGCAATATGTATGCGCTTGATGTGGCTGAGCTGTTCAAGCGGCTTCAGCACTACTACCATCATGATAGTGGTGCAGTTAGGGTTAGCAATGATGCCACGGGGGCGGTTGAGGGCATCTTCGGCGTTACACTCGGGCACCACCAAGGGTACATCGTCGTCCATGCGGAAAGCGCTCGAGTTGTCAATCATTACGCAGCCGTGTTTGGTGATGGTGTCGGCAAACTCTTTTGAGGTGCCGCCGCCAGCCGACACGAAAGCCACGTCGATGTCTTTAAAGTCGTCGTTGTGCTGCAGGAGTTTTACCTCATACTCTTTTCCCTTGAAGGTGTATTTTGTTCCAGCCGAACGTTTCGAGCCAAACAACACAAGGTCGTCTATGGGGAAATTTCTCTCTGCGAGTATGCGCAAGAACTCTTGTCCTACGGCTCCGCTCGCTCCAACAATTGCTACTTTCATAATACCTATTCTTTTATCATTTATCTTTTATCGTAACTTTTTCAGGCAGCCTATAGGCGACCTATTGCATGCAAAGTTACAACAATTATATCAATGTGCCATCATTTTTATTGTTTTTTTAGCGTTTTGTCAGCGCATCATCCACAGGTTTTCAATGCGCACCATGGGCACCACTACCTCTTCGCGTGTGCTGTCGGCAAAGCATAGCAACAAGAAGGCGCGACCTTCATTGCGTGCGGTGTCGGCAGTGGCGTGTATCAGGTCTACGCGAGCGAGGCCATGATGGTCGTCGTTCATTTGCGCCACATACATACGGGCATTGTCAATAAGCTGCGAGCGATAGCTACTGGGGATAGAGTCGGGTCGATAGAAACCATCTACAAACACGTCGTAGCGGCCGTGCAGCAGGTTTTCATAATACAGCTTAGCGGTGCGGCCCACCATTTCGCTGGGGTCGTCGCCACCCTTGCCGCCACAGGCAATAACCAGCATGGCGGCAAGGATAACGAGCAAGACAGAATATCTGTGTTTCATTCTGTTCACATTATCTGTGCATTGATATTATTTCTGGCGTATAAACACGTTGATGGGGCAACCGTGCATAGGCCAGTTTTCACGAATTTTGTTTTCAAGGAAGCGGCGATAGGGCTCCTTGATATATTGCGGCAGGTTTGCGTAGAACACAAACGAAGGTATCTGTGTGTTAGGCAGCTGTGTGCAATATTTAATCTTAATATATTTACCCTTGGTTGATGGTGGTGGGTAAGCCTCGATAAGGGGCAACATTACCTCGTTCAGTTTAGCGGTGCCCACCTTGGCCTTTCGGTTCTGATATACCTCTTTCGCCATTTCAAGCACCTTGAAGATGCGCTGTTTGGTGAGGGCCGAGGCAAAGACGATGGGAAAGTCGACAAACGGTGCCATGCGCTGACGAATGGCGTTCTCGAAGGTCTTTATCACGGCCTGGTCTTTGTTTTCTACCAGGTCCCACTTGTTTACCACTACCACCAGCGACTTGTTATTGCGCTGTATAAGCTGGAAAATGTTCATATCCTGAGCCTCGATGCCACGTGTGGCGTCAATCATGAGGATGCAGACATCTGAGTTTTCGATGGCGCGGATAGAGCGCATTACCGAGTAGAACTCGAGGTCTTCTGACACTTTGTTCTTACGACGAATACCAGCCGTATCGACGAGGTAGAAGTCGAAGCCAAACTTGTCAAAACGTGTGTAGATGCTGTCGCGTGTGGTGCCTGCAATCTCGGTTACGATGTTGCGGTCTTCGCCAATAAAGGCATTGATAATGCTGCTCTTGCCAGCGTTAGGGCGGCCCACCACGGCAAAGCGAGGTATGCCGTCTTCGGTTTCGTCGGCGGTGGCGATAGGCAGCTTGTCGAGCACCATGTCGAGCAGGTCGCCCGTGCCGCTACCTGTAGCCGAACTGATGCACTGGGGGTCGCCCAGGCCGAGCGAATAAAACTCGGCAGCATCATATATCTGGTCGTTGTTATCGGTCTTGTTTGCTACCAGGATGACGGGCAACTTTGATCGGCGAAGGATGGTGGCCACGTCTTGGTCCCAGTCGGTAAGGCCCGTCTGCACGTCAACGAGGAAGAGCACCAGGTCGGCCTCCTCAGTGGCTACGAGCACCTGTCGGCGAATAGCGTCTTCAAACACGTCGTCTGAGTTTACTACCCATCCACCCGTGTCTACCACTGAAAATTCGCGTCCGTTCCACTCACACTTGCCATACTGTCGGTCGCGTGTGGTGCCTGCCGTGTCGCTCACGATGGCGCGGCGCGACTTGGTCAGTCGGTTAAACAATGTCGATTTGCCCACGTTGGGGCGTCCTACGATTGCTACTAAATTTGCCATTTCTGTTTCTTAGTCTGTTGTTTCCCCTCTTCTTGTTATATTTGTTTGAAAGAAAGAGGGCCGGATGTGGTCTCTGCATCCATGTTAATAATTTGCCGGAGCCGACCATGCTCTGGCCCTCGCCCCTTTGGCGAGAGTGTGCCCTCTTTTCTATTCAGGGCCTTTTTTAATTCATAATTCATAATTCGTGATGAATTATTCATATCCCATTATGAATGATGCATTATCCATTATGCATTATGAATTGTGAATTATGAATTATGCATTAAAAGTTATTCCGGGTTATATCCAAAGCTGTCGAGCTCTCGTTTCGAGCTACGCCAGTCTTTATCTACCTTTACATAAGTTTCAAGATAGATATGTTTGCCGAAGAATTTTTCAAGTGTCTTACGAGCCTCGGTCGACATCTTCTTTAGTGCCACGCCACGGTGCCCGATGATGATGCCTTTTTGCGAGTCGCGCTCAACATATATCACGGCATGAATGTTTATCTTGTCTTGCTCCTCCTTAAACATATCTACGCGCACCTCTACCGAGTAAGGAATTTCTTTATCGTAGTAGAGTAATATCTTTTCGCGAATAATTTCAGATACGAAGAAGCGGGCAGGCTTGTCGGTGAGCTGGTCTTTGTCGAAATAAGGGGGCGACGGTGGCAGCAGCTCTTGTATGCGCTTCATCAGTATGTCGGTGCCAAACTTGTTCTTGGCCGATATGGGCAGTATCTCGGCGTTGGGCAGCAGCGTGTGCCACTTCTCTACAATGTCGCCCAGCAACTTTTGGTCGCTCTGGTCAATCTTGTTAATGAGCAGCAGCACGGGTATGGTCATCTTCTTCACCTTATCGAGGAAGTGCATGTTCTTCTCGGGGTTCTCTACCACATCGGTAACGTAGAGCAGCACATCGGCATCTTGAAGGGCCGACTCGGAGAAGGCGAGCATCGACTCTTGAAGCTTATAGTTGGGCTTAAGCACGCCTGGGGTGTCAGAAAATACTATCTGTGCATCGTCGGTATTAACGATGCCCATGATGCGGTGGCGCGTGGTTTGCGCCTTAAAGGTGGCGATGCTGATACGCTCGCCTATGAGCTGGTTCATCAGTGTTGACTTACCCACATTGGGGTTGCCCACAATATTTACAAATCCTGCCTTGTGCATTTAAAGTGTTTCTATTTATTTCATAAAGAAGACGTATCGACATTCTTTATGATTTTGATTACATGTAATTTACAGGTGCAAAGTTACTCATTTTTTTCAATATATCGGTTCATCTCTTCCCGAATTATCAAGTGTTCAATGGGTTATAGCATTGCATATTATACAAAAAAGGTGCATAAAAACCTTTCGTTAAGGTTTTTATGCACCTTTCTCTATGAATGTTTTATTAATGCTTGATAAATGTTTACTTCACAGCTCTTACAGCTTGGCCTAAAACGCGGGGGCCGCAGCCTATTGTGGGGAATTGCTCGTCGCTCCTAAATTGATACGAAACGGCACGTTTCGATTGTTTTAAGTCGTCAAGAATGGAGGGGTCGTAAGCACTGTGGTCGTGTGTGTTAAGGTCGCACAGCTCGCCACAGAGGTAGTCGCCTTCTGTTTTACGCTCCCACACTCCATTTTCGTTGCCATAGCCTGTGCAGGGGAAGAAAATTTTGTTGCCGTTAGGCCCAGTGCCCATCAATCCCTTGCAGCCTTTATAGGTGGTCCGCTCAAAAGTGCAGTGAGTTAGCAGCTCGTCTACCTCTTTCCTTGATGGCATGCGCCATCCGTTGCCCCATGTGGCGTGTGCCACATCGTCGTTGCTGCCTATGAGGGCCGTTTTTCCTTTTGCCAAGGTATATTTGCTGTATGAGTCATCAAAATAGTGGGTAAATGTTTTGTGGGTTTCTGTCTCGCCCCAAGCATACAGGCCACCAGGGTCTTCGGCCTTCGTGGTGCCTATGTTCCATCCTGCCCAAATGGTGCCGCTGGGCAAACCGAGGTCTATTTCTTGCGTAAAAGTGGGCTCGGCATTGGTCACGGCTTCTGTTTGTGCTGAGGGTGTCGACTTGTTATATGCTACATAGAAAACAGCTACGAGCGCTATGCAGATGGCTGCCAGCCATATGGCAATTTTCTTGTAGCTGAACCTCTCATCCTCCTCGTCGTCGTTCTCGTCATCGTCTTCTTCAGGTTCAACAGCCTCTTCTTCAGGTTCTACAACATCTATGGGTTGCGCGTTATTCACAGGCTGGGCATGGGTTGCGGGCTGTTCATAATCGGTGTCCTCGTCTTCAAGAACCGTGTCTTCGCTTGCCGTGCTGCCGTTGATGGCGGCAATGGCTTGCAGCATCTCGTTCATAGATTGAAAACGTTGCTTGCGCATGGGCGACATGGCTTTCTCTACCACGGCAATGGTGGCAGCGCTCACGCCAGCCTGTTGTAAAAGCAGGGTGGGGAACCCATCGTTCAATATCGTTGAGGCTTCGGGCGGTGTTTGTCCCGTCAGCATCTTAAACAGCGTGGCACCCAGCGCATAAATATCGAGTGTTACGGGTATCGTGCCATCTTGCTTGAAGTTGGCTTGCTCAATGGGCGCATAGCCTGGCGTGCCCAAACCTATTGATGTGCTCGACTCGGGTTCGCCCTTTTCATCATACTGTTTTGATAGGCCAAAGTCGATGAGCAGCAAGTTGCCCACCTTATCGCGCATAATGTTCTTGGGCTTCAGGTCGAGGTGAATAATGTTGTGGCTGTGCATATAGGCCAGCGCCTCGCCCACCGTGCTGATGCTGGTTAGCGCCTCGTGTTCTTTTAGCCGACCCTTCGACAGGATATATTGGTCAAGCGTGTTGCCATCAATATGTTTCATTACATAATAGGTGGTGTTGTTTTCGTCAAACACGTCAACCACCTGCACAATGTTTTTATGATGAAGCTTGGCAAGGTTTTCGGCCTCTTTTCTAAATTTGTGCCTATAGTCTTTCACCAGCGTGTTTTGTGTGCCCTCAATGTTGGCTCCGTCGCTGGTGCGCACATTGATGTCTTTCATGTAAAACTCTTTCACGGCCACGTCAACCGTAACATCCATCTGCCCCAGTGGCCCATTCATCTGCACACGTGTGTTGGCCATATAGGTGATGCCGAAGGTGCCAGCCCCCAGCACTCGCGAGATGGTGTATTTGCCTTCCTGTAAGGTTGTTCCTGCTTTTAATGCGTTCATATTGTTTCGTTTTTTATCCAGTGGCATTGTTTATTGTGCGAATAAACAAATAGATGTATAAACATACATATACATAAACATACATATGTCATACCCATTAATGATAAAGGGTGTTTAGTTGTTGCAAAAATACTATTTTTCTTTTATAGATGAAAGAAAAAGACGAATTATTGAGTGCAAGTTTTGTCCTATCAAAACTTCCACCGCAGTTGCACCTCTCCTGACTTCGTCATTGCGTCACCCAAAAATCTTCATCAAAGAGTTTGGCGATTTTCTGATGCCTTGCCATCAACATTGTCTGAGTGTAAACCTCCTTGTTCAGAGGTAGCCTAATTTGTATTGTTGTGATGGTCTTAGCCAATACAAGCACCTTGTCTACGCTCATTTTTATCTCTGAGACTTTCAGCATGCGCTCCAATTCCTTGTATACTTTCAAAGCCACAAAGCAGATGCATATATGAGCCTCGATGCGTTTGCGTGTAAAATGAAACATAGGACGTGTCTCTATCTTTGATTTTGCTATACGGAAGGCCCGTTCTACATGCCAAAGGTTGTGGTATGCAGCATAAACGTCTTGTATTGGTATATCCGTATTGGTGAGATATCCCTTTAGACCATCCCATTTGGAGTCGTCGGCAACACGGTCATAGTTGATAGCTACCTTCACTTCACCATCCATGGATAAAAACTTATTGTAACCTCTTTTGTTGATATTGCCTTTAGTGAGCGCATCATGCTTGTATGCCTTTTCCAACCTGCGTATTCCCTTCTCTCGGTTATAGGCATCTTTCTTAGCACGGTCATCTGTATAGCTGACCAAGAGCCGACGGCCGCCTCCTTTGTCATATTCAACCATCTGGCAGTCGCGCTTTGGCTGTTCCAATATCCAGTTCTTGACTTCCAGACTTTCATTCTTTATCTTCGCACCTATTATATACTTGTAGCCATGAGCCTCAAGTTCCGCTATATTTGCATTGTTCATCAGACCAGAGTCGGCTACCACAACGAAGTTTTCCAAACCGTATTTGCTTACAAACTCGTTTATCGTCGGCAGCATCGTGTGGCCTTCATATTTGTTGCCCTCATGGATGCAATAGATACCAAGTCGCGTCCGTTGAGAAGGATGTTGCTGACGTTGGACAGAACGCAGCGGACTTCTTCACGCTCTGAGTAACGAAGCCAGGAAAAAGCAAGTGTCGTACACAACTCCATTGAACGTTGTGTACGACACTTTTATTTTATATACCCAAAGCGGTCAGACGGGCGTCACGCCACGCCTTCAAATCAGCGCACAGGCATGACTGCGAACTTCATATTATAGTCCATTCCCGTCTTTATCTCATATTCCTGCAGCGGCTGCGGACCACAGCTGGCATTGCCGATGCCACGTTGTATGCAGTCAAGCGTAAGCACAACCTCATTGCGACGAATCTTGTCGAGGTCATGACCATACTTCACCTGCCACAGCTCGCGGTCGGTATAATGCTGTGCCGAGAAGTCAAACGTGCCGTCAGCTACTATGCGCAAGCCCTTGCCATCGGCGTCGGTGAACTGCAACCAGCGTGTGTCCGTGCGCTCACCCATAGTCTGTGTCCTCACGTAATGTTCGCGCATGCCGTCTACCGTGGTCTTATATCTTCCCACAAAGGCAGCAGAGTTGCGGTCGCGATAGTTCTCCATCGGACCACGTCCATACCACTCCACATTCTCAAGTCCTGGTGCAAGCATGGTCTGTAGCGCCAAACGTGGCAGCGAGAACTTCTGCGGCACAGAGAAAGTAGCATCCACCTCCACCACTCCATTGGCGTTTACAACATACTTCACCGTGTGAGGCACTGCCTCATCGCCCACCGTTGCTACGAAAGCAGTGGCTACTTCTATGCTCTTTCTGTCGTCTGCCACCTTGTAACTGAAGTTCTTCAGAGCGATGACAGAACCGAGATTTCGGTCACGAATGTCGTTGCTGATAGAGCGGAACCACTCAAACGATGGGCCCTGCATACGATGAATCATCTCCTTGCCGCCATAGACGAGCGACATCATACGTCCGTTTGTCTTGTCAAAGGCAGCCTTCATGCCGTCGCCCTCGATGCGCAGCACGCCGTCTTTCTCCTCATACACCTTCATGGCACGTGCCCCAGCATTGTCTGCGACGGGCATCACGCTTCTGCATTGGTTCAATGCAAACTGCTCCGATGCCACCACATGTCCCGCCTTAGCCCATGTCTCGTCGTTGCGAAGCATCACCACGGCATTAAGAAAAAGTTCCGATTCATCAGCCGCACCAGCCACGATATCGCCCACAGCCACACGTGCTGTCTCGCCAGGCAGTGCCGAAGGAAGAGCGACAGACGCCGACTTCACCTTCACACCGTTCTTCATCAGCTGCCACTCCATCACAAATTCATTTAGGTTGCGCGCCGTGTAGCGGTTGTCAACCACTATCTCTCCTTTCTCCTGGTCGTAGCGCAGCTTCACATACTGGTACACCTTCTTCACCTCATCGAGCTTCGGTGTCTGTCGGCGGCCTGCCGTTGTCAGTCCGTTACAGCAGAAGTCATTGTCGTTAGGCTCATCACCGAAGCTGCCACCAAAGTACAGATTTGTCTCCGGTTCGCCCTGTTTGTTGATAGCCTGGTCCACAAAGTCCCATATACAGCCGCCAATCATGCGCACCGAGTGGTCCTCTATATAGTCCCAATATTCGCGCAAGTTACCGACAGCGTTGCCCATAGCGTGTGCATATTCGCAAAGGAAGAACGGCTTGTTATTGCCGTTGCGGTCAGAGTCTATCATGCTCTTCACCGACGGGTACATGCGCGAGTCCATGTCTGCAACCTCGTTTTGTCCCTCATAGTGTATGAGACGCGCGTCAAGTTTCTTCACCGCCTCATACTCTGCCACTATATTACGGCCCCGTCCCGACTCGTTGCCGAGCGACCAGAACACCACCGACGGATGGTTTCTGTCACGTGTCACCATACGCACAGCACGGTCTACGTACGCGGCAGTCCACGCTGGATTGTCAGACAACGTGTTGTTGCCATGACACTCCTGGTCTGCCTCGTCCACCACATACAGTCCGTAGTAGTCGTATAGCGCCATCATCTTAGGGTCGTTGGGGTAATGGCTTGTGCGCACAGTGTTCATATTGTTGCGTTTGAACAGCAAAATGTCTTCCACCATCGTCCCCACGGGCAGCGCCTTACCATATTTAGGGTGAATGTCGTGGCGGTTGGCACCTTTCAGATAAGTAAGCACGCCGTTGACATACAGCTTATTGTTGCGGAAAGAGATGTCGCGGAAGCCCACCTGCTGCGCCGTAGCCTCCAACACATTGCCACCGCCATCGAGCACCTCTACGTCGAGAGTGTAAAGTGTCGGATGGTCTGCGCTCCACAGCGACGGGCTGTCTACGTCCAACTTGGCACTGACCACAGCCGTCGCGCCAGCACCAACGTTGCCACCATCTACCGTCACTGGCTTGACAACCACCTTACCATTGCTGTCGGTAAGAGTCAGCCTCACGGCAGCAGCGCCACCCTTTGTACTACAGTTTTCAAGCTCCGCTCTCACGTCCAGCGCCGCCTTCGCATAGCGGCTGTCCGCAAACGAAGTGGTAAGCACCACGTCGCGCATGTGCATCTTGGGCCGAGCCGTGAGATACACGTCACGGTGTATTCCGCTAAGACGGAACATGTCTTGGTCTTCAAGATAACTACCGTCCGACCAACGGTACACCTCCACTGCCACCATGTTGGCTCCCTTGCGCACATAACGTGTTATGTCAAACGACGCCACATTGTTAGCTCCCTGGCTGTAGCCCACCTTCTTGCCGTTCACCCACACATACATCGCGCTGTAGCAACCATCAAAATTGAGGGTCACCTGCTTGTCTGCCCAGTCGGCAGGCAACGTGAACTCGCGGCGATAAGACCCCACCGCGTTCGGCTCATCGCACACGGTGTAGCCCTTCTGCGGCTGTATGAACGGCGGATTGTTGAGGAACGGATATGTAATATTAGTATAAATAGGTGTGCCGTAGCCCTGCATCTCCCACGACGACGGCACATCTATCTCCTTCCAGCCATCTACGCTGTACGTCGGCTTATAGAAATTGACCGGTCGCTCCGACGGTTGCTTCACCCAGTTAAACTTCCACTTGCCGTTGAGCAACATGTAGCGGCTCGACCCTGTGCGCTGCCACAGCTGGCGGTACGCCGCGTCAGAGTGCATCGCGGCAACGTTGGCATAAGGAATGAAGTAAGCATGGCCCGGCAATTTGTTTATCCCGAACACAGCCGGATTTTCCCAGTCTTCGCGACTCGACGTCTTAGGCACCACGAAACTCGTCTTCGCATCCGACCGCACCAGGCGCCACCGCTGCGTAGCCTGCGTCGCATCGACAGCCACCTGACACACCGGTTCGCCAAACTGTGCCGCATCGCGCAGTCCGAGCGCCATGCCGCTGCTCTCGCAAGTCAGCGTGTAAGTGCCGTCGTTGCAGCGTTCGGCTTTCCACCGCTGGTTGCGGTTGCTGTAGCCGGTGCTCCACTGTATGACCGACTGCACACTATTGCCGCCACCGTTGTCGAGCGACAGCTGCGAGTCGGCGTTCACTATATTGAACACGCCCTCGCCCACTTTCACAAACTTCCACGCCTGTGTGGCATTGCCAGCGTCGCGTTTCGCGAGGAACACACGCGCGTCGTTGTCGCGGCTACCCTGCGTGTCGAGCACCAGTCCGTTAGCTGTTCTGATTTCGTAGACGTGATTCGTGTCTATGCTCTGTGCCCAAGCCCCACAGGCCCACGTCACAAGCATCACTACCATTAATTGTAAAGTTTTAAAATGACTCATAGGTTTTGTCTTTTGTGCCCTCCGTTTTGCTGTGAGCGCAGGGCAAGAGGATTATAATCTGTTCAGTGCGCTAAGTTAATAAAAAAATCGCTTCCGCCAAAAGAACGCATCGCGTTTTTAGCACCATGCGGCAGTAGACAAGCGAGTAGGAGGAAAACGAAGCAGTTTTCTTCCTACTTTCGGTACGCTCGGCATGAGCATACAAAACTTTTGCGTACCCCAAAACGAGGGTACACAAAGATACAAAATATTGTTTATCAATCAGTTATAAAATACGTATTTTTTGAGTGACGAAGTCAGGAAAAAGACGAATTATTGAGTGCAAGTTTTGTCCTATCAAAACTTCCACCGCAGTTGCACCTCTACATCGGTTTTCGACGAGTGCCCTATGCGTTGCAGTCCCGAGCCAATGGCCGAGCGGTCGAAATAGTTGGTGGTGGCGGCCTTGGCCATTAACATGAGGCGAGGCGAGAGGTCGGCACGCAAGCGGGCCGAATAGTGTATGCCGCGTCCGTAGAACATGGGAAAAGAAAAGTCGTATAGCAAACCACGCTCATATACATATAGTCGGCTGTCATAATCGTCTGTGCAGAAATAGGTTAGTGCTGCAACGGCAGTGAGCCATTGGTGTGTGAGGCCGAGGTCCTGCATGGCGAGGAACCCCAGACTGTGGTCGGCGCCTGAGGTGTAGGCCGACCCATGCAGCTGGGTGCTGGCATGCCATATGCCGCGCGACAGGGTGGCCGCCAACTTCAGACGTTGTGTAAACCTGTTGTCGAGGGCGTCGTGCTGAGCATTGTCGTGCTGCTGGGCGCGTAAGCGGTAGCTGGCATTGAAGGTGAAGGAAGGGTAGGTAAGGCGTAACGACAGTTGGTGGTCAGAGCTGTGCGAGGCAAACGAGATGCCGTAGCGTGGCCAGGCCGACTGTGCCCAGTCGGTATAGGCTGATAGTGTGGCATGCCCCGACAGCATAAGTTGGGCACCCAGATATAGGCCGTGCTCGTTGCTGGTGTCGCGGTTGGTGCCAAAGGCGCTACCCATGAGGGCGTGGTAGCGGTAGGCGTAATAGCGGTGAACGGCGGTAAGGGTGAGGGCCGACCACGGTTCGTACGAGACAGTGTGCAAGGCCGCCCATCCACCGTCGGCGCTGGTGGCCGTCTCGCCTGCCACTTGCAGTTTGGGCCCCATCCAGCTGTAGCTGAGTGCTGCATAGCTAAAGTGCTTGCCTTGTGGATAATAGCGTTTATAGGGCGTGTCGGTGTCGGGTCGCAACTGTCGGTTGTAGCCCATGGTGAGGGTCGAAGCTGAGATGCGAAATCCGTTCTTTGCCCACGCCACACTGGCGGCGCCCACCGTTTGCTGCGTGTTGCGTCGACGTTGCATCTCGCTCTCAGTGCGGTGGTAGCCAGTCTTTAGCAGTGTCTTCACAGTTTCGCCATCGGCGTTCAGCGTGGCGTCGACGTTGCGGATAGAAAACAAGGTGGTAAGTTCAAGTGTGTTTGTTAGCTGTATCGTGGCTGCTGCCCCTTGCAGGTAAGGGCTTTCCTGTCTCGACGAGTGGGCCCGTAGCCTGTTCTCGGTACGTCCCAGTGTGCCTAGTGCCATGGCCTTGCCCAGGGTGAAGTCGGTGTTTAGGATGAGGCCCATACCCAGTCGAGCGCGGTATCGTCCCACCACTGCTGTCTTTATTCGCCCCACATTGCGCATAATGGCGTAAAAGCTGTAAAAGTCGTAGCCCCAGCGGTTTTGCTGTGTGAAGAAAGGTTCGCCCGCATCTTGTGCTGCCGTCAGTCCCACCTCCAGTTTTCGGCCATAGCCTGTCTTGAAACGCAGCCAGTGCCTATATTTTGGCCCCAGATATCCACGTTTGGCCCCCAACAGGTCGCCATCGCGGTTATAGAGAGGGGCGCGAAAGGCGGCCGTTAGTTCGCTACGTGTGTGGTGCAGCAAGGTATCGAGAGGGGGAAGTGGCGCACGTTTCGGTCCTTCGCCTGCATAAACGAAGCACTGTATGAGGCGCAATGTGGCAAGGTCGAGGGTGGGCACCATCGACAGCTCGGCCACCGACTGTACAGGGCCGTAGCGGTAGACGTATTCGCCTATGTCGTTAATCTGTTTATCAGTAAGGAACGCCATGCGTTGCAGGTCGGCACGCGTGGCCGTGTTTAGGTTTATCTTGTGGGCAGACAGCTCGGCCAGTTCGTCATACAGCGTCTCAGCCATTTCGTCTTCTACCTCTTCATCGCCCATCCACATTTCATAATAGTGCTGCCATGTGTCGCCCTCGTCTTGTGCCTGCACCTGTACCAATAAAAAGGGGTTAAAGACAGCCAATGCCATTAGCATAATAGCTGTTTTTAATACACTATATCCTTGCTTGTTATTGTGTGCCATAGGTATGCGTCAATAGGTGTTTATAAGGGCTTAGGTTGATGCTTTTCTCAATATGCAAACTTACACAAAAATAGCGATACCATGCACCACTTTCTTCAATTTTTTTTGTTTTGTGGCAAAAATATTTGGTTCTCTCTTTGCGGCTACCTGCTTAGGCAATACGTTGTTTATGGGCACAAAAAAAGACAAGCGTTATGCCTGTCTTCTGTATTGTATTTCTACAACTCTCTCTTTTAAATTTCTCTTTATGTTTAGTAGCCCGTTTCAAGGCTCTCTCAAATTCTTCTTTACGTACGAACAATGAATCTATATGTATATTTCTATCTTTTTCTTTTCATTGTTTGTTTCTTTTCGTCTGAAGGTGTGCGGGCTGTTGCCGCTCCCTTCTTCAGAAAGTGTGGGGAGAACGTTGCTTATCGCATGTTATCGTTCACTCTCACCCACATACCCATTGCAGCCATTGCTGCAAATAGGTTGATCATCATCGTCATGTTCATCTTTCTAAAACCTTTCTTATCTTTCTTTTCAATCCTAAATCATCTACACAATCATCTTTCTATACCATCTTTCAAACTAAAAACCTCAATTCATCATCTTGTGTTCATCTTTACCTTTATTCATCATTGAGACTAATTGCTGCTGTTTCTCAACAGACCTTTACTCTGAAATTCTTTCTCATCTTTCAGTCTCAAAACCTTCTTTCAATCTTATTGCCTTAAAAAACTTTAATGCCTTATTTCTTAAAACCTAATCTATATTATTATTCCTGATCAATCTTAATAGCCTTTACTTTTATCTTTCAATGCTTATCTTGTTGATTATACCTTTACGTTACGCGCATCGCTGCGGGTGTCATTATCTCTTTTTTGACGGCGCAAAGGTAATATTGTTTGCGCGCACACACAAACATTTTCATATGTTTTTAATACCTATAACAATAATTTTGACTTAGGTCAACGAAAAGGTTGTGTTCGCACACATAATGTTTGTTATAATGGATAAGTTGACGAGTTGACAAGTTGACGAGTTAACGAGTTGGTACGTTGTCAACTCGTCAACTTATAAATTTGCGAACATTATCTCACCACTACCTTCTGTGCATGTGTTTGCTTTCCGTCAGAGATGCGAAGGATGTAAACGCCCTTCTTTTGTCCTTCGGCCGAGATGGTGACGGTGTTTCCTGCGTTGCTTACTGAGGCCACCTGATGTCCATACATATTATATAATGTAGCCGTCATGGCCACGGCGCCAGCGGTATAAGCCTCGAAGGTGTTTCCGTTGAGCGAGCGAAGCATGAAGTCTTTACCTGCTGCGATGGGCGAGAGGCCAGTAGCCTTCTGGTCGAGAATATATTTCAAGCCCGCAAAGGCATCAACCTTTCCGCTGCCAGCCTGGTTTCCGTCGCCAGCCTTTGTATAATAATTGTCGGTGGTGCAGTGGTTGTCTGATATGGCAGTTTTCTGTGCGATATCACGTATCTGTGTATGTGTGAGCGTAGGGTCGGCTTCGAGCCACAGTGCGCAGATGCCCGACATATAGGGTGTGGCCATAGAGGTACCGCTCATCTGTCCAAAATCATACACTGTTCCACCCTCTGTTATCTGCTGTGCCACTTCTTCTTCATAGTTTTCAGTATAATGGCTGAAGCTTGATATCAACATCATACCAGGGGCACATACGTGAGGCAGCACCCTGTTGTCGGCCAATTTTCCATAGCTTGAGAAGAAGGATATGTTGCCCGTTTTGTTTCCGAATTTAGTGCCATAGAAAACATCCTTGATGCCATAGGTAGCACCGTCAATCGATTTATACGAAACAGCCGTATTAAACGATCCCACCACGATAGGCTCTGTGCCACAAGCAATGGTGTTGATGGTGCCGTCGTGTGTCATGTCCTTATCACATTCGGGCACATCAAGGTCAAAGAAGGTGATGCTTTCAAGATAACTGGTAACGGTTTGTCCTGCCTTTCCTCTCACCACATATCCTAAAGAGCAGTTGTTGGCCAAAAGTGTGATGTCAGAGATGGTAAGCAGATAGCCTTTCATACCATTGTCGATGTTTTCGCTTTCAATCGACACGGTGCCTTTAAAAGTAGTGTTTGAATAGGTTTGCTTTCTGCCATCAGGGTTTGAAGCGTTAACAAATTTCCACGTTTTCTTTATTTTACCAGTGTCGCTATTATACACCACGATATCAATTTCTACCTGCTGTTCTGGATTGGTTACCGTGAAATAGTTGTATAATTCAGAAAAATCCATCTCGCCGTCTCCATCAAGATCCGAATAATAAGCTGCCTTCATGACTTCGTTCTCGGCACCTGTGAAGGTGCGACGTTGCACGATGTCATAGTCGGCCTCGTTTCCAGCGGCAATGCAAGCTACGACATCATATTTTTTAATAAACTCGTCAATGAACGCTACTTCAGGGTCGGTGGTATCGTGGCTGCCCGCATTGGCACCATACGACATGTTAAGCACGAGGCGTTTGTCGCCATTCGTCTTACACCAGTTCGCCATTTTGTCAAACGCTTCATAGTCGGTTTCATGGTAAGGTATTGGGCCCATCAGCAGGTCGGCATCAGGCGCCACGCCCTTTGTTTGGTAAGCTGCGCCTTGATAGCAGCCAGCAGCAATGCCGCTCACATGTGTGGCATGGCTCTCCTGTTCATCGTCGGTTTTGAAAGCGGCTATTTCGTCTGGTGTGGTGAGATAGGTCAGTGCATCGCCTTCTTTAGCGGCATAGCCTATCATCTTGAAACGGCTCTTGCCCTTGTCATCAAGAAACATGATATGGTTGGGGTCGAAACCATCGTCGAGCACACCTATGGCTACCCCTTTTCCTGTGTAGGGCTGCTTCAGGTCGGTGCCCAGTTGTATTTTATCTACGCCCGTAACTTTATGTGCCTTATTTAGCAAGAGGCGTTTCTTGCGCTTAGCAAAGCTGATGAATTCGATGTCATTGCGCTCGGCCAAGCTTTCTAACTTGTCGAGGCGGATGGTGGCAATGGCAAAATGGTTCACAACCGTTGAAAGGGTTACGCCCTCTGCTTCAAGGGTGGCGGCATCGCATCCAGGCGTCATCTTTACAATGGCACGCAAGGTGCGGTTATCCATCTGCTTGCGTAGCGCCTTCAGGCTGTTGCCCGTGGCCTTGCTTTGTGCAATGGCGTTTTCTTCCTGTGTCTGCAGTTTAGCAAGCTCCAGCTTGCTGGCAGCATTAATCTTTCCGCTCTTTTTGAGCTGGTCATAATCGATGGCCATCGCTCCTTGTGCAAGGAGAAGGGCACAAATGAGTGAGTAGATTTTCTTCATACTTTTTTTAGTTAGTATATTCGTGTGAATTCTCTTTATGCTTATTTTCTTTGGTTAGTATCTTTCTGTAAAATTATGCGAACGAATAAATCGCAAACTGTGTCAATGTCAACAGCAAACAGTTTTAAGTGCTTGTGTCTTACTATAAGTGGAGATGTTACATCTGTAAAACCACTACGTATAAAAGCAGGCGACAAATATACAACAATTACTTTATATCTGCGAATTTTTTTACAAAAAATAACTACAAGAGTAGCGTAAAACGAGAATGAGGATAGAGAAACAAAAAAGAGGGTGTGTCAAAATAGAAGTTAAAAGAAGTTTGGGCTTCGCCCGAAGTTAACAGAAGTTAGCGGACATATGTATAAATTGCTGAAAATAAAGCATTTGTCTGTTAACTTCCATCCATCGTAGATGGATTAACTTCTTCTTAACTTCCTCTAACTCCTATTTTGACACACCCTCTTTAAGTAGGTGTATTATTCTTTGGCGTTGTCCAGCAGCTGTATGTGCAAATCGGCAATGCTGATGAGGTGCTTCTTGTAGAGGTCGCCCACAGCACGTTTAAACACCTTTTTGCTTACGTGGAACACGCGTTTAATGTCTTCGGCCTCGCTCTTATCACCGAAGGGGCACGTGCCGCCATGTTCTTGCAGATATTGCAGCAAGGTATCGGCAAAGTCGAGGGTTTGTCGGCGGCCTGTAGGTTGCAGCGTGATATCGAGTTTTCCGTCAAGACGAATATTATCGATGTATCCCTCTACGCGGTCGCCTGTGTGCAGAGGGCAGAACACCTGGTCGTCGTACACCAGTCCGGCATAACGGTTGTTTACAATCACCTTGAAGCCCAGGTCGGTTTTTTGCCATACCAGCAGGTCGGCTTTTGAATAGCGTTTCACCTCAGGGCGTCCTTGTGCCAGATAGCGTTCCACCTTTGCCGAGGCCACGATGCGGTAGCTTTCTTCGTCAATATGCACATGCACAATATAGCTTCGTCCTTGCTCCATGCGCATTTTTTGTTCACGGAAGGGGCAGAAGAGGTCTTTCATCAGTCCCCATTTCAAGAACGCGCCATATTCGTTCACCCACGCCACCTCCAGGAAGGCGAAGTCGCCCACCTTAGCCAGCGGTGTCTCGGTGGTAGCCACCAGTCGTTCATCTTGGTCGAGATAGAGAAAAACCTCAATTTCGTCGCCCACGTTTACCCCTTGCGGCACATAACGTTTGGGCAGGAGGATTTCTCCCTCTTGTCCGCCGTCGAGATAGAGTCCGAAGTCGACGCGCTTCACTATTTTCAGTCGGTTGTAGTCGCCTAATTGTATTTTTGCCATAATTTATTAGTTTGTTAGTTGACGAGTACTCTCATTTCCCTCACCTTCCTCTACCACTCTGCCATCGCAAAGGTGAATGGTGCGGTCGGTGATAGAGGCCAGATGGTCGTCGTGTGTCACGATGACGAAGGTTTGGCCGAAGCGATCGCGAAGGTCGAAGAATAGCTGGTGCAGCTCGGCCTTGTTTTTCGAGTCGAGGCTACCGCTGGGCTCATCGGCCAATATCACGGCAGGATGGTTCATCAGCGCTCGTGCCACGGCCACACGCTGCTTCTCGCCACCCGACAGCTGGGCAGGCTTATGCTGTGCACGGTCAGAGAGGCCCATAAAGTCGAGCAACTGCAGCGCCCGTTCTTTTGCTTCAGCCCGTCCTTTTCCCGCTATGAAGGCGGGTATCATGATGTTTTCTAATGCCGAAAACTCGGGCAGCAACTGGTGAAACTGGAACACGAAGCCTATCTTTTCGTTTCTGAAGCAGCTCAGCGCCTTTCCCTTCAGCGTGCTCACATCGGTTCCGTCGATAACAATTTGTCCGCCATCGGCCTTATCCAGTGTGCCTATTATCTGCAGCAACGTGGTCTTTCCTGCACCGCTGGGGCCCACAATGCTTACCACCTCGCCTTTGTTAACATGCAGGTCGATGCCTTTCAGCACCTGCAGCGATCCGAAACTCTTTGTTATATTTTTAATGTCAATCATTGTTTGTATAATCTTGAAAGATGGTTATGCAACCATTCGCGTACGATAGCGTATGCGCTGCGTTCTTCTTGATGTTGCGGTTGTGCAAAGGTCATCTCGTCCATGGGGTCGCCATGCTGGTCGGGGAAGATGATGATGAGGTTCTTTCCTGAGAAATGTTCTTTTATCTCGTCAGGCAGATGCTCAAGCGCGTTCTTATATGACACTGTGCCCTTACGTGCGGCGATGACGATGAACAGATGGTCTTCAGATATCGACTCGGCCAATCGTGGCATCTCGTTCCAGTGGTTCATCTGTTGATATTCAACACGCATATCGCGATGACGGTTGTCCAGATAGTTGTTGATGAGCGCCAGCGTGTCGTCGCGCCCGTGAAACACGGTGCGACACTCGAGGTTTCCTGACAGGCGCGCTATGCGCTCGAGCCAGCGGTAGAAGCCTGGCTCAAACTGTGCCCTTGATGGCACCGCCACCTCTATGCGACGTATGGTGCTGAGGGGCTGCTTCAGGCGGGCCATCACTATTTGTCGGTTCAAACCATTGAACAGGCTTTGGTGAAACTCGCCCCAAAACTTTGCCGACACCTCTTTGTGCATGTGCATGCCAATGATAATTTCTGACGCCCTAAACTCTTTAAAGGCATGTTTAATGCCGTTAGCAATGTTTGCTGCCACGCGCACCTGTGTTTGCATCTTCACATCGGTGGCAGCGGTATATTGCTGCATACGTTCCAGCAGACGTTGTCCCGCCTCTTGGTTGCGGCGCATCTCGTCGTCGTCATACACCACCGACAGGCCCACAAGGCTGCGCCCCAACTTGGGGTTGCGCATCATCAGTGCCAGGTTTACCAGGCGTGTGGCATATTCGGGATATTTCATGGGGATGAGTATCTTCTCGTCGTCTTTCTCGTCTTCCTGTGGCAGCTCCTTGTCGCGCAACGTTATTTGCTGTGCCGACTGCTCGGTAACGATGGTAGAGATGATGCACGTAAACAATATCATCATTACCACGGCGTTCAGTATCTCGTCGTCAACCAGAATGGCGCCATTAGGCATCTTCATGCGCATGCCCACCATCACCATTGCTATGGCGCCAGCGGCATGGGCCGAGGTAAGGCCAAACATCATGTTGCCCGACGAGGGAGGCAACCTAAACAGCCAGCACGACAGATAGGCGGCCACGGCCTTGCCCAATGTGCCAAACACCACAATCACTGCCAGCACCCCAAGGATAGAGCCTCCAGCAAACATAAGGCGCACATTGATAAGCATACCCACGCCAATGAGGAAATAAGGAATGAACAGGGCGTTGCCCGTAAACTCGATACGGTTCATCAGTGGCGATAGGTGAGGGATGTAGCGGTTCAAGATGAGGCCCGCAAGGAAGGCACCAAAGATGCCCTCAACGCCTATCATCTCGCTCAGGGCTGCGCTCATAAACAGCATGGCCATCACAAAGATAAACTGCATCACGGCATCGCTATATCGGCGCAAGAACCAGCGTGCCAGTCGAGGAATGATTAAGGCCATCGCGGCACAATAGCCTACAAACTTTCCTATGAACAAGAGCCAGAAGCTGATGCCTGTGTCGCCATTATTAGCCGCCACCAAGGCTGCCAGCATGACCAGCGCCATGAGCAACGACAACATCGACGAGCCCACGCTCAGTGCTACGCTGGGCTTGCGTTGCAGGCCATATCGGCTCACGATAGGGTAAGCGATAAGCGTGTTTGAGGCCATGATGCAGCCCAGCAACATTGATGCCTCGTGCGAATAATGCAGCACCCAAAAGGTTATAGCGTAGGTGAGCAGCAGGGGCACAAAGCAGGTGAGCACACCAAAGACGCCAAACCGTAAGAGGTTTTTTCGCACCCCCTCGGTATCCATCTCAAGTGCTGCCAAGAACATGATATAATAAAGTCCTACCTTGCCGAACAGCTCAAACGAATTGTCGCGCTCTAAAATGTTGAAGCCATATTGTCCTACCGCTACGCCTGCCAGCACCATGCCTATGATGTGCGGTATGCGCAGCTTACCCATGATTATGGGTGCTAACAAAATAATGATTAGCACCACCAGAAACACCAGTGTGGGGTCGGTGATAGGAAAATATTGTGTAAGGTTCAACATATCATTGTTTTTTGTTGTTCTTTGTCGTGGCAAGCACCGTACCATGATCCATCCATCGTCCACGCAACAGACGAATGAGGAACATGGTGCCACGGAATGTTAGTTCAATGGCCATGGCCACCCACACGCCGCGCAAGCCATATTGCGGAGCCAGCAAGGCTGCCAGCGAGAGGCGCACGCACCACATTGATAGCAAATTGAGAAGCATGGGGCGCAACGTGTCGCCAGCGCCCACGCACACACAATAGGTAACGATAGAGGCGGCAAACATAGGTTCGGCCCAGGCCTCAATGCGCAGGCAGGTAATGCCCAGCTGTCGTATCTCGTCAAGCGGGGTGAGCAGTGCCATTAGTTCGGGGGCAAACACATACATAATCAATCCCATGACCGCCATCACCACCATGCCCAGCGTTACGGTGATACGAGCAAAGCTGCGACACATCTCGCGGCGTCCTGCTCCTCGGCTTTGGCCCACCAGTGTGGTGGCGGCATCGCCTATGCCGTAGCCAGGCATATAGCACAAGCTTTCGGCTGTGATGGCAAATGTGTTGGCGGCAATGGCCACGTTGCCCAGCGGTGCCACAATCATGGTGCTCACTATTTGTGCTCCATTCATAAACACCGACTGCATAGCCATGGGTGTGCCTATCTTCAAGGCATGACGTATATAGTTGCCCACCAGGTTCCAGCCCCCAGTGTCTTGTCCTAATGCCAATATCTTGCTGCGCATCAAGGCATAATAGCCCTGAATAGTGGCACCCGATATGATAGCCAGCGATGTGCCCAAGGCAGCCCCCATCACGCCCCAGTGCATAAAGTAGATAAAGAAGGCGTTGAACAGCACGTCGAGCACACACACCAGCACACTAACAATGCTGGGCACCCGCATATTTCCGGCACACTTCAGCATGTTGCCACACAGGCCTGAAAACTGAAAGGCGGGCACCGTGAGGGCAAAGATAAGAAAATAGAGCGAGGCGTTGCGAGCAATGTCGGCGCCACCTCCCAGCCAGTAAGGCAGATAGGGAAAGATGATGAGGGCTATGATAGAGATGCTACAGCTCACAATGGCTGTGCCCACAATGCCATGCCTGAACACGGCTCGTGCCTTCACAAAGTCGTTTCCGCCAATATAGTGTGCCACCTGTACCGAGAAGCCCATGGCGGCGGCATTGGTAATGCTACCCATCAGCCATGTGGTGCTCTCCATCAGGCCTATTGATGCCGAAGCCTCGGCGCCCAGATGTCCCACCATAGCCGCATCAATGAAGAACATGAGCACGCTGGTTATCTGTGCCAATATTGATGGTACACTTAGGCTGACAATGAGCTGCAGCTTTTCAGTCATTGTCATCTGTGCGCCATTGCGTATGCTGGCCAGTAAAGCGTCGGTCTTGTTCATTGATTGCATGCGTGTGTGTTGTGCCTATTGTTTATATAAATATGTCGTTCTGACATATTTTCATGCAAAGTTACTCCTTTTTTTTCATCCACCCATCATATTCGTGCTGAAAACCGTTGTTTTCGTTTTCGCCTTATTGTGCCGATAGGTTAAAGTTCTTAAAGAACACATCAACCTGCTGCCCCGACACATTGGTTAGTTTTATGCGCGATGCCTTGGCCGATCCGATGATGGGGGCGCTCAGCGTGTATGGTGCCTCGCTGCTTTGCGTGAGAGGTACCTCGCGCCACTGGCCATTGGTAAAGAGCTGCAGCTTAAAGGCAGATGCCACATGGGGCACCTGTACGTCGAGGCTGAAGGTTGAGAAGATGACGTTGCGGTCGGTAGCCAAGGTGAGCGAGGCGTTGGGCGCCCAGTGTATCACCTCGTTGGCATCGGCCACGCTCACGTTGTCGCCCACCATGGTTACGGGCTGTGAGGCCAACTGTTCAACGGTGCTGCTGAGCTTGTAAGGAGCATCCATCGCTATGCTGTTGAGCTGTGTGTGGTAGCGGCGGTTGCCCTCGGTGGTGGCCAGTGTAAACATATTGTTCAGGGTGGGCAGCAGCACACGTGTGCCTACCCTGATGCCTGGCTGCAAGGCATGACGCACCTTTGAGGTTTGCATTTGCTGCATGGCGTCGAGGGCCTTGCGTGCCTGGGCGTAAGCCTGTGTAAAGGCATCGGTTTGCGCTTGTGTGGCGGCGTTCACAGTCTTTTCCTTGACTGTCATCTTAGCCATATTGCACACGGCGGTGCCATAATCGGCCAAGCATTGCGTGTACAGCAACCAGGGGCGCAACTCGCGAACCAAGGCGGGGTTTGTGGTGTCGGCCAGCAAGGTGTCGCAGGCCTGACGCAAGGTGGTGCAGCGGTCGGCCAGACTCTCAATGGCTACGATGTCGCCTTGTAGCGCCCGTTGTGCCTCAACCATCATCTCGTCGCCCTCGGCCCGTCGGTATCCGTGCCCGTTTTGTCCTAAGTCTTTGTTATACAGGGCAAAGGTGCGCAAGGCGTCGGTATGGGCGGGCAATATCTCGTGGGTGGCCTGAAGCCAGTTTCCGTAAGGGCGATATGCCTTCATGTTCCATGTATAGTCGGCCACACCGTAGAGCGCTATCTTCGATGCCTCGGCATGCTCCATGGGGTTCGATACAAAGCCTGATAGCAAGGGAGCAATGTCGGTGCCATTGCCATAAACGGGGCCCAGCAAGATGCGCTCTCGCACATAGTCGCTCACAGGATAGTTCCACCAGATGTAGGCGTTTCGGCCTATTCGGCTGTTAATCCATTGCATAGTTTCGAGGTCGATGTCGGCCACCACCGCATTGCCCGTCCACATTACCTGTATGTCGGGGTCAAGGTCTTTTCCTAAGGCGCGTAGATAGGTGTCGTTGCTATCGGTCCACGAACGGTTATAGATGGTGGGGCACATCACCAGTGGCGCTACATCGTTATGCTTCTTTCTGAAGTTGCGCTCTACGTCGTTTAGCAACTGAGCCTGTCGGTCGGGGCGTGTGCCTTCGCCCGTAATATCGTCGAAGAACACAGCAAACGAGCGCACACCCAGTGCATACATATCTTCGAGCTTAGCCACCAGCGAGTCGCGGTCGGCCTTATCCCAACGAATGTCTACGCCAGGATGAATGGCCCAACAAAAGTCGACGGCGTGCGCCTTGGCATAATTGCATAGTTGCTGTATGCGTTCGGCCTCGGCCTTAGGATAAGGCTTACGCCAGAAGCGTCGGTGGTACAAGTCGTCTTTGGGGCCATAGATATATGTGTTCATCTTATGTCGGCCATAGAAGGCTATCTGGCTGAGCCGTGCCTCATGGCTCCACGGCGTGCCATAAAAGCCCTCTACGGTGCCACGCACAGGGGTGTCGGGCCAGTCGGTCACGGTGCCATACTGCATTTTTCCGCCTTCCATGCTCTGCAGCAAGGTTTGCACGCCATAGTAGAGGCCGCGCTCGTCGGCACCTATGATAACAATGCCTTTTTCAGTAACCTTTAGCTGATAGCCTTCGGCCTTCAGCGCGGTGGGGCTGGCAAGCGTCTTCAGACAGCGGTCGCCCACCACGCCCAGGGTGATGGTGAAGGGTGCCTTCTTGTTTTGTGCAATGTGTGTGGTGCCCTCGGTGAGCGCCTTGAGAGCTGCCGAGCTGAGGCGTTGCTTGTCGCAGCGCAAGGCCCACTGTGTGGGCTGGTTTACCATTGCCGCAACCGAGGCTTCAATCTGTTGTGGCACGGGGCACACCCGTGCAAACTGTGCGGTGGCGTTTGTTGTGCCCAGCCATGTTATTGCCGAGACGGTAACAGTGAGAATGAGGTTTCGATTCATATAGGTAGCAAGTTGTTTTATTTTATTTCTTAATGCACACCTGTCGCACCGTGGCGCCTTGGTCGTCGGCATTAAAGGCTACAATGCCACGGGTGGGTGCGGCTTGTTGGGTTTCGGCGTTTTGCAGTGGCGCGTCGGCACATATCTCATGGCCGTTTACCACCAGCGTTAGTTTATTGTCGCGCACAAACAGGTGGGCCGTGCGCCACGGCGCTTGTGTGCCAATGTTGTGCCACTGACTCTTGCCTGCAATGCGAGCACCTTGTTTGCTGTCGAGCGTGATGATAGGTGTAGAGTGTATCTGCACCGTGAGTGTGCCTTCGGCCAGCCAGTCGAACACCATGTCAAAGTTGGCCATCTCGTCATACATATTCCAGTAGCCACGCTTGCCCATCTTGGTGGGAGCGCTGAAGGCCAAGTTGTAGCCACCATCGGTGCGGCAGTGGTCAAGGGCGTTGAGCACATCGTCGATGGCCATGCCTACCCCCTGCTCGTCGTAATGGTTGATGAACGACTGCTTGGCGGCTTGCAACATATTATATACATAGCGGCCACCATTGGCTTGAGGGGCATGAGCTATAATGTTGCGTGTGGCCACGGCCACGGCATCGGCCAAGGGCTTTTTGTCGTAATACTGACGTATGTAGGCCAGAGCCTGAATGGTGTGCGTGTGGCCGAGGTCGATAATAATTTTTTGGCGAAGTTCATTGCCTGGCGTTAGTTCGTCGGCGCGGCGCAGCAACAGGTAGCGCTCGCCTGCCGTGGCGTCGCAACTTTCGGCCATCGTCACATAGCGTGCCAAGAGGGCATCGCGGTCGGCACCCACTTCCAGCTTTGCCGCCATGTCGAGCAAGCGCTGCATGGCCTTGGGAGCGGGCTCGTTGCGCATCACCTCGTCGGCTAAGTCGTTGCGGCCAGCGTGCATACGCTCAATGGCTCTGTCAAGGCTGGTGGTCCAAAAGGGCAGTGCCGAGGGCTTGGGGCGAGCTTTCTCCTTAGGAGCATCGACGGCCTTTCCTTCACGCGCCTTTATCACCTTATTTATATTGTCGGCCTCTGCCTTATCAGTAGCGTTCTGTGCCAGCGTGGCCAGCGTGCCATCAATGCTGGGCATCTCTTTCAGCAGGCGAAAGGCGGCCGCGGCCATGTTGGGGTCGGCAAGATACATGGCTATGTGTTCGGCATCGGCGGGTTTTGCCACCGTCTTCAGGTTGTCGAGCAGGTGTAGGCGCAGGTCGAGGTCGTCGTTACGGTCGATGGCCTTTTTAAGGCCGTTGCGCACCAGGTCAACATAGCGCTGCCCCGTGGTGGTTTGACAGTAGGCCGTGATGTCGTCGATGAGGCGTATGCAGGCCTTCGACTGTCTGAGGTCGTCGGGCTCGCCCATACGGCTGAGCATATCGACGCTGAGGTCGGCATCGGCTGCCAACTTGTATATCAGTTCTTCTTTTGGTGCGAGCCCCGTCAGTGTTATCTGGTCGATGGCCGCGTTTGCCGTCTTCTCTATCACCCGGCGGCTGGTCTGTGCTTTTGATGCCGCACAGAGGCATAATGCAAATAATAGTATAGTTATTTTTTTCATATTCAGTTTTTCCTTCGCCCAGTATCATGAGCGATTTTTATGGCTGGGGCGTTACGCTACGCCCAGTACGCCCTCAAGTTGTACAAGGGCATCTTTCCTCTTTTCAACAATCTTACCCATATCAAGGGTTGCAATTAATTCTTTTGTAGCGTATCCCTTTTGATAAGTTCGGTGTGCTTTGACGTAAAGGTCAGCGAGTTTTGAAAAACCATCGCTCCCTTTTAATGCTTTGGGCACCGTCTTCATTTTTAAGAACGCACATATACCTTCTATATCGTCAAGTATCCAATCTTCGATAGCGCTCTTCACGCCTATCTGCACAAAATGTTCAATACCCAGCTTCTTCACTTTCTTTTCAAGCGCCCTCCAGTCGACCATCAGTGGATGTTTTACTTCAAACACATCCGTATCATACGAGCAGCACACTGTTTGTATTTTGAATGTTTTGTTGCGAGCCTCGGGCAGATATTCGTTTTTAAGTTTGGCCAGCAACTTGCTGGTATATCTCGTAACGCCTTTTAAATTACAAATACTGCATGGCAGTAATTGCTTTTGGCTTTTTTGCCTATAATATTCAATCAGCGCTTTAAAGAAGAGCTCGTCAGTATCACCCTCAACGAATAATATAACATGACTATATTGAGATTCTTTACCTTTTACCATGTCTTACTATTCAAAAAAGGTGTTTATTTTCTCAGTGTCGTTCTCTATGTCAAGCATAAAGTCGAACATAAATTCGCCGAAGGTCAGTTCCATATCAGCGGCATAGCGGTAGAGATATTTTTGCTTTGCAGGATTAATTTTTGCAAAATGAGCCAGTCCATCGTTTTTTGGCAAGCCAAAATACATTTGTTCAGGCTGCATATAGCGCATGAGGTATGGCGAGTGGCTCGTCATCAATATCTTCGTGTCTGACGCATAGGTTTGCAATGTATTGATAAGGTTTTCCATAAGTCGGGGGTGTACCGAGTTTTCGGGCTCCTCCATCATAATCATAGGTATATTCTGTTTCTGTGCAGCTATGCACAAGGTGAACAGAAATATTATGCGCTTGCTTCCGCTTGACAGTTGGCGTATGCTTGTGGCCATAGCGTTATGTTTTTCTTTCACGCGTACATCGTATAGCTTGCTTTGCCCATCGGCCAGGGTGATGGCCTCGGCCGAAAACTCGCTCATGCTCGGAATAAGCTGCATCAATCCATCGGTCAGTATGGCATAATGTTGCTCGTCGGTCTGTTTTAAATCATACAAATACTGGCTCAAGTTTCGTCCGCCCAGTATCTCGATACCTCGATTTCCATCGGGCGAGAAATATGTTTCAGGATTATCCAGCGTGTTGATATTGGGTATGGCAATGTTGCTTATCTGCTTTGCAATATCGTGAAAGAACATGCTGGTTGTTGTGGCTATTAGGGGCAAGGCTAATTGCAATGACGTTACCTCGTAGGCCTTTGTGCATCGCCCCTTAGCCGAGGGCGTAATTAAACAATTTAGGGTATCGTTTCTGTTTATCAACTGCCTAAAGCGGCGTTCGGGTGCTTCTTTTATACCCAGCCATTCTTTCAGCACTTTGCCTTCGGCCTGGGTCGTTGCCCATTGGGCTTTATACCCATACTGAAACAGTTTTTCTTCGCCATCTACTTCTAAGGATCCAAAAAATTCTATCGAAAAATCGTTTCTTAAAATAGAAACATTGATGGGAAGAAAACTGCTACTAAGCATTTGTTGCCTTTTGGTTTCGCCCACGGTTATAAATTGTAAACCAAAAGCAATGGCTTTAAGCATATTGCTCTTACCATAACCATTGGGGGCTATGAGCACATTCATAGCGCCAAACTCTAATTGAGCATGGCCAATGTTAGCAATCCCTTCTATAATAATACGGTCGATTTTCATACTTAATGCAAAAATATTTGCGTTAGACAAGAATATTGTGCTGCAAATTTAGTAAAACAACCCGACTAACGCAAATATTATTTCAGCTTTTTCGTTCCCTTTCTTACTTTGAGAAAGGCAAACTTATCGTTTCAGATGCTTCTTGATATAAGGTAGCATGTGGTTAGCGCAGCGCTCAAAGCCCAAGTCGGTGAAGTGGATGGCGTCGACGGTGCCCTCGTAGTCGTTGCCTATCATGCCCGCTGTGGGCACGAAAAAGAGGTTACGGTCGCCCTTTTTGCGCCACTTTTCGTAGATGGTTTTCAGTGTAGCATCTTTGTCGTTCACCGCTTTACATATCTTGGTGTCGAAACGTTTGTGGGGAAAGTCGGGCGTCTCAACCACCAGAATGGGGGTGGTGGGGTGTGCCTTACGTAGGATGGTGTAGAAGGGTTCGAAGTGTTCGCTAAGCTCTTCGGCCGTAACGTTAGGCAGCATATCCAGGATAAACAGGCCTGCATCAAGGTTTGCCATCACGCGAGCCACCGCGGTGTCGAGCCTACCATTTCCGCTGAAACCAAGGTTGATGACCTCGCGGTTTAGTTTGCGCTCTACAATATTGGTGGCAGCCATGCCAGGGCGATTGGCGCATCCGCCTTGCGTAATGCTGGTGCCATACCACACAATGGGCTTATCGGTACGAGGTAGCGGTTGCTGCGGAGCCTCGATGGTGGCGCCAGGGTTGATGCCGATGGCCAGCGAGTCGATGCCTTCATACAGAGGCAGATATAGCATATATTCGCGAGGCTTGCTCGTCATATTGTCGATAATGGTGGCGGTGGTGGTGAGCTGCTCGCGGGGGCGTGCGCTGTTCACAAAGGTCCAGGTGCCATCGTCTTGTAGGCAATAGAGGTCGAGGCCGCGTATGCCAGTGGGCGTCATGTGGTTCATGTTAAATACCGACATGTTTTTCCAGCGTGCCCCTATCGTTGAGGCGTTTGAGCGGAAGCGTATGGCCATGCCCGCCGAGTTTTGTCCCAGATGCCACAGCTGCTCGCGTATTTTCCCTTTCAGCGAGTCGGGCAGTCGGGTATAGAATCGTTCCGAGGCCACTTTAGGGTGTCCAATGAGCTGAAACTGAGAGGCTTCATGATACTGCAGTTGTGCCAAGGCACCGAGATTGGTCAGGGCAAAGAGTGAGAGCAAGAGTAATAGCTTTTTCATCTTTTTGGGGATAATTTGGGGATTATTGTTTACAAGCAACAAAGTTAGCAATATTTTTCGTTTTATAGGTGCGTTAAACAGTTTTTCCTATTTTCATTATTTATTATAATAACACGTAAAAGCGCCACATACCAATATTTTGTTTGATATGTGGCGCTTTCTTGAACACGAATTTCCATGAATTATCCACGAATTAATCCATGAATTATCCAAGTAGGACGGTGGTCTCTGTGCCCCGTCCTCCCGACGTTAGAAATGGACAATAAATATGTGAGGTTATCTATTTAGAAGTACTGGGTGCTGGAGGACGGGGCGCGGAGGCCACCGTCCTACTTGGAGGGCGCATTCGTTTAGATAAAAATAAATACTCGCAATAATATATTATTAAATGGTTAAAAACGCAACAATATTATATGAGCCATATAATGCCCATCTCCTCATTGTGGAATAAATCTAAAATCATCGTTCTTCAGTGCCGAAACACAGTTTGCCAGTGCATCACACGTCCAGTGACAGTGACTCCACAAATGTCTTCCAGTTCTTTTGCAATTCATGCAAGAGTTCATTGTGCGGGTTTGCCCTCAGCAGCTTGTGAAGAAGAACCTTGCCTTTGCTCGGGCCGTCGGCAAGCGACACGGCTATTATTCTTAAATATTCACGATAGTCTTGTTTGCAGTGCTTGTCATTGTCGCAAAAGTCGAGCAATCTTGTTATGTAATATTTCGCGCTGTCGCCATTGTGCTCGGTTGTATATTTTTTTGACATATACACAAGCCTGTCGGGGTTGCTGTTTGGAAGATGTTGTATTTCAAGCCATTTGTTTTCCCTGGCTTCTTTCATCCGTCCGAGCCATCCCAAAAGTATAGCACGGTGATAATAACACTGTGCCGCATGGTCATTGTCCACAGCGAGCAGATGCTCCGATATGCTCCACGACTGCATGACCAATGCTGTGTCTTCGTGCAACATTCCTTCTTGAAACAAATCCACCATGCTGTCACGCAATGCCCTGTATTCATCTTTATTGTCATGCAGACCTTCGCCTTTGCAAATCCTGTATGTGACAGCTCCTGTAAAAAGGAAGGTCGAAAATAATACGATTAGTATTGACTTTTGCTTTGTATTCATTTCTTTGTAATGCTTTACTTTTTCTTTTTCTTTTTCTTTTTGAATGCCACGCCTATGCTCATGTCGAAAACCCCTTCTTGTGGAACCTATCTTATAGTCTTTCCTGTTCTTGGTGAATTAAGGCTACCGCGTCGGGTCTGCTTTGCGCTTCATGCAGTTGTTCTTCAGCACCCTTGCATCTGCCAACAGCTTTTTTGTCCACCTCATGCCTTCCCCGTGTTCGCCGTAGGCTATGAAGTTGATGTCTTCTGCCAGTATCTTGTCGAACACAGCAATGGCCTCGTCGTACCTGCCATTCAGAAATAGGGCTGCGCCGTAGTCGTACAGCACAAGCATATCGTTTCCGGTGTCCTCTAAGGCATGGGCCTTCTCGGCACTCTTCAAGCATAGGTCTTTCAGGCGATAGTCGAAGCAGTACTCCGACATAATCGTCCAAAGATAATAACATTTGGGGAATTCACGCGTCTTGCGCTTGAAATATTTTATTAGTTTTGTTCTGTCACCTTGTTCTTTCAACTTGTCTATATGTGCGCTTATTCTTTTGAATTGCGCATCTGTGGTGTCACCGTCAAACCCATCGATAATATCTTCCGGCGTTACTCGTGAGTAGTTAAGTTCACGAATGTAGTCTTCAATTTCCTTCTTAGTGAAATCGCTTTTAAGTCCTCTCACTCTGCCGTCAAGGTGCTTGTGGGCGTATTTTTTCGCCTTTTCTACATACCCTAAACAATAACAGCAAATCGCTTTATAGAAAAGGGCGTCATTTTTCAGACTTTTTATTTTCCTTGAATTTATATTATAATCATAAAAAATATTGTCTTCTATGTTCATGTTAACAATGTGATTCCAACAGGCTATAGATCCTTTTGCCTTATAGGTACCCAATAGAATTTTTCCCTTATAATATATAACAAGAGGGAATAACGGCATAATAGCCTCGGCCTTTTGAATATAACTGAGTGCTTCATCATATTTTCTCTGAAAGAGAAGCGCCCCTGCCAGTTGCGAAAGACAATAGATGTCCATAGGATACTCTATCAACAGTTGACGCAGTGCTTTTTCTTCCTTCTTGTCTTCGTGAAAATCTGCGAGCTCTTCGATATTTTTTACAAATTCTTTCATACTCTTAATTTCTACGTTTGTTCGGATTATTTGGGTGCATGTGCTTTAGAGTTGTCGTTTCCTCCATCATAATCAGATACTTGACCTTTCTTATCATATCTGTGCATCATGTTATTAAACAACATGGAGAAAGCTGATGTAATGGCACCATTGGCAAATCCCCTCCTCCAATTTCCTCAACGGTGCCTCCAATGGCAGTGCTTATTGCCAATTCGCCGACCTTCAAACTTTAGGCTTTTATTAATATGGTTAATGTTGATGTTTGTGGAGCAAAGGTAGTAATATTTTTCGTTTTATGGGTGCGTTAAACAGTTTTTCCTAATTTCGTTATCGTATCAGCCCCATATTTCTGTTTCTCTTTGTGGCTCGTACAGTTACGCTGAATACCACTCACAAATTGGGGTGGAATATAGAAAATAGGATTATGGGTACCTCCAAAAGTGAAGATATTCAATGTTTTGTTTTTTCGTCTGAATAAGATTTTTTATCTTTGTGGTCAATAATTGACAATTCTATTAAAGAAGTCTATTGGTTTAATCTAACCTTTGAGCAATAACATTGGAAGATAACACCAAACAGCCTTTAACGGCTAATGCTTCATTGTATAATGGGCTGCCAACTGACACTGGCTCATCGTGTCCAAGTGCAAGACTTACCTCTTGTACGCCCTCCATCTCCTGATGATGTCAAATATAAGATGATTTTTGTGATGTAAAATATATCTAAAATAAATAGCTATGCAGATGATTATTACAAGAAAAGATGCAGAAGCAAAACTGAAGAAAATATTTAACATAGAGCATTTCTATGATGAACAATGGAAGGCTATAGAAAGAATACTTAGGGGGGAACGAATCCTGATGATAGAACGTACTGGATTCGGCAAATCTTTGTGTTACCAATTCCCTGCCACAATATTTGATGGGGTTACGGTTATTTTTTCCCCTCTGATAGCTCTAATGCGTGACCAAGTCAGAGGGTTGGTAAGAAAAGGCATTCCTGCAGCTTTTATTAATTCAGAGCAGTCGCATGAGGAAAATCAAGAAACTATTCGACGTGCGAAAAACAATGAAATAAAGATATTATATATAGCACCCGAAAGACAAGAGAATGACGAATGGATAGAAGCAACTCGCCACATAAAGCTTTCAATGATTGTAATTGATGAAGCACACACTATTTCTGTTTGGGGACATGATTTTAGACCATCGTTCCGTAGGATTATTAATTTGGTGCAGGCTCTTCCGAAGAATTTGCCAGTCCTTGCTACTACTGCTACCGCAACAGAAAGGGTTCAACATGATATTGAACAGCAGATAGGAGGGCAGTTGACTACAATCAGAGGGAGCCTTGTGCGACCGAACTTTGCTCTGCAAGTAATAAGGGTCGTGTCTGAAGATGAAAAAATGATATGGCTGGCTCAAAACATTGGAAAATTAGATGGAACAGGTTTAATATATACAGGCACACGTGTAGATACTGAAACTTATGCGAAATGGCTCCAGTTCATCGGAGTCAAAGCTATAGATTACCATGCAGGTCTTGATGCTGAGACAAGAAAGTCCATTGAGGGTGGTCTAATGCAAAACAGATGGAAGTGTGTAGTGTCAACCAATGCTTTAGGTATGGGGATAGACAAGCCTGACATTCGTTTTATCATACATACTCAAATTCCTCTATCTCCTATTCACTACTATCAGGAAATAGGTCGTGCAGGACGTGACGGAAAACCTACACGTATAATATTGTTTTACAATGAAAGTAAAAATAATGGAAGAGAAGTGTCTGCAGACTTAGTACTTCCTCTTTCATTCATAGAGGGTGCTCGTCCGTCAATAAAAAAATATCAAAAGGTTATAGAGTTATTAAAAGAAGAACCTCTGTCTGAGAGAGAAATCTTAAAAATGGCTAATCTTAAGCAAACTCAAGCAAGGGTGATAAAAGCAGATTTGATAGATCAAGAAATTATCAAGGAGGTTGACTATGGCAAAACAAAAAAATATGAATACCAATATAATGCCCCTGTCCTAAATACGAAATACTTTGAGGAACAGAGAGAAGCAAAGCTGAAGGAACTTCGTTCTATGGAACAATACATATATACTGATATGCCAAGAATGAAATATCTATGTAAGTTTTTGGATAGTGACGAGCAAACTGATTATAGAAATTGCGACAACACAAATTTAGAGAAAATTCACGTAGTTAAGTCACCAGAGCTAACGAAGAAACTTGAGGACTTTAGGGATACGTATTTCCCAATTTTGGAGCTTGCTTCATGGACAACGAGAAAGGGTGGATTTAGAGTTTGTTTACCTTCTCCCTACAAGATTCTGATAGAGAAAACAATACAAAAAAATAGTGATTCCATAGAACGATATGTGAATGAATATGAAAATGATATTAGAACATCTGATTATACCTATGAAGAAATGGTAATAATAAAAGAACATCTAAGAAAAGCATCACATATGGTGAATGGTTACGCAGCATCTTATTATGGAGTTTCTAATGTAGGAACTGCTATACATCGAAGTAAATATGAGAATGGAGGAGATTTCCCAGATTTCCTGTTAAGGAAGACTTTGTCCATGTTTGGAAAGAAATTCAGAGCAGTCAAATTCGATTTGGTGTTATACTTACCCCCAACAAAATCTGGAAATCTTGTAAAAAACTTTGCAATGAAGTTTGCAAGCGTAATAAATGTGCCTATAAGTCATGCTCTGAAAAAGGTGCGTGTAACACAAGAACAAAAAATGTTTCAAAATTCATACTGCAAACACGATAATGTATTGGGCGCATTTGACATAGAGGCTGATGAAATCAAAGGTAAAACAATACTCTTGATAGATGATATATATGATAGTGGCGCTACATTAAAAGAAGTAGGAAAAATATTAACACAAAAAGGAGCAAAATATATTGTTCCTATTGTTATAGCAAAAACTGTAGGAGGTACATTATGAACAAACAAGAATTAACATATTGGATAACACTTGCATTGATTCCAAAGATGTGGATAAAGCGTAAAAATGAGATATATGTAAAATGTTATCAACACTTTCCACCAATATCTATAATAGATTTGTTTGAAGTTTCTTCAAATTGGGACATCGTTGGGCTGAATGAAACTGAGAAAATTCAGTTTGAGGAAGCGAGACTTCAATTGGCAAATAATTCCTTTCTTGTGGAAGACCTGATGTCTCAAGGGTATGATATATTGCCAATAACTCACGAGGAGTATCCTAAACTGTTGAAAAAAAATCTAAAGTTTAATGCTCCTACTGTCATATACACAAAGGGAAACAAATCGTTGTTGAAGGAAGAGTCTATTGCTATTGTAGGCTCACGGAGTGCCAGTGAGAAGTCTTTAGCTTTTACAGAAAATATAGCAAAGAAAGCAGCGGATGAGGATAAAGTCGTTGTTAGCGGTTTTGCAAAAGGTGTGGATCGTCAAGCTTTAGATTCAGCAGTTAATGCAAATGGGAAAAGTATTATTGTGCTTCCACAGGGCATAATGACTTTTGGCTCTGGCTTTAAACAATATCTAAAATATATCATTCAAGGAAAAGTGTTGGTTATGAGTGCTTTTGCACCCAAAGCTCCATGGTCAGTAGAATTCGCAATGGCACGTAATCCTATTATATATGGTATGGCATCAGAAATATTTGTAGCTCAAAGTGATGAGAAAGGAGGTACGTGGGCTGGTGTGCTTGATGGTCTAAAAAAGAATCGTCCTATCTATGTCAGATATCCTGACAATAATGAAAAAAATGCGAATCTTCTCATTATTCAAAAAGGAGCATCTGCTGTGGATATATTTGGCAAGGCTTTAACCCTTAGCCCTAATGAACAAAAAACTCCCGAACAGTTAGAAAAAGATGCACTGGATTCAAAGATAATTGCAGTACTAAAGAATGTTGAAATGATTTCCGCAAAAGAAATAATCAGCAAATTACATATAGATTGGAGAGATGATAAAATGAAGCGCTATCTTGAGAAGATGTCTCAAGTGGAAAAAAAGAAAATAAAGAATAGAATTTATTATAATTTGAAAGGTAATGCGCAACGAGAGCTGTTTTGATGGATCAAAATGGACTTTCTCATGAATATCAAACAGATTGGACAAGGAGATTATGCTTGAACACGACTCCAATAATATCTACTCCGCAAAAATCCGCAAGAGAACGCACGATGTGAATGGTTTCTTCACAAATAGAGTGATGCGTTATACAGAAGATGCATACTATGCATATAAGTCCTTATTAATATGGCACTGGCAATAAACATAAACGACCTGCTTAACAAGCAGAAGATAGAATCCAACCGCATTGAGTTCAAGAAAGGTTGGAATCCAGGAAGCATATACCATAGTATATGTGCTTTTGCTAACGACCTTGACGACCTTGGCGGTGGATATATTATCGTAGGTGTAGATACCGACGATAAAACTGGTATGGCTATTCGACCTGTAGAGGGTGTGCCAATGGAAAAGATTGATGGCATCCTGCAGGAGATGGTAGGATACAACAACAAAATGTCTCCATACTACTTGCCTCGAACTTCTGTTGAGGAGGTAGATGGCAAACAACTGATTGTGATATGGTGTCCTGCTGGCAGCTATCGCCCATATTCTGTACCTGTAAACGTAACAGTCAAAGGTTCAAAAGAATATTTCTATATTCGAAGTGGCACGAGTAGTATTGAGGCAAAAGGTGACGCTCTCGTTGAATTACGTGAATTGGCTAATCGTGTACCTTTTGACGAACGTGGCAATAGCGAAATACAGCAGGAGGATATATCGCTGGTTCTTCTCCGCGATTATCTCGTAAAAGTGGGTAGCAAATTGGCTGATGATGTGATTGCGACACCGCTTTCTACCATACTTGACCAAATGGAGTTGTACACAGGCCCGAAAGAAAATCGCTTGCTTCGTAACGTGGCAGCTATGATGTTTTGTGAAAATCCAAGCAAGTTTTTTCCCTATACTCAGATAGATGTGGTGACATTTCCTAACGGCAAGATGAAAGACCCCAATAATTTTACGGAGGTCATATTCAAAGGCAGTGTTCCACAGATGATAAAACAAACAATGGATTACATCAAGAGTAATGTGCTCAAGGAGCATGTGCGCAAGATTTCTGGCAGACAGGAAGCTGAACGCTTTTGGAATTATCCATACGATGCTGTTGAGGAAGCTGTTGTAAACTCAGTATATCACAGAGATTTCTTGCAGCATGAACCAATAGAGATAACCATTGAACCGAGCGGTATCTCCATACTCAATTGTCCTGGACCTGACAGAAGTATCTCCAAGGAAGATATAGAAAAGGGCGATATGCTGAAAAGCCGTCGCTATCGCAACCGACGTTTAGGAGATTTCCTGAAAGAGTTGGATCTTACAGAGGGTCGCTCAACTGGTGTTCCAACAATACAAACAAAGTTAGCAGAGA
>ENA-ORSO01000369-ORSO01000369.1-human-gut-metagenome-genome-assembly--contig:-NODE-369-length-39995-cov-19.776390_pt1 | contig 39995 bp, 27 predicted proteins | sample MGYA00241902_ERZ509168 | MGnify/ENA primary metagenome ERZ509168 (study PRJEB26280, sample SAMEA2338806) | human gut metagenome | biome: human gut; feature: human-associated habitat; material: faeces... | reverse complement strand
ATTCGCCGCCTTCGGCGACGCTTGTTTGAGATATTTTCATATTTTAAATGCGAAAGTTCAATTATATTATTGAACAATGTAAAGGTACTAATTTTTGGGAGAGTATGTAAGTAATTTATTAACTTTTTTGTTAGTAAATGAGAAAAACATCAAAAAGCCTCTTAATGGTGGCTTTTTACCTCTTGCCCTCTTCTCGATAGCTGTAGTAGCCTGTTGCCGTTACGATGACATGGTCAACACCCTAACAAATAATGTTTAAAACGGGTTGTTACATCGTAAATAGTAAAGACATTGCCTGTTAATAAGAAATGATAGCAAACATATCGTCTCAGTACTTGGCCGAGATTACTCCAGTACTTGGTGGAGATTACTGCAGTACTTGGCCGAGATTACTGCAGTACTTGGGCCAAGTACTGGCGCCGTATTTTTAGGGGAGTAAAACATTGGTGCTTTTTGTGAAACGTTGAAGGCTGTTTCTGCTTATTTAGTTTAGTAAAGAGGTTCCATTTCATGGCACGTTTTCTCGCCATTGCAGAGCTTAAGCAAGCTTGGCTCTGCTCATCTGGCTTAACGAAAACGTTCTTTTTTATAGATTGATGGTGTGACACAATGTTTGTTACTGTGTGGAAATAATATCAAATTGTTTGATAATGAAAAATATTTTTCTAAAATTAACCTGATTTTCTAATTTTATCTATACCTTTGTGCAAAACAGACTGCACCTCAATAACAAAGACATAATTTGTTTTGTATTGTCTTCGGCCTGCACTATCTTTGCTACGTCTATTGAAGATAAGTTTGGCTTTTTGCAACACTAAGTTAAGTGAGTCTTCTGACAGGGCAAAATCTTGAGTCGCTCAGTTCTGCCACTTGCTAAAGCAAGGCTTCTTGTCGCTCAGGAGCTTATGAATTTATTAATTTAAAGTGTTGCGTAATTAATGGTATGAAAAAGTTTTTATTATTTGTAACTTTTTTGACAGCTTGGAATGTATCCATGGCTTCTACAGAGCCTGTCGGGCGGGAAGTATCAAAAAAACATGCAATTAACAGTAGGTTATCTGCAACAAATCCTTTCATTATGGGTGCCGCCACGAAGAATAGCATTAAAACGTCTATTCTTACAAATAACGTAGGCCCCAATATGCAATCTACAAATGTGACGACAAATAGTGATGGCACAATAAATGTTCCATTTCTTTACTCTCCGACAAATGACGATTTTAAATCGTTTACTGTCATAGACAATAATAACGATGGAAAGACTTGGACCTATGAAAAAAAGAAAAAAGCTTTGATGTATAGATATTCTGTAAAAGAACAGGCTGACGACTACGTGATTTTACCGCCTATAAAAATTACAGATACTAACTATATGTATACATTTTCGATCGATGCCGCTCCAAGCAACGATACTTATGGCGAATCGTTTGAAATGTGTTATGGTAAGAATGGAGATGCTGCCTCTCTTCAATCTATTTATTCGTCAGGCATGATTTACGGAACAACGTATTCTCACTATACCGCTTATTTTTCGGCCAGCGAGCCTGGTACTTATTATGTAGCAGTAAAGGCTACTTCTCCTAAAAATGGATGGAGACTTTATGTGCAAAATCTCGCTGTAGAACAAACACAAATGAAACCTACAGTGCCTAATATGCCGACAGATATAACCATTGAACCAGCAAAACTGGGCGAGACAGCTGCCGTGGTGTCTTTTCGTATGCCGACATTAACCGCTGCCAATAAAGAATTGGCTTCTGATGAAGAAATTACATTAAACCTTGAAAGCAGCGTCGAAACTCTTAATATCAAAGGGTTGCCAGGCTCTTTACAAAATATTAAAATAAAGACGCTACAAGGTAACAATGTTGTCAAATTTGTTGCTACAAATTCTGAAGGAGAAGGCATTGCCACACAGCGCTCTATCTATACAGGCATGGATATCCCTACTGCTCCTACAATTAAGTCGTCAGTAAGTGATGACAACATGACTATGCACATGTCGTGGGAAACCAGTGATGTTGGTGTGAATGGAGGATATGTTGATCCAAGTAAGGTTGATTATATGGTGAAAACATATAAAGAGATAAACGGAGAAGGAACGTGGGACGAATACAAGGCTATTGGAAATCAGACCTATTTTGATTATACTCTACCAAAAAATGCAGAACAGCAAGTGTTAAACCTTGGTGTTACTGTATCTAACGATATGGGTGAAAACAAGCTTGTTTCTTCTGCATCAGAGGTTGTAGGAACTCCTTACTCGTTACCTGTTATGGAATATTTTAATGGTAAGAAGATGAACTATAAGCCTACTGTTATTGAAGAAACTGAAGAGTTTTCTAATGCTACATGGGGATTTATGGATCCTACTGATGTAATAGAAGATGCCAAAAACAAAAGTGGTGTTGCCATGATAGGCTATATTACCGACTATGGTAAGAGCACGGGCAAAATTTCGCTCCCTAAATTCTCAACCGAAGGAATAAATGATGTAAAGGTAGACCTTGATGTGTATTTCCATTCGTTAATGCCCGAAACTCAGATATATGCTTGCGCACTGGGCACAGAAGAAATGCTTGTTGGGACAATAGATGCATCAATGGCTTCAGGATGGCATAAGGTATCTTTCGATTTGCCCAAAGCGTTTTCTAATAAAAAATGGGTGACACTGTATGTTACAGCAAATTATCCTGGAAAGAACGAAGAAGAATATCTTGTTATTGATCAATATGTTGTAAGAGAAGTACTTGATAATGACTTGGCTGTAACTCAACTGAACTTTGAAAATAAAGCTGATATTGGTGATGATGTTACTATTTCTGCAACAGTTGAAAACTATGGAACAAAAACAGCTACGCTCAATGATGCCAAACTGACAATCTCTATCAACGATAAAGAAATACTTTGTAAAGATATTGTAAATGCTGAATCTGCTATCCAAATTCAACCAGGTGAAAATAAAGATTTTAACATTCCTGTCACAATTAATGCCGATATGTTTGGTGACGCAAAAGTTTCTGTCGTAATTAATCAAAACGATGATAAACTGAACAACAATATCAAAGATGCAGTGCTAAAAGTAAGCAAAGGAACTATACCTGTGGTTACTGACCTTACTGCAGAAAGAAGTTCAGATGGAAACAATGTAAATCTTAAATGGACGGCTATAAATAAACTTGACGGCTATGAAGATTGTGAGAATTTAACGGCCTTCTCGTTTAATAAAATACTGGGCAGATTCTTAAATATTGATGTTGATAAGGAATATACATTTATTATGAATGGTGCCAACATTCCTGGGCAAGGTTATCCTAAAGCTTTTCAAGTATTTAATTATGAACAGTCAGGGTTAGAATCTCAAACATACATTCCACATAGTGGAAATCAGTGCCTCATGGCAATCTGTCCTGAAGATGGTGAGGCTGCTGCTGATGACTGGCTCATTTCTCCAAGTATACAGGGAGGTACACCAATGTCGTTCTATTTGGATATCTTAAATGAAAAATATGTACCTGAGATGGTAGAAGTTTTGGTCTCAAATACAACTAATGACGTGAGTGCTTTTACATCTTTGCAAAAGATAGAGAAATCTACCGTGGGATGGGAAAAATGTTCTTTCGATTTACCAAAAGATGCTAAATATTTCGCAATCAGATATATTAGTGCAAACCGTTTTGGTATTATGATTGATGATATTGATTATGTTCCAGAGTCAGGTATTCCTACCGTCAAATATAATATCTATAGAAATGACAAACTTATAGCTGAGGATATAGAAGATAATTTCTATCAAGATGTTGTTAGTGAGGGTGTTACGAAATATAATGTTGCGATAAAGGTAGATGGTGTGGAACAAATTATGTCTAACACTGCTTATATAGGAAATAGCACAGGCATTAATGATTTAAAGAACGCTACTGGAGACAATGTGTTTGTTGTTGATAATGGCATAATTGTCAATAATATGAAGGATAAATATGTAGCCATCTATACAATAGACGGAAACAATATAATGTCTTCAAAAATAGTATCTGATCAATTCTTTGTAGCGCTCAATAAAGGTTTGTACATTGTTAAGTGTTCAGACAGTGTAATAAAAGTTTGTGTAAAGTAAACACGGCTTTATTGATATATTAAAAGTGAAGATGTCGGGATATGTGTAGAAAGCATATTCCGACATCTTCATTTATCATGCCCTTACCAAACATGTTCTCTATACGCTCTGAATAACCCTGACGATCTAATAATATTTGTTTCATATACGCAACACTTTTGCAGAAATAATAAAAGTGTTGAGTATACGCAACACTTTTGTAGAAAACATTCAAAGTGTTGCGTATATTTAACACCTTTGTGGTTAAGAAGAACTGTGTGTTGTGGTAAAACAAAACTGCGCACTAACCTCAACGGCCAATGCGCAGCGTATGAATAAAAGAGTGAATTGTTATATGATATTATTCGAGTTAATGAATGACTAATCTTATTGTTATTTTGTTATTTCTTGCCCTCTTTTTTCCAGTAGCGCTCAATATCTTCGAGCGACATACCTGCTGTTTCGGGCACCATACGCCACATAATGAGCATGTAGGGCACGCACATCACGGCAAAGAGCAGGAAGGTGCCAGTGGGGGTGAGGTTGGTAAGCATCCAGGGTGTGAGCTGACCAATGAGGTAGGTACCTATCCATAGCGAGAGGCCTGCAATGCTCATGGCCAAACCGCGCACCTTGTTCGGATACATTTCTGACAACAGCACAAACACCACGGCGCTGATGCTGATGGCGCAACAGAACACGTAAAGCAAGAAGAAGGTGAGCATGAAGTAGACAGAGAGGCCCATCGACTGCTGGAACTTGAAGTAGAAGGCGATGAGCACCAAGCATGCTATCATGCCCGACACGCCATAATAGATAAGCTTTTTGCGGCCTACGCGGTCGATGATGAACATGGCTATGATGGTGGTGACGGTGTTTACCACGCCCACCAGCACTTGGCAGAACAGCGGGTCGGTCATGCCAGCATCTTTAAAGATTGAGGGGCCGTAGTAGAGCACGGCGTTCACACCCATAAACTGTCCTAAGATGGCTATGCACACGCCAATAATTACGGCCTTTAAGATGCCTGGGTTGAGCAGTGTGCGCCACTCGCTCTTCACCTCTGATGATATCATTGAGCGGGTATCGTCAATCTGCTGTGTCACGGCTTCGGGCGAGGTGTACATCTTGCCGTAGATGCCGCTGGCACGCTCAACGCGGTCTTTGATGATGAGCCAGCGCGGACTTTCAGGTATCACCATAATGATGATGAAGAAGAACAGGGCGGGCAACGACTCCATACCCAACATTCCGCGCCACACCTCGTTTACAAAGATGAGGCTCATCCATCCCTCTCCGGGCTGTGTGTTGAGCGAGTGGTTGAGCAACAGATAGTTGACGAAATAGGCTGCCAAGAAACCCACGGTTACTGCCAGCTGGTAGAGCGACACCATTTGTCCGCGATAGCGTGTGATGGCTATCTCTGAGATATAAACGGGAGCCACAATGCTGATGATGCCAATGCCCACACCGCCAATGATGCGGTAGGCTACCAGTTCGGTAAACGAGAAGGAGATGGCGCAGCCCGCTGCCGACACGGTGAACAATATGGCCGAGATGAACATGGTGGGCTTGCGACCCAAACGGTCGCTCATGATGCCTGCCACTGATACGCCAGCAATAGACCCTATGAGGGCGCAACCTACATACCAGCCTTTGTTAATGTCGTCGAGCTGAAACTGCTCGGTTACCTGGTCAATGGTGCCAGATATTACGGCTGTGTCATAGCCAAAGAGCAAGCCTCCGAGGGCTGCCACTAAGGCAAGGAAAAAGACGTAGCCGAGATTTACGTTGTTTTGCATTTTCTGTTTTGTTATGAGAGAATGTATTAAATGTTAAAATATTCTTTGTAGCGGTCGTACAGGTGTCCTGCCTGCAGATAGGCCGACTGCGGACTCATGAAATGTGAGAACTCGAAGGTAATGGCCTTGTCGTAGCCACAACGCTTGGCAGCCTCGAGCTTCAGGCGCAGCTTATCAAACTTGATGGGGAGGAAGTTGATGGGCATATCGCGGTCAAAGGTCTCGGCATTGGTCCAGCACTGCATGCCGTAGCGGTCGGCCAACTTCTTATTCACTGAGAAGAAGGCGTCGAGCTCGTCATAGTCGATGTGTCCGTCCTGGAAGGCGCAAGCGTCTACCACGTCGTGTATGCCATCAAATATCTCGTTCCATTCGCGCTCGTGCTGTTCTACGCTTACGGCTTGTTCGTTGGTCATCTTGCCTGTGCCCATTACGGCCTTCTTACCATCAATCCAGGGCGAGATAAATACGGGCAGGCCACCCGAAATGTCTTTACACTGTTTGCCAATGGTGTGGAAGGTTTTAACAGCGCCCTTTGTGGCACGGCTTATCTCGGTGCTGATGTACCAGCCCTTGAAGCTCTTGTGGTGGCCATACATTTTCCATACCTCGTCAATAACGTAGCGGTTGTCTTCAATCTCGTGCGTCATGTCGCCAGTGTCCCAGTAGTGCCCCGAGTCGTACAGACCGAAGAAGAACTTCATGTCATACTTATCGGCCAGGCGCAGATACATATCAATCAAGTCGACTGAAGGCATATAGCAGCCTTTCTTCAGCAGATAGGGTGAGGGATAGGTGATAAACTTGCGATAGCCTGAGCGGATGACGATGACGGTGTCGATGCCGATGGCTTTCATGTATTGGAAATCGAGGTCCCACTCTTTCTCGCCCCAGTTTTGGTGCGGTATGTCGTGCGATATTTCGTCGAGGAAGGTACCTGTAATTTTCAAACCCTCGGCCTTAGGCACAATCAAGTGGCTCTCGTTGCCAGTGCCCTCTATCTTTGTCTTGCGTGGCTTAACGGTTCGTGGGTTAGTAGCTTGCAGCAATGTGGGGGCTGCCACTGATGCGGCGCAGCCTGCTGCCAATTTCTTTAAAAAGTCTCGTCTATCCGTCATAGTTATGATTGATTATAAATTTTTATTTAACACCTTGTGTCGTGCCATGAGGCAAGCACCTATCAGGCCCGCCTTGTTGGTAAGCGTTGATGTGGCGATGATTGAGTCTTCGTTCACCACGTTGAGCGAATATTTCTTGATGCCCATGCAGATGGGAAGGGTGAGATAGTCGCCCGTAACCGACAGGTCGCCACCAATGACCAGCATGTCGGGGTTGAACACGTTGATGATGCCTGCCAGATTGATGCCCAGCTCTACGGCCACCTCTTGCAGCTTTTCAATGCTCAGCACGTCTTCGCGGGCAATGGCATCGAGAATGTCGTCGAGGGTGAGCGTTTGCTGTGGGTTCTTGCGGTCAGATAATATCGAGGCAGCACCGTCGGCAATGGCTTTGGCCATCTTGCGTTGTAAGGCCCATCCCGAGGCTTCGGTCTCCATGCAGCCTGTCTTTCCGCAGTGGCAGATGATGTCGTTGTTGTAGATGTGCATGTGTCCTATCTCGCCCGAGTATCCACTCTTACCCAGATACATCTTGCCATCGTTGATGATGCCTATGCCTATGCCCCAACTAATGTTTACAAACACCACATTGCGGTAGCCACGGCAGCAGCCTTTCAGCCACTCGCCATACAGCATGCAGCGTGTGTCGTTGTCGATGCACGACGGTACGCCTATGCTTTGTGTTAAGGCATCGGCCAGGGTGGTGTCGAGACAGGTAAAATAGTTGTGCGTTTTGCCCTCGGTGGGTTTTACGCGTCCGCCCACGCTCATGCAGGCTTCAACAATATTGTCGCGTGCTATGCCCGATTCTTCGATAAAGGCGTTCACCTTATCGGTAAGAGACTGAAAGCATGCCTCGGTGTTCTCATATTCGTATGAAATATTACATTCGCTATATACAATATCGCCGCAAAAGTCGGTGATGGCAAGGTTCAGGCGATCGTGACCGGTGTCGATGCCCAGAAAATAGCCCGCAGTGGCAATGAGGCTATACACCCTGGGGGCGCGGCGAGCATAGTTGTCGCGTTTGCCTACCTCTTGCACCAGCTCCATGTCGATAAGCTCGTTTAGCGATTTAGTGGTGTAGGGTATGCTTACGCCCAATGCGGCCGACAGTTCGGCTATGGTTTGTTCGCTTTTCTCAAGCAACAGATTGATCATGGCTGTTTGCATAGCCGTGCGCTCTTTATCAAAAAAAATTCTTGTCATAATGGTTACTGGTTTAATGTTACAACGATTTTTTCTTTTATTGAAATAAAAAACTTACTCTGTTGCAAAGATATCGAATAGTATTTGATGTCTTGTAAATAATCGCGTTAATTTATTGTAATTATAAAAATAAATTGGCTTATTTCCGATATTAAATAAATTGTGGCTGCTTATTTGTTGTTTTTTGCAACGATAACGCCAGGGGCTCAATGCTGTATCGGTATGGCCATTCCCATAGAAAACAAGAAAAAGGGGAAGAGCAAATCTACCCTATGGCCAGCTAAAACCCTGATCATGGTCATGCTGGCATATTCACGCAATGCATTAAGCAAATTTTCTCTTTCCCCGTTCTTCATCTCAAATCTTTTTTATTAACCTAATTCTCTTCTTCTACCTGTTTTCTTTTAAGAGAGTGTGCCGCCCCGTTTTATGACGACACACCTCTCAAAAAACAAACCAATCATTAACCTTATATATATTCTTACTTATTAAGTTTTCGCACGTATCTAAGTTATCACTAGCGCACCGCCCACCACCAGTAGGTGGGTTTCACGGGTGGCAGTGTTTGCTCGGGCAAAACTGTTACCTATTATTAGCATAAGGCTCGCTATGCATATAATATAATGTATAAGACATTTTGGGCTTGTCATTGTCTTCTTTCTAATAGGTTTTTTATTATTAATGGGTTTTATGGTGGCAAATTTAAATATTAAACAAGTTGTGTGCAAGTTTTTATAAAATTAAATGCAATTATTAATATAAATAACGCAATTAAATTGCTAAATACGTTGCAAAACAATATTAAACATATTTATTTAACCGTTATGCCCGTTTATTATTCTGTTTTTGTTAACTTTGCCAATGCTTATTGATGTGCATCTTTTTTTAGAGATAATGCCATCGTTTTTATAGGCAATCATAAACTATACCTATTTTTATTATATATTATAACATGAAACGTATATTTTTATTAGCCGCTTTGGCCATCAGCATGGCCACCACCTGTCTGGCAAACGGAAAAGCAAAAGTAGTAGCACATCGTGGATTTTGGGCAACTGAAGGTTCGGCCCAAAACTCTATTCGTTCCTTGGTAAAGGCCGACTCGATAGGGTGTTGGGGTTCAGAGTTTGACGTGTGGATGACGCAAGACGGCAAACTGGTGGTAAACCACGACGACAATATTAATGGTATTGTTATTGAAACAAGCACCTCGAAAGAGGTAACGGCGCAAAAACTGGCCAATGGCGAGCACGTGCCTTATCTTTCGGCCTATCTTGATGCTTTTCGTAAGCACCCTAACCTCAAGGTGGTGTGCGAACTAAAGGCGCATAAGAATAAAGAGGTAGAGCGCAAGGCTGTGCACCAAATATTGAAGATGATGAAGAAGAAGGGTCTTGCCAACAGAGCCGTTTACATTACCTTCTCGTTGCAAGCCACCAAAGAGTTTATTAAGTATGCGCCCAAAGGCACCGAGGTGTATTATTTGAACGGCGAACTGACAGCTGCCCAGCTAAAAGACATGGGCTGTGCAGGGCCCGACTATCACTTGAGCCACTTCCGCAACAACCCCAACCTTATTAAAGAGTGTCACGACCTGGGGCTAAAAGTAAACATCTGGACCGTGAATGAGAAAGACGACCTGCAATGGTGCATTGACAACGGGGCCGACTTTATCACCACGAACAACCCGCTGCTGCTGCAAGAGTTGCTGAAGTGATGGCCCCAGAACGCTCGCACATCGGCCTTGGGCGACTCGCTTAACCGCGATGGCTATCATGATGAGTGGGGCATTACAACTATATGATAATAATATCTTCAACAATATAATAAAAACAATAACAATACAACGTAACGGTATGATGACGGTAGACGAATACAGAGCAGCTATTCTTGATGCTATGCTGCAACTGAAAGATAACGAGGGTAACGCACGTATAACTGAGGCCGATGCTAAAGATATACTGAAAGGCTTTACCGACGATGAACTGAAGGATGGCATCCTCTTCAATACACCTGAAGAGGTGGCCGAACTGTTGGCCGAAGGGGTGTGATGGAAAAACGGTCAGCACTCTGCTTGCCATTTGCCAAGCCGAGCGCTGACCGTCTTTGTTTCTTTCTGTCTATTTTACATTAAAACTAATTTAGTTTCTTTCTGTCTATTTTACATTAAAACTAATTTAGTATCTTCTGTCTTCCTCTTTTAATATTCGTCGCAAGCATAGAGGCTGGTGAAGACGCTTTGGTTCCACTCCAGTATCTCTTCGGGGCGGAAGAAGCGGTTTAGCTCTACGGCAGCCGTCTCGGGCGAGTCGGAAGCATGTACGATGTTCTCTTGAAAACTCATGCAATATGAACCACGAATGGTGCCAGGGGCAGCGTTACGACCATTGGTGGGGCCTGCCAATGCGCGCACAGCAGCAATGGCGTCGACACCTTTCAGGCACATGGCTACCACGGGAGCCGTCATCATAGCATCTTTCACACGCTGGAAGAAGGGCTTCTCGCTGAGGTGTGCATAGTGTTCGCTGAGCAAATTATCGTCGAGCTGCATCATCTTCATGCCACAAATTTGCAAACCTTTTTTCTCAAACACGCTGACAATTTCGCCCACTAAGCCACGCTGCAGTGTGCAGGGTTTCAGCAATACCAATGTTTTTTCTAAAGCCATAAATTGTTTTTTATTTAGTTTGTAGTTAGGATAAAGTCACTCATTAGTTTCTTTTATTCCTTGTTATCTATCTCTTCTATATTCTTTTCTATATTCTCTTTTATATTTCTCTTTTATATTTCTTCTACTACTCTCAGTTTTACGTACTTGCACATAATGTCCCAAGGTTATCTTGTGAGCGAGAACTTTAGGCTGAGGCCGAAGTCGCGCGTGGTGGTGGGATAACTGCTTGAGGTGAGCAGTGGCGTATTGGTTTGACGATCGTAATAGAAGCTCATGGTGAGCAGACGCGATAACGAATAATCGGCCGTGAACGACAGTTTGAAAGCTGTGTTACCACTGCTGGCTGTCGATGTCATTGAGGCAATGTCTCGGCTCAAGGCAGCCTGCTTGCGGTAGCTGAGGTCAAGGCGAAGTTTGAGGTCGCTATTAAAGCCTGTCGAGCGGTTTGTGCTACGATTTTTGTTGGCATTAGTGCCATCGGTGCTACGTTTTGCGCCTTTTATCTTACGCGCTTTAGGGCCGAAGGGGTTAAAATTGCTGATGGTATAGCCAGCACCCAGCACCCAGTCGTGCGACGAACTTTCGTTTATCTGCACACTGGTCATGCTGAGCATCAACACGCGTGTGCTCTTATACTCGATTTTGCAGGTAAGGTTGTTGTTAAACGTCATGTCGATACCCAAGAGGGGCGAGAAGGCCTCGTTGATGCTTACCGTCGACACATTATACATTGACGATGGCATGGGCATGCCCGAGGTGGCATCTGACACGAAGCCCATACCAGGCCCCATCAGCTCCATAAAGGTGCTGTACGACTGGTAGGCACCCACGGCATAAATGCTTTTGTAGGCATGGTTAATGTTTACGCTCTTAAACACGTCGCGCACCCACGGCAGCTTTGCCAGTCCGCTATAGCGTACCGACCAGTTGGGCAGCAACCGCGACAGTGAGGGGAAGAGGCTGAGGCTCTTACCGCCCATCGACGTATAGGCCGACAGGAAGGCAGGCACCATAACATCAGCGCTATACTTGTTTACGGGGGTGAGCGTGGGGTCGAAGGTTTTTCCTGCCAAGGCGGAGCCCTCAGGATACAGGGTGCCTGTATAGCGTTGCTCAACGCGCTGGCGGAACTGGTCGAGGCTGTTGCAGAAGCGCTCGAACGATGCCGAGTGATAACCCTTCTTGGCATCGCCCATACCCTCGAAGGCGCTGCCCAACGACAGTGTGGTCATTGAGAAGGTGCCGCTCTCGGTGGTGGGTGTACCAGTGTACATATACTGTATGCTGCGCGCCTTGGTTTGTGTGCGCGAGGCGTTGAGGTCGATCTTCAGGTTGCGCACGGGTTCGAGCGTTACGCGCAGCTGCAGGTCTTCGGTCTTATTGGTGGTGGCGGGTGTAGCCACCGAGTCGGCCACCATGAGCCATCCGTTCTCCCGAGCACGCTCGATGTAGCTGTCGCCCGTAAGGCCGAAAGCAAAGTCGAGACCTGGCGCCCATGCACCCGTGTTACGTTTCTGTCCGAAGGCATCGCCCACCGAGGGCATGAAGCCTGGTAGCGCCATCGAATATTGGCTTGAATAGCTTACGTTTATGTTGCGCACCATCATTAGTCCGCGTGCCACAGCCTGCAAGGTTTTATACCACGACTTATCGTCGAGGGGCTCCTTCGGCGTAACCGTAATTTTCAGTTTCATGGCGCTGTCTACCTTGTTCATAATGCGCAATGTGTTGGTATCGGTCTTGCGATATTTCAGCTTAAAGGGCTTGCCATCAGCAGTCTTGGCGGCCACGATAAGGCGCTTGCTGTGTTTGCCGTGCTGCAGGGTGATGGTGGTGTCGGGCATCAGTGTCACCTCTTTCTCAAAGCCCTTCTTGTTTTTAGGCAGCAGGGCCTTTTGCTTCTCAAGGTCGGTGGCGTTTTTACCCCTTCGGCCGTTGGGCTGCTTGCTGTCTTTGCCGTCGGTATCGTCCTTGCCGTTCTTGCCCCTTTGTGCTGTAGGCTTACGTGTTGTCTTTTTCTTTCGTATGGGGTCTTTGCTAAACTTTTCGTTCACCTTTTTCAAGAAGGGCGACATATTATACAGTCGCTCCAGGTTGAAGGTGCCGTTCAGGCGCACCTGTCGGTTGTTAGCAATGGTGTTGCCCAGCGAAGTGCCGTCTTCAAGGTCAGAGCCACGCATCCAGTTGTAGGTGGCCGAATATTGTGCGTCGGCGTTAATCCAACTGAAGATGGGAATGAGGTTGATGGGCAGTTTATACGATGCTGTGAACGACTGGTTATAGTCGAGCGGTGTGCCGAAATGCTTGATGCTGGTCCACACCGAGTCTTTCCATGCCTGATAGTGGTCGGCATAGAGGTCTTTGTTCACGGGCGTATAGGGCTGCTCAATCTCGGCATGTGTGGCGCTGCTAAAGTTCATGTGCAGGTTCTTGGTGAGGTCCCAGCGTATGCTAAACTCACGGTTCCACAAGAATTGCGAGTTGAAGGTGAGGGGCAGTTTATCGCCACCCATATCTTGCATATCGCGCTCTTGCAGCTCGTAGTAGCTGCGCTGCAGATCAGTGTTGAACGATATGTTTTGAGGCAGCCAGTTTAGGCCGAAGCGTCGCGGCAGGTCGAGCCACTTGCTCTTATTCTTTATTTTCTTGAAAGGCTCGAACGATTTGTACACAGGCGTCCAGGTATAGTTCATCGAGCCATGCCAGTTGTCTTCCTTCTCATACACCGTGGTCTCGCCTGATGTGTAGCGGTGGTTGTGGCTATAGCTGAACGAGAAGTTGGCGGGATCGTAAGGCATGGGATGCCGCTTGGTGGCAATGCCTACGCGCACACCTGATAACGAGAAGTTGGTGTTAGTGGTCTTGGTCACGGCAATGCTCTCTATCGAGTCGCGTTCGTGGCCTTCAACGGCATCAAGGGCGTCGTCGAGACGCATATCGGTGTCGAGCGGGTTATAGCGTGGGCGCGTTTCCTCCTTTGTTACCGAATAGTAGAGTGGTGCTGTAACCTTGGCCTTATCGGGGAAGAACTTGCCAAGGTCGAAGTTGGTGGTCAGGCTATACGTTTTATAGTCGTCGGTGGCACGCTGGGCCACGCCATCTTCCAGTCCGCCGAAACCATTGCTCACATACTTGCCTGTGAGGTTTACGGTACCAAAGTCAGACAGCTGCATATTCAGGTTTCCTGCAGCTGCCCATCCGCCAGCGTTGTTAAACTCTTTCAGGCGTAGCTCGTTCACCCATACCTCGCCACTTTTAGGCTCTGACGACAGGTTGCGCACACCTATCACCATGGTTTTCACCTCGCCCAGGGTGGGGTTACCCATCACCGTAATTTTGTTTGAGGGATGCTTCTCGTCGTAGGCCGAGTAGGGTCGGCTATACGAGGCCATGCCCTCACTTTTGGCCTTGTTGCGTGCCTTTTTCAGTGCGGTGAGTGCGGTGAGTGGTATGTCGAGCATGTTTTCTTCAGGCCAAACCATGCGGCGGTCGGTGGTTGAATACATGCCATACTTGCTGTTCCACGGAGTGAGTTTCAGCGGAATTTCATACTCGTAGTAGTTGCTCTTATAGTCGGAACCCAGGCGCACAAACACTGCCAACTGGTTGTCTTGCAGCTGTGTGCTGTTGGGGTTGTACGAGTTGGCATGCACAAACATCTGCATACGACGATACTGGCGAAGGTCGAGCGTGGTGTTTTTATACACGGCCTTCGACTCGTTATGGCCCAGCTGTTCAACGTTCAGGGCCAACGCCTGCTCGTTGCTCTCAACCAGCTGTGGCTGTGTGGGGTCTTGGGCGCGCGAGATGCCCGGTGGCAACACATAGTTAACGGGTTGCTTGTCGTTGTTTTCTTCAATGTTTACCGCGCTCATGCTCAGTTTGCCCGTTTGTGCGGCTGTGGCGTCGAGCACCTGGTTATACACACGCCATTCGCCACGCACCAGGTCGAGGTTGCCAAAGCGCAACACGATGGGGCGCTTAAAGCCTGTGAGGAACATGCGCATGAAGCGGATAGAGGTGAAATCGTTGATGCCGCCCACCTTCTTTTCAAAGTCGGACAGCGGTATGCGGAACTGATACCACGTTACCTGTTCGGTATTGTTGTTACGTAGCTGTGGCGATGTTTCGCGCTTGTCTACCACATAGTTGCGTCCCACCACAAGGTCTTCGGGGCGGATGGAGATGTGGTATTGATAATATTTTTCGTATTCGTTAAGGGTGTAGTCTTGGTTAATGTCTTCAACGTCGGGCGTGGTCTTGTATGACGTGTCGTAGCCCTCGGTTCTGCTATCGTTGTCGGGCGAGTTGCCCTGTGGGTTGTTAATGTATTTGTATCGCTGCAAGATGGGTGCCTCGATGCGGTCGAGGTCAGAGCCACGGAAGTAGTGATAGTTATCGGCGGCGGGGTCGTTCCAGATCGAGTCGTACACAGCCGTGCTCACCTTCGCTTTGGCAGCGTTTAAGAAGTCTTGGTATGATGTAAACGTTTGCTCCTCAGTGTCGTTCAGCCCGTTAAAGCCCACGTCTTGCAAGGCGCGTGCTCCCTTTGCCGATGCAAACGAATAGGTTACGGTGGCCTGTGTGGGCACCTTACCCCATTGTGTGGTAACAAAGCTTTGCGAACCGTCAACGGGCATGCCGCTCTCGTAGAATTTCTTGCCATCGCGCAAGATGTCTTCGCTCACCTCGCCCAGGTTGATGTAGAAGTCGCCACCATACTCAGAGGCGGTACCATCGCGACGCGAATAGATGAAGGGGTCGAGCATCCAAAATTCTACATACTCTACGTTGGCCGTTTCAAAGTCGTTGGTGTCGAGCTTGCGCATCATACCACCCCAGTGTTTTTCGGGGTGAGCCAGTGTGCCGTCGGGCTGCAAGTCGTTGGCATTGAAGTTGTACGGTCCACGTTCTGACGGATAGTAGGCCAGGTTGAGAATGTTTAGCATTGATGTGGCACCCTGATACGAGTTTTGGTTGCGTTGTGGGAAGAGCTCGCGCACGGGCACCTCGCGCACATAGTGGTTTGACAACTGGTCGAGGTCGCTCTTGATGTGCGATGGGGTGAGCGACGACGAGCGACGTGTGAACAGCGGGTCGATGGTGTACCATGCCAGTCGGGCGCGGTTATAGCCGCTGGCCAGCGAGGTTTTGTCGGCACTTTCAGGGAACATGGTGGGCACGCTCGACATAAACCACGAGGTGGGGGTGCTAATGTCGATGGCGTTCTTTGTGTTTTCAAAGTCGTCGATGTATGACGCATTGTCTTGTGTGCCATGACTTTGGCCCGCAATGAGGTGTGCAAACTCGCCCGTGAACGATATTGAAGAGGGCTGTGTGAGGTGCAAGAACGGTATCTTGTCGAGCATGTTTGTAAGCCACTGGCTCTCCTTCTTCCAGTTCATGTTCACGCCCCACAAGGTGTTGTTCAGGGGCTCGCTGCCCATGTTTACCTTGGTGGTGAGGGCCTGTTCAGATAGGTGCTGCACGGTGCCCGACAGCTGGAAGTTTTTCGAGAAGTCGTACTCCCAGTTCATGCCAAACATGGTTTTACGTTGCTGGCCATAATAGTCGTTGCTTTCGAGCGACACGTTGATGGCGGTGCCCGCATCAATAATGCTTTGGTTCAAGATGGTAACCTCGCCCGCATTATAGTCGACACTATAGTCAGAGTTTTCGGTCAGCGTAACACCGCCAGCCGTTACCACGACCGAACCTTGTGGCACGTTGCCCTGACCCAGCGAGATAACATTGGCGGCCGAGCCTTTAAACTGTCCGCTAATGATATATTTATCCTTCTCGGCTATTTGTTGTGCCACGGTTTTGGTCGAGTCGTATAGCTCGGTAAAAGCATACTTGGCGGCTTGGTCGGCCGATACGCCACGGCTCGTCATATACTGGTAGATGGTGCTGCCGAAGGGCTCGGTGGTGGGGAAGAACACACGGCCGTTTTGCACGGTGTAGCCCTCAACATAGTCGAAGTAGCCGTTGGCGTGAGCACGCAGGTTGTTGTCGAGGCGGTCGGCACCTAAGGCACGTATGATGGGCTGGTCTTTTGTTTGTGTTTCAGGCAGATACGAGAGGTAAACGCCAGCGGTGTCGCTCTGGAACTTTACGTCGAGGCGGAACTTTTCTTTCTCTACCGATCCGCCCAGGTTATACACGTTCTTCATCATCAGCTTCCAGTTGCCTTGCTTCGGGTTGTTGCTGGTGTTTTTCAGTGCTTTTACAAAGAGGGCTTGCGACACGTCGGTTACGTCTTGGGCAAATTCGCCCACCTGATAGGTTTGTCCGCCATAGGTATATTCGTAGGCCACGGCCAGCACCTGGTCAGTTTCGAGGCCCGATTTGAGCGAGATGTATCCTAATGCCGAATTGATGGTATATTCGCTCGAGTTGAGCAGACGCGCGTTTTGCAGCTTTTCATAGTCGCGTCCGCCCGCAAAGCCACTGATGCCGTCGAGCACCGTCGAGGTTTGGTCGATGTCGCGTGCGGCAGCATATTGTGTGGTCATGGCGGCATACTCGCCATTGGCGTTATTGGCGGGCACGGGCAGTGCGCCAGCCCCCCACAGGGGGTTGCTTATCTGTGCGTTTTCGCCTAAATCGGTTAAGGCCACTACCGAGCGTGTGTTGCTGGTGGTGGCCGTTTTATTGGTTACCCATACCTCTACGCGGTTCACCTTTATGCCCGTGGTCATGTTGGGGAGGGTGCGCATAGCGGCATCGTATTTTTCGCGGAAGAAGTGTGAGAGGAAGAAGTGGCGGTTGGCCTCATAGTTGGTGGCGTTCATCTCGAAGGTGGTAAACTGTGCGCCGCCTTTCGACTGCACACTCTTCGACGATGTTTTCTTTTGTGAGGCCACCAACTGCAGTTTCAGTTTTCCAAACTGCAGGTCGGTGCGAAGGCCGAAGAGCGATGAGGCGCCTTTTACCAACGACGAGTTGGAAGGAAACGACACGTTGCCCGCTTCAACCAGTTTTATAATCTCGTCTTCCTTGCCGTCATATTTCAGCTTAAGGTTCTGAGCATCAAAGTCGAAGGTGGCGTCGGTGTTGTAGTTGAGGTTCATGTTTACCTTGTCGCCCACCTTTCCGTTTAGGCTCAGGTTCACCTTCTCGTCAAAGTCGATATTGGTGGTTTTGCGGTTGCGGATGGGTAGCGACGGGTTATCGATGTTCTTCATGGTGGCGCCAAGCTTCAGTTCGGCGGTACCCTGTGTTTTGATGCGCACACCGCCAGGGCCAAATATTTTCTCGGCGGGACCCAGGTCGAAGTGCATATCCGAGAACGAGAATTTTTCTTTGCCTTTGGCCTTGTATATCTCATCGTTCTTTGAACGGAAATAGCGCTCTATGGCTTTGCGTGCGCTCCATTTACGATACTCTTCGGGCGTCATCATCACGGGGGCGGCCAGATAGGTGTTGCCTATCTTTGTGCCAATGACGTATAGGCCCAGCGTGTCGTTATACTCAACGGTTTGGGGTAGGTTGTCGGGGCGACGAAGATCGGCCGCCCCCTGGTCCAGGTCGCCCAGGGTGATGGGCAGCGTGCGCTGTATTTTCCAGCGTGGGTGCAGCAGCGAGTCGGGTATGGTGTCTTCGTTCTCAATGATGGGTTGCGCCATAACGCTGTCGTTGGCAGCGGGTTTGTTTGTGGTGGTCTTTGCCGTGCTGGTTTTTGTTGCTGCGCTCTTTGTGCGCTGCTTATTGTCTTGACGATAAGGCATGGCAATGCTATAGCCTGCCGTAAGCACGACAAGCCACACTGCAAGAAAATGATATATTTTTGGCCTTATCTTCATTTACACAAATATCTTATTCATGAATAATGGCTCACTTGATGCGCTTCAGCGCTTCTTTCACCACCATCTCTACGGGCATTGACGCATCTTCGGAAAGAATGGTTCTTACCACTTTGGCCGATGGTGCTGGCGAGAAGCCTAACATGGTGAGTGCTGATACGGCCTCGTCCATCACCTCGTTGTTCACGGCTACGGCGGCTCCGCCTTCGCTCATGGTTACCTCTTGGGCAATGCCCAGGGCCAGCACCTTGTCTTTCAGGTCGACAATGATGCGCTGTGCGGTTTTCAGGCCAATGCCTTTCACGCCTTTCAGCAGGCGCTCGTTGCCTGAAGCAATGGCGTTGCTGAGGTCAGCGGGCGATGCTGACGACAAAATCATGCGAGCGGTATTGCCGCCCACCCCCGACACGCTAATGAGCAATCGGTACAGGGCCCGCTCTTGCTTTGATGCAAAGCCAAAGAGGGTGTACGAGTCGTCGCGGCCACCAGCCACTAACACCTCGTGTACAAACAGTTTTACGTCTTTTTTACCTTGAATGGCGGTGTAGGTGTTGAGCGAGATGCCCAACGCATAGCCTACACCAGCGGCCTCAATAACGGCCATGGCGGGGGTGAGTTCGGCCAGTTCACCCTTTATATAATCAATCATGATTGCGTTTCTTTCTCAGTTTTGTATATAAATATAAACGCGTTTTCGCCGTGTTTAGTATATATAGGTATGCGTTTTTTTGAAAACGCTGCCGCGGGGGCGGGTTACGTCACACTTTTTCTGCTTGTTTCTTGCCTTGCAAAACAAAAAATGGTTATCTTTGCAAATGAAACATTTCTTTAGGCTGCATATGGCAGCATAACATTTAAGGTCAATACATTATGTTGTTCACTGAAGACAGATATATTAATCCGCAAACCGATTTCGGCTTTAAACGACTGTTTGGGTCAGAGTTTAATAAAGAGCTCTTGATTAGTTTTCTTAATGCCTTGTTCCGTGGCGAACAAGATGTTAAGGATGTAACATTTTTAAACTCTGAACAATTGGGCGACCGCGCAGATGCTCGACGTGCCATCTTTGATGTGTATTGTGAAAACAATAAAGGCGAGAAATTTATCGTCGAGATGCAAAATGTGTATCAAGAGTTTTTCAAAGACCGAACCATCTACTATTCTACATTCCCCATACGCGAACAGGCGCAGCGTGGAAATAATTGGGATTTCCACCTTAATGCCGTTTATACCATCGGACTGCTGAACTTTAATTTTGCAGACGGACTGGATGAGGCTAAGCACTGGCACCATGAGGTGAAACTGATGGAGGTGGACACCAAAAAGGTGTTTTACGACAAACTGACGTACATATATGTTGAAATTCCAAAGTTTAACAAGAAAGAAGACGAACTGGAAACCATGTATGATAAATGGATGTTTGTGCTGAAAAACCTCTCGCGACTGATGAGCCGACCAGCCGCCTTGCAAGAACGTGTGTTCACCCGACTGTTTGAACAGGCCGAAATATCTCGCTTCAACCCCCAAGAGCTGAAACAATATGAAGACAGCGTAAACGCTTATCGCGATATTGTGAACGCTATTAATACCGCTATTAAAGATGGATTTGCTGAGGGTAAAGCTAAAGGTTTGGAAGAAGGTAGAGCTGAAGGTAGAGCTGAAGGTATAGCAGAAGGTAGAGCTGAAGGCATAGCCAAGGGCATTGAACAACGCAATATAGAAATAGCAAAAAATATGTTGCGTAAGGGGCTTTCGGCTGAAGATATTTCTGAAATGACGGGCTTGCCTGTTGACCTTATCAACACTATTCAGCTTTAGTAATTTTGAATTCAGAATTAACAATATTGAGATACCCGTTCTGCATATTTATACACAAAACTGTATAAATATGCAAAACGGGTATTTAACATTCGTTCACCAAAGATGAGGCTAAAATCTTATAAACTGTAAGCAAACCATCATGGTTTGCTTACAGTTTTTATTCTTGATACCTTTCGTTTCTGAAATGCTTGGTTTCAGGTCGTGATTCGGCCCATTTCAGCCTCTAATATGCCGCATATCACAGCCTGAAACCCATGCTTTCAGACTGTAATTTGATGCCTTTTAAAACCCCCTTTCCATGGGGGCTGTTTCTGTATATTTATGCAAAAAATCGGGGGGCGGCGATTAGTCGGATACGGGGCGGATAGAGAAGCCGTAGCAACGGGGCAACTTTTGGTTCATGTTGATACCATCTTTGCCGATATATAAAGGATAGGCAATTTGAAGGTCATCGGCGTGAACATTGGCACTCCAGTATGAACATAGGGTATAATTGTGATTCCACCATGATACTCGTGCGAAATTCTTCATGAATTAAACATATTTGAACTTTACCCCCCCCATTTTTAACACAATTGTAACATTTTGACAATAAAAAAACGCCAGCGCAAGCGTTCTCTTTGGGTATGAGAGGCTTGCGCTGGCGTTTGTATGTTTCTTCTTAGCGCTTCAGTGTTTTTTACTCGGCACGGAAGTTGGGAAGGTCTTCTTGTATGTAGTTGATGATGTATGCGTGGTGACCAATGATGTTGGCCTCGGCATAGCGCACATACACGTTGGCGCTCTTAGCGAAGAGCTCAGGAGCACGTGTGGCGTCTTCGAGGATGAGGAGCGACATGATAATCTCGGCGGTGATGTCGTAGAGACGACGTGCCAAGAAGTCTTGCATCTCTTGGTTCTCGGCCTCTTTCACATACTTCAGTGCCTGCTCGTACAGCGCCACCATCTTTTCGATGCGCACCTTCAGCGGCTGCAGCTCTTCGGCTACGGGGCGCTCGAGCATCTCTTTGATGATGCCCAGGTAGGTGCCATTGGTGATGTAGCGAATGGCGGCTACCACCTGAAGCTGTGTGGTGCCCTCGTAGATAGAGAAGATGCGGGCGTCGCGGTAGAGGCGCTGGCTCTTATACTCCATGATGAAGCCTGAGCCGCCGTGCACCTGAATGGCGTCGTAGGCGTTCTGGTTAGCATACTCTGAGTTCATACCCTTGGCCAGCGGTGTGAAGGCGTCGGCCAGACGTGAGTATTTCTTCAGCTCTTGACGTTCTTCGGCAGTAAGCTTGCGCTCGCGCGAGATGTCTTCAAGGGCTTTGTAAATGTCGACGTAGCGGGCTGTTTGATAAAGGATGCTGCGACCAGCGTCGAGCTTGGCCTTGATGCGGCTCACCATATCGTAAACAGCGGGGAACTCGACGATGCGGGTGTCAAACTGCTTGCGCTCTTTGGCGTATGACAGGGCCTCGTTATAGGCGGCCTGGCTTACGCCTACCGACTGTGCTGCAATGCCGAGACGGGCACCGTTCATCAATGCCATTACATACTTGATAAGGCCGAGACGGGTGCTGCCGCACAGCTCGCACTTAGCGTTCTTATAAACCAGCTCGCAGGTGGGCGAGCCGTGTATGCCCAGCTTGTGCTCGATGTGGCGCACGGTAACGCCGCCGTCGCGCTTGTCGTAGATGAACATTGAAAGGCCGCGGCCGTCGTGGGTGCCCTCTTCAGAGCGGGCCAGCACGAGGTGAATGTCAGAGTCGCCATTGGTGATGAAACGTTTCACACCGTTCAGGCGCCAGGTGCCATCGGCATCTTGGGTGGCCTTCAGCATTACGCGCTGCAGGTCAGAGCCAGCGTCGGGCTCGGTGAGGTCCATCGACATGGTTTCGCCAGCGCACACACGGGGAATGTATTTCTGACGCTGCTCTTCTGAACCAAACTCGTACAGGGTCTCGATACAGTCTTGCAGCGACCAGATGTTCTGGAAACCAGCATCGGCACACGACACAATCTCTGAGGCCATCGAGTAGGGGGTGATGGGCATGTTCAAACCATTGTAGCGGCGAGGCATAGAGATGCCCCACAGGCCTGCCTGGCGGGTGGCCTCAATGTTTTCGTAGGTCTTTGAGGCGTAGTGCATACGACCGTCGACGAGGTGCGGGCCCTCAAGGTCAACGTCTTCAGCATTTGGCTCGATAATGTTGGCAGCAATATCGCCAGTGATGTCGAGCACGCGTTTATAGTTCTCGATAGCATCGTCGAAGTCGACGGGTGCATCCTCATATTTATCTTTGTCGGCGAAGTTGCGCTCTTTGAGCTCTACCACGCGCTTCATTTCCGGATGATTCAGATAAAAATCATACTCTGGATGGTCGGTATAATAGTTAGCCATTTCTTTATTGAAGTTAATGGAAGGTAACAGAAGTTAGCTCGCTTCGCGAGCGGAAGTTAACAGACAATACCTTTGCTGTATGCATATTTTTATACATCATGTTTTAAAGCATTGTCTTTGATTATTCCCGTGCAATAAGCGTTTAGAAACCAACTGGTCTTTTCTAATAGCGTTTCCATTTCGGCTGATTGTGTATTGTCAATGTAGCCTATATCTTTGGATAATAGAATGTAATATCTACATTCTTCTAAGCTACCTTGAGCGATATTCATAAACCGAAGCTTGTCTGCCTTATGTAGTTTCTTATAGCCTTCTGCTATATTTGCGGGTATAGACACTGCGGCACGTTGAAATTGCGAACTCAATCCAAATTTTTCATATTCAGGAAAGAACATAGTGTTTCGATATACTAACAATACAAAAGCGTGTGCAAACTGCCATGCTTTTATGTCTTTGAATGAATATGTCATAAATTTAAGACCTTAAATGCATTTGTCCGTTAACTTCCATCAGCCGCAGGCTGATTAACTTCCTTTTTACTTCAGATAACTTCCTTTTTATTTGTTATTCGCCTTATAATACTTAATCAGTTTGGGCAGCACCTCTTCTACGGTACCCGTGATGACATAGTCGGCAATCTTGTTGATGGGAGCCTCGGGGTCGCTGTTTACAGAGATGATGATGCCCGAGTCTTGCATACCAGCGATGTGCTGAATTTGTCCTGAGATGCCACAAGCAATGTAAACCTTGGGATGCACGGTAACGCCTGTCTGACCAATCTGACGGTCGTGGTCGCACCAGCCAGCATCAACGGCGGCACGGCTTGCACCTACCTCGCCATGAAGCTCTTTCGCAAGCTGGAACAGCATGTCGAAGTTTTCTTTCGATCCTACACCGTAACCACCAGCTACCACGATGGGAGCACCCTTGAGGTTGTGCTTGGCAGCCTCTACGTGGCGGTCGAGCACCTTTACCACAAAGTCGGCTTGGGGAACATACTTGGCAACGTCCATGTAAGCCACCTCGTGTTTGGCCTCGCCTTCGTAGATAGCCTTCTGCATCACGCCGCTACGCACGGTAGCCATTTGAGGGCGATGGTCGGGGTTAACGATGGTGGCCACGATGTTACCACCGAAGGCGGGACGAATTTGATACAACAGGTTTTCATAGTGGGTGCCTGTTTTCTTGTCATCGTAGTCGCCAATCTCAAGTTCGGTACAGTCGGCGGTAAGGCCGCTGGTGAGCGATGACGATACGCGAGGACCGAGGTCGCGACCAATAACGGTGGCGCCCATGAGGGCTATCTGCGGCTGCTCTTCCTTGAACAGGTTAACAAGGATATCGGTGTGCGGAGCCGATGTATAGGGGAACAATCCTTCAGCATCGAAGACAAAGAGCTTGTCGACGCCGTAGGGCAAAATCTGGTCTTCTACCTTGCCTTTGATGCCAGTGCCGGCAACGATGGCATTGAGGTCAACGCCAAGTCGATTGGCGAGCTTGCGGCCTTTGGTGAGAAGTTCTTGAGACACCTCTTGTACCTGAGTGCCTTCTATCTCGCAATATACAAATACGTTGTTCATTATCCAATGATTTTTTCGTCCAACAATTCCTTTATCAGGCCCTCGATGTCGGCGTCGCTGCCAGTAAGGGTCTTGCTCTCTTTAGCCTGGAACACAATGTTCTTCACAGCCTTTACCTTGGTGGGCGAGCCACTGAGGCCACACTGCTGCGGGTCGCCATCGACGTCGGCCACGGTCCACTGGTTCAGGGTGAGGTACGGACGCTCGTCATACAGATAGTTGTAGGCATCGTCGGCCTGACGCTCCATGGGAGCGGTGGCACGCTTATATTTCATCACGAGTTTGGCGTTGCAGGGGCGGCAAGGAGCGGCACTGCCTGTAACGGTAACCACGAGAGGAAGGGGTGCCTCTACGGTCTCAACACCACCATCAATGTGGCGGCGTATGGTGAGCTTGCCATCTTCACACTTGGTAATCTCTTCGGCATAGGTCACCTGTGAGAGGCCCAACTTCTGTGCTACCTGGGGGCCCACCTGTGCGGTGTCGCCGTCGATAGCCTGACGTCCACCAATCACTACGTCAACATCGCCTATCTTCTTGATGGCGGTGGCCAGTGCGTAAGAGGTGGCCAGGGTGTCGGCACCAGCAAACAAACGGTCGGTCAGCAACCAGCCTGTGTCGGCGCCACGGTACAAGCCTTGACGTATTACTTCGGCAGCACGGGGAGGACCCATGGTCAATATTCCTACAGTGGAGCCAGGGTTCTGCTCCTTCAGGCGCAGAGCTTGTTCCAATGCGTTCAAATCTTCGGGGTTGAAGATAGCGGGCAAGGCGGCACGATTCACCGTTCCTTCGGCGGTCATGGCATCCTTTCCGACATTTCTCGTGTCGGGTACTTGCTTGGCAAGTACAACAATTTTCAAACTCATAATATATATTATTATTGTAAAATATTCAAAATGCAAAAGTAACAACTTTCTGTTAGGCAGCCAAATATAAGGCTTGAAAAATGCTCAATGGGTCTTTGCTTGTGCATGTTATTTGCACAAAGCGCGTGTTTTGTGCAGTGTCTTTTTTATGTTTTTGTGTGCAAACTGAAGCCTTGTTCAAAACTTTATAAATAAAAAAGTGCCGTAACAATAACCACAGTGGGTTTTGTTACGGCACTCTCTCTTTATGTATAAATATATAATAATGTGTTTTTCTTACATTATTATATTTGCTTTATCACAAGCATGATGGTATGCGCTGTGCCACAAGGGTGAAAGCAAACGTGGGTTTAGAATTCAGCCGACTTGGGTGTGCGGGGGAAGGGGATGACGTCGCGAATGTTCTGCATACCTGTTACGAACAGGATGAGGCGCTCGAAGCCGAGGCCAAAGCCTGCGTGGGGGCATGAGCCATACTTGCGGGTGTCGAGATACCAGTTCATATCCTTCATGGGGATGTTGCGGGCTTCAATCTCGCCCATCAGCTTGTCGTAGCTCTCTTCACGCACCGAGCCACCAATAATCTCGCCAATCTGCGGGAACAGCACGTCGGTGCCCTGAACGGTTTGGCCACTCTTGCCACCGAAGCCCGACTCCTGGTCATCAATCTTCATGTAGAAGGCCTTGATGGCTTTAGGATAGTTGGTCATGATAACGGGGCGCTTGAAGTGCTCCTCAACCAAGAAGCGCTCGTGCTCAGAGGCAAGGTCGTCGCCCCACTCGCATGGGAACTCAAACTTCTTGCCGTTCTTGATAGCCTCTTGCAAGATGCGTATACCCTCGGTGTAGGGCAGGTGAACGAAATCAGAATTGAGCACACCCTGCAAACGTTCGAGCAAGCCCTTGTCGATCATCTGGTTCAAGAACGCGAGGTCGTCTTTGCAGTGCTCTAAGGCCCAACGGATACAGTATTTGATGAAGTCTTCTTCCAGTTCCATCAATCCGTCGAGGTCGAGGAAAGCCACCTCAGGCTCTACCATCCAGAACTCGGCCAAGTGGCGCGGTGTGTTTGAATTCTCGGCACGGAAGGTAGGACCAAAGGTATAGATGGCGCCCAGAGCAGTAGCTCCCAGCTCGCCTTCCAGCTGTCCGCTCACGGTCAGCGAGGTCTGCTTTCCGAAGAAATCGTCGCTATAATCAATCTTACCGTCTTCTGTCTTCTTCAGGTTATAGAGGTTCTTGGTGGTTACCTGGAACATCTGTCCTGCACCCTCACAGTCGCTGGCGGTGATAAGCGGTGTATTGAAGTAGAAGTAGCCATGCTCATGGAAATAGGTATGGATAGCCATTGCCATGTTGTGGCGTATGCGCATTACACCACCGAAGGTGTTGGTGCGCAGACGCAGGTGTGCATACTGGCGCATATACTCGAAGGTTTGGCCCTTCTTCTGCATGGGATAGTCTGACCCACACAGGCCATATATTTCAAGGCTGTCGCATTGTATCTCCGATGTCTGGCCCTTGCCCTGGCTTTCCACCAATTTACCTGTGGCGCAAATACAAGCACCTGTAGTAATTTGCTTGAGCATCTCGGCATCAAACTTGGTGGGGTCAACCACAATCTGTATGTTCTTGATGGTTGAGCCGTCGTTCAGCGCGATAAAGTCGACAGCTTTGCTGCTGCGGTGAGTGCGTACCCAACCTTTTACGCAAACGTCTGCTCCAAAATCGGTGCGCATAAGCGCATCAACAACTTTTGTTCTTTTCATTGCTTTTATTGTTTCTCTATTTTCGCATGTCGTTAAAACATGCTGTAAGTAAACAAGTGATATTATTCAAACGCTCCCATGCGCAGCATCTCCACCTCTTTCTCGGTGAGGAAACGCCAGTCGCCACGACGAAGGTTCTTCTTGGTGAGGCCAGCAAACTGCACGCGGTCGAGTTTCACTACGCGATAGCCGAGGCTCTCGAAGATACGACGCACGATGCGGTTCTTGCCGCTATGAATTTCGATGCCCACCTGGCTTTTATCGGTGTCGCTGGCATATTCGATAGCATCGGCCTTGATTTCGCCGTCTTCCAGCTGTATGCCAGTGGCAATCTGCTGCATGTCGTGTGCAGTAACGTTCTTGTCGAGATATACGTGGTATACCTTCTTCTTCAAGAATTTAGGATGGGTGAGCTTTGATGCCAAGTCGCCATCATTGGTGAGCAGAAGCACACCCGTTGTATTGCGGTCGAGACGACCTACGGGGTAGATGCGCTCAGGACATACGTTTTGTACCAAGTCCATCACCGTCTTACGCTGTTGTGGGTCGTCGCTGGTGGTAACATAGTCTTTGGGTTTGTTCAGCAACACATATACTTTCTTTTCAAGTGTTACAGGCTGATCGTGGAACTTCACCTCGTCGGTGCGCATCACCTTTGTTCCCAATTCGGTAACCACCTCGCCGTTAACGGTTACTACACCTGCCTGGATGAATTCGTCGGCCTCGCGGCGGCTGCATACACCAGCATTGGCCAGGTATTTGTTCAAACGGATGGGCTCGTTGGGATCGATGTTTACATCTTTATATTCGATGCGCTTCTTCATGCTATACTTAGCATTGGGATCGTAATCGGCAGTGCGATGACGATAGCCGCCATGCTGACCGTAGCCACCACGCTGCTGGCCATAACCTCCCTGTGGGCGCTGACCATAACCTCCCTGAGGACGTTGACCGTAGCCGCCCTGCTGACGCTGGCCATAGCCTCCCTGCTGACGGGGCTGGTAGCCTCCCTGCTGACGGGGCTGATAGCCACCCTGCTGACGGGGCTGATAGCCGCCTTGCTGACGGGGCTGATAGCCGCCCTGCTGACGGGGCTGGTAACCACCTTGCTGGTCGTCGCCACCCTGGTTGTAACGAGGACGATAGCCGCCCTGCTGCTGACGGGGCTGGTATCCACCTTGCTGGTCGTCGCCACTCTGGTTGTAACGAGGACGATAACCACCTTGCTGCTGGCGGGGCTGATAGCCACCTTGCTGACGGGGCTGATAGCCACCTTGCTGCTGACGAGGACGATAGCCACCGGCATTGCTTTGCAAACCTGTACCAAAGCCTTCGGGGCGGAATCCGCCTTCGTCGCCACCCTGTGTGCTCTTATCAGAACTGTAGGTGCGTTGTGCATGAATGCGAGGACGCTGTGTGCGTGTTCCATTACTGCTGTACTCGCGTTGGTAGCTTCCTGTTGAGCGTGTGTAACCTTGTACGCTGTCTTTCTTCTCTGCAGAGTTCTCCTGCATTTTGTTTTCTTCTCCTAATTCCATTTCTTCAGAGTTTTTTTCTTGGCCTCACGGCCATGGTTAATAAATCTTTTTTTTAAAATGATTTGTAATTAAAAACTTATAGTACTATAATATATAATGTGTTTACAATTAATATTTAGTCTGTTTCGTCTTACTATATTTTTCAAGTTTTGCATGCCTTCGACATGCGCTTACTAAACAAGTTTTCTTTTTTCTATTGCTGAACGGCTTAAATGCCTGTATAGTTGTGCGGTGTGATAGCCATGAGCTCGGCTTTTATAGTATCGCTTACGTTCAAACCCTGGATAAACTCGTGGATGGTTTCCTCGGTCATCTTTTGGTTGGTACGTGTCAGCGCTTTCAGCGCCTCGTAGGGGTGTGGATAAGCTTCACGACGCAAGATGGTTTGAATGGCTTCAGCCACCACTGCCCATGTGTTGTCAAGGTCGGCAGCAATCTTTTTCTCGTTAAGGATCAGTTTGCGCAAGCCCTTCAAGGTGCTCTCGATAGCAATCACGCCATGTCCGAGGGGCACACCAATGTTGCGCAGCACGGTCGAGTCGGTAAGGTCGCGTTGCAGGCGGCTTACGGGCAACTTCTGTGCCAAGAACTGCAGCACAGCGTTGGCAATGCCCAGGTTTCCTTCCGAGTTTTCAAAGTCGATGGGGTTCACCTTATGTGGCATAGCGCTCGAGCCTACCTCGCCAGCCTTGATCTTTTGCTTGAAATATTCCATAGAGATATACATCCAGAAGTCGCGGTCAAGGTCGATGATGATGGTGTTGATGCGACGAATGGCATCAAACACGCCGCCCAGGCAGTCGTAGTTGCTAATCTGTGTGGTGAATTGCTCGCGCTCAAGGCCCAGCTTCTCGCTCACAAACTTATTGCCGAACGCCTTCCAGTCGTATTGCGGATAGGCTACATGATGTGCGTTATAGTTGCCAGTAGCGCCACCAAACTTGGCGGTCAGCTTGCAAGCCTTCAGTTGGTTCAGCTGCTCGCTCAAACGATAGGCAAACACCATGATTTCTTTACCCAGGCGTGTGGGCGATGCGGGCTGTCCGTGGGTCTTGGCCAGCATGGGCACATCTTTCCACTCTTCAGCATATTGCAGCAACTGTTGCAGCAGCTCTTCTACCAGCGGATAGTAAACCTGCTCCAGTGCCTCCTTTATAGAGAGGGGCACACTGGTGTTATTGATGTCTTGCGAGGTAAGACCGAAGTGGATAAACTCTTTATAAGCCTCCAGACCTCCTATCTTGTCAAATTCTTCTTTGATAAAATATTCTACGGCCTTCACATCGTGGTTTGTCACCTTTTCGATGTCTTTCACACGTTGTGCGCATGCCTCGTCAAAGGCAGTGTATATGTTGCGTAGGCGTGGGAACAAGTCGTGATTGAACGATGCAAGTTGCGGAAGTGGTAACTCGCAAAGCGTGATAAAGTATTCAATCTCTACGCGCACTCGGTAACGAATGAGTGCATACTCAGAAAAAAAGCCTGCCAAAGGCTCTGTCTTTCCTCTATAACGGCCATCTATCGGCGATATAGCTGTCAGCAAATCTAGTGTCATAAGATGTTATAATCAGATTATGGTGCAAAATTACATATTTTTATCTAAAACTATTATCTTTATGTAAGAAAAACCGTTGCTTTTTATCCTTTTTTAAAAGGTTATGGGCCGATACGCCTTTTGTCCCTTGTCAAGTGTTTCAATACAATCTCGCAAAAATATAATGAAAAGCTTATGTCGAAAGCAAGATTTTTTATACTTTTGCACAAAATCTCCACTATTATGGTATACAAATACGATTTTCTGATTATTGGTGCCGGAGTAGCCGGCATGAGTTATGCCCTGAAGATAGCACGGGCACACAAAGGCAAGATATGCCTCGTATGTAAAACCACGCTCGACGAGGCAAATACCAAGTTTGCACAGGGCGGCGTAGCCAGCGTAACTAATTTGGCAGTAGACAATTTTGACAAACATATTGAGGACACCATGATTGCTGGCGACTACATCAGCGATCCCGCCGCCGTGGAGATGGTGGTGCGCAATGCTCCCGAGCAAATCAAAGAGTTGGTAAACTGGGGTGTGAACTTCGATCGCAAGACCGATGGTGCCTTCGACCTTCATCGCGAGGGTGGCCACTCTGAGTTTCGTATCCTTCACCATGCCGACGATACGGGTGCCGAGATACAGCGTGGCTTGATGGCTGCTGTGCGCAATAACCCCAATATTGAAGTTCGCGAAAACCATTTTGCCGTGGAGGTTATCACCCAGCACCACTTAGGCATTGAGGTGACACGTCGCACACCCAATATCGAATGTTATGGCGCCTATGTGCTCAACCCCGAAACCCAGAAGGTAGACACCTACCTAAGCAAGGTTACCCTGATGTGTACGGGTGGTTGTGGCGCCGTGTACCAAACCACCACAAACCCCGTTATTGCCACTGGCGACGGCGAGGCCATGGTGTATCGCGCTAAGGGCACGGTAAAAGACATGGAGTTTGTACAGTTCCATCCCACCGCCCTTTATCATCCTGGCGAGACCCATCCTGCCTACCTCATTACCGAGGCTATGCGTGGTTACGGTGGCATCTTGCGTCTGCCCAATGGCGAGAGCTTTATGGAGAAATATGACAAGCGCCTATCGCTGGCACCGCGCGACATTGTGGCCCGCGCCATCGATAAAGAGATGAAGATACACGGTCTTGACCACGTGTGCCTCGACGTAACCCATAAAGATCCCGAAGAAACCAAGCACCACTTCCCCAATATCTACCACAAGTGTCTGAGCCTGGGCATCGATATCACCAAAGAGTATATCCCCGTGCGCCCCGCTGCCCACTATATGTGTGGTGGCATCTTGGTCGACCTGCATGGCGAGTCGTCAATCCACCGCCTATACGCCATTGGCGAGTGTGCTTGCACAGGCTTGCATGGTGGAAACCGTTTGGCCAGCAACTCGCTCATCGAGGCGGTGGTATATGCCGATGCTGCTGCCAAGCACTGCCTTGAGGTGGCCGACAAATATACCTTCAACACCGACGTGCCCGAATGGAACGACGAAGGCACCATGACCAACGAAGAGCGCGTGCTCATTACCCAAAGCGTGAAAGAGGTGGGCGAGTGTATGAGCAACTATGTAGGCATTGTGCGTAGCGACCTGCGCTTGAAACGTGCCTGGGACCGCCTCGACCTGCTGTATGAAGAGACCGAGTCGTTGTTCAAACACGTAAAGGCCAGCCGCGATATTTGCGAGCTTCGCAACATGATTAATGTGGGATATCTCATTACCCGTCAGGCTATTGAGCGCAAAGAGTGTCGTGGCCTGCACTACACCATCGACTATCCCGTACACGCTTACGACAACAAGTAATACGAAGAGATAGACATTTTCTTCTCTACTACATTTCAATACTGGTGAGGGTGTGTCAAAATAGGAGTTAGAGGAAGTTAAGAAGAAGTTAATCCATCTACGATGGATGGAAGTTAACAGACAAATGCTTTATTTTCAGCAATTTATACATATGTCCGCTAACTTCTGTTAACTTCGGGCGAAGCCCAAACTTCTTTTAACTTCTATTTTGACACACCCTCACCATTTTTGTATAATAGCATTGTTCTACGCTGGGAGGATGGGGCGCGGAGACCCTCATCCTACTAAGCAAACCATAGTAGAACAGGTGCCTCTGTGCCCTGTTCTCCAACACCCATTTTCTATCTTCAAGCTAACACACAAAAGATACTAGAATAAGCCCACGACAGCAAAACAATGAAGAAGAGCGCGTTGTAGCCTCTAAGAAATAACAATTTTTGATACACATTGCACCTATTCCAATTATTTTATATAAATTTGTATGGTTTAAGGTAGAACAGCGTCTTTACGCCACCTTTCGCCACCCTATCTTTAGAAAACGATAACATCAATAAGACAGAGCAAAGAAGCAAGATACGCATAAAATGATTGATAGAGCCACCGTAGAACGAATAAAAGATGCCGCCAACATTGTTGAGGTAGTGTCAGAGTTTGTCACGCTGCGTCGCAGCGGGGCCAACTATAAGGGCTTGTGCCCTTTTCATAACGAGAAGACCCCCTCGTTCTACGTGTCGCCAGCACGTGGCACCTGCCACTGTTTTGGTTGCGGAAAGGGCGGAACTCCCATCGGTTTTATCATGGAGCACGAGCAGATGACCTATCCCGAGGCTCTGCGCTGGTTGGCTCAGAAGTATCATATCGAGATACACGAGCGTGAACAAACCGACGAAGAAAAGCGTGAGCAGAGCGAGCGCGAGAGTATGTTCATCGTCAACGAGTGGGTGGCCGACTATTTTAACAACCTTCTGCATGACGACCCCGATGGCATAGCCCTCGGTATGCAATATTTTCGCTCGCGTGGCTTCCGCGACGATATCATCAAGAAATTTCGTCTTGGCTACGACCTCAACGACCGTCATGCCCTTGCCAATACGGCCCGAAGCAAAGGCTATAACGAAGACTTCTTGCTGAAAACAGGCATCTGCTACCGTAACGACCGTGGCGAACTGATTGACCGCTATGCTGGTCGTGTGATGTTTCCGTGGATAGGCGTGAGCGGAAAGGTGGTGGGCTTTGGTGGCCGACTGCTTGATGCGCGCACCAAAGGCGTAAACCAAAAATATGTCAACTCGCCCGATAGCGAAATATATCACAAAGACCGCGAGCTTTATGGCATCTATCAAGCCAAGAAAGCCATTGCTAAAGACGACCGCGTGTATATGGTTGAGGGCTATACCGACGTTATCTCAATGCACCAGTGTGGCATTGAAAATGTGGTGGCCAACTCGGGCACGGCGCTCAGCCTGCACCAAATACACATGCTGCACCGCTTTACCTCAAACATCACGTTGCTGTATGATGGCGACGCGGCAGGCATACACGCCGCCTTGCGTGGTACTGATATGTTGCTATCTGAGGGCATGAACCTAAAGGTGCTACTGCTGCCCGACGGCGACGACCCCGACAGCTTTGCACGTAAGCACACGGCGGCCGACTTTAAACAATATATTGAAGAGCACCAAACCGATTTCATGGAGTTTAAGACCGACCTCTTGCTCAAAGGCGTGCGCGACCCGCTGAAACGCTCTGAGGCCATCAACTCGATTGTGAAAAGCATCTCGCTGGTGCAGAACCAAATTCTGCGCGACACCTATCTGCACGACTGTGCCGTGCGCATGGGCATGAACGAGGCCACACTGATCAACACCATGAACAAGTTTATACGCGAGGGGCGCGAGGCCAAAACGCAACCCACCGTAGGTTCTGAGCCGCCCTCGGCCATACAGGTGGCACCGCCCACCGTCACCGTGGCCTCGCCGCTGCAGCAGGCATCGAAGGTTGAAATGATGCTCACCGCCATGGTGGTACGTCATGGGCACGAGGTGATATACGACAATGTTGAAGATGCCGATGGCAACCTTATCAGCCTGAACGTGGCCCAATATCTTGATTATAACCTGAATGTCGACGGGCTGAAGTTGACCAACCCCATCTTCGCACGCATCCTTCAAGAGGCGGTGCAACATTCGCTTGATGCCGACTTCAATGCCGAGCGCTTCTTCATCCATCACGAAGACATCAACATCAGCAAGGTGGCCACCGACCTTAGCACCGACCGCTACCAGCTGTCGCAGCACACGCAAAACGAGGCGCAGCCTTTGAACGAACAAGAAAAGCAGTTGCGCGCTGCCGAGCACATTGAAAACATCAGGAAACAGCTTGAACACCTGCTCAACGATTTCCGTATGGACTATCTTGAGCACCACCTGAAAGAACTGCAAAAGCAGATAGCAACGCCAGGTATTGCCACTGACCGCCTGCAAACCCTCATGACCGAATATAAGGAGGCACAGGGACTACGCAATAAGTTGGCCAAAATGTTAGGCAACAATATCGTGGTATAACCCCAACGGTGTGCCACAAAAACACACCATAAAACATTATAAACATGAATAATTTTTTTCTATACATACTGGCCGAACTGATTGTTGTAGCAGTGCTGGCGCTATCTTTTTTGGCGATTAAACGCTTCTTTCAGAAACGCAAAGAACAAAGCCAAGAAGAAGAGAAGGCGGTGCCCTTGGCCGCTGTTGAAGACATCAAGGGCGTTATCAACGATATGCTGTCTGACCTGAACACGCATGGCGAATGGAGCAAAGACGGTAAAGAGCACACCCTGCACTTTACCTATCAGGGCGGACACTTCAATATCAATATTGACGAAGAGCATCCCATAGCACACCTCACCTTCTTGTTTTTCTACGATACCACCATCGACATGATTGACAATGTGCGCACAATGATAAACCGTTGCAATACCAACACCGATCGTTGCCGCTTTGTTTATACCCTCAACGACGACGAGGGCACCGTGAACGTACACCTACAAAGCGATCTTATTGTGAGCGCTCGAAGCAGCGCCCACGAACTGTCAATCCTGCTGAACGAGATTTTTGTGTGGCGCAACATCTTCATACAGCACATCACACAGCAGAACACCCTGCAGCGCACAGGTGGCCTTACCTCCGACCCCGAAAAGTTTCAAGCACACGATGGCTTTCTCGCGGCCATGCTTACCGAACAGTTGTTGGCTTATCAGCCATCAGTGCAGAACCCTATATGCACCCCTCAGCAGCCGTTCACGCTGCAACGCCTTTTCACCGATGTGCTCGATATACACACATGGCAGCCCCGCACCATGACTGTTGCCGTGCCAGGCCAGGCTTGGCAAGAGGTGCCCACTGATAAGATTGCCCTCTATCCGCTCACCACCAGTGGCCTCTTGGTGGTGACGTTTACCGATGTCAGTGGTCGTGAGCGACGTCTTAACATCGACATTAGCAAGACGGCTTCGACCAACGAAACACGCTACTACCGCATTACCACCACCCTGTTTCCGCCCACCGACAACACGCTTGAGCCTGAAGAGTTTAGCTTTGTGCAACCCACCATGCAGAGCATCCGCATAGGCGTTGATGTGATGGAGCCACAACAGCAGGTGGCCAAACGTCGTTATCTGTGGAAAGAGGCCGTTGAAGCCTATCGTAAAGGCGAACCCATGCCCACCGACGACAATGGGCAGACCGTGCTCTTTCATCCGCAGGCCGATGTGTTTGATGCGCTTTATCTCGGCTCGACGCTGTTCCACCAAAAGCGTTTTGCTGAGGCCATTGCGCCCCTGCGCTTCGTTTATCAAAAGCTGAACGAAGATGCTTACTACAACGTGGGACAAAATTTGCGCACCTATCTGCATATTTGCCGCATGCTGGCTGCTGCCTATGCCCTGACAGGACAAAACGAGTGGGCCATCTTCTACAACGAGATTGTTGCCATGGGGCCGCCCACGCTCACCATTCACTCCGAGTTTTTGCGCGTGTTGCTGGCGGGTCATGATGCCCGACTGATGCCCGTGATTAGTAATCTTGAGACCGACCTCATGACCTATCTCAATGCCCACGCCCCTAACGACGATGACGATGACGATGATGCCGACACCGACAACTACGACAGTCAGCTACAGTTGCTCTTTCGTGTAAAGTTGTTTAAGGCGCATGTCTTTGCCGACAGGCGGCAGTTTGTTGAGGCCGAACGCCTGTTATCGTCGTTGAAAAACGAAAACGACAAGAACACCAGCGACACGACACGCGAAACAAACAACACGCTGCTGCAAAACGAGTGGGGCTATCTGCAGCGCAAAAAAGACGAGCATGCCGACGAGAAAACGCCACCACGCCCCACTTCTGACGCTCTACAAAGCGATAACAATGTAGAAAACAAACAATAATAACAACCATTGTCTTCAATAACAAATAATATGTATTATATCGAGAAAACCTTTGAGGTGTCGGCTTGCCATCGCCTTACCCTTTCATACGAAAGCAAGTGTGAACAGCTGCATGGACACAACTGGATAATCACCGTCTACTGCAAGTCGGACACGCTGAACGCCGATGGCATGGTGGTCGACTTTACCCACATAAAACAAAAGATACAGCAAAAGCTCGACCATGCCAACCTGAACGAGGTGCTGCCCTTCAACCCCACGGCCGAAAACATGGCGCGCTGGATTACGGAACAGGTGCCTCACTGCTACAAGGCGCGTGTGCAAGAGAGCGAAGGCAATGTGGCTGCCTACGAGGTTGACAACTTCAAATAAGAACTGTTACGAAAAGATTGATTTTTCACAATGAAACGCATTAACGATATCTTCTATTCGCTGCAAGGCGAGGGCCGAAACACAGGGCGCGCCGCTATCTTTATACGCTTTGCGGGCTGCAACTTGCACTGCTCGTTTTGCGACACACAGTTTAACGAATATCGCGAGATGACCGATGAGCAAATTCTTAACGAGATAGCACAATACTCCTCGCGCTTTGTCGTGCTCACAGGGGGCGAGCCCACCTTGCAGGTAGACGAACCTTTCCTTCAGTTGCTGCACGCCCACGGCTACGAGATAGCCATGGAAAGCAATGGCACCAAGCAACCACCCAAAGGCATCGACTGGCTTACCTGTTCGCCCAAAGGTAAGGTGGCCATCTCACATTGCAACGAACTGAAATGTATTTTTGATGGCGATGCCAGCCACATTACCACCTATGGCATTGAGGCCGAATATTATTATCTGCAGCCTTGCGATGTGGGCGATGCGCAACGCAATGCCCACATTACGGCGGCCTGCATAGCCTATATTGAGCAGCACCCCGAGTGGCGCCTGTCGTTGCAAACGCATAAGCTGATAGGTTTTAAATAAGAACAACAAACACCCTGCGCACCATGCTTCTTTTACATTTAATCTTTTTAAGCATCTACATCATCATCGTCGTGGTTTGTATGGTCGACGTGCTGATGGAGAACCGTCAGCCAGTGAAAACTATGGCGTGGCTGATGGTGCTTACCTTTGCGCCCATTTTGGGCATGGTGCTCTACTTCTTCTTCGGACAAAACACGCGCAAAAAGCGCCTTATCAGTCAGCGCAGCATCGACCAGCTTGATAAGCACTCAATGCTGGGCTTTGTTGAACAGAAAAACTTGCACATACCCGAAGCCTATCGCACCCTGATACAGCTGTTTACAAACCAAAGCCTGTCGTTGCCCTTCAAAGACAACGAGGTAGATGTCTATACCAGTGGTTACGATTTTTTCCCTGCCTTGCTGGCCGAAATAGCCGCCGCCCGCCACCACATACATCTCGATGTTTATATTTTTGAAGACGACGCCTTGGGCCATTTGGTGGCCGACGCCCTTATCAGCAAGGCCCGTCAGGGCGTAGAGGTGCGCCTCATTTACGACGATGTGGGATGCTGGCAGGTGCCCAGCAGCTTTTTTGAACATCTGCGCGAGGCGGGTATCGACGTGCATGCCTTCATGCCCGTAAAGTTTCCAGCCTTTACCAGCAAGGTTAATTATCGCAACCACCGCAAACTGTGTGTGATCGATGGCACCACTGCCTTTATAGGTGGCATGAACATAGCGCGCCGTTATGTGCAGGGACGACGCAACCGCCCTTGGCGCGATACGCATCTGCGCATCAGGGGTGGCGCTGTGTATGCCGTGCAGCGTGCCTTCTTGCTCGACTGGTATTTTGTTGACCGCACCCTCATCACGCATCGCAAATATTATCCGCCCATTACCACCGCGCAAAACAATTGTTTGGCACAGGTGGTAACCAGTAGCCCCATTGCCCTGTGGCCCGATATTATGCAAGGCTATGTGCGCATACTGCTCGAGGCCCGACACTATGTTTATATCGAAACGCCTTACTTTCTACCCACCGAACCCATTCTCTTTGCAATGCGCACAGCAGCCATTGCGGGGGTAGACATTAAACTGATGGTACCACGCAAGAGCGATGCAAAGCTGGTTGAGTGGGCATCAACATCTTACCTGCGCGAGGCGCTGGAGGCGGGCATCACCATCTGCCTGTACGAAGATGGCTTCAATCATAGCAAGCTGTTGGTGTGCGACGACATGTTGTGTACCTGTGGGTCGACCAATGTCGACTTTCGTAGCTTTGAAAACAATTTCGAGTCGAATATATTCTTCTACGACCGCGATATGGCTCTACGCTTTAAACAAATATTTATTACCGACCTTGAACACTGCACGCTGATAGAAAATGTGGCCGACCTACCACATCGTAATTTTGGGCAACGCTTGTGGGAGTCGGTGGTGCGTTTGCTGTCGCCTTTGTTGTGAAACATCTTATCTAACGAGCAGTAAGTGTTGTTACAATAGTTTAAAAATATGTGTTTTCAGAACGTATATTAATATATTATGTGTAATTTTGCACCCTGAAAAGGAAAAAGAAGATTTAATAAAGAGGATATCAGTAAACGAATGTTAGAAACATTAAGCCAATATGACGCCAGCCTTGTAGTATGGCTGAACAGCTTTCACAATACTTTTTTTGATAACATCATGTATCTTGCATCAAACAGATGGATGTGGGTGCCCATGTATGTTGTTCTTTTTGCCGTAACACTGATGCATTTCGGCTTGCGAAAGCGCACATTGGCTGTGTTGGCTCTCTTTGCCATCACCATCACGCTGGCCGACACCGTTTGTGCCGACTATATACGCCCCTTCTTTAGCCGTCCGCGCCCCACACAGCCCGATAGCGGCATCAGCACGCTGATACATACCGTGAACGGCTATCGCGGTGGACATTATGGCATGGCATCGTGCCACTCGGCCAACTCGTTTGCGCTGGCCACACTGGTTATGTTGCTGTATCGTTTGCGCCGCCTCTCGGTGTTCATCTTTATTTGGGCCGTGCTACATACCTACACACGCATTTATCTGGGTGTGCATTACCTGGGCGATATTGTGGTGGGTGGCTTCGTGGGCGCCACTATTGCTTGGCTGTTATACCGTCTCACAGCGCGCTTCGTAAATCTTGAACCCGAACCCACAAACAGTCACCCCAACTTTGTTATCTATACGGGCGTGGGCATCTTTACGCTTCTTATCCTCATCTCTTGCGTTTCGCTAATGTTTGGCATTAGCGTGTTTGAGTGATAACGCTAGCATTTTTCTCTTACATTCAGCCTTTTTCCGTTTTATATAGGGCATAATATGGCTTTATATAGGGCTTAATATGGCCTTATATAGGGCATAATATTGTCTGATATAAGGCATAATATTGTCTGATATAGGGTATAATATTGTCTTATATAAGGCATAATGTTGGGCAAAACCCAGCCAGGGCCGACGCATTACTTTATGACATCACCTTATCAAGGTAAGAGCAGTCCCAACCAGCTCTTTTTATTTTTGCTTTTATACTACCCTTAGTTTCATCTTGT
>ENA-ORSO01000366-ORSO01000366.1-human-gut-metagenome-genome-assembly--contig:-NODE-366-length-40226-cov-4.126758_pt1 | contig 40226 bp, 31 predicted proteins | sample MGYA00241902_ERZ509168 | MGnify/ENA primary metagenome ERZ509168 (study PRJEB26280, sample SAMEA2338806) | human gut metagenome | biome: human gut; feature: human-associated habitat; material: faeces... | reverse complement strand
GCGGGCATGAGGTAATGGGCGAAATCGTCCCGCTCGCCCGCCGATATGCCGAAGAAGGCGCCGACGAACTCGTCTTTTACGACATCACCGCATCCTCGGACGGCCGCGTCGTCGACAAGAGCTGGATTTCACGCGTCGCCCAAGCCATTGATATTCCTTTCTGCGTAGCGGGCGGCATCCGCTCAATCGAAGACGCCGGGCGGCTTCTCGCTTTCGGTGCAGACAAAATCTCCGTCAACTCTCCCGCGCTCGCGGATCCCACCATCATTTCACGTCTTGCAGAGCGTTTCGGCGTGCAGTGCGTCGTGGTCGGCATCGACTCCTGGCATGACGAAAAGACCGGCGAATACTGGGTCAATCAATACACCGGAGACGAAAAGAAAACGCGTGTAACCCAGTGGCGCACGCTCGACTGGGTTGAAGAAGTCCAGCGCCGGGGGGCGGGTGAAATCGTCCTCAACATGATGAATCAGGACGGCGTACGGCAAGGCTACGACCTCACGCAGCTAAGCGCAGTGCGTGCTGTCTGCAAAGTCCCGCTTATTGCAAGCGGCGGCGCCGGAACAATGGAGCACTTTCTTGACGCGTTCGAGACCGCCCATGCCGATGGTGCCTTGGCAGCCTCCGTCTTTCATAAGAAAATAATCAATATCGGGGAGTTGAAAACCTATCTCCGCGAGCACAACATTGAGGTGAGAACATGCTGAAGAAAGAAGATATTAATGCCCTCAACTGGGCCAAGGCAGGTGATTTAATGCCCGTCATCGTCCAGGATGCCCGCTCAGGGCAGGTCCTCATGCTCGGCTTTATGAACCGTGAAGCCGTTGACAAGACACTCGAAACCGGCAAAGTCACCTTCTGGTCTCGTACGAAACGCCGTCTTTGGACCAAAGGCGAAACGTCCGAACATTGGCTCCACCTGGTTGACATCGGCACAGACTGCGACCGGGATTCGCTGCTCATTCTCGCCAATCCGGACGGTCCGACTTGTCACCGCGGCACGACGAGCTGCTTCTCGCCGATCGAGCACCGCTGGAACTTCCTGCGTGAACTCGAGATGCTCCTCGAAAGCCGCCGCGGCGCATCACCCGAAGAGTCCTATACGGCTCGTCTGTATGCCGCGGGCACCAAGCGCATTGCTCAGAAGGTCGGCGAAGAAGGCGTCGAAACGGCACTTGCCGCCACGGTGCACGATAAGGAAGAGCTGAAGAATGAAGCGGCCGATCTGGTTTACCACCTCCTCGTTCTGCTCGCCGATGCGGATCTTGAACTCGCCGACGTCATCGATGTTCTGAAGGCCCGTCACAAGGATCGTCAGCGCGAACACCTGCTCAAGAGCTAAAACTCACCTCCGCCCATCTGCGCCCATCTTCTTGTTAAAGACTGAGCGTCAGCATTGACGGCTTCTCGGCGCGGCAATGCTCTTCAAGCCGAAGAGCTTGCGCGCCTTTTTGCGCGCTGTTCATCCGGAATATTCATAATGCGGGCCTTTTTGTCCTCCCTCATCCTTACCCGCGAAAAAAGCTTCCCATTGAAGCCATCGTCACTGGAAGACAGAAAAAAACGTCGAAACTGTCGCTGAACGGGGAATTTCACAGGCAGAGTTAGGTAGTTTCTCTTCGGTCGAAATCAAACCGATAGTGATATCTTTATCAGATGCGTCCTTGCAGAACCTTGAACCACTCAGGACCCAGCCTAAAATGAAGCAAATTAAAAAATCCTCCAAGCTTGACAACGTTCTTTACGACATCCGCGGTCCGATCATGGACAAGGCCAAGCAGATGGAAGCAGAAGGGCGCCGTCTCATCAAACTCAATATCGGCAATCTTGCCGTGTTCGGCTTTGACCCGCCCGAAGAGGTCATGCGCGACATGATCTATAACCTGCCCAACTCGGCCGGGTATTCGGACAGCAAGGGGATGTTCGCCGCCCGGAAGGCCGTTATGCACTACACGCAGGACAAGCAGATCGAAGGCGTCACACTCGAAGACATCTATCTCGGCAACGGCGCGTCGGACTTAATCACGATGGCCACGAACGCTCTGCTCGATGAGGGCGACGAGCTGCTCGTGCCGACGCCCGACTATCCGCTTTGGACAGCCGTTACATCACTCGCAGGCGCCAAACCCGTGCATTACCTCTGCGATGAGGAAAAAGGCTGGATTCCCAATATCGACGACATCCGCGCCAAAGTGGGTCCGCGCACCAAAGGCATCGTCGTCATCAACCCAAACAACCCCACAGGCGTTCTCTATCCCAATTCCGTGCTCCTTGACATCATTCAGGTTGCACGAGAAAACGGTCTTGTGATTCTTGCCGACGAGGTCTATGACAAGATTCTCTACGACGGCATCAAGCACACCTCCATGGCAGCGCTGTCGCACGATGTGCTGACGCTCACTTTTAATTCACTCTCGAAAGCCTACCGTGCCTGCGGCTACCGCGCCGGCTGGATGGTCATTTCGGGCGACAAGAGCAATGCAAAAGACTTCATCGAAGGTCTCAACATGCTCGCCAATATGAAGCTCTGTGCCAACGTCCCGGGTCAATACGCGATCCAGACTGCGCTCGGCGGCTACCAATCGATCAACGACCTTATTTGTGAGGGCGGGCGGCTGCGTCGTCAGCGCGACATTGCCTACGAAATGCTCTCGGCCATCCCTGGCGTTTCTGTGGTCCATCCGTGTGCGTCGCTTTATATGTTCCCGCGTCTGGATCCAGATGTTTATCCGATTGAAGATGACCGTGAATTCTTTAAAGAGCTCCTTGAAGCAACGAACGTTGTGTTAGTTCAGGGGACCGGCTTCAACTGGCCGAAACCCGATCACTTCCGCATGGTATTCCTGCCTTACGAATGGGAGCTGCGCGACGCCATCAACCGCATTGCCAAGTTCCTCGCTGACTATCGCAAGCGCCATCCCGGAAAGAAAACCTTTCCGGAAGACAGCGTGCAGCCTAAAAGCAAAGAAGAAATCGCCCGTCAAGCAGCCTTGGCGGAAGCCAAAGACCAGGCATAAAGTCTGATTTCTGCTGCAATTAGCAGCTGCGGGCGGCTCCTGCAATTTTTCCAGGAGCCGTTTTTTTTGACGGTGAAATTGTTTAAGCACTGCGCTTGGCCGCTCGTGCGGTCTTAGCAGAGGACTATGCTTTCATCACCTTCATCAGACTCGAAGCACTTTCATGCCCAATCTCTGCCAGCTTTCGACACTTTCCGCACTGCTTCTCGGCGACTTTGAACCCTCGCTCTCCATTGGTGAGCTCAAGCAGCACGGCACTCTCGGCATCGGCACTTTTGAAGGACTCGGCGGAGAGCTCATCATGCTCGACGGCGTCGCCTGGAACGGCACGCATACGGGCGAAGCCGTGCCGGCAGCCGACAGCGAAAAAACGCCCTTTGCCTGCGTCATTGACTGGCTGCCCGCCGCCTCTGCCGTCAAACTGCCCGCTGTCGGCAGTTTGGACAATCTTCGAGCGATTTTGGACGAAGCAGTAAAAGGGGCAGAGAATCGTGTGCTTGCTGTGCGGCTGCAGGCTTTTCAAGCCGATGTGACCTTCCGCAGTTTTGCGCCGGCGCCGAAACCGTGGAAGCCGATGAAGGACATGCTTTTTTCACAGAAAATCACCGCCGAGCGAAACGTCCGGGCAGAGATCATCGGATTTCGCTTTCCCGGCTATCTCGAAAGCATCAACATGCCCGGCTGGCACCTGCATGTGTTAACCGCTCCCAACGATTCGGGAAAACGCTTCGGCGGACACCTCCTCAATATCACTGCGGATGCCGGCATCGAAGCGCAATGGATGGCGGCCGACGGTCTGGAATTAACTTTTCCCACTGGCGAAGCCGGGCGCATTTATGATGCACTGCCGCTTGACCAAGACCTCCGCGAGATCACTAAAGCCGCAGAAGGTTAAACGCGAAAGCCGCCCTGTCCATGAAGCATGCGGCGGCTTTGCGCAGAGATTTTCAGTTCAGTGTCAGTTCACCATCAAACTTCCGGCAGCAGACGGCGAATATTCCCTCGAACCCAGCTGCCAAACGCAACATTAACGACAATGGCCGGTCCAACCACATAAAAGAAAATGAGAGCGGCAGGGAAGTCATAGAGATATTCACCCATTCCAAAGCCGCGCAGCGCCTCGGCAGTGATGTCGGAGGTCACGGAAAAGAAAAAGGTGGAGAACCACGACACGGCAAAAGTTGAAAATACCCAGAGAATCAGGCGGGTATCTGAAAGGTTCTGCGCCTCCTGATGCTCACGCTTTCGATGAATCAAGCCGGGAAGCTGCAGCAGAACTGCCCCCAGACTCAAAAAGAGTGCAAGGAAAAGCACCAAAAGCACCAGCAAAATCGAAGTCCAGCTCTCCGCAGCAAGCATGAGCAGTTTGCCTTTGAGCACCATACCGCTGAAAAAAGCGACAAAAGCGCCGATGAGCGACGACATTTTGACAATGTCCCAAACGGCACCGGCGAAGCCGGTCCGGATGTCATCGGGATCGCCGGTCTTGATGATCTTTCTAAAGGCCATGTCTGAATGTTCCCTTTTTTATGAACGTTTGAACGTTCTTACTGTGCGCCTCCCCCTATTCCATCTTCAGAAAGGAGCGCTCGATGAATAGGGCGATATGGTAGCGGCAATCGTCCCATCATGTTTGCAGAAATATTGACTCTCCAAGGCGAATCGAGGAGCCCAGCCTTTCGCTTTGCGGCTCTGTTCCAAAGCGACCGAATTGCGCGTGGACAGAGGGGGCTGGATGGAACGCTGCCCGGCGCTTTGCCAACGGCATTACAAAAGAGCCGCGAGAAGTCCGAAACGGGACTGAGGAGTGCGGGCTCGGGCTTTTTCGGTGCCGAATGTGACCGCAGACGAGCTGCGTCAGAAAAGGATGCCTGGCGGCAGCCGCCCTGCCTTGGAGCAGCCCAAGGCGGAGCGGCAAAAGGGCGGTCTGACGGGATCTAAACCCCGTCACTGCAGAGGTCGAGCTGCTTAGGCTTCCAAATATGCAACAACAGCAAGGATAAAGAAAACTGCAGCCGCAATCTGGCGCATCAGCTTCATCGAAATCTTTTCAGCAAGTTTGTTGCCGACGAAAACAGCCGGGGCATCGGCAAGCATGAGGCCGAGCGTCGTGCCGCAGATCACCCAGAAAGCTTCTGCCGGGTAACGCGCAGCAAGCGCGACGGTGGCCACCTGCGTTTTGTCGCCGACTTCCGCGATGAAAAAGAGTATCACCGTCGTACCGAAAACACCGAATCGCCGCAAGCGATCATTATTGCCGCCTTCATCGATCTTGTCCGGAATAAGAATCCAGATGCCCATGGCTATGAAGGAAACTATCAGAATCCAGCGCAGCAAGTCTGCACTGATAAAGTTCGCGAGCGTAGCACCCAAAGCGCCGGCAATCGCATGGTTAAGGAAGGTGGCGACAAAAATCCCGAGGATGATGGTCCAGGGCTTGCGGAAGCGCGCAGCCAGAAAAACGGCAAGCAGCATCGTCTTGTCGCCAATCTCTGCCGCGGCAACGACGCCCGTGGAAAGGAGCGTGGTCTGAAAAATTTCAAACATGAGGGGGTCTGAACGGCGTCGCGGCGGTCGGAAAAACCTGCTCGGCGCGTACCTTCCTGCCGCACGCCGTCACAAAATAGACTCATGCAGAAGGCCGCGCCGCAGGTCTTGCCGATGCTCAACCGCCCGCTTGACGTTTGCCGCAATTATTTCTTGGAGGAAGCGGTCAAAACGGGTCAAAACGGCCGTTCATGCATCCCGCCGCCATGAGAAGCGGGGAAAAGCTCCTCAAGTATGTTGACGACGGGCGGAGACCGGACGACTGCCGGACTCCCTGGCTACTCCCCTGTGGGAGAGAGATCGCATTTTAGCGTTGCGGACGCGGTTTTGCCACTCATGGACCTATTTCTCAATGCGGCGTCAAAACTGTGTTTCACAATATCAAGAGCGGCATACATCCGTAGGATAAATTTGTCTTTGCTCTCGACCCTGCGCTCATTAGGAATAAACTTAGCGCTTTTCAGCCTTCAACGAAACAATGGCCTTTTCCCTGTCGGACTGCCATTCATAGGACGCTTCCGTGTCGTCATCGAGTTCTGATACGCTTTTTCAGCTTCGCCAGTCGGCGATTCTGCTTCTTACGGCCATGATTTGGGGGGCAACCTTTGTTGCTCAGTCCCTTGGCATGGATTCCGTGGGCCCCTTCACCTTCACTACAACCCGCATGCTCCTCGGGGCGTTCTTTCTGCTCCCGATAGTGCTGCTGCGGCGCAAGCGCCTGGCAGCAGAAAAGCCTGCTGAGGCCGAAAGGCGCTCGGCTCCGCAATACCGCCGTACGCTCTTAATGGGCGGGATTCTCTGCGGGCTCTGTCTCTTCGGCGGGGAATCGCTGCAGCAGTTTGGCTTTGTGCACGATACGGAAGTAGGGAAATCAGGCTTCATCACGGCGCTTTATATCGTCTTCGTCCCCATCATCAGTCTCTTCCTTGGGCGCCGCGGCAGTCCGCTCCTTTGGGCTGCTGTCGCGCTTTCGCTCGTCGGCTTGTGGTTTCTCTGTATTCCGCCCGAAGGCTTCACGATTGCAGCGGGGGACCTCTTTGTACTTGCCTGTGCGGTGGTCTTTTCGCTCCACATTCTCGTTATTGGACGATACGTTTTGCTTGTCGACGCTGTCGAACTCTCCATGATGCAGTTTTTCTGCGGTTCGATCCTCGCTTTCTTCGCCATGCTGGCACTGGAGTCACCCACTTGGATCGGCTGGCAGACAGCGCTTCCCGCCATGCTTTGGGCCGGCATCATGAGCAACGGCATCGCCTATACGCTGCAGATCGTTGGTCAGCGCGGCATGAACGACACCACTTCGAGCCTGATTCTGAGTCTGGAAAGTGTTTTCTCAGTCATCTCCGGCTGGCTCATCCTCAATGAAGTCCTCTCTGTGCGGGAAGGTCTGGGCTGCGTGCTCATGGCCGCAGCCGTAGTGCTCGCTCAACTGCCCGGCAACAAAAAGTGACACAAGAACACGCTGCATACAAGAGTCCGAGCTCCTATACTTTTCGACATCGAATTAATTTCGCTGATGGAGCCTCTTCATGAATTTTCTCATTGTTAATGCCGGCTGCCGCATCAATGGTCAGGGCGGCACGCTTTCGGCCGCAATGGTTGAGCTTGCCGAGCGTACGCTCAAGCATCACGGCCACTGCGTTGTTGTCACCGATCTCAACGAACCTTACGTTGTTGCCGACGAAGTCAAGAAGATTCTGGAAGCTGATGTATTGATCTTCCAAACGCCGGGCTGGTGGATGACCACGCCCTGGCAGCTCATCAAGTATGAAGACGATGTCTTTGTCTCACCGGAACTTTGCGGCGGTGACGGCCGTACGCGCAGTGATCCGGAGAAGAAATACGGTTCGGGCGGCTTCCTTACCAATAAACGTTATGTGCTTTCCACCACTTGGAATGCACCGTTGGAAGCCTTCACTGATCCCCAGCAGTTCTTCGAAGGCAAGGGGCTTGACGGGCTCTTCATGCCTTTCCACAAAACCATGCAGTTCCTCGGCCTCAAAGCCTATCCGAGCTTCATGGTGAATGACGTTTTTAAACACCCGACCATTGAAGCTGATTTCAAGCGCTGGGAAGCCTACCTCACCGAGCATTTCGGTCAAAACGCCTGAAATATTGAGCTTGCTTCACTCGCAGCCCCGCATGCATGGACGCCAGTCTGCATGCGGGTTTCTTTTGCGCATATAGGGCAATTGCATAAGGCGCGCAGCCAATAGCTGCGCTAACCTCTGCCAATAGATTTGGCGGCTTTGACGCCCGTGCATTCAACCTTCATCAGCAAAATATAATATGCAATACGATTTCGACTGTATTATCGACCGCACCCAGATTGACAGCGTCAAATGGACGGCTTATCCAAAAGATGTTCTTCCGCTTTGGGTGGCAGACTCTGACTTCCAGTCACCTGAACCTGTTGTCGCTGCTGTACAGAAAATTGTCGACACGAAGGTTTTTGGCTATCCCAACAGCCACTCTGGTGTTCTCGAACGTGCTGCTGTTTCCTGGTGCCAGCGCAAATACAACTTCACCTTCAGTGAATCCGAAATCCACTATTGCCCCTCCATGAGCTTTGGCCTTGCCATTGCCATCCGCGCCTTTACCCAGCCGGGCGGCAAGGTACTCATGCAGACCCCCATCTACCCGCCCTTCACTGAGCTCACCAAAGCCAACGGGCGCGTGTGCTCGATGAATGCGCTCAAATTCGTCAACGGCCGCTACGAAGTGGATTTTGACGACTTCGAGCGCCGCGCCGCTGATCCTGACTGTTCCCTCTTTCTGCTCTGCAGTCCGCACAATCCTACCGGCCGAGTCTTTTCAGCCGATGAACTGAACCGTTTCGTTGAAATCTGTGCCGCCCATGATGTTGTGATCCTCTCCGACGAAGTCCATTCCGGTTTTGTTTTTAAGGGTGAACACGCTTTCCTGCCGGGGCTCTCAGAGACAGCCGCACGGATCTCCGTCTGGGGTTCAAGTCCTTCCAAAACCTTCAATACTGCAGGTCTGCGCGCTGCGTCTTTGGGATCCAAGAACCCGGAACTCAATGCCAAGCTTAAGGCCGAACTTACTGCGAGCCAGCCCGATCGTTCCGTCTTCAGTCAAACCGCCTTTGCTGCCGCCTGGACTGAATGCGACGATTACGGCGAACAAGTCGCTGCCTATGTGAAAAAGAATCTTGAATTTGCTGTCGAATTCTTCCGCACCCGCATTCCTTCCATCAAGACCTACCTGCCTGATGCCACATATCTCATGTGGCTTGACTGCAGCGCACTGGGTTTTAAAACCCAGACCGAACTCAGTGAATTTTTCGTCAAGGAAGCCAAAGTCGCGCTCAACCCCGGCGAAAGCTTCGGTCCGGGCGGTGAACAGCACATGCGCCTGAATACCGCCTGCCCGAGAAGCACGCTCGAAACGGCACTTGAGCGCATTGAAGCCGCCGCAGCTCGCCGCTGCGCCCTGCTCGGCTGATTCTTCTCACGCCGCCATTAAAACGGGCAGCCTTGCGGCTGCCCGTTTATTGCTTATTCAACTGCTCCTTAATGAACAGTCAAACACACCGTGATTAAGGCCTATTTCAAGGCTGCCACACGCTGACCGATGATGTATCCCTGCGTGATGCAGCGCCCGAGGCCGTGCTGCGAAGAACCGCCGGCGGATTCGCCGCCGCACCAGAGACCCGCAATGGGCTTGCCGGAAAGGTCAACCACACGGCAGTCCTTATCGATGCGCAGACCCGCGTAAGAATCATGGACGGCAAAAGTCGCCCAAGCGGCATAGAAGGGCCCCGTTTCAATGGCATACTGCGGCGCGGGCTTATCGAAATCCTCGTCTTTGCCTGCCTTCACAAAGGTGTTGTAGCGAGCAACACTTTCGGCAAGCACCTTGCCGTCCATCTTCCACTTCTGCCAAGGCGAGGTATTGATCTTGGCGGCCAAAGCTTCAAGCGTATCGGCTTCAAAGAAAAGCTCCGGATCGCAGATTCCCGGCGTCAGCGTAATGTTTTCGCGTTCAAGCGCTTTTGCGTCGAAGATCGCCCACTGCGGACCCGCGGAGAAATCGGGTTCAGCAGAACCCTCATTGAGGGCTAGCGCAGCATCAATGTAGTTGCGCGGACGGAATGGTTTACGCGTGGTGTTGCGCCAATCGCCGTGTACATACGGTTTTCCGTCCTTGAAGAACCCTTCATGGGAACCATTCGGGTAGCCGCTCTCGAGTTCGTTATAAAAGCGCTTGCCGACCTGATTGACAATAATCGCATCCTGCCAGTCACGAATGTTGAGCCCTGAGTGCTTAATGAGCGGATAGAGCGGAGACTTTGGGGTCCAGCGAATATAGTTGGTGCGGACACCCACCAGCGGGCGCTTTCTCAGTGACCCGTTGCGGTCCATCGCCTGATTTGCAGTTCCCCAAAGCGATGCGCCGATGGCCATTGCCGCCAATTCGCCCGAAGCATCCTGCGGCGAATATTCTTCCGCGGCATTGGCATATTCGGCCGTCAGGCGCGGATCAAAAATACGCCGGAATTCGACGTTGCCGGCATTGCCGCCCGTCGCGATGACAAGCGCTTTCTTGGCGTGAACGACGATAGTTTCAGAAGTTTCCGAAATATTCCCTTCACTCTTAAAGCTCGGGAGCGGCTTTCCGGTTTCCGGATTGACTTTAGGCGAATAATGCGCCTTCAGTCCAACCACTCGGCGGTCCCCTTCAGCCTCTCTGTAGAGTTCGTCCATGTGATAGTTGAGCAGGAACTGAACGCCCTTCTTTCTTGCCGAAGCCTCAAGACTGCGCATAAGGAGTGTTCCGCCGGCGCCGGCAGGGCTTTCTGCGGACTGACCTTTGAACCAAAGCGTATGGTGCTCGCGCCGAGCGCTGAGCCCAACGGCATGTGCACCGCTGTTGTCGGGCGCTTGATCCACAAAAGGCACGCCGTTGGCAAGCAGGAATTCGAAAGCCGGAGCCATATTAAAGGCGAGCGCGTGCTGCACGGCACGGTCGTTGTAGCGATAGTCCGGCATGCCGCCCGACTCCACGATCGACCAGTCTGTCAAATCCTTAAAAACCAATTCCGGCGAATCTTTAATACCGTACTTTTTCTGGAAGGAAGTGCCTCCGCCCAACGGCACATTGCCGCCGGACGTAATGGCGTGACCGCCGATATCGTAATTAGCGTCAACAACAAGCACCGAAAGGCCTGCATCACGTGCGCCGATTGCAGCGGGAAGCCCTACAGCCCCCGCCCCGATGATTACAACATCGGCTTCGTAATTCCATTTCTTCGGCATCGCAGCACTGCACGGAGCAGCCGCTGCGGAAGCGGTGCCGGACAATCCTGTCATTCCGGCAAAAGCCGTGCTAATCAATACGTTGCGGCGTGAAATATTGACCATAATAAATCCTCCTAAACGTCCGGCGATACTCATGATCACCTTTGAACTTGATTTCAGAATACTCCCAAAATCAGCAAAGCAGACATGCGAATGAATCCCAATATCAATCACTCAATAAAAATGCGCCGCAGTGATATAACCCACTGCGGCGCATATGGAAAACTCAAATAACTGTTTTCAGCTGTACGTTTTAAAAAGCTTTATTCCACCCATTCCGCTTCGTAAAACTCCATCCCCGTATCGGGCAGCGCATTGAAATTTTTCAGATGCACATTGGAGGCCGTCGTGCTGTCTTCGAACACCAAGAACGCTACAGGCACTTCATCCCACAAGATTTCCTGAACTTCGCGGTAAATAGCGTCACGCTTCTTCGGATCGGGCTCGTTGACTGCCTTGTCGAAAAGTTCATCGACCTTGGGATTGTTGTAGTAGCCCTCGTTGGAAAGCTTGGGCGGCATTTCGCGAGAGTCAAAAATCGGACGCATCCCCCAATCCGGCTCCACCGTAGAGTTCGACCAGCCAATGTAATAGAGACGATTCGGCGACTCTGAAGGCACCTTGTTCGCCTCTACCAGCGACACGCGCTGCCCTGCCTCAAGAATACGAGTTTCCGTCTTGATGCCGACCTGTGCGAGCTGCTGCTGGATGAACTGGATCACCTTGCTGGAGGTGGAGTTGTTGTAGCCCGACCAAAGCTTCGTCGAGAAGCCGTTGGGGAAGCCCGCCTCAGCCAAGAGACGCTTGGCTTCCTGCGGATAGTATTTCGGCACGCCGAGGTCAACCGCAGACGGAATGGGGAGAGGCAAAACCCCCGTGGCCGGCCGAGCATAGCCCGAGAAGGCCACTTTGCAGAGTGCTTCGCGGTTGATGGCCAGACTGATGGCCTTTCTCACACGCACATCATTAAAGGGCTTATGAGCATTGTTGATTGAGAGATACCTCATCATAATGGATGGGACCACGTTGAGCTTGAGCTCGGGATCATTCTCAATGTCTTTGACCTGTTCGACAGGCATCGGCTGAATGAAAGCCGCTTCCTTTGTACGCAGCATCGCGGCGCGAGAAGCGTTTTCAGCGACGGGAAGCCAAGTGATGGAATCCAGTTTAGGGAGCCCTTTTACTCGATAATTCGGATTTTTGACCACCACCAAGCGCTCACTCGGATTGTAATCCTTGAGGAGATAAGGCCCGGTGCCGCAGGGATTAAAGGCGATCCCGCGGCCATCCATGGTTTTGATCGTGTTCGGGCAGATCATCTGTCCGGAGCCGTTGGCCAGACGCTGCAAAAATCCAGGCGTCCGGCGGCTGAGGACAAACTTCACATGAAGGCGATCCACCACTTCAATCCGGTCGATGAAATTAAAGAACGACCGGCGTGAAAGGTGATTGTCCGGATTGAGCACTCGCTCGAAATTAAGCTTCACCGCTTCCGCCGTAAAGTCCGTACCGTCATGAAACTTCACGCCGTCACGAAGTTTGAAGGTATAAACGAGCCCGTCCTCGCTCACTTCGTACGATTCGGCAAGCTGAGGCACCGGTTTGAGGTTTTTGTCGAAACTATAGAGCCCTTCGTAGAACGACTTTGCGACAGTGCGCGACAAGAGGTCGGTCGCTTGATAAGGATCTAGCGTGGTGAATGACGAACCAACCGCCACCGTAATGCCGCGGGCCTGACTGTCGGAAGGAAGAGTGGCAGCGGCAGCGAGGGAAACGGCGCAGACGGCTGAGAGAAGACTTTTGCGCATGGCGTGCGGATTCCTTCAAGGAAACTGGCCGCACGGCCGTTCAACCGTCCATACGGCGAGAATTGCTGCAGTTTTGACTACAGCTCCTGAGATGTACCGAACTGCATAGATTTTTATAGACACAGGAGCCGATTAAAGCCTAGCGCGCCTTATATCTGCCTCGCCTCGGCGCTATGTCTTATCCATTTGGATCGATCCGCAAGCCTTATGAGTTGACCCCATTGTCAACAGGCAAATGTTCTCACGGATGCCCAAAGCGGGCCGTCCGTACTCGCCGCTTCCGCCGAGCTTTTGGAGTATTCAAGCGTCCAAAACGAGCTTTGACGCAAAAAAGAGGAACAGACTGCCCAGCGCCGTATTGCCGAGCTTTCTCAGGCTCGGTACACGTGCGAGGCTGCGAAGCAGCGCCGCTCCCAGCGTAATGAGCACCGCAAACCACATCACACTGAAGCTCTCCAAAATCATCGCGAGAATAAAGTATGAAATCCCCGGATGAGCGTATGAGCTGTCGATGAATTGAACGAAAAAAGAAACGTAAAAAAGAATCGACTTAGGATTGGTAAGCGACAAGCCGAGCGCTGTGCGAAAAGCCCGCAGTGCTGCGCCCTTGGTCGGTTTCGTCTGTTCCGAGACACTGAGCTCGGCAGCCGTTCCGGCGGGTTTTGCCCGCTTGACGAAGAAGGTGTTCCAAATCACCTTTGCACCAATCCACGCAAGGTAAATGCCGCCGCCGATTTTCACCATTGAGAAGGCGAGCGGATGGCTCTTAATCATTGCCGCTACGCCCAGATAGGCGAGGAAAATCAACACCGCATCACCGATAAGAACGGCAAGGAGCCCCGCGAAGCCGGCACGCCGGCCGTCCAAAACACTCGTCTTCAAAACATAGAGTGAATTAGGTCCCGGCGCGATCACGATCATGAAAGCGCCGGCGATATAGATCCACGGATTAATGATGCCGAACTGCTCGAACATAGCAAAGCTCAAATCTGCTCCCGGACAACGGATTCGTCAGAAGCTTCAACAAAAAAAGGTGCGCGATTTTAGCGCCGAATAAAGTCAGCTTCAACCCGATCTTGAAGTGTGTATTCCCATTTATTTCGCCTCTTTAGCCATTCGAGCGCCTTCATCTGAGATGCGGTATGGATGCCGCGTGAAATAAACGTTGAGCAGAATTGGAATTAAAAAGATCGTAAAAAGCGTCGACGCGGTCGTCCCAAATATGAAAGTGATGGCCAAACCGCCGAACACGGGGTCAGGAATCAGAATCACGCTGCCCAAAATAATCGCCAAAGTGGTGAGCAAAATGGGACGCAGACGAACCGCTCCGGCATCAATGAGCGCATCCTTGAGCGGCAGTCCGGCCTTCAGGTAATCCAGCACAAAATCGATGATAAGGAGCGAACTTCTGACCACAACGCCTGCCAAAGCCGTCACGCCGACCAAAGAGGACGCAGAGAACTGCGTGCCGAAGAGCCAATGGCCCGGGATCAGTCCGATAAAGCAGAGCGGCACAGCCGAGAGCGCAATCAAAGCGAGCGCAAAAGAGCGGTAGTACGCGACGAAAATGAGAAAGATGGAGCCGAGCGACAGACAGAGTGACACAGCGAGATCACGGTAGCTGTCGAGCATCATGCGCATTTCGCCTTGCCAAAGGAGAACGGCCGGCGCCTGGGTCAGATCGGGGCGCTCATCGCTCCAAGTTAAATTGCCGGTAGCGAGTCTGCCGCCTTCGGGGAGCGCCATGCCCCTCAACCGATTATTCAAATCCAGCACGGCATAAGTTGGCGCTGTCGACCCCATTTCGCCGCCCACTGCCGCCATACGAACGCCGTCCTTCTTTTCAATGCGTCTTGGAACTGTCGTTTTTTCGACCTTGATGATGGACGAGAGCGGCACACGCACACCAGCAGCGCCGGCAATGGTGATGCCCGAGAGCAAAGTCGGATCGAACTCCTCAGCGTACGGAATTTCAAGACGAATGGGCTGCGGCGAACGTTCCCCGTCCGCATGCGCCCAGCCGATGATGCTGCCCGACGCAAGATTTTTCAATTCAAACGCGGCGGCAGCCGGAAGCACGCCGGCGGCAGCCGCCTTCTCCCGGTCAATGCTGAGCCGCCATTCAGTCTGATCCGCTTTCTGAGTATTCGTAACCTCTGCCACATCATAAGTTTTCCGAAACTCTTTCTGGGTACGGTCAGCAAGCCAACGAAGTTCCTCCGGATCATTGGCATAAATTTCTGCGTAGATGGTTCCGCGAAGCGGCGGTCCCGGCGGATCTTCCACCACCTGAATTGTGCTGCCAGGATAAGCATCGGACACGCTTCGGAGGGCGGTCCTCAGTTCGCGAGCAATCTCGATCGATGAACGCCGACCGGAATTTTTATCCGTGAGATTGACTCGCACGGCGCCGATTTCACTGCCCTTGGCAGGCGTCATACGCATCATGGAGTTGAAATCTGCAACCCCCGACAGTCCGGCCCAGCTTTGCCAATTGACAACTTCGGGAATTTTGGCGACTTCAGCCGTCGTATCGCGGACAGCACGATCGAGCGCCTCCACAGGGGTGCCCGCGGGCAGCTCAATGGTGACGTTGAAAGTGTTTTTATTGTCTTTGGGCAAAAATCCCATCTCGACGCCCCACGAGGGCGTGGGGCTGTTCAGTCCGCCGGGAATGAGACATTGCCCAAAAGGCATGATGAAGACTGCGGTGCAGAGAAAAACAGTTGCACACACAAAGACAATTTCTCGTCTGGGGTGACCGATCAGCAAGCGTGCCGGTATGCTGTAAAGCTTGCCGAAACGGCCTCCGGGAAGCGTTCGGCCCCCGGCCGATGAACTGTCAATCGGCGGCTGCGGGATCCACCGTCTTGCCGCCCAGGGAGCGACGGTATAAGCAATCAGAAAGCTTGCCGCCAGAGCCACCGGCACCGTGAAACCCACCGGGTAAAAATACTGTTTAGGCATGCCCGTCAAAGCCGGAATCAGCGAAGCAAAAACCACCATCACGGTGATCGTGGCCAACAGCGTTGCACTGCCGATTTCACCCGCAGCTTCAATGGCTCGGTTTGAACGGTCCTGCCGTCCCGACAATTTTGAGAGCCCGTAATGACGCACAATGTTCTCAATCACCACGATCGAATCGTCAACCAAAAGGCCGAGCGCAATGATGAGTGCATAAAGCGTCAGGCGATTGATCGTGAAGCCCGAAAGGCCCACAACACCTAAAGTAATAGCCAGAATGAGCGGTACCGTGACGGCGACGATGACGGCAGCCCGCCATCCCAGAAAGACCAGCGTCACCGTTACCACGGCGATAACAGCAATGGCCAAATGCTCAATCAAAGTATTGACGGCATCGTTGGCCTTCGCGCCGTCGTCGCGTGTTACGACAACATCTACATCGGCCGGAATGACGGTGCCCTTCATTCGCTCAATACGGGCGATCGCCTCGTCGGCCACAACAACAGCGTTGGCATTTTTGCGTTTGGCAATGGCAAGCGAAACGCTTGGATGCTCAACAATGCCGCCGGTAGCCGCTTCATACTGCGGTGAAGCTCGTCCCCAGCCGAAACGGCTGGAAGCAGCTGCCTGCTCAGTGGCGCCTTCGCGGATTTCTGCCGCATCTTCCAGATGCACCGGGTTTCCTGCCGGTGAAAAACCAACCACCAAGCGCTTGAGATCAGCCGCAGACTTGATCGCGTCGGCCAAGCGCACTCGGGCTTCAGTGCCCTTTGTCACCGTTGTTCCTAAAGGCCCGGCAGAGCCGGCAGCGCGCACGGCAGCGGTTACGCTCGCAAAAGAAAGCCCAAAACTCTCGAGCCTTGCCGGATCGATTTCAACAATCAGTTCGCGGTCACGCCCGCCGATGACATCAACGGTAGAGATGTCTTCGAGTCCCATCAGTCGATCGAGAACGTCCCAGGCAATCCGTCTGAGCCCTTCATCGCCGTATTTTTCTGAAACGAGAGAAACTGCCAGAATGGGCACATCATCGACATCGGCGCTCTTCACCCACGGCCCAAGCATATCGGCCGGCAGTTCGGCACGACCGCCGACGATACGGTCGGCAAGCTTGACGAGAGACTCTTCTTTATTCTCTCCGACTTTGAACTGCACCACTACGACAGCAGCAGAATCCACGGCGGTTGACCAATAGTGGTCAACGCCGGGAATCTGGTTGATGATGGCTTCCAAAGGCCTGATGACCTTAGCCTCCATCTCGTCGGGCTCTGCGCCCGGCAGCACGGCCTGCACTGCCGCCGCAGGCATGGAAATCTGCGGATTTTCCTCGCGCGGCGTCGAAAGCACCGCCCAAATACCAAAGATCAAAGCCGCAATCATGAGAACAAGCGTGAGCTTGCTCTCGATAAAAGCGCCCGCCAATTGCCCGGTCAGCGTGTGCCGCGGATTCATTGCTGATCTCCGGTTTGTGCTCTGGAATCCGCCTCCGTCACACGATCGCCGTCAGCGAGCTGACGTTTCGGTCGATCAACAAAGCGAACGGGTGAATCAGCCTGATCTTCCAAACCTGCAAGTACTTCTGCAAGACCATTTTCACGAGTGCCGAGACGCAGCCAATGAAAATAGGCGCATTGATTTTGGCCTGCGTCCGCATTGCGGCAAGTTTGCAGCACAAATGCACCCTCCAATCCGCCCAGCCGCGTCAGCGCCGATTCCGGTACAAAACGTCTTGACGCCTTGCCGGCCGTGATCTCAATACGGCCGAACATGCCGGGCCGAACGGCAGCGGCCTCGCTGGATGCAAGCGTCTTAAAGCCGGCCCGAACAAAATAGGTTCGCGCCAACGGATCCGCAGAAGCCGAAGCGTTCTCAATGACGACTTCAAGCGGCTCATTAATGCCGTCGAGCTTCACTCGGCCGATCACCCCTGGTTTTGCATATTGAGCGGCACTCTGGGGTACGCGAAACTCAAATTTAGGAGCCTCCTCGGAATCGAGCACCACTATCGGCAGCCCGGGAACAGCCATGTCGCCGGCGCGGCGCAGCACCCGCACAACACGGCCCTCACGGGGCGACTTCCCAATAATGTATTCAAGCTCTCCCTGCGCAGCGCTGGCAAATCCCTGAGCCTGCGCCAAATCTGCCCGTGCCCCGTCACGCTTAAGGGTTGCTTTGCGCCACTCGTTGTTAGACACCAGTCCCTCACGATAAAGCGCATCTATCTTTTCACGGTCAAGCTCCGCATCCTTTAGGGCTGCTTGGGCCGCCTTGAGTTTCCCCTCTGCAGCGTGAATCGCAGCAAGCACATCTTTGGGGTCAAGCTTAAAAAGCACGTCGCCTTTTTGGAGTAAATCCCCTTCTTTTACCGGGATTTCTTCAATATAAGCAGCAAGGCGGCTGGCCGCTTCAATGCGCGCAGAGGCCGCCACGGACCCCGCTGCCTGAATAAGCTGAGGCTGATAGGCCGGCTCAAGTATCACTGACACCGCTGTCGGCGCCTGACGCTCGTTGCTGGCGGCAGACGGCGCTGGGGATTCGCTGCAGCCCGTCAGCATCAAAACCGCTGCAGCTGTCCAAGCAGCCAGACCATATTCTCGCGACAAGATCTTCATCGGCCAAGCCGCAATCGATGCTGCAAGCTGCATAGTTCTTTTCCCCAAAAATCTGCATGGAAGACCTCCTTTCTCGGAGTTCATGCTGAATCTCTTAATTTTAGGCAATAGTTCTCATTTAAAACTTCAAACTGCTCTGCCGACTGCTGTATTCAAAAAATCCTCAGAGCAGCATCATCAATGCAGATGTCTCAGCCACTTTATTAACAATTTTTTACTATTATCGACTACTTTCATATGCGAATGATTCGCCTTAAAGCTCCCATCCCGAATTCTCCGATATGCATTGATTTTTCTAAACATCTTTTGAAGCATCTGCGCATGCAATACGATTGATTTGCATCTCAACCCACGACAGTCCACCTAAGGGACAACCCGAATTGCGAATTATTTTTAATAATGAATCTCTAAGAAATTCAAAAGTATTTTGAAGGTGTAATATTCAAGCGTCGCCGGAACACGAGTACACGGAAACGTTGAAACAGTAGCGCTCCGAGCACCCGGACTCTTGAAGCATCAAGGGGCGCGGCACAAAGACTTCCGGCGGAAGGATTGAGCCTTTCGACGCATGGTCAGAGGAATCCAATAAGATCCCTCAGGATCTAAACAAAAAAACTCAAATTGAATAAAAGAGGAACAAAAAATGGCACTCAATCAGGCTACTAAATACGGTCTTTTCTTCGTTGGCGGCATCGCTGTCGGTGCTCTCGGCATGGCGCTCGTTTCTCGCGGCAAGCTCAACATTAAGCCCCTCGCCACGGATCTCCTCGCCTCCGGCATTGACCTTCGCGACAAGGCGCTTGCTGCCGTTGACGGCGTCAAGGAAGACCTCGCTGACGTGGTTGCCGAAGCCCAGGTGAAGCAGCAGGAAAAGAAAGAAGCTCAGGAAAAGAAGGAAGCTGTTCCGGCTGCCGCCGACTGCTGATTTTCTCTGCGGCCGCACCCCACTTTGGCCTGATCGGGCTATAAATAAGTGCGGCGGCGCGGAAGCAAACATTCCGAAGCGGCCCGGAGGGAAACTCCGGGCCATCATTTTGCGGCGCACGCCGTACGGGTCTCGGCCTTTTGGGAAACGTCGAAGACTCGACAAAAAGGAATAAGAGAAGAGAGGCTTTCCTCATGCATTTCTATTTGAAGCATGCCGTCGGCAACCGTGAACGCTGGAAGACGGACGACACGCTCTCGCACGCGAGTGCGGTCATCATCGCCAATGAAGTGGCGGCCATTCCAGGCGTTACCGGTCTTGTCGTCAATCCGCGTATCGGCAGCGTGACGCTGACCGTCGCCGACGCAGCTGCCAAGGCTCGGACCCTCGCCTATTTTGAAAGCCTTGCAGTCAATCCGCCGATTCTGCGCCCTGACCGTGCAGTCATTGCAGCTCAAGATCTTGAAGCCGCCAAACGGTGCGGTGAAATGGCGCTTCAGCCGCTGCGCAGGGAAGATCTGCCGCCGGGCATCGTACCGCGCACCATTTATGAAATTGAGCGCGGCTTCACAACCATGCCGCTGCTCAATGTCTTCTCACGGTTGCGGGACCTTCTCGGGAAGATTTTCCCGGGACTCTTTATGATCGGCCGCACCGCTGCCAAAGCCGCGCAGGTTGGTCAGGCCATGGGCAAAGCTGCGCTCACCCGCCGTACGGGAGAGGCACCGGCGCCGATCGAAGATGACGCTGAACTCGACTTCTCGAGCCTTGCGCGCTACATCTTCCTGCGTCCGTTCCTGCCGATGGTCGTGAATATCGGCAACGCAGTGCTCGATTCCATTCCCTATCTCATTGAAGGCGTGAAAAATGCCTTCCGCGGGAAACTCAACGTTTCGGTGCTCGATGCCTCTGCGATCTTTGTGTCGCTCCTGCGTCTTGATTTCGGAACCGTGGGTCTGCTCACGCTGCTTCTCGGCTTGGGCGATATGCTCGAACGCTATACCCGCAAGAAGTCTCTGGCGTCGCTTGCCGATCAGCTGGCTATTAAGGTTGATCAGGTCTGGGTTCGTCTTGCTGACGGCCAACTTGCGCAAAAGCAGCTCAAAGACCTTTCGAAGGAAGATCTGGTCGTCGTGCGCTCGGGCTCGGTGATCCCTGTTGACGGCGTGGTTGTTTCCGGTGATGCGGCAGTCAATCAGGCGACGATGACAGGTGAACCTCTCCCCGTGCACCGTACCGTGGGCGGCAGCGTCTTTGCCGGCACGGTCGTTGAGGACGGTGAAATCGACATTCGTCCGACAGCATTGGGTGACGCCTCGCGTCTTTCGCAGATTGTGAGCTTCATTCAGAACAGCGAAGCGGCCAAGGCCGGCATTCAGGGCAAAGCTGAACGCCTCGCCGACGCCATCGTCCCCTACAACTTCCTGCTCGCCGGTCTCGTCTTCTTCTTTACGCGTGATCTCACCCGTACGGCTTCCGTACTGATGGTTGACTACTCGTGCGCCTTGCGTCTGGCAACGCCGCTCGCCATTCTCACTGCCATGCGCAACGGCACCGAAAAGGGTGTGCTGGTGAAAGGCGGCCGTTATCTGGAAGCGCTCTCCGAAGTTGACACCGTTGTCTTCGACAAGACGGGCACACTGACGCAGTCCACTCCGGTGCTCTCGGACGTCATTCCTGTCGACGGCGTTACGAGTGAAGAAGAGCTGCTGCGCTTGGCTTCCTGCCTTGAGGAACATTTCCCGCACCCGGTTTCGCGTGCGATCGTTCGTCAGGCGCAGGAACGCGGCGTCGTTCACGAAAACGAAGTGCACGACACCGAAGTCCGCTACATCGTTGCGCACGGCATCTGTTCTTCTGTAGCCGGCCGCAAGTGCTTCCTCGGCAGCCGCCACTTTGTGCAGGACGACGAAGGCATTGATATTTCCCCGGCCAAGGATGCGATTGCACGTCTTTCTTCTGAAGGCAAATCAATCCTCTACCTTGCTGTGGGCAATCAGCTTGCCGGCGTTCTCGGCATCGAAGATCCGCTGCGTCCGGAAGCCAAAGAAGCCATTGCGGCTCTTCGTGAACGCGGCATCACCAAGATCATGATGCTCACGGGCGACGACACTCGCACGGCTGCTCACGTAGCCGCCAAGCTCGGCCTCGACGGGTTCCATGCTCAGGTGCTCCCGCAGGACAAAGCCAAGCATGTGCTCGAACTCAAAGCACAGGGCCGTAAGGTTCTGATGGTGGGCGACGGCATCAATGACTCCCCGGCGCTCTCAGCAGCTCATGTCGGCGCAACGCTTCGCGACGGCACCGATATTGCTCAGGAAGTGGCCGATGTGGTTCTGACGCGCAACAATCTCGCGGACCTGCCGACAGCAATCGAACTCGGCCGCGCGACGATGGGCCGCATTCATGAAAACTTCGCCGTTTCCGTTTCGCTCAACACCTGCTTCCTCGCAGGCGGCTTAACGGGCATGCTCATGCCGGCGATTGGCGCGCTTTTGCATAACGCCACCACCATCGGCGTCTGCCTGAATGCTATGCGTCCGACGCTTGGCAAGTCGAAGAGCTTTACCGAAGCCGTGAGCGAAATCCAGGCGAATCTTCATGGTACGCTATCGAAGATTGAAAACAGCGCTCCGGAAAGTGAAAAGCCGATCAACCTGCCTTTCACGCAGGCCTGATGCCTAACATATAAGAGAACAATAATGCTAGATCCCAAAGAATTCGTGCGCTCCATCTGTCATGGGCGCGCCCGTATCCGCCACGCCTCTCTGCGCGGACTTTCACCTGAAGAGGTTGAAAGTCTGACGACGATGATTGCTGGATTCGACGGCATCACTTCTGTGAAGCTCAATCCGCGAGTCGGCAGTCTTCTCGTCACATGGGATGAGACCAAGACGAATGCGGAATCGCTGCTTGCCGCTGCTCAGTTCTTCCTGCCCGACGAACCCGCAGCGGAAGAAGCCGCCGAAGTCTTTGAAGGTGCGCAAGACCAAGAGGCAAAGCCTGAAGCAGCAAAGACCCGCTGCTGCGCAGGCGCCTGCCTTGGCGAGCACCCCGCCAAACTCGTTCGTGAAGCCGGCAGCCTCGTCAAAGGCGGAGCTCAGCGCACGCTCGACCTTCTCGCACCGTTCGTCGCCCCTGACGTTAAGGCGGGCGGTCGTACCCGCCGCGTTACGCAGAACCGTCTGATGGCTGCGGGCTACGCACTCTCCCTTGCGAGTCTTGCATTCCGCGGCACTAAAGCCCATTTGGTTTTTGGAGCCATCTTTACGGTGCTCCTAGGTGTTCACCTTTATCAGCACCGCCGCGTTCTTTAATTAAGGCGGTCAGCAAAAGAGCGATTTCGAAATCGCTCTTGAACGCATTACAATGCCCTTTGAAAGCGGGCATCCGGGTTCTCTGCCTGCAGGCAGTCGTACCCGGATGCCCGTTTTTTATTTCCCGGCGTGCGGCAGCCCTTCAGCGGCCTCTCTTTCACGAGCCGTACAACTTAATAACGCTCCAAAGAATCTCCAAACTGTTATGAAGCTCTGGCTCAAGATCTCGCAGGGATTGGCTGCGCTGCTCCTCTCGGCTGCCGCACTGTCGCTGCTCCTATTTGCCGGAGCACTTATTCTCGGACTGGCGGCGGCCGCCCTCATTGCAGCTGCCGGACTTTTTCTGGCCGCTCCCGACGAAGCCAAAACGGGACTGAAAAACGTCGCCGCAGCGCTCGAAAAACTCGCTGACCGCTTTGCCGAATCGGTCAATGACATGGGAGAGGTCGTGCTTGCCTGCTTTGGCGCCCGGCAGGCTGCCCCTGACACGCCTCCCGAAAACAGCTCCGGCGAAAACATGTCGCCGACTGACAACACCAATGATTCAGCCCGCACCGCAACGGATGATCCGTCCGGTCCGCGTGCCCCTCAGTGAGTCTGCCAACATCTGTTACAACATCGATTTCGCCAGACTTTTGTATTTCCGGCTGCCTCATCCAATTTGTTTTTTCCGGATATTTCATTTTGTTGTCCGCAAACTGAAACGTGATACGCGTTTCATTTCGTTTGCATGCACGAAAATTTGACCATAGGCAACGTTTGTGCTTACAGCTAAGCGCAAAGATTTGAAAATAAGAAGGGTTCTCGTTACTATTCCCCCTGTCACATTTGGCTACAAGGACAAATACCTATGACAGAACCCCGACAGATCCGCACGCTTGCGGCGCTCGATCTTAATGAGCCGGCTACGGTCGCGCGGATGAAGCTGCCTGAGGCTGAAGTTTCACGCCTTTCCGATCTCGGCATGAGAATCGGCAGCACTGTGCGTGTTCTACAGGCTTCTGAGGGTGAACCCCTGCTTGTTGCCGTCGGAGACGGCCGCATCGGCGTCAATTTCGCCGTTGCGCAAAAAATCTATGTCTACTAAGAGGCTCCTTAAATGTTTCTAAAAGAACTGCCCGTTGGCTCCAAGGGCAAGATCATCGGCTTTGGTAAGGAACATCCTGAATACCGCCGCCGTCTCGTGATGCTCGGAGCAACTCCCGGCACCACTTTCGAAGTGGTCCGCATCGCCCCTCTGGGCGACCCAATCGAAATCCGGGTACGCGGCAGCTTCATCAGCGTTCGACGCGACGAAGCCATGCTGATGGAAGTCGAAAAGCTATAAGTCGGCGCTGACCCTCAAGCGTCTACTACACACACAAAAAGGTTATAAACGATGAGTCAACATATCGTCTGCGTGGTCGGCAACCCGAACTGCGGCAAGACCACGTTTTTCAATGCCCTGACTGGTTCGCGCCAACGCGTGGGCAACTGGCCCGGCGTCACGGTCGACAAGAAGACCGGTAATTTCGAATACCGCAACGAAAAGATCGAGCTCGTCGACCTTCCCGGCATCTATTCGATTACGCCGGCAGCCTCCTCCGGTGAAGATGAACGCGTCGCCCGTGACTACATCCTGTCGGGTGAAGCTGAAGCGGTCATCAACATTGTTGATGCCTCGAACCTCGAGCGCAACCTCTACCTCACGGCCCAGCTGATCGAAATGCGTGTGCCGATGATCGTCGTGGTCAACATGCTCGACATCGCCAAGCAGCATCGTCTTGAAATCCGTTTGGAAAAGCTTCAGGAAGCGCTCGGCTGCCCGGTTGTCGGCATCGTTGCCAGCCGTGAAACCGGCCTCAACGACGTCAAGGATACCCTTGTCAACTTCCTCGAACATCCGACCATCCCGCCGATGGCCGTTGAATTCGACGAAAAGATCACCAAGGCGATCGCTGCGGTTTCTGAAGATCTCAAGAAGCAGGGCGTAGAACGCGCCCCCTGGTTCGCCAGCCAATTCATGGAACGCGCTCCGGGTCTTGAAGAAAAGCTTCCGAACGTCAATGCCGCCAACGTCGAAAAGATCGTTGCCGACCTCGACAAGGAATACGACGGCGACCTCGATATCGCCATCGCCAACGCTCGCTACAACCTCGTGGCCAACATCGCCGAGAAGGCGATTGTCCGCGTCGGCGAAGCTTCCGCGACGCTCACCGACAAGATCGACCGCGTTGTCCTTAACCGCTGGCTCGGCCTGCCGATCTTCCTTTTCATCATGTACGTGATGTTCCTGTTCACGCAGAACTTGGGCGGCGCGTTCATTGACTTCTTCGACATTCTGGTCGGCGGCGTGATGGTCGACGGGTTCTCTGAACTCCTGACGAACATCGGCAGCCCCGAATGGCTCACGGTCTTCCTGGCCAACGGCATCGGCGGCGGCCTCCAGACGGTCTCGACCTTCATTCCGGTCGTCTTCTTCCTCTTCCTCTTCCTCGCACTGCTTGAGGACTCGGGCTACATGGCTCGCGCGGCGTTCGTTATGGACCGCCTGATGCGCGCGCTCGGCCTGCCGGGCAAGGCCTTCGTGCCGCTGCTCGTCGGCTTCGGCTGCGGCGTTCCTGCCGTGATGGCCACCCGTACGATGGACCGCGCTTCCGACCGCATTATTACGGTCCTGATGGCTCCGTTCATGTCCTGCGGCGCCCGCCTGCCGGTCTACGTTTTGTTCGCCACGGCTTTCTGGCCTGAAAATGGTCAGAACCTCGTGTTCCTGCTCTACATCATCGGTATTCTCGCTGCCATTCTGACGGGCTTCCTGCTCAAGCATGCTGCGCTGCCTGGTGCCGCGAGCGCCTTCGTGATGGAAATTCCGCCGTACCACATCCCGACCTTCAAGGGCGTGATGCTTCGTACGTGGGACCGCGTGAAGACCTTCCTCTTCCGCGCCGGTAAGGTGATTGTTTCGATCGTTGCAGTGCTCGCCTTCTTGAACTCCCTCGGTACTGACGGCACGTTCGGCAATGAAGACTCCGATAAGTCTGTGCTTTCGGAAATCGGCCGCGACATCGTTCCGATCTTCGCTCCGATGGGTGTTCAGGAACAGAACTGGCCTGCCGCTGTGGGCGTCTTCACCGGCATCTTTGCGAAGGAAGCTGTGGTTGGTACGCTGAACTCCCTCTACGACACCATCACGCTTGCTAAGGCTGAAGAAGAAAAGGCTGCTGACGGCGCTGCTCCTGCTGAAGAAGCTGCTCCGGAAGAAGAAGAAGGCGGCTGGTCCTTCACCGACACCTTCAACGAAGCTGTTTCGACCACTTGGGAAAACCTGAAGGGTCTCGGCGACGCTCTGGCTGACCCGATGGGCATCAAGGTTGAAAGCGACCTTTCTGATACGGCTGCTGAAGCTGAAGCTCAGGAAGTTTCTGCCGGTACGTTCGACACGATTAAGATCCTCTTCGGTTCTCAGTCTGCTGCCTTCGCCTACCTGCTGATGGTTCTGCTTTACATGCCCTGCTGCGCTGCTATTGCTGCCATTTACCGTGAGGTCGGTGCTGCCTGGACGCTCTTCTCTGCCTGCTGGTGCACGGTGCTCGGCTACACCTCCGCTGTTATCTTCTACCGCGCCGTGAACTTCAGCGCTGCGCCGGTCTACGCAACTGTTTCCATCCTTCTGTCGCTTGCCGCCATCGTCGGCATGTACTTCTGGATGAAGACCTTCGCCAAGAAGGAAGACAGCAATACGCCGAAGGTGATCCCGATCCATTCGGCCCATTAATCTCGTCCAAAAATCATCAGAGCCGTCCGCCGCAGGATGCGGCGGACAACCTTATATAAGCCTCGCAGGCATACTGTCTGCGAGGTCTTTTTTTCATGCAGCTCAGCTGAAGCCCGCTCTGCCGTTCCTTGCGACATAGAATTACCCGCATGCACACTGCATTTTGCGAAATGGCCTCAGTCCATGGTTCGTGAAATGCAGCATTTAAGGAGGCATGACATGTTTAAGCCAATTAGATCTTGCATTTTTGCCGGAGCACTCGCTTGCGCTCTCACGGGTACGGTGCTCGCTGCCGGTCCGTTGAAACCCGTCGACAATCCCGCTCCCATCGCGGCCAAGGGGATTGGACAGACTCAAGCACTCAATGCTGTAAAGAACGCAGCTCAATTGCGTAAATTCCGCGTTGTCAGTACGCATGGCAACGTCGTTAAGCTCGCCTATCCGAGCGGACCTCGCGCTCAGAAATTCGAAGCTCAGTTTGATGTCGTATACGAAAGCTCCAAAATTGCCGTGAAGTACGCATCGAGCCGCGGCTTAGATGCTGGGCCCTGCCGAAATGACGCCAAGCAGATCTGTCTGCACCGCAATGTGAATAAATGGATGGCCAATCTTGCCTCCGACATCACCAGAGAGCTTGGCCGCGCTCACTGACGCAGCTTCAAAAAGAGCCTGACTGCAGCTCATTGATCCGTATTCCACGTCTGAAGTCCGTGCGGCTACAATCCAGCCGCACGCAGACGGCACTGACGAGTGCTCTCTGGATCCTCTCTTTTCTCTAATAACTCACCTCCATGAATTCAATTTTTCCCTGGCTCGGCATCGCCGTACTCATTCTTTGCGGATGGGCGATTGTCAAAAAGTATCAAGTCAACATGGTGCTGCTCCTTGGCGGCCTGATTCTCAATTTGCTTGCCTTTTGGGCCGGTGCAGAGATCTTTCCGAAGAAATTTTCTGCCACCGGCATCGTTGGCTTTGACCTCGTTGAACTCCTGCGGACGATCAGCGTCTCACAGGTGAGCGGCGTCGGCTTCCTGATCTTGATCTCCGGCGGTTTTGCGGCCTACATGCAGGCGATCGGCGCCTCCGACCGCTTCGTCACCGTCTGCGCTAAACCGCTTTCGCTGATCAAGAATCCCTATTTGATTCTCGCCGCCGTCTTTATCGTCGGACACTGCCTCGGTCTGGTCATCACTTCAGCAGCCGGCTTAGCCATGCTGATGGTCGTAACGGTTTATCCGCTCATCATCCGAGTCGGCTGTTCGCCGCTCGCAGCGGCTGCGGTCGTTGCAAGCGTACTGGCCATCGGTTACGCGCCGGCCTCCGGAACCGCTAATTTTGCTTCGGAATTGGTGCACCTGGATCCGATTGAGTACCTTGTCCGTTATCAGCTGCCGATGGCCGTTCCAACCATTCTTGCGATGGCTGCCGCCCATGTCGTCACGCAGTACTGGTTTGATAAACGCGAGGGACGCGGCGTCGTTGCAGACCTTTCGGAACTTGAACAAAAACGTGAAAAGCTCGAACAAACCCCGGCTTTTTATGCCTGCCTGCCGCTCTTGCCCATCGCGCTCCTTTTGGTCTTCAATAAATTCGTCTGGGGCGTTTCGATGAATGTGGCTACGGCCATGTTCATTGCCTGGATTGCATCCTTCTTTATCGATCTCATCACACGTCGAAACATCAAGGAATCCTTTGATTTGTCATTCGCCATGTTCAAAGGAATGGGGTCCATCCTCACCTCAACCGTCGGTTTGATCTTCGTTGCGGCTTTCTTTGCCAAAGGACTGCAGAACATCGGCATCGTTGCACTTCTGATGCACGGCGCAGATTCAATTGGTCTTGGCTACACCGGCTCCAGCGTGGTGCTTTCGGCTATTGTCGGCGTCGTCACGGTTCTCACGGGCTCCGGCGTTGCCGCCTTCACCAGTTTGGGTCAGCTTGTTCCGGCTGCGGCACAAAGTTTCGGCGAAAACGGCATCTCCATGATGCTGATGATGCATACCGCTTCCGAAATGCTTCGCGCCATGAGTCCAGTCGCCGGCGTCATCATTATCGTGGCCGGCTTTGCCAAAGTTAACCCGCTCACCATGGTGAAGCGCACGATTGTGCCTTGCCTCACCGGCTATGTGGTGATGCTCATCACGGTTTCAGTACTCTTCTGAAGCACTTTGCCGCCGATGACCGACTGCTGAAGCATCCTCGGCAGTCAGCCCAACGGGACGCTTCCAGCGATGGAAAGCGTCCCGTTTATTTTGACCGGCAGGCTTAAAGTTCCAAAACCCGCTCAAGAAAGCCTTCCACGGCGGACTGCGTTTGAGGAAGTGCAAAGAGCGTGTGGGGTGCTCCCGGAATGAGCACAATAGACGCGTCGGTATGATTCGCCAAAGTTCTGCCGGCATGGCCGAGCGCTGAAGGATTGTCCAGCCAGCTGTTGGCCTGAGAGAAGAACTTATCGGCTGCGCTCATCACATTGAGAACAGGCATGTCCTGCGGAATCGCCGTGCGGTGAGCCGCAACATGGTAATTGTCCTCACAGGGCCAGGAAAAGATCATGCGTGCGCATTCGGCTTGACCCTGCGGAGCCTGAAACCGTGCAGCAGCAACGCCGCCTTCGCTCGTGCCGGCTACGACATAGCGCCCGTCAAACCCGGGCACTTCTCCTAAGCGTGCTGCCGCATTGGCCAGTTCAGCCGAGCGCATGGCATGAATTCGTTCATAGTCATCGCGCGAAACGGGCGAAGTGTAGGTTATGCGGTCCTTGAGCACGAAGGAGTTCGGGCAGAGAAACCCGATGCCGAAGGAGGCCAGCCACCGGCCGAAGGCTTTGAGGGGCTCCCCGATGCCGGAGCTGCCGTGTGCAAACAAAACGAGCGGTTCGGCCTCCAGACGAATCTTTTCCTTTGGAAAGCCTTTTAGAGGCCCTTCATAAATATCCCACGGCGCAGTGAAATAGGCATTTTCAAACGATTCCGCAAGCGACGACTCGGTATGCCGGTCTGCATGGCCCGCCATCGAACCTGTGATTTCAATAGTCATTGCATTCCTCCAGTTTTTTTCTGCACCGCTCTCACGGATGCCGATCCGCAGTCATTATGCGTCCGCAGACGGTCTGATGAATTGCAAAGCAAAGCGGACAGAACGACATATCGCCGAACTGTCCGCTCAAAGCGTACGTCGGGCGCATTTCAGACTGCTCGCTGAAATGCACCGTTAGCCATTAATGCTTTTCGAGGTCTTTTTCGTGTTCAGCCTGATCAGCGGCGTAGTACTTCGCTTTTTGACTGGGCGTGGAGAGGTACATATGCAGCGCTTCGTTCTTCACTTCGCCGCACCAGTGGCCAACCACCACGCAGGCAATGCCGTTGCCGATCATGTTGGTAAGCGCTCGCGCCTCGCTCATAAAACGGTCAATGCCGAGAATCAAAGCGAGCCCCGCCACCGGTACGTGGCCCACAGCGGAAAGGGTTGCGGCCAGCACAATGAAGCCGGATCCCGTTACGCCCGCTGCCCCCTTGGAGGTAAGGAGCAGCACGGCAAGCAGCGTCACCTGCTGCATGATCGTCATATTGACGTCACAGGCCTGAGCAATAAAGACAGCCGCCATCGTCAGATAAATGGCCGTTCCGTCAAGGTTGAAGGAATAGCCCGTCGGAATCACCAGCCCCACGACAGAACGCGAAACGCCGGCTCTTTCCATCTTGGTCATCATGCGGGGAAGCACCGATTCCGATGACGATGTGCCCAATACGATGAGGAGCTCCTCCTTGATGTAGGCGATGTAGCGCATGACGGAGAAACCGTGAATGCGGCAGATGGCGCCGAGCACAATGAAAATGAAGAGCAGACACGTGGCGTAAAAGGTGCCCATGAGCTTTGCAAGCGGCAGCAAAGATGCGATGCCGTACTTGCCGATGGTGAATGCCATTGCGCCGAATGCACCGATGGGCGCAACGCGCATGATCATGCCGACGATCTGGAAAAGAATTTGGGAGCTCTTTTCGATGAGATCGAAGACGAGCGTACCGCGGCCGCCGAACTTATGCAGCGCAAAACCGAAAAGGATTGAGAAGAAGAGCACCTGCAGAATATCGCCTTGAGCAAAGGCGCCGACTACGGTGCTCGGAATCACGTTCATCAGAAACTGAGTCGTGGTCTGCATTTTGCCTGGTCCGGTGTAGGCAGAAACAGCAGACTGGTCGAGCGTTGCCGGATCAACGTGCATGCCTGAGCCCGGCTCAACCACGTTGACGATCACCAGACCGATGATCAGAGCGATTGTCGAAACGACTTCAAAATAAAGAAGTGCCAGGCCGCCCGTTTTCCCGACCTTCTTCATATTCTCCATGCCGGCAATGCCTGTCACAACCGTACAGAAAATGACCGGCGCAATGATCATCTTGATTAAACGGATGAAGCCATCGCCGAAAGGCTTCATTTTCTCGCCCACATCAGGCCAGACAGCACCTAAGACGATGCCGATTACGATAGCGCAGATGACTTGAAAGTAGAGGACTTTGTAGATCGGAGTTTTTTTATTGGTTGCGGCTTCAGACATCACTTAAGCGTCCTTGTGGGGAATGCGGCAATGGAGCTTAAATTGAGCATGCGCGGCCGCATCCCTCCGATCAGTCCGCGGCAGTTTTCTTTCAAGCCGCACACTCCCATCGGGTATCCACCATTCTCATTTCAAGCCCCTCCGGGGACCAACAGCCTTACGGCTGTCTTTTGATCCTAAGAAGCTCTGGGACAACCAAACCGCGGTTTAGTGCATAAGCAACTACTCCCAGATCAAAGATCTCACGATTTGTAAAGGATTTTAGGCTTCCATGCATCACGCATAAACGGGATGACACAGTTCTTTCCTCTCTCAGGTTAAAAAAAAAGCACGCTCCCTGCTTTTCAGATGCAGGTGCGTGCTTATGCTTGCGGTTAAGCAATGATCAGCCGGCGACAGCCTTCTTCAGCGCAGAGCCTGCGGTGAACTTCGGACGCTTGCCAGCCGGGATTTCGAGCACTGCACCCGTCTGGGGATTGCGGCCGGTGCGAGCCTTGTAGTCGGCCACTTCGAAGTTGCCGAAGCCGATGATCTGAACAGCCTGTCCCTTGCTGAGTTCTTCAGAGACAGTTTCGAAGAAGGCGCCGAGGACTTTGGCGGCGTCGGACTTGGACAAACCAGCCTTCTGAGCAACAGCGGCGGTCAGTTCGGTCTTATTCATGGATGCTCTCCTTGATATGGATTCCCGTGCGGGAACAATTCCCGTCGCGGCGACCTTGGGATAAATATGCCTTTCCACAGAGGCCAGAATCAACCACTGCGACAGGTGAAGCACACTATAGCCAAGAAAAAACGATTTGCGGAGGGTGCTGCAGGAAAATATTCATTCGCTCGAGAGCCGACAAAACGCATCATCATGCTGTTTGCTTGAATAAACCACTGCGCAAAATCGGCTGCCTGCAAACGAATGCGACAAAATATGTCTCAAAACTCAACACAGTTTCGATTAGAAGGATGTAAGAAAATCAATGAAGTAGAAGTACCCTGCTTTTTGCTCGGCAGGCCTCTTTGAAACCTCGCATCAGCCGTTGGGACGGACGAAAAACAGGACTGCCGTCAATGAAAACAGCTGGATGAAAGAATGTAAAAATTCCTCATCTGCAGGTTAACGATGCCTGTTGACGGGCGTTGTGCACAGCCAACGCTTCGCCTCAGCCGCATCAGAACCCATCGGCCGCTGCGCTGCGAAAGCCCGCTGCCCGAGCCCGACGCCAAACCACTGTCACCCCCAGCCAAAGCGTGAGACCGTACACTATATCCGCCGTCCAATAGACTGCCGTGGGCGGCGTGAACAAATTCAGGACGGCGATATAGAGGCCGTAAGCCGCAACCGCCGTGACCGTCATCCTGAAACTCTCCTTGGCAAAGCCGAGCGCACCAATCACAAAGAAATAAAGATAGGCGGGGGTTGTCAATGCATAAGCGAGCACCATCACATAAAAGGATGGCTTGGCATCGGAAATCACTTCTGGAAGATCGGTGAGGATGCCGAGTACAAGCGAGGGGAAAAGCGCAAAACACAAAAAGAACGGCAGCAGCACTACAGCACAAAGCCGCAGCGCCAAAGACGCCATTGGGCGAATCCATTCAGGCTTCTCTGCCCCTGCATAGTTTGCAGCGATCGTTCCTGCCGCGGAGCCGAATGCGTGCACAAAGAGAAAAAGAACTGCACCGAGCTGCCGCACAATGTTGGAAAGCGCCAATGCGCGCTCGCCGCCGGCATTTTCCACCACAATGAAAAAATAGAGCCAGACGCCGAAGGCCATCGCTTCTTGGAGCATCAGCCAGCGGCTTAACATAAAGATTCGGTGCTGAAGGAGCCAGTCAAGGCGCCAAAGGTGCTTCTTCACCTCCAAAAGCTTCGAAGAGGCGCGATGCCGCAGGCATTCCAGAAAATACACCATCAGTGCCGCCAGTTCACTCACTGCAGAGGCGATCGCTGCGCCGGCGATGCCGAGTTCGGGGAATGGACCCAGACCAAAGATAAGCAGCGAATTTAAGCCGCAGTTGACGAGCACCATCACAATGGATGCCGACGTAATCACCCGGGTGTGCATCACGGCAACGAAGTACGCTCGCGCCAGCAGTCCGACATAAGCAAACGGCAGCCCGGCCAAACGCCAGAAAACATAATCGTCTGCTGCCTCGCGAACGGCTTGAGCGGCAATGAAACGCTCGAACATCGGGCCGATCAGGAACCAGCTCGCAAGCATGATGACAAAACCGCAGGCCGTCATGAAAATCGCACTCTGGCGAAAAATCGCCCCCACCTCCTCAGCGCGGCCGGCGCCGTTTGCGCGCGACATCAGCGACTGCGAACCCACCGTATAACCTAACCCCAGCATCATCACGAGCATCACATAGATGCCCGCTACGCCGGCGGCAGCAAGCTCTGCTTCGCCGTAACGTCCGAGAAAAAGCACGTCTGTCATGCCGATCAGCTGCTCGAGCGCCAGCCCCATCATGAGCGGAAGCGCAATAGACATAAGCTGCCGCGACTCGTTTCTCTTGTTCGAATCCGCTACTGCTTCAGATATCTTCATAAATACTTTTTAAAGGTGCAAACTGCAGCGTGCCGTGAGGGATCTAGTCAAAAATACCTAAACTCAGCCATCGTACCGGGATGCGGCCCCGGAAGCAACTGCCCCAGACGATCTTGAATGAGTAATGTTCGGCAGCGTGAGAATGATGTATGGATTAGCGCAGGCTCTCTGCTCGTACCTTTGTCCGAATGTATTCGGCGCCTTGTGTAGAATGCCTGCGTTTGTGCCCGCAAGAACGCCCAAATAAGGCCTAAGGCCCAACGCACGGGCGTTGCTGCAACGGAGAATGTCGTCATGCCGCGCCTGCTTTCCCTTCCGCTCTCCGAACTTTTTGCGGAGCCATCCGGCGCCGCCTCAGCTGAGTACTTTCCTTCTCCATGGCACGGCGCGCCTCTGCCAATTGCTTTGAAAGCCCGTCAGCTCGCCGAAGACGCAGCGCTTTTCAGCGACGCCCCCGGCCGTCGGAATGTACTGGTCTGCCGAGCAGACAATGACGACCCGGCTCAGCAGTCAATCCTCCTCATCGCTTCTGAGTCTCCGGCCGACTTTGTATTGCCGGACCCAAACGAAACGCTGCCGATGGCTGACCGCATTGCCGGCAAAACATCCTGCGGCGCCTTTGAAGAAGCGGCCCGCTCTGTGGGAATCCTGACGATGGCGGGAACCCGTACCACGCTTTTGGCGTTTGCCGAGAGCGACCGGGCCAGGCGGCCGCCCAAAATCGCCCGCGGCGGCGCAGCCGGGCTCAACCTCACATTCGAACACTGGAACCGCGCGCTCCTCGAAGCCGTCGAATCGCCGTTGGCGGCCAACCTGCTCGCTGCAGCTCGGGCGCGGGCTGCCGGCAAAAAACTCACTGCGCTCGCGAGCATGGAATGGTGGCGCGGCAGCGCCCCCATATACGACGTCAAATGGGACGGCATGGCGCTCTCCCCCAAAACAACGACCAAACCCTTGGTGGAATTCCTTTTGGAAGGCATTCCCTTTGCAAGCGATCCGAGAGTCAGCTCACCCGTCACGCAGTCCCTTCGGCCGCGCATCCTGCTCGAACACCGCGACTTTATCGCGGTATTCAAACCTTCCGGGCTGCTCTCCGTTCCGGGCACCGGCGGACTTCCGAATGCCTTAACCATTGCTTCCGAAATGACGGGCACATCTCTCACAGCTGTCCATCGTCTCGATATGGACACCTCCGGGATCCTGCTGTACGGCAAAACACCCGAAGGCATTCGATCACTGATGGCCGCCTTTCGTGAAGGGCGCGTCGAAAAACGCTATCGAGCCATACTGGAGGGAACACTTACTGCCGAATGCGGTCTGATTGACTTTCCCATCACCACACATCCGCTCGACCGGCTGCGGCAGATTGCCGCTCTGGGCGGACGCGAGGCGCGCACGCAGTGGCGGCGGCTGAGTGAAAAAAACGGACGTACGCTGGTCGACTTTCTGCCGCTCACAGGCCGCACGCATCAGCTTCGGCTCCATGCCGCCCATCCGACGCTCGGCCTCAATGCCCCCATTGCAGGGGATCCTTACTACAGCCGGCCGGGGCTCTTGGTCGATCGGCCGGAAACTCCGCTATTGCTCCATGCCGCCGAAATCATCTTTCCGGATCCGCAAAACGGAAATCCCATCCGCCTGGCGGAATCCGAGCCATTCAGCCTCTGAAACTGCCGTCTCTGCGCTCAGCAGCAGGGTAAAGATGCTGCCCACCCATAATGGATGATGTGCTGCCCTTCTAAAGTATTAAGTCAGAAGCTGCTTCAAGGTTTAGCATACGAACCAATCATCACTTGGAGACGCGAACCGCCGTACTGACGTGCAGTGTTCGTACCTCCCGCATCCATTTGGACATTGTCAATGACCACCCAAGACGCAAATCCCGTCTGCCGCATGCACTTCAACGTCACCGGCATGAGCTGTGCTGCATGTCAGGCCAGAGTTGAGAAAGTCGTATCCGGGCTCGACGGTGTAGAAAATGTTGCCGTCAACCTGCTCAAAAACACCATGGAGGTGACGCCCAAAGACGCATCGCAGGCCAACGAGCTCACGCAGGCCATCGAGGCAGCTGTTTCTGAAGCCGGCTACGGCGCTCAGCGCACGGATCCCGGCGCTAAAAATGCTTCCGCGGCCCCGAGCCGTGCGCAAACCGCTGCCGCCGAGGCTGCTGAGGTGAAAACTCGCCTCATTTACTCCATTGTGTTCCTCGTGCTCCTCATGTACGTCAGCATGGGCAGCATGATGGGACTGCCCATGCCGGACTGGCTCGGCAGCCATGAATCCGGGCTCCTGCGCGGCGTTTTGCAGCTCGTCCTCTCGCTGCCGCCCCTCTTTCTCAACCGCGTCTTCTTCGTGCGCGGCTTCCGAGCGCTCTGCCACCGTGCCCCATCAATGGACTCGCTCATTGCAGTAGGCGCAGGCGCCGCCTTCATATACGGCATCTGGGTGCTTGCTGAAGCGTCCTATTGGGCCGGAGCCGGTCAGATCGATCATGCGCTTCATCTTGCCCACGGCCTTTATTTTGAAGGCGCAGCCATGATCGTCACGCTCATCACCGTAGGCAAATGGCTTGAAGCACGCGCCAAGGGCCGCACGACGGATGCGATTGAAAAGCTCGCTGCCCTTGCCCCCAAAACAGCCGTGGTGCTTCGCGACGGCAAGGAAGTGACCGTCGCCCGCGAGGCGGTTGCTGCGGGCGACCTAGTCGTGCTCAAAACCGGCGCATCCATTCCGGTCGACGGCATCGTAACGGAAGGTACTGGTTCGGTTGACGAATCCGCCATGACGGGCGAGAGCATTCCCGTTGAAAAGAAGCCCGGCGATGCGCTCACCGGCGCCACCTTGGTTTCGAGCGGCCGATTTGTCATGAAAGCGCTCCGCGTGGGCGACGATACAGCGCTCGCGCAAATCATCAAGCTCGTTGATGAAGCCACATCTTCAAAGGCCCCGATTGCACGCCTCGCTGACCGCGTGAGCGGCGTTTTCGTTCCCGTAGTGATCGGCATTGCACTCCTCACGCTTGTCGTGTGGCTCTTCCTTGGACGCGACTTCTCCTTCGCGCTCACGTGCGCCATCTCTGTCCTCGTCATTTCCTGCCCCTGTGCACTCGGCCTTGCCACGCCGACGGCCATCATGGTGGGCACTGGTCGCGGCGCTCGCCGAGGCATTCTCTTTAAGAGTGCTGAAGCGCTTGAACTGCTCGGCAAGATCGACTGTGCGGTCCTCGATAAAACAGGCACTGTCACGGCCGGCAAGCCTCAGGTCGTCCGTATTGCACCGGCTGCGGCCGGACTGGAGACGCCGCTCCTCATGATTGCCGCTTCGCTCGAAAGTGCATCCGAACATCCGCTCGCCTCTGCCGTTGTGGCCGCCGCGAAAGAAAAGAACCTTCCGACGCAGCCCATCAGCGAGTTCGAGCAAACGGCCGGCCAAGGCATTGCCGCCAAGATCGGCAAGAAACTTTACTTTGCCGGCAACGCCCGGATGGTCGAGGCTTTCGGCCTGACGCCGCCGCCGGCGATCTCCGCAGCAGCACAACAGTCAGCCGAATCGGGCGAAACACCGCTTTTCATCGGACAGGCGCCGCAGGAAGATGCCCCTGGGATGCTGCTCGGTCTCCTCGGGCTGGCTGACCCCATCAAACCGGATTCAGCTACAGCCATTGCTGCACTGAAAAAACTCGGCATCGAAGTCACGCTCCTCACCGGCGACAATCAAACGACAGCAAATGCCGTCGCAAAGCGCGCCGGGATTGACCGCGTCATCGCCGGCGTTCTGCCTTCGGGGAAGGCCAATGAGATTGCTCGTCTGCAGGCAATGGACAAGCGCGTTCTAATGGTCGGAGACGGCGTCAACGACGCACCGGCACTGGCCCGCGCGGATGTCGGCGCGGCCATCGGCGCAGGCACTGACGTCGCTATTGCCTCGGCTAATCTGGTTCTCATGCGCAGCCGCCTCGGTGACGTGCCGGCAGCCGTTGAGCTCTCGCGCGCCGTCATGCGCAATATTCGCGAAAATCTCTTCTGGGCATTCATCTACAACCTGATCGGCATCCCTATTGCGGCCGGCGTCTTTGCTTCGCAGGGCCTCACGCTCTCGCCGATGATCGCTGCGGCAGCCATGAGCCTTTCATCCTTCTCCGTTGTCTCCAATGCGCTGCGTCTGCGCTTTTTTAAACCTAAGCTTGAAACAGATGCCGATGCGGCTCCTTTAGCAGCAGCCCAACCAGCTGAACCCTCTCACAAGGAAAAACAAATGGCTCAAAAAATCATTCATATCGAAGGCATGCACTGCGGACACTGCACTCAGTCCGTCGAAAAAGCGCTCAAGGCACTGCCCGGCATTGATGCCGTTGAAGTGAGTCTTAAAAAGCAGGAAGCCCGAGTCGATGCCGATCTTTTCGTAACTGACGATATGCTCCGGGCAACCGTTGAAGGAGCGGGCTTCAAAGTCACGGGCATTGAATAACGCCTCCCGCAGCTCAATTGAAGGGCGTGCCTATCATGCACTGCATGACAGACACGCCCTTTTGACTCCAAGAGCTCTGCCGCTCGAGAATCTCAAGGCGTTTACAGAGGAGAACCGGTCAGCAGGTCATTTCATCATAGGAACTACACAGATGTTTTGTTTAAATGACTATCTTCGCGATCTTCAGGAAGTCGTCGATCTTGACTGCGGCAGCAGCAACTGCACCGGCGCCACTCGAGCCGCAGAAATCATGAAACGCCGCTTCGATGCGATTGGTTTTGCTGCTGAGCTTGTTGATCTTGGCAGCCAAGCCGGCCGAGGACTCTTTGCCGTCAACAGGACCGCCGCAGGAGTCCCCTTCCTTCAGGTGGGCCCCAAGCCATGGAAAGCCACCGGATCATGCAGAGGATCATTTCGTGCGAGTTTGGAGAAATAATGATCCTTAGCTATTTGAAAAAAATGGTATAAAAGTCAAATCACAGGACTATTCCCCGACTCAGATCCACCATGCAGACCGGCCGTTCCTTCGCCGCCCATTTTGAAGACGACGCTTCGCGTGAGGCCTACCTCGCGTGGTCGGCTGCGCAGATGATCGTCTACAACGCGAAGGTGGACGAGTCGAATTACTTCTGGAGGTTCCACTGCAAATTCTGGTCGCCGGAGCCCCTGCCTAAGCCCGATCAGAAGTACGCCCACCTCGTGAACCTCGACACCGTGCCGTGGGTGAAGGAGGTGCCGAGCGCTGTTCGAGGCATCGGCGCGTACCGCTTCTATCAGGCCATGACACGCTTCATGCGGGGTCTTTCGAAGCGCCCTCACCGCAAGCCCATCAGGAACGCCGACCGGCAGCTTACGCTCACGCGTGACTACTTCTCTGTCAAGCCGGTTTCGCAGAAGTGGTGGGAGCTCACTTTCGGATCGAAGAAAAAGACAGCAGGCCGCATCCTCTTCCGCGCCCACCGCAGGTTTGAGATGCCGGCGATGGTGATGATCACCTGCACGAACCAGTGCCTCCAGCTCAGCTTCAGTTACGAGGACGAGCTCACAGAGTTCCCGGAGACAGAGGAGGAGATCCTCGCCCGGCTGAGGAAGCTAACCCCCGAAGAGTTGGCCGAGCGTACCATCGGCGGCGATGTTGGCGTCAAGATTCGTTTGCAGCTCAGCAACAGGGAGTCGTTCAACCTCTCCGAGACCGAGAAGACCCGCATCACGCGCAAGGACTTCGGCCGCAGGCGGCATCAGCGCCGTCTCGCCCGGATGAAGCCCGGGAGCAGCAACTACAGGAAGCAGACGCGGAAGATTGCCAAGACCTACGTCTACGAGAGGAACGTCAACAACAACTTCTGCCACCAGACCTCGCACAAGATCGCTGTGATGGAGGGGATCGAGGTGGTGGCGCTGGAGGATCTGAACGTCGCCGGAATGGTCCGGCGGCCTAAACCGAAATACGATGACAAAGGCCGCGCGCAGCCGAACGGCGCAGCGGCAAAGAGCGGCCTCACCAAGGCCGTCACGAAAAGCCACTTCGCAAGGCTGCGGACCAGTATCCTGTACAAGTGCCGCAGAAACGGTAAGGTCGCGGTATTTGTAAATGCGAAGAACTCATCCCGGGAGTGTTCCAAATGTGGATACACGGCGAAGGAGAATCGTCCAAGTCAGGCGGTCTTCTGTTGCGGACGCGAGGGATGCGGGCATGAGGAGAACGCCGATCTGAACGCCAGCCGCGTAATTAGGAAGCGCGGCGTGAAAATGATTCTTGAAGGTTCGGCAAAGAAGAAGGAGTCGAAGAAGCTCCTTCGGGTGCCTCGTGCGAAGAAGAGAAACATAGGGGTGGATCGCCCCGAATCGATGCCTGTCGAGCCCTCCGTGTGTTCCTGCGTCCTTCACGGCGTTGGAATCGTGGCGGCTTTGAATCAGGAAGCAAACGCCGCGAGGGTCTGCGAATCAAGAAGCTCCGGCCTTCAGGCCGGGGAGTGATCACGCGATTGATGACGCCATCGAAGCTCTTGCGCGAAGGAGCTGCGGCGACGGCATTCACGTCGAAGCCAAACGGCTCTCGCTTTCATCGGCAATGCCATATTCCGAAAAGAACCGCCCGCTCATTGAGCTCGTGAATGAAGCTGCACGTTTGGAAGGCTTTGAAGCCCAATGGGCGGACGCAGGCGGCGGATCGGACGCCAACCGCATCGCTGCTGCCGGTACGCCGGTGATCGACGGCGCAGGTCCTGCGGGCGGGGGCTTTCACTCCGCCAAAGAATACCTGCTCATCTCGACTATTGAGCCGCGCGTGCGCGTGCTTTCGCGGCTCCTCACGCTCTTGTGAGCCATTCACGCCGCGATCGGGTAGAGAGCGGGTTTGCACCTCGCTCCCTCCCACACCACCGGACGTGCCG
>ENA-ORSO01000364-ORSO01000364.1-human-gut-metagenome-genome-assembly--contig:-NODE-364-length-40361-cov-35.906987_pt1 | contig 40361 bp, 30 predicted proteins | sample MGYA00241902_ERZ509168 | MGnify/ENA primary metagenome ERZ509168 (study PRJEB26280, sample SAMEA2338806) | human gut metagenome | biome: human gut; feature: human-associated habitat; material: faeces... | reverse complement strand
TTGCAGTACATTTCAATCGTGGATTAAGGGAGCAGCGCTACCGCTGAATAGTTACTATCAAGAATCTTATAGTTAAAGAATCTTTAATCGGGGGGTAATTATTAAATATATAATTTTACAATTGCAAACAAAAATATTAAGATACGTATGAAGTACGCCCTTGTAACAGGTGCATCTCGCGGTATAGGAAATGCCGTGGCACAGCGCTTGGCAAGAGACTATACGGTGATTATCAACTATCGCAGCAGTGAAGCAGAAGCACTATCTCTCCTGACTTCATCACTTTTCTGCGCCATCAGATAACGCATAATGAAAATCAATGAGTTACGTCAAATTTATGGGTGACTTTGGGTGGCGCAAGTGAAAAAATGAGTACAAATCATATCGACTAATTCGGAATAATATAAACTAATTTTGAATACCTACTTAGTACTATGAAAGTAGCATTATGCAAATATTATCAACCTTCAAACACCATTTACACACATGAGTAGATTAACAACCTCCCTTAGGCGGGTGTGCGCAGCTCTGATGCTGTGCTCGAGTCTCCCGTCCGCGCTCGTCCACGCCCAGTATGTATCGTTTCGTATTGAAGCTCCTCAGAACATTGATTACGCAGCTGAGAACTACAGAGACTTGATGAATGAGATTGGTACACTCAAGATCACCTTCTCGTCTTCAAGAATGTTTCAAAATGTAGACAACTATGCTCGCTATAATCTTGACCTTAGTAATGATGAATTCCAATACAATTCGTCTTCTATAAACTTTAAATATCAGAGCTATACCCTCAACGCCTTCCCCGATGGCGAAAATGGCGTATGCTGGGGAAATCTGAATATTACAGCATTCAACGTGCGCGAGTTGCAACGCGCTTTTAGCTTGGGCAAAAGTCACCCCATCTACTACCGCGTCTATAGTCCTCACTTCAACCGCATCATTATAGGTAAGATTACCCCCAGTGATGAGGAGCGCATCACTATTCGCCACGACGAGTGGGCTAAGTCTCGTCGCGTAGTTTTCAACCCCGTTATAGGCCGAGAAGGCAATGTCGTATCAGCTCGATTGGCCCCCGACTTACGCACGGGCACTATTGGGTCATACGAATCACACAATATGTATGACCTGCAAAAGGATAAACCCTTTGTCCTTTACGCTCCCGTGGGTGATACCTTGCGTTACTTGGTGGCTCCTCAGGAGGATAATCTCGCCCTCCATGCTGACTCTCTCAAAGTGACCGATACGACAACCAGCGTCACCACCGACTATCGTAAGGCTACGCTCTGTTACTTCTACATTACCGATACGAAAGGCAACTTATGTCCTACAACGAATGGATTCGGTTCTGTCTACTATCCACAGCAGCGTATCAGAATAGAAAATGGTTATGGTGGTACATATGGCTATGGCTTCTATAATGTGACTAATCAGTTCAGCCTTAGAGCCCCAGATGGCACACAGGCTGCCTACGTGCTGCCAGGCACACAAACGTTTCAGTTCGGTCGCCCCTCTGTCGAAACTACTGACCCCGACTTTCTCGTGCCTTACAATGCGGAGGGACGATACGTTATCAAAGAACTAACAGTGCCTGAGAGCTCAACGCCTGTAAGCCTTTCATTAGGCAAGAGTACAATCGTGCGTACCGTTACGACCCTTGCTGGTGCAGCGCCCTATGCCGACTATCTGAAAATTGGAGCCTGTAGCTATACCAGTCGTCCTTATGCTTGGAGTGATTATGCAAAAATAGACATTGAAAGTCGTGAAGTGAGTCGTGAGGTTCAGGGCAATGACCTCGTCATTACGACTCAGGTAGAAGGCAGTACTGACCGTACCTCTCTATATCTCTCTACTAATTATAGTGCACAGTCTGATACCGTATCGCCAGGCATTGACGCGAGTCTTGCTATCTATGCTTATGACTACTATCCAGGCGTAAGAGTGGACGGCGAGTGGCACTTTACGCAAGACTTATTCCATCTAGAGCATTTGGCGTATGATACTAAACTCAACTTTAATGCCCTTCACCCTGTTAAGTTCGTAATTCCTTGTCATCTTATGCAAGAGGGCTACCATGTCTTTGCTGGGGCCCCCAACGGTTTTACTGCCACCCACCACGAAGGCTGCGCCAAATCGCTTGCTGTAGGCACGGAGTCGCCTGTGCCCTACGATACGCTTACGGCTATCCTACCTGAAGGAGAGTACAAATGGTGCATGCGAAAAGGCAACGGCTATCCCACTGAAGACTGCATGAATCACTTTACGCTTGATGCCACAGGGCCTTTTGAGCAGCATTTGCCCGACAATCAGTTCTCATTGCTCCGTGTGAGCAATATGGGCGTAGATAGCGTCTACGTATTCAATGGTGTTCCTGCATCTCAATATTTTAGTTTTGCAAAGTCCATGGGTGACAATGGGAAGAATAAGGAGTTCTACCGTGCTGAAGAGACAATACCCCTTCACGCTGGCTATAATGAACGCACCATTGAATATCGCCAAATAAAATTGGAGAAGGATACTTTCAATGCTGTAACGTATTGGTTGGAATATCCGAGCATCTTTCAAACAGATGAAGAAGATGCGGGGCATCCTAATTATATTTACTACAGAAAAGGCAGCAATTATGGTAGCTTAGACAGAATGGCCACTACCACGCCCGACAAGGCTATCAATATCTCAACAGGCAGTAGCATAAACATTGCAACATCAACCTATTCTTATAATCCAGCCTATATCATTGAGATAACACCGTCTAAAGCCGATACGACCATATCGCTTTATAATAAGAAGTTGGTAAGGACTCGTTTTATGTTTAATGGTGGAGGAAAGATGCCAAATATTCTATGGTTTAATATGTGCTACAATAATCAGCAAACGCATGTTTCGCCACAAGATGATACCAATTTCAACAGAAGAGGTCAATTAAATCTCTTACCGGGCCACTACACCATAGAGGGTGAAGCAATGGTAGAAACTGAAAATGAATACGAGTATATTCCTATCCATGTAGCTTTTGACGTGCCAGATGATCGTGTGGTTGAGTTGAATCCCTCTGTGAATGAATCTATCTCCACTGTCTCGACGGAAGAAGGTAGCACTCCTCAAGCACAGCTTCGTTATACGATCGATGGTCGCCGCTTGACTGCGCCACAGCGCGGCATTAATATCATCAAGATGAGTGACGGCACCGTACGTAAGGTGATGGTGAAGTAAATTGGGATCTCTCCCCCCTGCCCCCCCGGTCGGGGAAGGGGGAGAGGTCTTTGTCTTTTCTCTGCTATATAATCCTCTCTTGCATGAAAAAGTATATTAACGTGAGTTCGGGATAATATTTCCATAAACAATAAACCATATGCGTTTCCAACCTCCCAAGGGTGACCATAAAGTGATCACCGATAAGAAATGTCCAAAAAGTTATTTTATTGCCAAATTACAAGTTGCTCGTCAGAAGGGGGAATCTCATAGTCAAAGTTGACATGAGGTTTTGTTGAGAAGAAACAATATGCTCCCATTGCAGCCAAAATATTCTTATCCCGAACTCGCGTTATCATGTCACTTTTCGACCTATCAAAAGACCAATTCTAATTTGGGTGGCGCGTTGACGAAGTCAAGAAAAAGGGTGCAGACTACTTATTAGATGTCTGCACCCTTTTGAGAGAGGATTATGTGAGAAAGTCTTGGTGAGTGTTTGTTGTAAGCTGTAAGTGGGTTGATTTTATGACCTTTTTACCTAAACTTCCCACTCAAGGACTTTATATTTTATGATACCGATATGAAACCGATAGGAGCGGTTTACATGCCAATCACTACGCGTTGCACGTAGTAGCAGAGGATACCAGCCAAATAGCCTATGGCTGCAATCCAAGAGATGTGCTTCATATACCATCCGAAGGTTATTTTTTCTAATCCCATCACTACCACACCGGCTGCCGAACCGATGATGAGCATCGAACCGCCCACACCTGCGCAGTAGGCCAAGAGTTGCCAGAAAATACCATCTTGGGCGAAGTCGCCCGTTGCTTGTATGGGATACATACCCATGCAACCTGCTACGAGAGGCACATTGTCGACAATGCTAGAAAGAACACCGATGATACCTGTCACCATGAAATGGTTGCCATCGAAGAATGTGTTGAGGCCTTGTCCCATCTGTACGAGCACGCCGATAGTTTCGAGGCAAGCCACTGCCATAAGTATACCGAGGAAGAAGAGAATGGTGCCCATATCAATGCGTGAAAGCATATTGGTGACGCGTTTCTGCATAGCGCCTTTCTCTTCTGCGTGGCCAAGGTGGCTATAGAATAGTTCCGTAGTGGTCCATAGCACGCCCAGTACGAGCAAGATTCCTACGAATGGGGGTAAATGTGTGATGCTCTTAAAGATGGGCACGAAAATCAGACCACCTACGCCGAGGAAGAAAATAACCTTGCGTTGACGTGCCGTAAGTTCGCTCACGCTGCCTTTCGCCTGTACTGAAGCATTGAAGGAAAGTTGGCCTTTAAGCGAGAACGAGAGCAGATAGGTGGGAATCACCATGGATATAATTGAGGGTAAGAGAATCTCCTTAATCACTCCTGCAGCCGTGATGAGGCCCTTATTCCATAGCATGATGGTGGTCACATCGCCAATGGGGGAGGCTGCGCCACCCGAGTTGGCTGCGATAACCACTAGCGAAGCGTAAATGATTCGATCTTTGTGATCGGTCACTAGTTTGCGGAGAATCATTACCATGACGATGCTCGTGGTGAGGTTGTCGAGAATGGCCGAGAGGATGAAGGTCATTACTGCAATGCGCCAGAGCAGTCCGCGCTTACTCTTTGTACGCATCATATCGCGTACGAAATTGAAACCACCATTTTGGTCGACAAGTTCCACGATGGTCATAGCGCCCATGAGGAAAAAGAGCGTGGTGGATGCGCTTCCTAGATGATGCTCTATCACTTCACTTACGACAGAGGCTACTTTGTCGCCTACAGCAGCAGGCAAATACTGCGATGGGTCGCACATGAATAGCGTCCAGCAACCTACGAACATAAGCAAGGCAATGGCTGCCTTGTTGATTTTGTTAAGGCTCTCTGTGGCGATGAGCAAATAGCCCACCACGAATACCACGACAATGAGGGTTGTAAGAGTTGTCATTGAAGAGTTTTAAGTTTATAGATAAAAGTTTTAAGTTTGGAGGTACGAGGTTATAAAGTTACTATTCATTAGTTCTGTGGGCGACGCGTCTCGCGTCGGCATGTTGGAATGCTTTTATGGCTATGCCGACGCGGGGACGCGTCGCCCACAGTATTGGCTGAGAGATACGATTCTTACTCGCCAGCCTTGAAATTCTCGAGGCCGGTTTGGAGGAATCTCACGAATTTATCGATGTTCTCGTCGTAAGAGTAGGAGCCATTAAGAGGTTTGCCCTCAGCATCAAGTAACACGTAGAATGGTTGCGCGTTGGCTCCAAACTTAGAGCGTTGCAGGTAGCTCCACTTATCGCCTATGGTGCGGAGTGTGGTAGTTTGTCCGTTTTCGCTCACTTCGATGGGTTGTGGTAGGGAAGTCTTCTCGTCAACGTAGAGCGATATGAGTACGTAGTCTTTATTAATAAGGTCGCGCACCTTGGCATCGTGCCATACGGCAAGCTCCATCTTGCGGCAGTTTACACAGCCGTGGCCTGTAAAGTCAAGCATTACGGGTTTGCCTGTTTGGCGAGCGTAAGCCATGCCTGATTCATAGTCGGTAAACTTCGCCTCTACTTTTACGGGATCGAGGTTGAAGTCCTGAGTCGACATGGGTGGAGCGAAAGCACTGACGGCCTTGAGCGGAGCACCCCAAAGACCTGGCACCATATAGATGGCAAAGGCTAGTGATGCTAGAGCTAGGAAGAAACGGGGCACGGAAGTGTGGCGTTCGTCTTCATCATCGTGGGGAAACTTGATGCCGCCTAGCAGATAGATGCCGAGCAGGGCGAAAATGGCTATCCAAAGAGCGAGGAATGTTTCTCGGTCGAGTAGATGCCAACCATAGGCGAGATCGGCTACGGAGAAGAATTTTAGAGCGAAAGCTAGCTCAAGGAAACCGAGCACAACCTTTACGTTGTTGAGCCAACCACCGCTCTTTGGCGCACTCTTGAGCCATGTGGGGAAGAGGGCGAAGAGAGTGAATGGAAGTGCTAGTGCAATGGCGAAGCCCAACATTCCGATGGTGGGGGCTAGGGCTGAACCGCCAGAGGTGCTGACTTCTACAAGCAGGAATCCAATGATGGGACCTGTGCATGAAAAGCTAACCAACGAAAGGGTGAAAGCCATGAGGAATATGCTCAACAAACCAGTGGTTTTCTCGGCCTTATTATCCACCGCATCTCCCCATTTTGATGGGAGTGTAATCTCAAAGCCACCAAAGAAACTTGCGGCAAAGACTACGAGCATGAGGAAGAACAGAATGTTGAACACTGCATTGGTGGAGAGGTCGTTGAGAGCGTTGGCTCCGAAGAGCGTGGTGATGATAAGGCCTAATGCCACGTAGATAACCACGATGGATATGCCATAGGTGATAGCATCGCGTATTCCCTTACGACGATTGCCCGAACGCTTGAGGAAGAAACTCACCGTCATGGGGATGATAGGCCATACGCAAGGTGTAAAGAGAGCTACAAGTCCGCCCACGAATCCGAGGAAGAAAATGTAATACCAAGCCTTGCCTGTCATGTCCGTGCCGTCGGCGCCATAGCTTTTAAGCTCTTTGATTACGGGAGTCCATAATTGCTGCATGGCTGCGCTATCTAGCGGTTGCACGGCAATAGTGCTTTGTGCTGAATCAACAACGGAGACAGTATGTGCTGAGTCTACGTTAAGAGGCATGGCTTCGGAGGTAGCGGCAGCATCGGCTGCTGCCTGCGCTGCTTCTTCAGCCTTGGTCTGGGCAGTAGGCTCAGGACCATCGGTGCCGTTGAGGTGAGCGTTTACGCTAGTGGGCGGTAAGCAGTTTTGGTCATTGCATGCGCCATATTGTAGATAGCCTTTAAGTTCATAGTTCTTGTCGGTGAGTTCTACGCGCTGCGTGAAGGTGGCTTTGCCTTCAAAGAAAGATACGGGCATGTCGAATATAGGGTCGTGCATGCTCTTTGCTCCAGGGCCAGCCTTGAGTTTTCCTTTAAGCTTCGCGCCCTTAATGGCATCTACGCCAAATGAGGCAGGGGTGGGACCGTCTTCACCAATGTTGGTGGAGTAGATGTGCCATCCAGGCTGTGCAGTACCCGAGAATACGATGTCGATGGTGTTGGCATTGACTCGCTGATACTTCACTGTGAAGTTGATCTGTGCCATCGCTGCAGAGAACGCAGTGAGGAGTAATAGGCACAAGATGGTTGCAAACTTCTTCATAAATAGAATGTATGGGTTGGGTTTGGAGTTTTGAGGTTAATAGGTTATAATGTTACTTTTTACGTTGAAAGTGTAAGTAACTTTATAACCTTAAACCTCAAAACTTAAAACAAGTAATGCTTATCCCACTTGGCTGCCAGGCACTACTTTGCGATCTACGGTCACTACGGATAGAGATTCGTCGAAGTTGACGGCAGAGAGAATCATGCCTTGGCTCTCTATTCCGCTGATGGTGCGGGGAGCGAGGTTCGCCACATAGCACACTTGCTTTCCTACAAGTTCCTCGGGATTATAGTAGTGAGCAATGCCGCTTACGATGATACGGTTTTCAGCGCCATCGGCTATCTCAAATTTTAGCAACTTCTTGCTCTTCTTTACTTTCTCGCACGAAAGTACGGTTCCCACGCGGATATCGAGTTTTTCAAAGTCTTCGAAAGGAATATTCTCTTTTACGGGAGCGGCTTTGAAGTTGGCTGCTTCGTTGGCTTTCTTTGTGTCGAGAAGTTTTTGTACTTGAGCTTCCACCACGCTGTCTTCTATCTTTTCGAATAGCAAGGCAGGCTCGCCTAGTTTGTGTCCTGCAGGCAAGAGATCCGTGGCTCCGAGACGATCCCACTGAGCCTCTTCTATATGGAGCATGCCTCGCAGCTTTTCTGAAGAGAATGGGAGAAATGGCTCGAATGCAATGGCGAGATTGGCTACGAGTTGGAGGGAGAGGTTGAGGATGGTCTTTACGCGTTCGGGGTCAGTTTTAATGACTTTCCAAGGTTCAGAGTCGGCCAAGTATTTATTGCCGATGCGTGCCAAGTTCATTGCCTCTTTCTGTGCATCGCGGAAACGGAAGTTCTCAATCAAGCGTTCCACCTCAGCCTTCACATCTTTAAATTCTTCGATAGTCTGACGATCATAGTCGGTCAGTTCGCCAGCAGCGGGCACAACGCTATCGTAGTACTTTTTAGTGAGTTGCAGAGCACGATTGACGAAATTGCCATAGACGGCTACGAGTTCATTGTTGTTGCGAGCTTGAAAATCCTTCCAAGTGAAGTTGTTGTCTTTTGTTTCGGGAGCATTGGCTGTAAGCACATAGCGGAGTACATCTTGCTTTCCGGGCAGATCACGCAAGTATTCGTCGAGCCACACGGCCCAATTGCGTGAAGTACTAATTTTGTCGTCCTCGAGGTTAAGAAATTCGTTGGCAGGCACATTGTCGGGCAGGATGTAAGAACCTTCAGCCTTTAGCATAGCGGGGAACACGATGCAGTGGAATACGATGTTGTCCTTACCAATAAAGTGAATGAGGCGTGTATCATCACTTTTCCACCATTTCTCCCAATCGTTGGGTAGCAGTTCTTTCGTGTTGCTGATATAGCCAATGGGAGCGTCAAACCAGACATAGAGCACCTTGCCATCAGCTCCCTCTACGGGTACAGGAATACCCCAATCAAGGTCGCGACTTACGGCACGGGGCTTGAGACCCATATCAAACCAGCTCTTACACTGCCCCATTACGTTAGAGCGCCATTCCTTGTGCTGTTCCGTAATCCATGGTTCAAGCCATTGCTGATGCTTGTCGAGGGGCAAGTACCAGTGCTTTGTCTTGCGAAGTACGGGTTTAGAACCGCTCACGGTAGAGCGCGGATTGATGAGCTCGGTGGGCGAAAGAGCTGTGCCGCATTTCTCACATTGGTCACCATAAGCACCTTCTGCGTGGCAGTGGGGGCATTCGCCTGTGATGTATCTGTCGGCCAAGAAGGTGTGAGCCTCTTCATCGTAATATTGCTCGCTCTCTTGCTCCACAAATTCTCCCTTGTCGTAGAGGGTGCGGAAGAAGTCAGAAGCCGTCTTCTTATGTACCTCCGAAGTGGTGCGTCCGAAGAAGTCGAATGAAATTCCGAATCCTTCAAAGCTTTCCTTAATAATCTTGTTGTATCGGTCAACCACCTGTTGCGGGGTACATCCTTCTTTGCGGGCACGAATAGTGACGGGCACACCATGTTCATCGGAACCACAGATGAAGAGCACGTCGCGCTTTTTCAGACGGAGATAGCGCACGTAGATATCGGCTGGAACGTATACACCAGCCAAATGTCCGATGTGTACACCACCATTAGCGTAGGGAAGTGCAGCCGTTACCAGCGTGCGGTTGAATTTCTTTTCCATTATGTAGTATCGTTTTTGTTGTTCTTGTGTATGCGTATAATAGTGTGCAAAAGTACTGATTTTTTCGCTAATATCGCTTGAATATAGCCCAAAAGCGCAAAACAAGCGGTGGTGTGCACCCTGTGGGCGGTTAAATAGGGAGAAAATAACGCTCTGTATCGGAAAAAAGCACTACTTTTGCACCTCAGAACGTGCCGCCGCTGAGCGGCATCTAAGCTGAATCATAATCAACACAATAGATAGCATTCCTATGTCTGAAAGAAAAGTACGTGTGCGCTTTGCGCCCAGTCCTACAGGACCTCTGCATATTGGTGGTGTGCGCACCGCCCTCTATAATTATCTCTTTGCCCGCCAGCATGGTGGTGATATGGTATTTCGCATTGAGGATACCGATTCCAATCGCTTTGTGCCTGGTGCCGAAGATTACATTATCGAGTCGTTTAAGTGGCTCGGAATAGAGTTTGATGAGGGTGTAAGCTTCGGTGGCAATCATGGTCCTTATCGCCAAAGCGAGCGCCGCGATATCTATCGCAAATACGTGAAGCAACTCCTCGATGCGGGAAAGGCTTATATCGCTTTCGACACTCCCGAAGAGCTCACTGCTAAGCGCGAATCGGTGCAAAACTTCCAATACGATGCACACACTCGCATGAGTATGCGCAACTCTCTCGTGATGGGCGAAGAAGAAGCCCAGCGCCTCATTGATGCGGGTGAGCAATACGTGGTACGCTTTAAGGTGGAGCCCGGTGAGGAAATCCACGTAAATGATATTATCCGTGGCGATGTACGCATTATGAGCGATGTTCTCGACGACAAAGTGCTTTATAAGAGTGCCGACGATCTGCCCACCTACCACTTGGCCAATATCGTTGATGATCATTTGATGGAGATTACTCACGTGATACGTGGCGAAGAATGGCTTCCTTCAGCACCGCTCCATGTGCTACTTTATCGAGCTTTTGGTTGGGAAGACACTATGCCCCGCTTTGCTCATCTTCCCCTTTTGCTTAAGCCCGATGGAAAGGGCAAACTCTCTAAGCGTGACGGCGACCGCTTAGGCTTCCCTGTGTTCCCTCTCGAATGGCACGATCCCAAGACGGGCGACGTATCTTCGGGCTATCGCGAGAGTGGTTATCTTCCCGAGGCTGTAATCAATTTCCTCGCCCTTTTAGGTTGGAATCCTGGTACCGATCAGGAAATACTCTCCATGCACGATCTCATCGAACAGTTTGATCTTTCAAAATGTTCGAAGAGCGGTGCTAAATTCGACTATATCAAGGGCCAATGGTTTAACCGTGAGTACATTCTCAAGACCGACAATGCCCTCCTCGCTCCCGCCTTCGACAAGATACTCCGCGAGAATGGCATCGAAGCTCCTATGGAACGCGTAGAAGCTGTGGTAGGCATGATGAAAATGAAGAAAATCAACTTTATTAAGGACCTTTGGCCTCTATGCGATTTCTTCTTCATCGCTCCCACTTACTCTATGGACGACAAGTTTACACGCAAGAATTGGAAGGAGGGTGCTGCTGCCGAAATGCAAGAACTCTACACGTTGCTCGAGGGTCTCGACGATTTTAGCATTGAGAGCCAGAAAGCTGTGGTTGATGAGTGGGCTACGACTGGCGGTAAGAAGCCTTGGAACCCATGGCGCGTATGTCTCGTAGGCACGGGTAAGGGTCCCGATATGTACGAGCTTGCAGCTTTCTTGGGCAAGGAAGAAACCCTCAGTCGTATGAAGAAAGCGATTTCTTCTCTCGCCTAAGGTGTTTGATTTAATATAAGGGAATGTGCAGAATGAGCCATTAGGGAATATTCTGCGCCTTCCCTTTTGCTCTTTTATGTCAACTCTTTTTCGATGTTGGCATAAACCTAGTTCTCAATCCTTTTTATTGCATTCTACGCATGTATTCTCTCGCAATCTATTTCATGATGTTGGGCTGCAACGTGGCAGCCTTGTTTAGCAAGAAAATTCGCACCATGATGCGTGGCCATCGTGATACTTGGCGTATTCTTCGCCGCCACATAGGCTCTGATCGCTATGTATGGTTTCATGCAGCATCGCTAGGCGAGTTTGAACAAGGTCGTCCGCTCATGGAAAGGCTTCGCCGTGAGCATCCTGAAAAGAAAATACTGCTCACCTTCTTCTCGCCCTCGGGTTATGAGGTGCGTAAAAACTATGCCGGGGCCGATGTGGTGTGCTATCTCCCCTTCGACACTCCTTTCAATGCTCTCAAGTTTGTGCGCATGGCTCGTCCTGAAGAAGCCTACTTTATTAAGTACGAATTTTGGCGCAACTATATCGAAGTGCTTCATCGCAATGGCATTCCCGTATACTCCGTATCAAGTATCTTTCGTCCTGGTCAGATTTTCTTCCGTTGGTATGGCCGAGGTTATGCCCGTGTGCTTCATCGCATGACACATCTTTATGTGCAAAATGAAGAGTCGCTCCGTTTGCTCCAAAGTATTGGTGTGACGCAAGTGAGTGTGGTTGGTGATACCCGGTTTGATCGGGTTATCGACATTCGCTTGGCAGCTAAGCCTCTTCCCTTAATAGAGCGCTTTGCAGGCTGCTGGAAAGTACTCGTAGCGGGCAGCTCATGGCAGCCCGATGAAGCCATTCTTATCGATTATTTCAATTCCCACCCTAATCTCAAACTCGTTCTTGCTCCCCATGTGGTGAGCGAGGAGCACCTGTGTCAAATCGAAGAAAAGTTGCGCCGCCCCTATGTGCGCTATTCTTCCGCCACTCTCAAGGGAGTGGCCGAAGCCGACTGTCTCATTATCGATTGTTACGGACTGCTCTCGAGTATCTATCGTTATGCTACGGTGGCCTATGTGGGTGGCGGATTCGGAGTGGGCATACATAATGTGCCCGAAGCAGCCGTCTATGGGGTGCCCGTTATCATCGGTCCGAATCATAGCAAATTTCGTGAAGCGAAAGACCTTCTTGCCAATGGAGGATGTCGCGAAATAAGTTGCGCAGCCGATTTTTCCGCCATTATGGACCTTTTCCTCTCCGACAAGCAAGCCCTCTCAGAGGCAGGAAAGGCTGCTGGCGACTATATCAAGCAAAACGCTGGAGCTACGGAGAAGATTATGCACGAATAAAGGGTAAGCCCTTCTAAGATTCCTACAGATTCTATTTAAAGGGGTTAAGAATCCTTTCTTTCCTCCCTCCTCTCCTCCTTCCCTACTTACCATGAAAGTTCTCTTAGTCAATACATCTGATCACGCGGGCGGAGCCGCTATCGCAGCCCTCCGACTACTCAAAGCTCTGCGCCAAAGCGGTGTGGAGGCCACCTTGCTCTGTCGCGATCGTTCGCTGTCCGAAGTACGCACCGACGTGGTAAACTTAAAGCCTAGTCTATGGCTCAAGGTAAAGTTTGTCTTAGAAAGAGCGGAAATCTATGCCGCTAATGGCTTCAATCGTAAGGGGCTTTTCACTGTAGATACAGCACGTTATGGCACTGATATTACTCGCTTGCCCGAATTTGCAGAAGCAGATGTGGTACACCTCCACTGGGTGAACCAAGCCATGCTCTCTATGAAGGATATAGAACGTGTGATACAAAGCGGAAAGCGCGTGGTATGGACTATGCACGATATGTGGCCCTTCACTTCTATCTGTCACCATGCTGCCGATTGCGAAAAGTGGCTCACTTCGTGTCACGATTGTCCGCTATTACTACGTCCCTCGGCTCACGACTTCAGTTATCGCACTTTTCGCGCGAAGAGTCGTGTATATGCATTGAGTCACGAACCCACTTTCGTTGGATGTAGCCAATGGCTCACGGAGCTTGCCAAGCGCTCGCCACTGCTCAAGGGACATCGCGTGGTGAGCATTCCCAACCCCATCGACACGGCATTCTATGCTCCCCCTGCCGATAAGACTGCTCTGCGTCGTGAGTTACATCTGCCTGCTGACAAGCACCTCTTACTCTTCACCGCTTTCAAAGTAACTAATCCAGATAAGGGCATTGCCTATTTACGCGAGAGCCTAGCTCTGTTGCGTCACGAACATCCCGAAATGACGGAACATCTCGCCCTCGTTGTGGCGGGCGGCGAGGCAGAATCCGTGTGCGAACAGATGCCCATAGAGACCATTCCCTTTGACTACGACACTTCAGAAGTGCGCCAGCGCAGTCTTTATCAAGCAACCGACCTTCTTGTTATGCCCACGCTGATGGATAATCTGCCCAACACCATCGTAGAAGCAATGGCTTGTGGTATTCCTTGTGTGGGCTTTCGCATAGGAGGCTTGCCACAGATGATCGAAACGGGTATTAATGGCTATTTAGCCCAATATCGCTCGGCCATCGACTTCGCTCACGGCATAATTTCAGTCATCACCTCGCCTAGTTACACCGCGTTATGTCGGAATGCGCGCACGAAGGCTGTTACGGCTTATTCGGAAAAGGCGGTGGCAGAAGCATACGTTCAGTTATATACTGCTGAAGCTTGCGAGTAAACGAGTGTTAACCTATCAACTTGTCAATAAGTTATCAATGGAAACAGAAACAACTCAGGAACCAAGTGTGCCTCCTTCCTCGAAGGGAAAAGGCTTAAAGATTACTGTGGCCACCGTGATATGGAATGCAGGCGACCTCATAGAACGCACCATTCACAGTGTGGAAGAGCAAACATATGGTCGTGTGGAACATCTTATCATCGATGGCAATTCGCACGACCATACGCTCGAACATATACATCACTATCAGGAACGCAACAGTCGTGCTGCTATACGCCACGAGATAGTGTGCATCAGTGAGCCCGACAATGGGCTTTATGATGCCATGAATAAGGCCATTGATATGGCTACAGGACGCTATCTATTATTCCTCAATGCTGGCGATACTTTCCACTCGCCCGACACGCTCGCTCTTATTGCACAGGAGGCTGAATCCTCCACTTTGTTGCCCGCCGTAATTTATGGCGATACGCACTTAGTGGATGACGAAGGTCATTTTCTTCGTGCGCGTCGTTTGTCGCCCCCCGAAAGTCTCAGTTGGCGTTCTTTCCGCAACGGCATGCTCGTGTGTCACCAAGCTTTCTTTGCCCGCACAGACTTGGCTCGTCATTTCCACTACGACCTTCGATACAGATTCTCGGCCGACTTCGATTGGTGTATTCGCATCATGCGCGAAGCTGAGCATGAGGGGCTGCCTCTGCTCAATGCCCACACCGTCGTGGCCAACTATCTGAGCGAGGGAATGACCACGCGCCACCACAAAGCCTCCTTGCGTGAGCGCTTCCGCATCATGGCGCACCACTATGGCCTGTTCACCGCGATAGTGCAACATGCTTGGTTTGTAGTGCGTAGTTTCACGAAGAAATAGTCTTGAAGTTAATTAAAATAACCTCTTACTGCTTCTCTCGTCGCCACATCCCGAAGGGCGCGCATTCGTGCGTGGTATTGCTGATAAGTCACTTGTTAGACTCAAAAAATCTCCTTTTCCTCCTTTGTAAACTATCTCTCCGTGTCTTCATCTAATTACTATTCTTGGGCCACTACCCGGTGTTCGCAAAAAGAATATTGCCGCAGCGAAATCGCCCAAAAGCTTCGTGTGAAAGGTGCCGCTTCGGCTGAAATCGAAAAATTGCTCGAGCGCTTAGAGGCAGAATGCTACATCGACGAGGAACGCTATGCTCGTGCTTTCGTGGCGGATAAATTCCGTTTCGATCATTGGGGACGTGTAAAGATGTCCTATGCCCTACGCCAGAAAGGTATAGATGCTAACATCATAGACGAAGCCCTTGCTCAGATAGACGAGGAGGAGTATCGGCAGTCGCTTGCCGACTTTATTGTCTCTCGCCGCCGTACGATGAAAGCCGCCTCTCCTTATGCCCTTAATCAGAAAATAGCTCGCGCCGCAATTAGTAGAGGTTTTGAGCCGGGGATGGTGTTTGCAGTGTTGGAGTAAAGAATCGCTTTCTTTCCTCTAATGGGAGAAAACGCAGATTGTCTGTTCGTGGGGGTAGTGCAGGGACGCGTTACCTCCACGAACTTCATTTTATGGGGCATAGAAATCCCCACCGCATGTGGAAAACAAGTAGAAAAAGCATGGTGTCTGTCTATTAGAAAGTTCTTTCTGATAGAGTCTTCTTATGTAGTTTAAAGATCGAAAAGTGTCTAGTTCAATCAGAAAAAGATAGGCTCTCTAGAATTGTTTCAATTTATCCAATTTTTCGTAAATATTTTGCGTGGAAATGCACAATATGTAAGGGAAAAATCGATATGGGTAAAGTGTAGGCAAAGTGTAAGCACAGTACAAGCAAATAATTCGTGTAAGGAGTTGATTCTCATCTGTATAAAGAAATTTCATGGCAGGAGTGTAAGTGACTATGACTAAAAATGAAAGAGTGTGCGTACACGCGTAAGCGGAGAAAATGACAGCGCAACAGAGAAAACCTACTGACCACGAAAAAAGAAAAATGCCGCAAATCACTCGCTAGAAAATTTGCAAAGACCCAAAAAAACTTTTAATTTTGCACAGAGAATGTGTGTCCTCCCCATTTATGGGGAAAAACATCATGGTGCGATGCTGACTAGAGAGGTCAGACGCATTGTACTGAGGGGAACTCATTGAAAATTCTATAATAATCTAAATATCAACTTAATTCAAATCATTTTATGTGGTTAACTAACTCATCCATCGGACGGAAGGTAATCATGTCAGTCACTGGCATTGCGCTTATCCTGTTCCTTACATTCCATGGTTGCATGAACTTGGTGGCCCTCTTCTCAGAAGAAGGTTATAACTGGGTATGCGAAATGTTGGGTGCCAACTGGTATGCCGTAGTAGCTACCATCGGCCTCGCAGCACTCGTAGCCATCCACTTCATTTATGCCATCATCCTTACTTTGCAGAACCGCAAAGCACGTGGCAACAACCGCTATGCCGTTACCAGCAAGCCCGAAAAGGTAGAGTGGGCATCGCAGAACATGTTCGTGCTCGGTGTAATCGTCGTGCTCGGTCTGTTGCTCCACTTGTTCAACTTTTGGTACAACATGATGTTTGCCGAACTCGTCAATGGTGGTATGCCTTTCGTTAACGGCGTAGCAGACGCAGCTGACGGCTACGGCATGATTGCTTACACCTTTAGCAACCCCGTATTCACAGTTCTCTACATCATCTGGTTTGTAGCTATTTGGTTCCACATGACTCACGGCTTCTGGAGCGCTATGCAGACCCTCGGCTGGAACGGTAAGATCTGGTTCAATCGCTGGCGTTGCATCGGCAATATCTACGTGACCGTGCTCATGCTTATCTTCCTCGTTGTAGCCCTCAAGTTCGCCTTCTGCGGTGGTGCTTGCTGCGCAGCGTAATGTATTCTTTTAAAGTGGAAGAGCGGGAAGGTAAGAAGCGAAAAGAATAGATATGACTATTGCTGCTTGCTTAACTCTTTCAACTCCTAAACTTTTAAACTTCATAAAATAGAATATCCAATCATGGCTAATATAGATTCAAAAATACCTCAAGGTCCTGTTGCTGAAAAATGGACCAACTATAAGGCTCATCAGAAATTGGTGAACCCCGCCAACAAGCGTAAGCTCGATATCATCGTAGTAGGTACTGGCTTGGCAGGTGCTTCTGCAGCCGCTTCACTCGGTGAGATGGGCTTCAAGGTGCTCAACTTCTGCATCCAGGACTCTCCCCGTCGTGCTCACTCTATCGCTGCTCAAGGTGGTATCAACGCCGCTAAGAACTATCAGAACGATGGCGACTCTGTATATCGCCTCTTCTACGATACCGTAAAGGGTGGTGACTACCGTGCTCGTGAAGCCAACGTATACCGCTTGGCTGAGGTGAGCGCCAACATCATCGACCAGTGCGTGGCACAGGGCGTACCTTTCGCTCGTGAATATGGTGGTCTGCTTGCCAACCGTTCTTTCGGTGGTGTGCAGGTAAGCCGTACTTTCTATGCTAAGGGTCAGACTGGTCAGCAGCTCTTGCTCGGTGCTTACTCAGCACTCATGGCTCAGGTACACGCTGGCACAGTGAAGCTCTTCTGCCGCTACGAAATGCAGGACGTTGTCATCATCGACGGTCGTGCACGCGGTATCATCGCTCGTAACCTCGTGACTGGCGAACTCGAACGCTTCGCAGCTCACGCCGTAGTTCTCGCTACTGGTGGTTATGGCAATACCTACTTCCTCTCAACCAACGCAATGGGTTGTAACTGCTCAGCTGCCATCGCAGCCTACCGCAAGGGTGCTTACTTCGCTAACCCTGCTTACGTGCAGATCCACCCCACCTGTATCCCCGTTCACGGCGACAAGCAGTCTAAGCTTACGCTTATGTCAGAGTCATTGCGTAACGACGGTCGTATCTGGGTGCCCAAGAAGAAGGAAGATGCTATCAAGCTCCAAAAGGGCGAAATCAAGCCTACCGATATCAACGAGGCTGATCGTGACTACTATCTCGAGCGTCGTTACCCCGCATTCGGTAACCTCGTACCCCGTGACGTTGCTTCACGTGCCGCTAAGGAACGTTGCGACGCTGGCTTCGGCGTAAACAACACCGGCCTCGCCGTATACCTCGACTTCACTGAAGCTATCGGCCGTCTCGGCATCGACGTAGTGCTCCAGCGCTATGGCAACCTCTTCGATATGTACGAAGAAATTACTGATGTGAAGCCCGGACAGGTTGTACGCAAGGGCGATGACGGCATCGAGTATACTAACCCGATGATGATCTACCCCGCTATCCACTACACAATGGGTGGTCTGTGGGTTGACTACGAACTCTCTACCAACATCCCCGGCCTCTTCGCTATCGGTGAGTGCAACTTCTCTGACCACGGTGCCAATCGTCTCGGTGCTTCTGCACTTATGCAAGGTTTGGCAGATGGTTACTTCGTACTCCCCTACACTATCCAGAACTACCTCAGCGATCAGATCACCGTGCCCCGCTTCAGCACTGACCTGCCCGAATTCGTGGCAGCAGAGAAGGCCGTTAAGGAACACATCGACCACTTGCTCAACATTAATGGTAAGAAGTCGGTAGATAGTATCCACAAGGAATTGGGTCACATTATGTGGGAATACGTTGGTATGGCACGTTCTAAGGAAGGCCTCCAGACTGCACTCGCTAAGCTCAAGGAAATCCGCAAGGAATTCGAGACCAACCTCTTCGTACCTCATATCGAGGGTGTAAACGTGGAGCTCGATAAGGCTATCCGCCTCAACGACTTCATCACTATGGGTCAGCTCATCGCCATCGATGCCCTCCACCGCGAGGAATCATGTGGTGGTCACTTCCGTGTAGAGCACCAGACTGAAGAAGGTGAAGCTAAGCGTGACGACCAGAATTGCTTCTACGTATCATGCTGGGAATACCAGGGTGAAGACAAGGATCCCGTGAAGTATGAGGAACCCTTGAAGTATGAAGCAATCGAAGTAAAAACCCGTAACTACAAGAACTAATAAGCCATGGCTAAGAACATATCATTCACAATCAAGTATTGGAAGCAGAATGGCCCCAAGGATGCGGGTCACTTTGACACTCGCGAGATGCACGACATCCCCGATGACACTTCATTCCTCGAGATGCTCGATATCCTCAACGAAGAACTCGTTGAGGAGGGCAAGGAACCCTTCGTATTCGATCACGACTGCCGCGAAGGTATCTGCGGTATGTGTTCGCTCTATATCAATGGTACTCCCCACGGCAAGACCGAGGCTGGTGCTACCACTTGTCAGCTCTACATGCGCCGCTTCAACGATGGCGACGTAATCACCGTAGAGCCTTGGCGTTCGGCTGCATTCCCCGTGATTAAGGACTGCATGGTTGATCGTTCAGCATTCGACAAGATCCAGGCTGCTGGTGGTTACATCAGCGTACGCACAGGTGCTCCTCAGGACGCTAACGCTATCCTCATCCCTAAGCAAGACGCTGACGAGGCTATGGACTGCGCTACTTGCATCGGTTGTGGTGCTTGCGTTGCAGCATGTAAGAATGGTTCTGCTATGTTGTTCGTAAGTTCTAAGGTAAGCCAGTTTGCCCTCCTTCCCCAAGGTCGCCCCGAAGCTGCAAAGCGTGCTAAGGCCATGGTAGCTAAGATGGACGAACTCGGTTTCGGTAACTGCACCAACACTCGTGCTTGCGAGGCTGTTTGTCCTAAGAATGAGTCTATCGCCAATATTGCTCGCCTCAACCGCGAGTTTATCAAGGCTAAGCTCGCCGACTAAAGCAAAAATTTTGACGCGGCCGTCTTTTTAAACATTGCCTTTTTAGCGGTCACGGCTTTTATACTCCCGCTGTACTCTCTCGGTGCAGCGGGATTTTTGGTATGCTCGGCATGAGCTTATTCTAATGGGTGCAAGTCCCTAACAAGTCCTAATAGCGGGAATTGTATAGCCAATAGCAAGGGTGTCCACTGCGAGGTGGAATCTGAAAGAAGCAGGCGGAAAACATCTGGCCTAACGTACAGAAACTTCATATAAGGCATATGACCATGGATGAGATTGCCAAACAAATCAAAGTCCTATAGCTATTCGGAATGGTTGGTGTAAATGAAGTGGGTATAAGATGGAAAGAATAAGCCCTTATCCGAGGAGGTCTCACGGACGCATGGGTGAAGATGAATCATTCGATGTACCATGACGGAGTAAATCTTGTCGTGAGAAGTCAGCAGAGGTCATAGTACCCAAGACACGTGTTGTCTATAGGGAAGGACTGAATCGTGCAGTGCAACAGTAAATGACTGCTACCTTGAGAGTCTTTTGTAGTCAGATGTCCGAAAAGGAACTCTCTATTCACACGATAGGACGGAATCCGACAATAGAATAGAAGTGACGTATCTCGAAAGGATGGCTGAAAACAACTTGCCACACACCGTGAGGTGTAAAAGCACGAAAATGCCGTATGCCGAACGGCACGTACGGTGGTGTGAGAGGTCGGTGAACACGAAAGTAGGAGATAAACACCAATGATTAGTGTTTACCTCCTACTCGAATTTATCGGACACCAATAATAAAAATATGGTTCTCGTTGAAATCTTTCACGTTCTCGCTGAATAAACAACTATCACCTTGCTATTTCCTATTGTTGGAGCAAGGTGATAGTTGTTATAATTGTAGTAAAGATTACCTACCTACTGTATATTGTGGAATGTGTGGCAGATTTTAGTAGATAAGCGCCAGGCTGAGTACAGTGTTGCTTTATCGCTGACCAGAAATTATCAGAATATGTGAGGTGATATAAAATTCTTCCATCAAGTGAATAGATTGATATTTTATCCCCGCTCTTGAACTTCTGAGAGGAAGTTTGATCTAGAGAATTGCTTATATTCTTTATATCAGATAAATTCCCTTCGTTGTCTATTGTTAAGGTCGCAATATTGTCTTTGTTGTCCAAAACATAGCTATATTCTGGGTCATTCTCATGGTCTTGATAGAGACTAATGTAGATAATTGCACGATATGCAGTGTTGTGCTTTATTTTAAGTGGAAGCTTTACTGTTAGCACATCATTAGGTTCGATCACTAGATCTTTTGCAATGGCGCTGTATGTTTCTTTATTATCTTCGTTTTGCAGTAATAGTTTTATTGCATTGATAGATTTACGCCAAGCATAGCTTTTCCTCGGTGAAATAGTCAAGGTAATGGAGTCTTTACCTTGATTGTTTCCTATGCCCTTTTCTATGGCAGCATGTCTAAGTTCATAAGTATTTTCGCCGTCTGTCTTGTAGTCGTTTAAGATGTTATAATTGCATCGATAGATGCTTCCTAATCCACTATAAGCATGTTTCCTTTTGCGATAATCATCTTCATAGATACATTGAGGTGTAAGGATTTTCCTCTCTCCTAGAGGAGTATCGTATCGGAAATGAATTTCGTATTTTCCTATAAGCGGATAAGAGCTAGTGTTTACCTTTACTTTTGAAGAAGGTGTCCATTCCTCAATGGTTTGAAGTAGTTGCTCGTCGCCAGTATCCGTGTTGATCATATAGACTTTGAGAGTAATGGGGCTCTTTACATTGTTAGCATAGGCAAGTCCGCAAGAAGTCTCTCTCCAAAAGGCAGCGCATGTGATATCTATCGTATCGTTAGTTACAGCTTCGTCTGTAGATTTCCAAAATCCTATATCTGAACCTATAAGGAGAGGATAATTAGGACGTTCTTCTACGTTGATATAGAAGTCGTGAGCCATAGTTACTCTATCTCGTTCTTGTGTTTCTTCGTCAAGTTCCACTTTGTAGCGTCCTGCAGGCATTGAAAATCCATTTGATATCCCTTTAGGAAGCATTTTGAATATTTTTTGTTGGGTATATCCATTGTAGGCAAATGTGTAACTAAATTCGTTGCGGTACTGAGTTCCATTGGTGCATGCTCCATAGCATTTACCAGTCTCTGTATTGCGAAAGATGAGATTGCCTGAATTAGAGGAACCTGTCGCTTTCATGTTTAGATAGAATGTAGTACCAGCATAAATTTCGCTAGCAGCTTCGATATTTTCTATTACGAGCTTATTTGTGCTTCCATCAGTTGATGTCCGATAGAGAAGCATTTTTGTAGAGTTGCCGGAGATGACGGCATTGCAGCTAAATTCAGGTGCTTTCGGACAGGGGTGTTTCTGTCCATTATCGTCTACGTAAGCCATGCGAAGTTCATAAGTACCATCTGGAATTTGAGGAACAGAAGCAAAGCAATCTTTGTAGTAAACATTCGTAGTTTCTCCTCTGAATAGTTCGCTATTTTCTTCCTGACAAACATCGGCCACAACTTTGCCATCTTTTACAAGTGAAACACAGAAAGTTTGTACTTTTTCATAGTCGTTGCTAATCAGACGGCTATAATATCTGTTTACGTTTTCTCTTGAGATAGGAGTTACCTGTGTGGATATATTTTTTGTGTTGTTCAATGATGTTTTGGGAACTTTTACTCCTCCACCTCCTCCCGAGAAAAGATAAGGAAGACCAGCGGAAATTTCATATAATGCGGGTTTCCAATCGGTATTGCGTGGTTGAATGCCGAAAATCATGCTATGCTTGAGTTTGAAACCACTCTCGGAGTAAAAGCGTGGGGAGGAAGGATTGAGTAATGCTACGTCGTACCATCCATCATCAATACCATTCCATCCCCAGTTTACGTGTACGAAGTTACGATCATCTATCCCATCGATAATAAAGCAGTGCGACGTAGTAACGGATGTAAAATCATTGCCTTTCCCATCGGACGCCATATAGATGATCGGACGTTTTTGCAGAAGCTCATTTTGGATCATTTTCATCCATTTTTCTGTACTCATATCGTACTCTGGCCGTTCAGCGTAAAGGCAATCAAAGTTATAATACTTATTAAGAGCCACAAAAGCCGATGATGCAGAAGTTTCGTCATAATCATAAGAAGCTTTGCAGGCAATGCCGCATTCCACAATCAATTTAGCTACGGCATCGGCTTGTACTTGCATATACGCTCCTTTATAAGAATCGAGCATATTGGCCCAATCGTAGGTGGTAGTAGCGTAGTCAATGGAATATTCGCTCTCGGAGGGCCAGTGGCTATACTCTAGAGTACCAGCTCCTTTGCGATTGATGTGGTAATAGTTAAGCACTTGTGCCAGCGCTATAGGTACGCATCCTGCAAGTGTTCGTGTGCTTCCTTTGCCAGGGCACTGATTGTTGAACGGAGAGGATTGTCCCCATTGACTGTGAATAAGTGGTGCTACAGGAGTGGTGACACCTCCTTCCCATCGTCCGTCGGTTTGCTGATTGTTTATGTGACTCTTGCTTTCGGATGTGCTCGATGTAGAAATTTTTCTGAATGCCTCCTTGTACATGTCAAGCCAAGCCCTTAATTGTTGGGGCATGTTGGTAACGTCCAATTGCCCAGAGTCGGCATATCCCACGATGGATGTGCTGCTCTCATTTGCGCAAACTAATACGTATCCTCCGTCTTCCACATCGAAAGCAAAAATATCTGCTTTGGAGGTTGTATCGGGGTGGGAGACTGTTATCTTCTTTGCAGCAGACAGCCTTTTTGTTGAGATGTTTACAGAAGTCAAATCGGGTAAAACAGACTTTTGGCTCGCTACTCTACTTCTTAAAAAATCTATAGCGGCTTGTCTCGCGTCTGTTTCTGTCTGAGCTGGAAGGGTCGTGCTAGTTAATAGAAGAGACGCACAGAGAATACACCTAAATGGGGGGGGTAATTTTTCTCATATAGCAATAAAATTAAGTGATAAATTTGGCGTATAGGTCATAAATTTATTGCAAAGATATATAGTTGAGATAATATTTATCTAATTAGAAATAATGATTTTTCGCATTAGAGGAGAATGAATTATTATTTATGAGAGGCATCTCTTGTCATTATCTCCTTACGTAGGGGGAGAGAAAGCCAGTGGCTATAACCATTATTCTTTCCTTTTCACTCCTCTTACCGCTTCGGCTTCTAATGGATTTTCGGGCCAATAGTGTTTGGGGTAACGGCGGCGGAGTTCTTTACGCACTTCAAAATAGGCATTTTGCCAAAAACTGTGCAAGTCTTGTGTGAGTTGTACAGGTTTAAAACCAGGTGAAAGAAGTTCCATTAAAACGGGGCGTTTGCCATCGTCTACACAAGGTGTATCCTCCAATCCGAAACATTCCTGTAGTCTTACGCTAAGAATGGGAGTAGATGCTCCTTGACGATAGTCTAAGCGGACGCGGCTACCCGTCGGAACAGTGATATGAGTAGGTGCTAAGCGATTGATGGCTTCTTGCTCGGGATAGGGGATAAGGCTCCACAGGATTTCAGCCAGGGGAAGCCGACGAAGTTCCTCAGTAGTGGTTAGGGTACGAGTGCCTTGCGTGAGAAAGAAAGGAAGCCAATCAGCAGCAGTAGCAAGAAGGTGATCTGTGGAAATATCTGTAAAGGAAAGTTCGGGATGCCATGCTGCTACTTGTGCCACGCGTCGCTGCAAGGCTTGTACCTCGTCATTCCAGGAAAACATGCTTAGGCCATATTTGGCAGTAGCGCTACAGATGACTTGCGAAACCTCTTCAGATGATACCTGTTGCAGAGGGTGCGCTTCGATGAGCAGTTGTCCGATACGCTTTTCACGTTGGGCAAGGAGTATGCCACGTTTGTTATCCCACGAAAGATTGTTGCGCTTCTGTATGTTAGAAGAAGGAAGGGAGGAAGGGTTGAGAGGGGCAGCAAGGAATATGTGTCCTATTGAGCCTTGAGCAGCATGGAGCGAAGCCACGGCAAGCCATTCGTGGCTAGAGAGCCAATCAGAGGCGTCAACTTGGGCATTATTGCCGTCGGCTAGACGGAAATGGCCCACGCCATCGGTGGATTTTGCCACCCGCTCTGGATAAGCCAAAGCGATGAGTAGGCCACAATCCTCTGGCGAGACGTCAGTGTTGCTCTGTTCGGTGTGTATCATGCGTCGATACTCGCGTGCTATCTGTGCGATACGGCTCCATCGTCCGATTTGGTGCAAACTGCGTGCTTGACGCAGACGAGTAATGCGCAGAGATAGGTCGGCTCCAGACTCAGTCTCTGCTAGAGGATCTTTCTCTTCTATCAAGGCCGCAATGTCGCAAGCTAAGGCTTGCATCTCCTTGGACGGAGCACTGAGCATCATGCGAGCTATACGTGGATGACAGGGAAGTTGAGCCATTTTCTTCCCAATGGGAGTGATGCTATTTTCAGTAGTGATAGCCCCTAAGTTGCGTAAGCGTTCGGTGGCAAGAATGCGTTCGGGGCGTGGGGGTAGTGTGAGCCAAGGAAGTTCCTCCACGTGTTGTTCGCCAAAGGCTACCACGTCTAACAAGAGCGGCGCGAGGTCGGCTTCCTCTATCTCGGGCAAGCGCTGAGACAGCATACGGCTTTCCGAGGCCTTCGACCACAGTCGATAACATACGCCTTCGGCTACACGTCCAGCACGTCCCATTCGCTGTGTGGCCATATCTAGGCTGATACGTACGGTTTGTAACGCACTGAGCTGCGTGCGAGCATCGAACACCAACTTTCGGCATAGTCCTGAATCTATTACGGCACGCACGCCTTCAATGGTGAGCGAAGTCTCAGCAATGGGCGTGGCGAGCACTACTTTGCGCTCTTCGGGTGCAGAGGGCGCTATGGCTTCGTTTTGTCGTTCGGGAGAAAGGTTGCCGTAGAGAGGGTAGACGTGTATACCCGTCTCTGCCACCGAAGCGAGCAACTTCATGCAGCGCTCTATCTCGCTTTGCCCAGGAAGGAACGCGAGCACATCGCCTTCCGTCTCTTGGAGGGCACGGCGCACAGCAGAAGCCACGGCTTCGGGCATTTCTCTGGGAGAGGGATCTGCGGTGAGATATTCTGTGCGAACGGGGTACATTCGCCCTTCGCTCTCAATGAGAGGAGCATGGAGCGTATGGCAAATATGAGATGCGTCAATCGTGGCCGACATGAGTACAATCTTCAAGTCGGGACGAATAATCTCTTGCGAACGGCGAGCTAGGGCAAGAGCCAAGTCGGTGTTAATGCTTCGTTCGTGAAATTCGTCGAAGATGACGATGCTCACTCCATCGAGTGTAGCATCGTCAATGAGCATACGCGTGAGGATGCCCTCGGTCAGTACCTCGATGCGAGTTTGTGCTGAGGTGCATGATTCAAATCTCACGCGGTAGCCTACGGTCAGTCCCACCTTCTCTCCCAATAGGCTAGCCATGCGCATGGCAATTTGCTTAGCAGCCAATCGTCGTGGTTCGAGCATGAGAATCTTCCCGCCATCTGTGGGTAACGAATGTAGCAAGGTCAGTGGCAACAATGTAGATTTGCCCGCTCCCGGTGGTGCAGTCACCACCACGGCCTCGTGTTGGTTGATGCAAAGATTCAACTGCTCCGCTATTTGCGAAGCAGGCAGATGTGAGAAATGCTGTAGGAGGTGGGATAGGGGCATTTTCGGATTCCTGGGATGCTAGAACTTTTTGGGATTTCTAGGGTTATTGTTGGGCTGAGGCTTCTGCTTGGTGTTGGTAGCAGCCCATATCGGGGGCTGTGGCGCGAGGGGTGCCAAGGCGGTCGAGTGGATAGGTAGCAGCTGTGACGGTGGCATCAGCAGTGCCTACGGCTTTAGATTTAGGTGAGAGCGCGAATGAGAATTCCAGTGTAGAGGTATTGAAGTCGGGTGTGAAATTCTTATCTCGGCTCACGGCTTCTGTGCTCGTAGTGGTGGACTTGCCGTCATCCCAGAGACAGTTAGTGAAATGCTCGTCGTTAGTAATTGGATCCGTGTTGATTAGGCAATGGTCAAAGTGATAGTTGAATGCGTCTTCTTCGAAGCGCTTGTTGAAGTTGCCCATCATCTCATCGCTCTGATAGCCTGTGATGATGCTGTTGGTAATATCCATGCGTTGCAAGGGAAGGCGCACGTTGCCATCGTAGTTGGCAAAGTCTATGGCTGCCCCGCCGCTTCCGCCAGTGAATAGGTAGAATCTGCCTAAGGTGCAATGTACCATCTGTATGTCGCCTCCGCGCACGTGTACGCAGTCGCCTCCAGCATTGGTCAGTTGGCTATTGCCCACATAGACGTTGGCCATGCGCAGGTTGAGCCCGTGGTGTGTAGTATTGTGGATAATAGAATTTTCTAGCGTGAGTGTGCGTCGGGAAAGGTCGGAAGAGTCAACGCGTAGTCCGTCAGTGCTGCTATGGATATCAGCATAGTTAATATGGTTGTCGTATGATTCTTCTTTTAGTACGATTCCCCCCCAAAGGCCAGGTGTACGGTCGTAGGGTTGATTCGTAAACATATCATCCAGTCGATCTCCGCGCAACGTGACAGGCTCTGTCGCAGATCCATTTATTATTAGTCGGCCATGCACAATGAGTTGAGCCTTGGAGTGAAACATCAGACAGGTGCCAGCTTCGAGCGTGAGTGTTGCTCCGCGATCTACCACGAGACTGTCCATGATGCGGTAGGGGCGCCGGGCGCTCCACGTCTCGTCAGCCTGGATGTGGTGCTCCTTGAGCGTTATCACGTCTTGTCCGGAAGCCGTAAGCACCACTTCTTGCGACGTGCCAGCTTCGGTGGTAAAGACGAGCTTGTCTTCATACTTCACGGGCTGGTCGGTGTCGTTCTCGGGTACATTGGCCATGAGATATACTACCATGCTGTCTTTCCGAGCAATCTCGAAATCAGTGCCGCAACCTCCTACGAGCGCACTACCATCTACGTTGACGCGAAAGGGAGAATCTTGTCCCTTCTGCAGCGCCACGTTCGGAATGCGCAGTGCCTTGTCGGCATGGTTGTAGACCATGAAGGAGTAAGTCTTGGTGGGCTCTCCGCTGATAATGGTGTCGAAGGCCACGGTATCTTTGCTAAAGGCCAGTCGGTCGTTGGGCGAGGCGGTGTAAGCATCATCCTTCAAGCATGAGGCCAATAGTAGGGCGGGCAGAAGAAGCAATAGGAAATAACGCATGGGGAAAATGATAAGTTTATAAGTTTAATAAGTTTAAGAGTTTAGGAAGTCACCTATCGTCAAAGGCAGCTCCTAAACTTTTAAACTCCTAAACTTATCTACTCTTTTTGCTTATACTCTCTTGAGAATGTCGAGCAAGTGATCCCATACCATCTTTACGGTGGGGATGAGCAGACGCTCGTCGGGCGAGTGAACGCCGCGCAGCGTAGGACCGAAGCTTACCATGTCGAGCTTGGGATATTTCTCAGAGAAGAGGCCACATTCCAGTCCGGCGTGGATAGCCAGAATCTTGGGCTCTTTGCCGAAGAGACTCTCGTAGCTTTCCTTGGCAATCTTTACGATTTCGCTGTTCGGATTGAGTTTCCATCCAGGATAGCCTTCGTTGGTCACGACTGAAGCACCACCCAACTCAAATGCAGCACGCACTACGCTAGCCATGTTGGCGCAAGCACTGCTTACGCTGCTGCGTTGGCTCGTTGTGACAGTCACGTGGTCACCCTCAAGGCGAATGCTGGCCAAGTTAGAAGAAGTCTCTACTAGCCAGTCGATGTCTTGGCTCATAGCAAACACACCATTGTGGACGGCATGGAGCGAAAGCAACATTTTGCGCATGGCAGTGGGCAGCATGGCTTCGGTAGCTGCGGGTTCCTCATCGATGCTAAACAGGATAGTTTTCTCCGTTACAGAAAACTCCTCCTTTACATCTTCTGCAAATGCTTGCAAGTCTGCCTTGATTTGTGCAAATTTATCGGTGGGAACAGCGCAAGTAGCGTGTCCTTCACGAGGTATGGCATTGTGAAGGCCACCGCTCTGAATGTCAGAAAGGCGCAGGTCCATCTTCTCCATCTCATTGACGAGAAAACGAACTAGCAATTTGTTCGCATTGGCGCGTTTTTTCTTGATATCATCGCCCGAGTGACCTCCCGTTAGTCCTTTCACGCCGATGCGGAAGGTGGTAAAGCCTTGAGGAATGGCTTCGGTGGGGAAGGGATAAGTGGCAGTGGTGCGCACGCCGCCTGCACAGCTCACGAAGATCTGTCCCTCATCCTCCGAATCGAGGTTGATCAAGTAGTCGCCGTGCATGAAGTCGCCCTTCATGCCAAAGGCACCCGTCAGTCCGGTCTCTTCGTCGCGAGTAAACACGCACTCAATGGGACCATGCTCAATATCGTCCGATTTGAGAATCGCCATTTCCATGGCCACACCGATACCATCGTCGGCACCGAGCGTAGTGCCTTTCGCACGCATCCATTCGCCATCGACGTAAGTCTGTATAGCGTCGGTTTCGAAATTAAAATCGGAATCTTTATTTTTCTCGCATACCATGTCCATGTGGCTCTGAAGAATCACCGTCTTGCGATTCTCATAACCAGGAGTAGCAGGCTTGCTAATGCATACGTTGCCCGTCTCGTCTACCTTCGTAGGCAGTCCGAGACGCTCGCCAAATGCCTTCAGAAAGGCTATCATCTTCTCTTCCTTCTTTGAAGGACGGGGCACTTTGTTTACTTCAGCAAAGCAATCGAACACGATGCTCGGCTCTAAAAGATTGGTGTTACTCATTGTCATATATATATTATTGTGTAACTTTGCTTCGGAATCTAGGAGCAAAGCTCCCGTATTCAGAAAGCAAAAGTAAAAAAAAGAAATGGAACTCTTCATTGTAACACTCATAATTGTTGCTTTGTGCCTTGCTTTATTGTCCGTGCGCCTCTTCTTTGGTCGCAGTTTTGTGAAAACCCACGTAGATCAGAGCAAGGCTATGCGCCAACGCGGCATACGTTGCGTGCAGTCGCAGGATGCTGAAGCGAGAATTGAGAACGCGAAAAGAGTGAAAGAAAAAACGAAATGAAACATCTATCCACATGCGCCATACTGCTCTTCGCAGCGAGTGTGGCATTGACCGGTTGCAACAAGAAAGATCCTGCTCAGCAGGTAAAGTCTAACGGACTTCCTAAAGCTGGTACTACCGAAATGGCTACAGCCAGTGCAAGTCCCGTAGCCGTAGTAGACATTGACACGCTTGCTGCCCAGAGCGATTACTGTAAAGAGGGGCAGAAAGTGCTTGAAAACAAGCAAAACGCCTATCGCCAGCAACTCAATGCAAAGGGGCAGAAGTTGCAAAACGATATGATAAACTTCCAAAAAAAGGCTCAGCAAGGCGGGTTCACTTCGCAACAGGAAGCCGAAGCAGCTCAGGCTCGCCTTCAGAAGCAACAGCAGGAACTGCAAAAGTTTCAAGAACGCATTGAAGCCGATATGGCCAAGGCCACACAGCAGTATCAGACCAAGCTTCGCGATGATATCAATGCTTTCCTAAAGGAATACAATAAAGATGGCCGTTTCAAGGTAATTATCAGCAAGAGTGGCGATAATGTACTCTATACCGATCCTTCTGTAGATATCACCAATGATGTGATTGAAGGCTTGAACAAGAGCCACAAGAAATAAGTCCACATTCTTTTAGCACCATTTAGCGCCAGCGTAGCCATATTCTGCATAGAGTAGCAGCCACGTTGGCGCTTTTTGAAAGTGTCTATTTGATAGCAATCTCCATCATCAGAATAAACAGAATCCCCCATAAGGCGATTCTTCCTTTTTTTACCCTTCTTTCCAACCTAAACACGAAATATGTCGCATTCAAAGAAAGTAGCTCTCGTTCTATCTAGCGGTGGAGCACGCGGATATGCTCATATTGGCGCCATTAGGGCTTTGCATCATCAAGGCTACGACATAACGTCTGTCACGGGAACCTCAATGGGCGCTCTTGTGGGAGGGCTCTATTGTGCAGGTCGTCTCGACGAGGCCGAGCGATGGTTTAAATCCCTTACGCGTCGCGAAATGCTTTCGCTCACCGACATTTCTCTCGGTAGAAATTATCTAGTCAAGGGAGAGAAAGTAATGCACACGCTCGAAGAGTTCGCCCCCGACTGCTTGATAGAAGCACTACCCATCCCCTTTCGTGCTGTGGCTGCCGATCTCGTGTCGCAGCGCGAAGTAGTCTTTTCCAAAGGCAGCCTTTATCGAGCCATGCGTTCGTCCATCTCTATGCCTTCTGTGTTCAAGCCCATCAAGATAGCCCACCATGTGTTGGTGGATGGAGGCATGGTCAATCCCCTTCCGCTCAATCGTGCACCGCGCACAGAGGGCGACCTTCTGGTTTCGGTCAATGTGAGCGCACCCGCCAGTATGGAGATAGAAGAGCAGCGCGAAATCAAGCGGCAACGCGAGCGCCAAGGACGTAGCCTGTTGCTCTCCTTGCAGCGGTTTATCTCTTCCTTCGTTCCCGACAAGGTCACGAGCAATTATCTCACGCTCATGTCGTCGGCCATCTCGCTCCAGATACAGCGTAATACGGTCATGGCGCAGAAGATCACCCCGCCCGACGTGGCTGTCAACATTCCGATGAATCGCTTCGGCGTGTTCGACTTCGACCGTGCTGAAGAAATCATTCAAACGGGTTACGACCTCACGCTTAAAACACTTAAGGAGTGGGAAGAGAAGTGAGGAACTTTTCTGTTTGTAGGTAGTAGCTTATTCTTTTGTAGATAGTAATCTTCTTATCTTTAGATGGTGGCTTTCCCGTTTCTTGTTGTACGTTTTCTCGTCTACCACTGCCGTCCGGTAGAGCTGCCGCTGCCGTCCGGTAGAGCTACCACTGCCGTCCGGTAGAGCTGCCGCTGCCGTCCGGTAAAGCTACCACTGCCGTCCGGTAGAGCTATGGAAGCTTATTCGTCGACGAGTAGATGTACGATTGCAGACGCGAAGGTGATGAAAAAAGAATTGCCCCATGCACTCTTGTAGGAAGATAGTGCATGGGGCAATTCATGTATGTCGATAGAGAAGCTATTGTCGAAACAAGTCCTTCTCCAATAGCCTCGTAGTTTTAGGTAAGAAGTTCTTCCGCCAACGCGTAAACTCTCACTCACCTACCACCTTCACCCCATTTACCGTGTATTTCCCGCAAGGCGATAGGATGAGAACCTGCTTATCAGCAATGATTTTGCGTGAAGCTGATGAAGGGGCGAGAGCATGTGGGAGCATGATGCCCGTAGTAGGTGTGACGATGAGTTTCACGCTCGCTTGACAACTACCATCAATGGTCTGAGCCGTGATAATCGTCTCGCCAGCAGAAAGCAGACTTACATAGCCCCCATTCACGCTCGCCACTGCTTCGTTGGTGCTATTCCAGCGTAGGCGTTGGTCGGTAGTAGAGGTTGGCATAAGCGTAGGGTGGAGCGCAAGGTGCTCATCGCTTAGCGAAGCGGTAATATCATCTTCGGTGAAAGCAAGCGAACGCGCAGCTACGGGCTCCAACTGATGGGCTTTGCGATAGAGATAGGGTAGGGGAAGCGTCTTCGAAGTATATAGGGCAAAGCGGGCGTAGCTCTCCGCCGGAGCGTTGAATCTCAGCGTGCCGTAGCCTGTGTTTACAGGTGTGAGCGTAGCTCCATCATAGCCTAGAGAGATCTTCCACTGGAGCGTGCCTTCATCCCATGCGAGGGCTTGCTTGCCCGAAGCACCGAGTTGGCGATTGTATTGGTCGGTCAGCGTCCAAGCGTCTTCCTCCTCAGTCTTCCCCAGCGTAAAGCGGAGCACGTCGGGATTACTTACGTCGGAGGTTGAGGCCAGTGGTGTGACGTCGAGATAGTGACCTGTGCTGATGCCGTCAACGTCGGTTGCGGCGCATCCGTTGCGGTAGATGATCAGTTCATCGCCCTGTTGGAGCGTACTCTTCTTCGTAAGCTTCTCATAAGCCCACCCCATGGGCGATTCGAGTTCTGTACCTGGAGTTTCCTCGTAGTCTATCGTGATGGCATTGATGTAGACCGAGCCTTCTTGTGTGCCTCCTTTCAGCGTGATAGACGCCTCGTCGGCAGAGAAGGCCGGAAGGTTGAGCAGTCGGGTGATATCGACATATACATTTAAGTCTTTCGATACCCACTGGCCGAACCATGCTTCGCTGGCAAATTCGGTGGGCTTCTGCGTGAAGAGATTCTCTTTGCCACAGTCGATGTTGAGGCCTACTTGCCCCGACTTGTTGTTGGAGCACATGCTCAGCGTAATGCTGCGAATGGCGCATCCCTGCCACCCCTCCAGCATGAGTGAAGCCTCCTTACCACGCGGAATCTGATTGTAGCGATTGCCCGTTGTGGCACCATAATCGTTGATAAAGTATGCATACGAGCCTTTAGGCACGCTTCCCGATGGAGCAAGCGTAAAGTCGCCCGTATTCTTGTTGTACTCTACTATGCGGTAGACCACTTCTGTTGCTTGTGCTCCGAAGCATACCGCCAGAGCTGCTGCGAGCATTCCTATTCTTCGAGTGATATTCATGGATTAAAGTATTAGTACTAACAAATATGGGACTTGCCCAAGTATAATGATTGATTGCTATCTCCAATGAATTGCGTTATGCATATTGGACTGCTTTATTTCTCGCGAAGTTGCTCCCCAGCAGAGCTTCGCTGCGCTTCAAACCGCGTTGCAAAGTAATAAAATTTATGAGAATCAGCAAAAGAAACGGGTGCAATTTTTAGCACCCGTTTTGACTAATACGCCAAAAATTATCTGAAGAAAGAGGGTGGGTGTATCTGAAGATTGTTTCAAAGAAATCGCATTAGATAGAAAAGTGAACATAAAGTAAAGAAACCCGAATGTGCTTTATGAATACATCATGGATAAAGCATGCGACGAAGAAAAACGATATTATGTTTTTATCGATGAGATACAATTGTCTATAAAAGTAAAAAACACTGATATAGATGAAAGCCTTGTATCTGAGGACGACAAGGATATGCTTTACACAACGTTCTATGACATTCTCAATGACCTTATGACACGGAAGATTTTGGACATATATGTTACTGGTTCAAATTCTAAAATGTTGTCTTCTGATATTGTGACGAATTTCCGTGATAGAGGGTCAGAAATAAAAGTATATCCACTTTCCTTCTTGATAATTTCAACTATATGCTCATTTTCTGTCATAATGATTCTATGATGTTTGTTATATTACTGAAGTTTCGGATTTAGCAAGGACGGGCTGAATCCGAAACTTCAGTATCCTTACTATTTACCTCCATCATCTGAAGAGTGTTTCAAAGGTCGCTCAATGCCTTGCGTGAACCTCTTACCTTGTACTGCGTATCACAAATATTGCTCCTACTTCAATTTTTTTCCCCCTTTCGTAGAAAACTACTTCCGGGATTTGTTAGAAATTATGTGCCTTAAAAAGGTGTTATGCACATCGATGCAAGGTTTGGCACCAAAATACGACCCGTAGGCGTGGAGATTTTGGAAGCCAAGCAGAGCCTTGACCTTGCAAAGCGATAAGGCACGAATTAACTTCTAATCTTCCATTTCGTCCTCATCTCCCCCTGTTTTTGGTTCAGGGTCAATCAACCCCTCGTCTATCAGGTCGTTGATTGGTTTACTAAGACTACGGCGCAGCTCATCGCGATGCGACTGCACATTATTGAGTGCTTGGACATAAAGCGACTTCAACGCCTCTTCATCCTTATCGGGCCAATGCTGTTTCACCACCTCTTCTATTCTCCCCGAAAGAATTGCAACGTCGTTTATGCTGAAGCCACAGCCGCGTATAGTGCACTGCGACAAATCTCTTGACAAAGAAAGGAAGTCGTCAATGTCCCAATCCTTGTATTCATATTCCGTTTTCAAATACTCATACGATCTCTGCGGCAAAGGTTCATTGGGCACCGTTTCAAGGTTCAACGACCATGACACGACTTTGACGCTTTTATTGCACGGGATATGATACGCTATCACATAGCCATCGAATACCGTACAGGTGCTAAACAACACATCTATCGGCACATTACATACAATAACCGTTTGTGGTTCGTTATCGTCGCTCGAATAGCCTACAAATGCCACGTAGCCCATACTGCGCATCAAGCAACAATAGTCTATACAATTCTGAATGGCCTCCTCTCGCTTCAAGTAATCGAGTTGTGGAGAATGCCAATGATCGCGGAAATAGATTACAGCCATACTGCCTATAAATGAGGCTCCTAATTCCTTTGCCCACTGATTTTGGGGGTCGAACACTACTGGATTGTTGTTTGTCATATTATTTGATTGTGTTAAGTAAGTATTAGTACAAACGATTCACGTTCATCTCAAACAGGTCTGGCGTGATGCACATAATTTCGTCCATTGTGAAATCTTCCATCAAGTCCATAAATGACCAACAGATTGGCAGGTGGTACTGCTGACGCAGCTCTTTCCAATCATCATTCAAGTCTTCATCGGACTCTAACATGGTGTGTCCCCAGTCAGCTGCTTCGCTACGCAGTTGGTCCTCGCACTTGCTGAAATGGTTATCGTGCAGAATGACGGTTGTGACTTGGCGCTGGGTTCTTAACATCTCGCTCAAGCAATATTTGCTACCTGCGCGGTAAAGTTTGCACGCTTCGTTGGGATAGTGGCAGCTATGTTCGGGACAGGACTTTAACGTGTCTTTCACATGCAAACACAAACTTACAGTGCCCTTTATAATGTATCGGCGTAGAAAAGCAGATTTCCTATCTTGGTATCTTCGTCCCTCACGCAATGCCTCAGCCAAAGCATATTCGAGTGAACATTTTGTAAGTTCTGCCACCCGTTTGTTTAGCATGGTGACATGGGCCACCTCCTCGGGGGTGAAAGATGAATGCGCCTGCCATGCTTTTGAAACATACATGCTTCTTCTAAACAATTCGTAGTTTATAGGAAATCTTGTCATAAACGATTAATTTTGCTTTTTTGCTTACAGCTCTATATAGTACTTTGTCTTGCGTATTTCAAAAATACGCTATAAAATTTGTCATTTGCGCTAATATTCTTTTGCATGCGCTTTGAACGTTTCGCCGTACAGCATTGATAATCAAGCGTTTAACCGCGGCAGCAAAAAAACGAACAAACGTGGCATATTTTGACGAGCGTGTGCGCAAGAGGCATCTACGCCGAATGGGAAAGCTGACCAGTAAGCATCTCATGCAGGCCGTATTGAAAAGACTCCAATAAAAGCCGATTCGTCCACAGACATTGTATGGGACGATAGAGCAAGCTACCAGATAAAAGCATAGGAAAGATGCATAAAGTGCAGGAAAGACGGTGCGCCATGCCTTACTCCTTTAAAAATCGGGATTGGCTACCTTATGTGATAGACTCTCACGCCTGAGAGATAGCAAAAGCCAAAGGTGCGAAGAGCGCAGTGAAGGAGGTGCTGAAGGCAGAGCATACCGCTGAAAAAAGAAAAGCCTTCATCCTGCGTTGGGCGCAAGACAAAGGCGTATAGGAAAGAGTGATTAGGCAGTGTTCCGCTTCATTAATTCATAACTATTTCATATTTAGTATTTGTAAGATCAAGGAGTTCATTAAAAATACTATTGTCAATCAAAATAAGAGTACAATGATGTTGAACAATCGAACAACATTTATGGAACGACTCAATGACAGAGTGACCGCCATAGAAACATTGCTCCAAAAGTTGGAGCCTATAGAGGGATTATTGGAACGTCTGACTCTATTAGAAGAGAATATCTATACAACCAAGAACGTATTGACCTTTATGGAGGCGTGTGTTTATCATACAAAATCAAGGATATATGTTTGATTTTTACAAATCAATGTTTTCCCTTTGACTGACATAATGAAAGCTTCTCTTAAGAAGGTAAGCTATTTTGGGACTGTTTGAATCAAATAAATAACCTTGTTTTTACAAAATCAAGGCATAGTATTTGATTTAGCAAAAGAAAAGCATTATCTTTGCATCAGTAATCATCAAATTTAAAGTCTATGATAAAAGGTGTTATCACGGGAGATTTGGTAAACTCTACCAATATAGCTGCCAAATGGAGGCAAACAGTAGTAGACGCGTTGCATGTATGCGTTGAAGAATCCATTCCACTAACTCCAGTAAAGTTAGAGGTGTATCGGGGAGACAGTTTCCAAGTTGTTGTTGACAAACCAGAATATGCATTAGCCATAGCCATTGCACTTAGGGCAAAACTAAAAGCCGAAACCCCAGATGGACAAAAGCTGTGGGATGCAAGATTGGCCGTTGGTGTAGGTGATATATCTTTTGAAAGCGACAATATAGTAACCAGTGATGGAGAAGCGTTCAGACTATCAGGTCATTCATTTGACCATATAGGGAAAAAAAAGCTGAGCATATCAACTCCATGGCCCGATTTTAATACCAACATAGAACTTGTCACTCGTTTTGCAGATGACTTAATTACATCATGGACAGCAAAACAAGCAAGGGTTGTATATCAATCAATGCTTTTTCCTAAACTTCAAAAGGATTTGGCAGAAGAATTAGATATGACAAGGCAAAACTTTAATTACCACTGGAGTTCTGCAAGAGGGCAGCTTATCTTGGACTACATTGAATATTTTAAATCGTTAATCTCAAAATACATAAGGTAGTAATATGGAAACACTCATTATACTTGTAAAGTTACTCTGTGCTCATTTATGTTCAGATTTCATACTGCAGACCGATAGAATCAATAGTGGAAAGCGCAAACCTGGCTTAAAAGGCATTAGTTATTTGATCCTTCACAGTATTACACATGCATGTATAGCATATATGTTGGTGGCAAATTGGTCATGCTGGCAAATTCCTGCCATAGTATTCATTAGCCATTTCATAATAGATTTGGTCAAGTGCAAGTGCTGCAAGGAATCGCTCTCAACATTTCTTGCAGACCAGTTTTTGCATATCGCAATTATTGTAGTATTATGGTTCACATTGTATAAAGAAGGAATAGAGTTTTCATGTCTTAACGCCCTTTGTTCAGCAAAGGTTTGGTTGGCATTTATGGCATACATGTTAATGTTAAAACCTTCGTCAATTCTCTTGGGTTTGTTTCTCAAGCAATGGACACCACCATCGTCTAACTTACAGAGTCTACCAAAAGCTGGACAATGGATAGGCTATATAGAAAGAATATTGATTCTTACATTTGTCTTTGTGGGTAGTTTTGAGGGCGTTGGTTTCTTGTTGGCAGCAAAGTCTGTATTTCGTTTTGGTGAGTTGAACAAAGCCAAGGAAATCCAAACAACAGAATATGTCCTAATAGGCACATTTGCAAGTTTCACCATCGCCATCCTTACAGGAATAGCAATAACACACTTATATTTGTGATACCTTTATATAACATTGACTTATGAATAAGAATATTGAGAATTTCTTAAATGAATATATGATAAATCCCGACCCGCAGTATGCAGTTTTTCTAAAGGGAAACTGGGGATGTGGTAAGACATTCTTTGTAAACAATTGGCTTAATTCATACAAAAAGAAGATTCCTGAAGAGCAAATACTAAAGCCTGTTATGGTTTCGCTTTATGGCTTAAGTGAGATTAAACAGATAACAGCAGCAATAAATAAGGCTCTTTATCCAATACTTTGTGGTAGGGCTGCAAAAGTTGGTAAAACTCTCACTAAGTTTTTATCTGCAATAGTTTTAAAACATGAAGTTGATGTAGACAAAGATAACAATTTTGATTTCGAAATAGAGCTTGGTTTGGACTCTGTGTTGCTTTTGTTCAGTTCTGAAGACAACAGTGTAAAGAAAGGAAAATTGTTGATATTCGATGATATAGAACGTTGCGAAATGCCAATGAAAAGGCTCATGGGGTACCTTAACTATTTTGTAGAGCTATGTCATAGCCATCTTATTATCATCGGAGATGAGAGAAAAATGACAGATGAGCAGAAAATCATATTCTCTGACTTTAAAGAAAAGACAATCGGTCGTGAATTTGAGATTAGCACCAATGTCAGAAGTGCTATTGAAAATTTTACAGAACAAGAGCCAACCAGTGAATTTATTCGCAAACATATCACCACCATAGAGAAAGTATTCTCAATGACAGATTGTCAGAATCTACGCATATTGAGACAAGCGCTATGGGACTTCGGAAGATTTGAAGAAACCATGATAGAGTTCTCTAAGGAATCCAAATATGAGCATGTCATGCTACATATTTTAGGCTCATATATTATATCATATTGTGAATACAGAGGCGAAAATCACGATTTGTTGGACAAATGGGTTAAGTATAATTGTAACTGGGAGACAACAAATAAAGACGAGATAAACATGCTAAAGCAACAACTTGGAAATCTCTGCCAGAGATATAACAATAGTTTGATATCCACTTATCAGACTTTCAACATAAGCTTGGTGGAGAAAATCATTACGGAACTAAACACTGGCATTTCTATTAAAAATTTTGCAGAAAGATTTTTTGCACCAGATGTTGAAAACCCTTGTATAAAAATCAATGATTCCTTTTCTATGGACAATGAGACTTTCTTAGAATTCTACAACAAATTAATAGACGACATATGTAATTTGAGGATAAAAGAATTTAGAAATTTGGGGTATGCACTTACCTACTTGTTTTCTTTGGATTTTCATAAAATAAAAGAAATCAATGAAACTGATTTCAACAGACTCCGTGATGTCCTTCCAAATTATTTACAAAATATAACAACAGCAGAAAACCTTTATTTTGCAAACTTAGAGTTTAAACGTGGCGTAAATTCTTATATGACAAATGACAATATTGAGCGTCTGTCTATTATATGCTCGACATTTTATAATGAATGTGAGAGAAGAATTATGGCGAGTAAAAATATCATGACTCTAACATTGGAAAATCTTAAAGATTCAAATGTGAAAGATTTATTTGACATCAACAAGGAAGCCTTGCCGGACCATAGTTGTACTTATGAAATGGTTTCAATATTCAATAGTATTGATATATCTTTATTGTTCGATAACTTAGGCAAGCTCAATAATGCTTCATTGCAAACATTTAATAGTTTTATTAGAGAAAGATATAAACTATCCCATAGAATGGGAAATTGGATTCGCAACACAAACGATGATATAAAACCATTGCAGGAATTAAAAGGAAAAATAGACTCATACATTCTCAATGAACAATTAATGAAAAAGGAGGCTTTTCGTAGAATATCTAATTCTCTGGATGGAGCAATAAAAAGATGTCAAGGAGTATTAGGCGAACTATAAGTCTTGTTCATTTAAAATGTACGACCTCAAATATGGTAGAATAGACGTATAGTATGTATGCACTATAAAAAGACAAAACGGGTTTCATCACTATTCGATGGGATCCGTCTTTTTGTTTATATCCGTATCGTCTATCCTTTTTCTTATTGAAAATACCCGTTGGCGGAATGAGTTATAAAGTAAATTGTTTAATAATGGTTTGAAATAGTCATCGTAACTTTGCACTCGGAATAAGAAAATGCAAGAACAAAGGAATAAGAAAAACTTAGTAGTCGTTAATAATGTGTATTTACACAAAATAGACTAATAAACGCTTACTATTGTTACAGGACTTCGCTCAAACATGAAACAGAAACTCATGCCACTTTATGAT
>ENA-ORSO01000342-ORSO01000342.1-human-gut-metagenome-genome-assembly--contig:-NODE-342-length-41612-cov-3.766802_pt1 | contig 41612 bp, 35 predicted proteins | sample MGYA00241902_ERZ509168 | MGnify/ENA primary metagenome ERZ509168 (study PRJEB26280, sample SAMEA2338806) | human gut metagenome | biome: human gut; feature: human-associated habitat; material: faeces... | reverse complement strand
AAACTTATTGGTTCATTTTCACGGGATTAGCTCAGCAAAACAACCGATCCTTGACCTTCATCGCTCGATTTCGGGACCTGTTATCCAGAAGTTCAGGATGAGAAGGAACGGCGGCTCTTTTTATGAACGCCGAGAATCTTCCGGGCGCCCCTCACGGTCTGCCTGATCAGGTTCTCCTGCCGATTCGGCTTTCGCTGCATCCGCATCAGTCGGTTTTGAATCATGATTGAGCACTCCCGATTCAGATTGCTCCCCATGATCGTTCTTCTCCGGACTCCTCGCCCCTGCATCCAGAACCTTTTGGATTCGAGTTCTGCGGAAGTCCGCCAATGCTTTGATCAGCAGTCCCTGAGCATAGGCTGCGAGCGACTGGCACAGTACCAATGTGAGCGACATGGCCGCTTCACTTCCGCTCGCCAACTGCGGCTGCACATAAACCAGCACCAATGTTGCAATCGTATAGACCCAGCTGCGCAGCCACAGCTTGCGGTACTTCATCTCGTCTTCGGAGAGCGTTCCCTTTTGCAGCAGGAAGATTGCTTCGCGAATCGGCAGAGCGGCCCGAACCGCATTTTCGTCTGCCGCCAGACCAAGCCAGGACTGCGGATCCACGGCTTCTTTACGCATTTTGGCCGTGAGTTTGAGCATTCTCAAGGGCCAAAAGAGCTTCAGAAGCTGCACCCCAAGGAATAAGTTCGCAAACAGAAAAACAAATATGGCGAGCGCCCATTCCCAGGAAAATGACATAGCTTATGAGAAATCCGATCAAAGGTGAGGAAAGCTTCGGCAAATGACTAGGCCGGCCTTAGTCAATAAATTATAGATTTGCAGTTCCGTCAGACCATGGTTCATGCTGATGGCGATCGGCCGGCTGCGCCCGGAAAGAGGCACGGTTTGGCAATACCTCATAGGTCAATGAGTTTACAGATACCCGAATACATTTCGGCAGGTATTGTCAAACAACCGTTTCTTTTTTAAGGGGATTGACCATGCCCGCCACCACCATCAAACCGACCGCGCCGGCAGCCGTCCTGCCTGCTTCATCGCAGACCATCAGCCGCCGCCGGCTGCTTACAGCCGCTGGTTCCGCAGCACTGCTCTCTGCGGGCGCAGCATTGACGCCCAAACCCGTTCGTGCGTCTGCCGTCGGCTCGAAAACACTCCGTATTGCGGCACTGCCGGCCATTGACGCGCTGATTCTCTATGCGGCAGAAGCTGACGGCATCTTCAAGTCTGAAGGTCTCAACATCGAAATTTTGCCCTTCAAAAGCAGCGTTGAAATGACTGCGGCCATCCGTGCAGAAAAAATCATTGGTCAGTACGCCAACATTCTCGGCACGATTGCGCAGAGAGCAAACGGCATCGGTCTCTCGCTTGCCGCGACGACCTGGCACACTTCGCCTGAGCAGCGCGCCTTCGGCTTTGCCGTATCACCGAAGTTCGCCGATCAAATCACCTCCATTGAAGTCTTGAAGGGACTCACGGGTGTAAGTTCAACGCGCAGCCGCGGCACCATTATCGATTGGATGATTTACCGCATGAAAAATGCCGTCAATCTGCCCGAAAAGACACTCGACCAAATCGAAGTCGCTCAGATTCCGATCCGGCTGCAGATGCTCCTCACCGGGAAAATGCAGACGGCCCTCTTTTACGAGCCGCTTCTGACCCTTATTGAGTCAAAAGGCGGACGCGTCATTTGGGATGACCGTCAGCTCAATGAGCCGCTCTCGGAAGTTGCGCTCACAACGCCCTATCTCACGCCTGACTTCGTGCTGCCCTTCCGGGCCGCACTGGCCAAAGCTGCCAAGGCGATTGATCAGGACCCGCAGAAATACGTTCCCATCCTTTCAAAGAAGGGTCTTGTGCCGCCGGCTGTTGCAAACACCTATAAACTTCCCAAATTCTCTGGGTTCGCAACGCCGGACGGACTGCCGCCGCTCCCAACCGATGCGCTCGTTCAGGAAGCGGCTGACTGGCTGGTTAAAGTCGGCATCCTTAACCAGGCGCCCGACATCACAGGAACCATCTGTAGGCTATAAAAAAATGACCATTGCTCCTGAAGCCCTAACCTGCGCAGCAGAGCTCAATGTCAAGGATCTTGCCATTGGCCATAATGGCAAGACACTGCTTAAGCATCTGACATTTTCTGTGCCGGCTGGTTCCTCGCTTGCCATTGTCGGCGAATCCGGCTGCGGCAAAAGTACGCTGCTGACGACGCTGGCAGGTCTCCTGCCGGCACTCGGCGGTGAGTTGTCTTGGCGTGATGCAAAAGGCAGCGCGCTCAAGCACCCGAATTCGAGCTTCGTCTGGCAGCAGCTTGGACTGCTCCCTTGGAAAACGGTAGAGAAAAATCTGACGCTCCCGCTTCTGCTCTCGCAGCATAAAATCCCGGCAGCCGACTGCGCCCACCGCGCAGCGGCCATGATTGAAGAGTTGGGTTTAAGCGGACTTGAAAACCGTTGGCCGGCAACGCTTTCCGGCGGTCAGCGTCAGCGCCTCGCACTGGGGCGCGCGCTGATTGCGCAGCCTGCAGTGCTCTTTATGGATGAACCGTTTTCCGCACTGGATGCACTGCGCCGCGAACGCCTTCAGGACTTTTTGGCCGGCATGCGCCGCCGCCGGCCAACCACCATGATTTTCGTGACGCACGACATTGGTGAAGCGGCATTCCTGGCTTCGGATATTCTGCTGCTGGGAGCGGGCCCCTCGAGACTGCTCGAGCATTACGCCAACCCGGCCTGGCGGTCGTCCGAACAATGTGCGGACCGCGATTCGCCAGAGTTTGTCGAATCTGTATACCACATTCACAATGTGCTGCGGCAGTGCGCCGCGCACAACGCCGCGTCTTGTGAACCCGCCGGGAGTGCCGCCTGATGAAAGCCTCCATCTTTATTCGCTACTTTTGCGGCTCTGTTGCTGTTTTGCTGCTTTGGCAGCTCGGAAGCGTGACTTTAGGATCGGACATTCTGCCCGATCCCCTGCGGGCGCTCGGCGGCTTCTGGGATGCCCTCAAAGATCCGGAATTCATTGGTCACATCGGTCTGAGTCTCTACCGGCTCCTCACCGCGCTCGCACTCGCCATTGCGGTTTCCTTTCCGCTCGGCGTCCTTTTGGGACACAGCAAAGCCGCTGATTGGCTGGGCGCACCGGTGACATTCATCACGCTGCCGCTTCCGAAAATCGTGCTGCTGCCCGTTTTCTTTACCATCCTTGGGCTGGGCGACTCGTCACGCATTCTGCTGATTGCGCTGGCTACGGGCTATCAGATCCTGGTAATCGTGCGCGAATCCGCTCTGGCACTCAATCCTTCCTATGAACTTGCCATGCGTTCAATGGGCGCAAGCACTGTCGAGCGCGTTCTTCACGTCTACATTCCCGCGGCGCTTCCCTCACTCTTCATGGCCTTGAAGGCTGCTTCCAGCACCGCTGTTGCCGTACTCTTTCTCGCAGAAAGTTTTGCTACCGATGCCGGTTTAGGGTGGTACATCATGAATGCCTGGGGACTGGGCGATATGGACGGCATGTTCGTCGGGATTCTCGGCATGTGCGTGCTGGGCGTTGCGCTTTACGCGGGCATTGGTCTTCTCGAGCGTTTGGCCTGCCCCTGGGCATTGCAAAAATAAAAGGACTGCATCACCTGTCCGCACTGATCTGAAATTTGAAGTCGGGCATCCAAAGACCAAACGTCTTATGGATGCCTCGCTTCACCAATGAAAAAAGAGAGCGGACTTAAAGTGCATCACAGATTTAGTGATGCTTAAATGAAGATCATACAATCGTCATGCCTTCGGCCAGCATAGGATGGATATCTGCGAGCTGAGGAATAACGCGTTTCCTCAAACCATTTTGGAGAGCCTCAACTGCCTGCTTGGCTGCCCGGCTGAATCCTCGAGACCGAATTGCCGCATACTGCCGTCTCTGTGCGGAGACGAAAGGCAATTGAGTGAACCGCAGGTCATCGCAAAAATCTCGTCCCATCCAAATATTGGAGGGCAGTAGCAATGCCCAGCCGAGTCCCTGAGCGACAAGACCCATCATGGTTGTCGAAGACTCCACTAAGACGCTTCGCTGCGGCGAGATGCCGGCACTGCGCAGAATACGTTCTGAAATCAGCTTGTCGCTTGCCGCTGTCGTATAAGAAAAATAAGGCAAATCGCGCGCAAGCTGAAGAAGATCCGCCGGCGTCGAAACGGCCTTCGTATTTGATGCGGGCGTCACAAGGAAGAAAGATTCAGCAACGACCGCTTCTTCCATCACTCCATCCATATCCGGGAAGCTCACCGGTGATATGAGCAAGTCGAAATCGCCGTTTTTAAACTGTTCGCTCAGATGCAGTGCCATGGCCGTGCGTACCGACAATTGCTTCGTGCAGGGAAAAAGCGCTCCCACGATATCAGCCCCGACCGTACAGCTGACGCTCTCAGCCAGCCCCAGCCGCAAAAGCGGGAGGATTGGCGAAGATGCCGTAACCGCCGTTTCCAACTCTCGAGCATCCCGCAGCAGTGCTCTCGCACCGTCGAGCAAATTACGCCCCGCTCCCGTAAGCATTACCGGGCGGCTTTTTCGGCTGATCAACGAAACCGCTAACTCTTCTTCCAAGGCCCTGAGCGCCTGAGAAGCGGCCGATGTCGTCATTCCCAAGCGCTTCGCAGCTTCAGTGAAACTTTGAGTATCTGCCAAGGCCACAAAAACTTCTAAAGATCCTAGGTTCCGAATACCCATGCTGCTGCCCTCCTTCTGCAGAAAGTCTAAACCACATTTTTAGTTTTACTTCACTTGATGGTTCTCGAACAGCTTCTGCGCAACGATACCGTCGTTCGTTCAGAAAGCATCTCTAGGTCTTGTGAGACACAAGCATGAATCAACCGACACTTCTTTCAGCCATAGCACGATGGATAGTCTCCGCTGACTTTCCGGATCTTCCGGACGGTGAAATAGCCGCGGCGCGTGCAGCTCTGACGGATTTTGTTGCGGTTGCCGCAGCCGGATCCGGTACGTCCGTGGTGAGAAATGCGGCTGCGTATGCAGCACAAAACGAAAGAGCTGGCGGTTGCGTTCAGCAGCTTGGACGCTCGGTACGTTTCAGTCCTCGAGCTGCTGCATTCCTCAACGGAACGGCGGCTCATGCACTCGATTTTGATGATGTAAGCTGGACCACCATTGGTCATCCAACGGTTGGAATTGCTCCGACCGCTTTGTCTCTAGCCGTTGCTCAAGGACTCTCCGGACGTGAATTTCTGACTGCATATGTCGTCGGAGCGGAGTGTGCACATCAGATCGCACGCTGGACAATGCCCCAGCTCTCTGAGCACGGTTGGCACACCACTTTAGCCAACGGCGTGTTCGGAGCAGCCGCGGCAGCAGCCTGGCTGCTGAAAACAGATGTATTAACGACGACCAATGCCTTGGCGATAGCAGCCAGTCTTGCTTCAGGTATTCGTGCCAACTTTGGTTCACAAAACAAAGCAATCCACGCGGGGCTCTCCAATCTGCACGGAATGATGGCCGTTGAGCTCGCAGCGGCAGGAATCACCGGCAAAGACGACGCTCTTGAAGCTTCGGACGGCTATGCGGCATGCTTTGCCGTCCGCCTTCCAAGCGAAAAATGCACCGTCGATTTAGGCAGCCGTTGGGACTTAATGGAAAACGGACTCGTTTTCAAACAATATCCCTGCTGCTCCGGCACGCATCCCGCTTTAGATGTTTGGGGAGAGTGGGCAGATAAAGTGCACCCCAAACTGGACGATATTGAAGCTGTACACCTGGGGGTCAGTCTTCTCGGTCCTCGAGAACTGATCAGTCACTGCCCGCGAAATGCAGTCGAAGCAAAGTTTTCTATGGAATTTGCTCTGGCATCTCGTCTGGTCTACCAAAGAACCGGCATTGAGGAATTCACTGACGACAAAGTGCTTGATTGTCGAATTCAAGCTCTCATGAAGAAGATGACGATGGAAATAGATCCCGACCTAGCCAAGTTGGGTTTCATCGGCACAGCGCCCGTTCGAATTCGCATAAAAACCAGATCCGGCGTCGTATGCCTGGCCAACGATCTCGCTAAAGGCAATCCCGAAAAACCGCTTTCGGAAAGCGATCGAAAAGCGAAGTTTTCATCCTGCGTCAGTCCTATTGCCGGCAGCGAAACTGCCGCACGTTGGTGGAACGAGCTAAGCACTCTTGAATTGCTGTCTCCAAATCAACTTTCTCTATTGGGTGCGCTTTAAGAATGCCCATTTTTTGACAACCAGAGGAGCAATCAAATGCTTTGGCTAGAAATTTTACTGCTCGTAGGCATCATCGCCTACAGTGCCAAACTCGGAGGCATCGGCGTCGGTATGGCCGGCGCTGTCGGCATGATCGCCGCAACTGCCGTTTTCGGACTAAAACCCGGATTCATTCCGGTAGACGTCATGCTCATCATCATGACCGTCATTCTGGCCATCAGCGTCATGCAGCGCGCCGGCGGCCTTGCGTTCATGGTGAAATGCGCCGAGAAACTTCTGCGGAACAATCCGAAATATATCAACGCACTTGCACCAGCTGTCTGCTTCATGCTGACGACTTTGGGCGGGACGGGCTATATGGCAATGAGCGTTTTAAACGTCATTCAGGAAGTGGCCAAGGAAAATAATGTTCGGCCTGCCCAGCCCCTGACGAGCAGTGTCATTGCAAGCCAAATTGCGTGTACCGCGAGCCCCATTTCTGCCGCTACCGCAGCGATGTTTGCAGTGGTCGAACCGATGCATGTTTCTTTCGCTGCAGTACTGCTTGTCATCATCACGACTAGTGCATTTGCCGCCGCCATCTGTGCGGTCATCTCGAGTCTGCAGGGCAAAACAGATCTTTCTCAAGACCCGATCTTCCTGGAACGGATGAAAAAAGGACTGGTCTCCATGCAGTCCAAGGAAGAAAAAACGAAGCCTGACACTCACGAAGCAAAACTATCCGTGCTGATCTTTTTGAGCGGCGTATCGGTCATTGTTCTTTTGCTGCTCTTTAAAAATCAAATTGGTCACACGCTCAGCAGCCGGGACCTCATCGTCATGATCATGATGTTCTGTGCTTGGCTGATGTACCTCTTTTGCAAAGTGGATCTCGCCACGATCAAAGACGCCCCCATCTTTAAAAGCGGAGCCGAAAGCCTGATAGTCGTACTCGGCATTGTGTGGTTTTCCTCCACCATCATCAATGCGCATCTCCCGGAGGTCAAGGAATCTGCTGTAGCACTCCTCGAGCAGTATCCATATCTCTTGGCCGTGGTGTTCTTCTTGGCGTCTTCCGTCCTCTTCAGTCAGGGATCAACCGCTGCCTTGATCTGTCCCGTTGCGGCAAGTCTGGGGGTTGACGCGGCCACAATCGTGGGATCCTTCGTTGCCTGCTCTGCTCTCTACATCACGAACGTTTACCCGACAACGGCCTTTGCAATTTCGTGCGACGACACAGGTTCCTTCATGGGCCGCCGCTGGAACGGTTCTTTTGTCATCAATCACCCCTTCTTCATTCCTGGGTGCATCAGTCTTGCAGCCGCGGTGCCTTTCGGCTTAATGCTGGCTCGCATGCTGCTCTGACCTACCCGAAATAACCCACTCATCTTGTTTCCTACAGGAGTTTTTCGAAAATGACCAATATGCGAATCGAACGCGATTGCTTGGGCGAAATGGAAATTCCCAACGACCGCTATTACGGTATTCAAACCATCCGCAACATGAAAGTATCGGGAGCAGCAGGCTTTCCTGTCGTTGCCTATCCTGACATGCACAAAGCACTGTGCCAAATCAAAAAGGCCTGTGCCAAAGCGAATGCCGAAATCGGCGCCATGAAGCCTGAAATCGCCCAAGCGATTTCCGCAGCCTGCGCCAAGGTGATCGCCGGCGGCTACGAAAAGGAATTTCCGCTCGACATGTGGCAAGGCGGCGGCTACACATGCGTCAATATGAATGTCAACGAAGTGATCGGCAATCTGGCAAATGAAATTCTCACCGGTCACAAAGGACAGGACATGGTTCATCCCAACACCCATGTCAACATGGCGCAGTCCACTAACGATACGATTCCTTCCGCAACGCATCTGGCGATTGCGCCGAGGCTTGACAAAATTGTTTGCGAAGCCGAAAAGCTTGCCGACGCCTTTGATGCCAAAGCGAAGGCCTTCGAACACATCGTCAAAGTCGGACGTACCTGCTGGCAAGACGCGCTGCCAGTGACCCTGGGACAGGAATTTTCGGGGTTTGCTTCTGCGATTCGGCGTCAGGCACGAGCACTAAAGGCTCTGCGCCCGGGCTGCTTTGAACTGATCATGGGCGGCAACGCCGTCGGCACCGGTCTCGGAGCCCAACCGGGTTATATGGAGGCCTTTTATAAGGCAATTTCAGCCGAACTGGGCGAATCTGTCAGCCCCAATCCCAACCTTTTTGACGGCTTCCAGAATTCAGACTTTATTCTCACCGTTTCCAGCGCCGTGAAAACCATTGCCGCCACACTCTCTAAGATCTGCAAGGATCTGCGGCTTATGAGCTCCGGTCCACGGGCAGGCTGGATGGAAATCAACCTTCCCGCTTGTGCTCCGGGCAGCTCCATCATGCCGGGAAAAATCAACCCCACCGTACCTGAAATGGTCATCCAGATCGGACATCAGGTCTGCGGCAATGATGTCGCCATTACGATGGCTATTGATGAAGGCGAACTCGACCTGAATGTTTGGGACGCTACGTTCTACAAATGCCTCTTTGAAAATCTGCAGCTCGTTGGTGAAGAAATCGTGATCCTGCGCCGCGACTGCGTCGAAGGCATCACCGCCAACGAATCTCGCTGCAAAGAAGAAGCCGAAAGCTCCATCGCCCTCTCGACGGTAGTCGCAGCGACCTTTGGATATCCCAAAGGCGTTGAAGTCGCCCACTACTGTGAAAAGCACCGCTGCAATGTGAAGGATGCTGTTGTCGCGATGGGACTTATGACGCAGGAACAAGCAGAGATTTTGGTTGATCCATCCCTTATGGCTAATCCTGAAAAGATGGCTCCGATTGTTGCAAGGTTCAAAAAAGAACTGGGAATTCTCATCTAAAACAATAGAAAAGTCCCTCTCAGAACGGTACGGCTAAAGTCCGACAGAGCCGTACCGTTTCTTGCATAGCCGTCCAAATCAGAGGAGAGAAAACAATCATTTTAGAGTTTGATGCTTAACTCGCCGCTTCCTGCTTGGCTTCCGGCATCGACACTTCAGCAGTCTTCTCGATGTCGGTCTGCAATGCAGTATCGAGCGGCACTTCGTGGGGTTCAGCAGGCTGAACTTTAACTGCGCGCCGAGTGATCAGCTGGTCAATCCATTTAGCAAAAAGTCCTATCATCAGCGCTGAAGCCAGCGTCCCCTCTCGAATACCAATCAAATGACCCATCTCAAGCAATGCCATCAGCGCAGCAACAGCTGTGAGAGAAATATCATTGGCAATTTTCATTGACCCGAAAGAAGACTTCACAAGTGCAGCAATGGCAATCACAAAACCTTCTCCTGGCTGGACAATCGTTTTGGAGCGAATCTGAATAACAGTGCCGAGTGCCAGAATGAGATTCCCGAAAAGAGAAAGCACAGCTGCCAAAAACCAATTCGGCATCTGAACATTGCCTACGAGATGCATTGACAGATCAATGAAAGCGCCGAAGATGAAACCAATTGGAATTTGCAGCAGATTAAATGGCGAATACCGGCTGCGCAGCACCACAATCTGCCCAGCAACGAAAAAGAAGTTGAGTATCACCGTACAGGTGCCGAACGACAGCCCCGTTATCGCAGAAGCCGTATAGGGAACTGTACTGATCGGCGTCGTGCCTAATCCTGCCGTCGTCGTACAGGCGATGCCGAAAGCGGCAAGAAACATGCCGAAGATGAGAAGTACTGTGCGGCCGATGATATGCTTAAAACGCTGACGACGAATAGTGGTCATGGAATGCTGAGATACGCTTAAAAGAAATGGAAGAAAAACCGCCGACAACTCGAAAATGTCCGAGAAGTCGGCGGAGAAGAACCTTCAGCGGAGGAATCCATGGAGTCGCTGGATATGAACTGAAGGAGAGAAGAACGTTTTAGAGGCCCATCTTTTCAACTGCATTCAATGCAGCATGACGGCCCGAATAGCATGAAAATCCGAAGGCATAGCCAGAAGTCCAAGTCGTATAGGTATGACCAATCATGCGGCTGACTTCTAGACCAGTGGCATAAAGTCCTTTAATAGGCTGATTCTTAGTATTGAGCACTTCAAAATCACGATTGACATTCAAGCCGCCGAATGCCGTGAAGAAGGCGGAGGTGAGACGGATGGCATAGAGTTTCTTCGTGTTGATCGGGCGCATGTATTTCACGTCCTTGAAAAACTCGCCGTCATGCCCTTCGGCGCAGCCGCGGTTGTATGCCGTCACTGCGGCCTCAAGATTCTTAGCCGGAACCCCGAGCTTCTTGGCCATGGCGGAAACCGAGCTTGCAGCGAAGAAACTGTCGCTTCCCTCATCCAGCGCGGTCTTGATTTCCTCCTTCAGCTTCGTGAGTTTGGCGCCGACCGGCACCAGGACGCCGACACCGGAGTCAACGCCCTTTTCGATCATGTAGTCGACCTGAGACTCGTCGAAAATAGACCAAGCCGTGTGGCCGAGCTGGGTATAAACAGCATTCGCGGCCTGAGAGAAAGACATGGCAACGTCTTCATTGACAAAGCGGCTGCCGTCGGAATTCACCCAAAGCGCAGCCGGCTGCCATGCTGTGGTATAGACATTCGAGAGAAGCTTAATGCCTTTGCCTTCCGAAGACAGATGTGCCACGAAGCTCACCGGACCGCGCTGAGCACCCGCCGCAACAGCCATGGAAATACCGTCGCCGGTCTTATTGACATTGACGGATGAATGCCAGTGTTTGGCGTCACGATGCGCCCATTCAGCCACTTTTTCATTGCTGTCAGAGATGGAACCGCTCGCCAGAATGACCGCCTTGGCGTTGATCGTGTAGTCATCGGTCTTGCTCTTGGCCTTAACGCCGACAACGGCGCCGGACTTATCCGTAATGAGACTTTCTGCCGGCGTGCCCGTGAGCGTTGTCACGCCGAGCTTGTCGCACTGATCCTTCAAATTGGCAACAAGCGCCGCACCGTGATTCTTGCCTTTATATTCACCGATCACATGCCAAGTCGCTTCTTCCCATGGCGTCATGCGGATGACGTCGAATTTGACGCCGTGCTTCATGAACCAATCGACATTGTCAGCCGACCCGTAAATATAGTCGCGCATCATCGGAACATTGACTTCATACATGTGCATTTCACGGGCATGCTTAAAGGCCTCTTCGCGAGTAAGCGTGTCGCTTCGCAAACGGTTGAGTTCGGATTCGACAGCAAAGATGCCTTCGGCAAAGTTCGAAGCGCCGCCGACGAAGAAATTCTTCTCGAGAAGCACTACATTGGCACCTTTTTCAGCAGCCTGAACGGCTGCCGTAAGTCCTGCAGAGCCAGCGCCAACAATGACGATGTCCGTGGAAAGCGTCTTCTGTGCAGCAATGGCCGGTCCGCAAACTGCTGTGCAGACAAATCCAGCTGCAAGTGCAGCAGACAAAATGCGTCGAGAGAAAATCCACATCCTTCGAATGTTCCTCAGCAATGCTCGCCAACCGACAGGTCTGCAAGTCATGAATGAATAAAAAAAGAGCTGCCAAGCCGACAACAGTGAAAAACACCGCATCTTCATCCTTGATGCCGCTCGGTTTGGCGCACTCCAAATTTCACTTCATCCATAAGGGCTCCGTTGTTGAGCGCTCAACGATTCGGGCGTTTTTTGCGGCATGCTGCTGACTGCATCTTCAGCACTGTTGAACACTCAAGAGCTGCCGTTCAAGGCAGTCAACAAAGCCAATTTGGCAGTCCTTCAGAACGAAGCCCGCTTCATTAGATCAATTTGAGAATTTAAAAATGCAGACATCTGCACTTGTCAAATCCGTATGTGCCGTCTGCTTGGTGCTGACCTTAGGGGCCGGCCTTTTGGTATAGGGTGCCGTCGACCTTTTATGCGGCGGTCAACAATATGGGCGACAAACGACCGCTGACTTCGGGCGGCTTGACCGGGAACTCTGCCGGTATGCGTCATCTGCTTTTGAGCCGCTCAGCTCAGTCCTGCCCGCTTTCTTCGAAGCTCTGCGTAGTGCTCGATCGGTTTGGGCTCAGCCTTGAGGCCTTCGGGAGAGTAACGTTGGTTTTGGTTTCCGCAGCCCCAATCCCAAACCGAATCAAAGAGACGGCCGTGCAGATAAAGCTTGCGGCCGTCTTTTCGTGCGTCGCCAAGCTTTATCCAATCATTAACCTTCGTGCTCACCCAACTGCGGTCCGCTGACAAAATCCGCGAAAGTTCCGTAATGGTGAGCCCGAGCGGACATAAGTTCCAGCCGCCGCGCTCCAGTTCAGCGAAGCTGGTTATGGCTGACAACAGAAAAACTCGCAGACGCGCCTCAAGATCAAGCGTGAAGTTAGCAAGCATGCCTTCCAGTGCGGACTCCTGCTTCAGGATGGCGAGGTCAGCATAAATTTCCATCATTTCAACGGACGCACGCAGTGATTCCAGGAAACGTGCGCGCGGAACAATCAAGACGCTTGAAGGCCGGATGAAATCGACTTGGACGGCGACGCGGTGCGGGTTAAGTGCATCGAGGTCACCTAAGGCTCGGCCCGGAGCAAGCAAAGCGAAGATATGCGTCTGCGACTGCACGTCCAGACAAGAGAATGTGGCCAATCCTTTGGTGAGAAAGCCGACTTGGGCCGCATCTCCCTTGCCGCCGTGCTCCATGACGGCGCCTTTGGCAAAATCGCGGATCACACCATAGCGAACGAAGATTTCCTGAATTGCCTGTGGTTCGGGCGGGAAAATCCACGGCCGCATACGGAAAACCTGACGCATGCAATGAGTCTCCATTAGAAAGCTGCTGAGGACATTATCAGAATCGACGTTCGGGAGTAAATAGATTCAGCAATTCGCAAACGGCATTAATACAAAACGAGGCAGATCCGCAAACCTGCCTCGTTTGGATTTGAGATGATGCCGGCCAACGAGGCCGATATCCATCAGAAGTTACTGATTAAAGGCCTTATCAAGACTCACAGGCATTGCCTGGTAGCCCATCGAATCGATCAGCTGGATTTCGACGGCCGGTTCGGTTTCGCCCCACTTGAACTCTTCGATGAAGGGCGAAGCGCTGCCAGCCTTTTCACCGGGCTTCAATTCAGACGGACGGCGTCCCATACCGGCAGTGGCCGAATAGACCATGATCGAATCCTTGTCCGCGCAGTACTTGGTGAGCGACGTCACCGGGCTGTACCACGGGAAGCCGCGTTCCTTGCCGTATTCCCAGACCTGCTCAATGGTCTTCTTGTCCTGATCAATACGGTAGACCACAGCACGCGAGTACTTCATTTCGGCAAGCGCCGGCTGATCCATGCCGCGGGCATCACCGTTGTCGAAGGCGGTGACGTAAATCACATGCTTATCGGACTTCTCGTCAATGCGGAAGGCCGTATGCTGCGTCCACGTGTAGTCGAAATCCCCTTCGCAGGTGGAGCCATGGCAAGCGATCGGCTTGCCGTCCTTCACCGGCGTGAGGAGTTTTTCCTTCCAGCCGTCGCGCCAGCCTTCCGGCGAGGAGAAGATCCACTTAATCTTCTTATCGCGGCCGATCTTAATAATGGCTGACTGATGGCGCGAGCTGATAATGATGGAGTCGTCGGTCGGATCGTAGTCAACTGAATTGACGTGCGCCCAGTTGCGGCCTTCGCCCGTGCCAACGATATCGCCGAACTTATCACTCGTTTCAAGCTTTGCAAGGTCTGCTGCCGACATCGTCTTGCCGGCCTGCGACGCATCAATGTTGAGGCAGACAGCACCCTGGTCGAGCACCTTCATAACGTTGTCACGATACGGATCCAGGATCTCCCAGAGACGCCATTCATCGACAACTTTGCCGTTCTGATCGATTTCAGCAATCACGTCGCGAACGGTATGGACACGCTTGCCGTCGGCACGGCGGTGGTCAGAGCTCGCAACACGGATGAACGAATGCCCGTTCTGTGCATTGTCGAGCGAATGGGAGAAATCAGAATAGCCGACCGGGAGACGGCGGTTGTAAATCTCACGCCCCATCAAGTCGTACTTGACATAGCGCTGACCGTAACCCCAGGTGATGTTGCCGTCCTCATCCTGCTGGAACCCCATCATGACGCCGGAGTGATAAATGGTCTCGACGTTGTAGATCGGTTCAACGTGCATGTACCAGCGCACTTCGCCCTTCGTGTCGATAATGGCATTCTGCGGATAGAAGTTCCACTCCATCGCACCGCCCATCGGATTGTTCCAAACTGCGCGCGTGGCCTTGGCGTACTGCTGCATCAGATTGTTGACGAGATAAAGGCGGTCGGAGAACTTCGCATCAACCTTAGTGACCTTCGTCTCAAACATATTGTGATGAAGACCCGGTGAGCCACTCACTTCATGGTAGACGGGCGCAGCGTAGATCTTGTAGGTGTCCGTGAACTTTTCGGTCTGACCATGAAACTTCCGGGTGTAAGTCGTTTCCACGGTATTCATGTAGTCCGGGTAGAGACCGAAAACCGGAATGCCTGCATGCGTGAGCAATTCAGAGCGGCTCACCTTGTACTTAATTTCCTGACCCTGAGGTTTCGGAACAATGCGCACCGTCGCTTCAGTGAGCTCATAGCCGCCGTTGCGGATGATGGCCGTGAGCGGAGCAATGCTGTAGGGATTCACAATCACTTCACCGATGTGACCCTGCGTCGCGAAAGACACGTGAGGTCCCGAAGAGCCGCCAGAAGCATGTGCGGCGGTAGCGGGCAGCGCACTGCTGACAGCAGCTGCAACGGCGCCAAGGAAGAATGAACGGCGACCGATCGTGATGTTCTTCATGATTTGAATTCCTATGAAGGAGCGATTCCCCAAACAGAACCGCATTGCCAAAGTGAGGATGAAAGGATTAACTCAACGGTGTCGAGCGTTTGAGGGCGGCGTTTTGCGCCTTAAAACAACAAGTACGGAGTGCAGTCACTGCGCTTGGTCTTCCATCCACAGGTTCACAGTCTAAGTAGACCTTTCGAACTAACCCATTCGGACTTACAACATCTTTTTCGTAAAATAGCTCAACAAGTCTTTTACGATTTCCGGAATTGATCGGAAAACACCTGACGCCATGCTTGACCTGAAAATCAATCACCTCCAACTGCTTGCACAAATTGTTTCGACGGGCTCACTCACCGAAGCGGCTCAGAATCTCGGACTCTCTGCCGCAGCCGCGAGCCGAATGCTCAAGAAGCTCCAAACGGAAATGAATGATCCGCTCTTCATCCGGGTCTGGCGCGGATTAACGCCTACCGACACCACCACGATGATGCTGCCGGTGGTGCGTGAACTCCTTGACCAAATGGAGCGGCTGGAATATCAAAAATCCTTCACGCCGGCAAAACTCTCCGCCACCATCACCATCGGCGCGGCCGACAATTCCGTCATCAGCATTCTTCCGCCAGTCGTGCGTGCCATTCGCGAACAAGCGCCGAAAGTAAACTTCCGAATCCTTCCGCTCGAGAGCCGTCAGTTTCAAAAACTCGCTGACGGCGGCATGGACTTTCTGCTCTACCCGACGCAGAACCTGCCGGATCTTCCGACACATTTTTTTGGTCTCAATCTTTTTCGCATTGAGCGATCGGTACTGATGAACCGTGCTCATCCGCTCATCAAAGCGTACGCGGCAGGACAAACGCTCAAAGCCGAAGACTTCCGCAAATATCCGAGAATTCTTGTAAAGCTTCAAGATTCAAGCCGCGGGGCAATTTATGACGTTACGGTACCCGATCCTCGCTTAGGTGAAGCCTTTATCGAGCTGCCTTACTTTCTCGGAGCCCCTTATTTCCTCGAAGGCACAGAGTACACGCTGGTGCTGCCGACACGAACGGCGAAATCCTTTGAGAAACAATTCCCCAATCTCGCTGCGGTCCCTTATCCGGGCGAATACAGCGAAAACTTTGCGCGTCTAATCTGGCACGAGCGAAGCGACAAGAGCCTCGTCATGCAATGGGTACGTTCAATGTTCGCTCAGCATGCCGGGGAGTTTGACCGTTGACGACGTTCCGATACGAATGGCTTTTGAACTGTTTGACAGCCGCCTCAATCAACAGCTAACGAGCTTCCCCGCGGCCAGCCGTCAAGTTTCCAGAGGAGCGCCGAACAACGCATGAGGGGCCGCCCTGTCGTTCTCTCTGACGGGAGCGTTGGTTTATCTTTGATGTATACTATGGTCTAGCACGAAGTAAGGGGACTGTTTTGCATATCGCACCTTGCTTATTGACTCAGCCCATCGTTGCGGCGGTGGACTTTGTCACTTTACAACCCTTTTCAGGGGTCCGTTCACGGTCTAAAGACCGAATCCCTTTCCTCGCGCGGTAGGTATGAACAGGCGGCCCGCATGCTTTAGATCCCGCTTCGTGCTGGCGTGATGTATTACATAATACATATACTGCCGCGACATTCCTTCTTAGGCATCCTTCCCTTACGCCTTTCCTCTGCAGCGGCCCCTCAGGTTCCTCCTGAGTTTGCGACGCTTCTGCTTTGAACGTTCATGACGGCTGAGAGCCAAGTCATTTCGGGCAGCGTCGCTTCTAAAGACGAATAATTCAACTCGCCGTTCGGCCAAAACGTCAGCAAAGAAAGTGCTCTGAAATCATGTGCCTGCCGCCTGGATTGTCAGCACAAGATCGATCGAGGCAAAACGTTCTGCTGGAATGCATTCGGCAGCATATTCGCTCGTGCGCAGACCCTCCCTAAGATGAACCTCCTATTCCTTACTTGTTTAGTCATGTATTACTTCCTCATCCGTTGACGTCGATCGCTCACAAGGGCAAAGTATGCAGTGTGCATTGAGCGCATAACACTATGTCTGACCATCAAAGGAGAACCGAAATGAAGGAGCTGTGCAGTATGTGCTGTTGTAGTGACTTCTACCATCCGGTTCAAAGAATTTGATTCGGCTTCAGACAGACTGAACATACGCATCAACTTACAAAAGGACCGGCTGGCTCGCGGTCCTTTTTTGTTGCCTCTCAACTGAGACGCTTAAAAGTTCGCCCAAGCCGCCGTGCTGAGTTAATTGCTTGATTTGGCTTTTATGGGGAAAGTTCTTCCCCTCTATTACGAAGGAGCGCTGCTGACACTCCGTGTAGGTGCGATTGGAATACTCCTCGCACTTGCCGTCGGAATGGTCACAGCTGTCGCCCGTTATTGGCGGATTCCAATCCTCAATACGGTAGCTGTCATTTATACGGAATTCTCGAGAAACACCCCGCTTCTCGTGCAGCTATTCTTTCTGTATTTCGGTCTCCCAAAAGTCGGCATTCGGATTTCCGGTGAATGGTGCGCCATCATTGGGCTCGCATTCCTTGGCGGCAGCTATATGGCAGAGGCGCTTCGCGCGGGGCTTGAGTCCGTCTCAACGGTGCAGACAGAATCGGCACGCGTACTCGGCCTCACGCCGTTCCAGACGATGATGCTCGTCGTGCTGCCGCAGGCGTTTGCGGTATCGGTTCCGCCGTTGGTCGCCAATATCATCTTTCTCATTAAGGAAATTTCAGTTGTCAGCGCCATTGCGCTTCCGGATCTGATGTACGTCACGAAGGATCTTATCGGCAATTCCTACAAAACCGACGAATCACTCATTCTTCTCGTTTCGGCTTATGTAGTACTGCTGCTCCCGATTTCACTCTTAGGCTATTGGCTTGAAAAGAAGGTGCGTTATGCAGGATTCGGGAATTAATGTCTTCTTTCAGGGCATCAACTCACTCCTTCTGTTGAAAGGGCTGTGGACAACACTGCATATCAGTCTCTTATCTGCAGGTCTTTCCATTCCGCTCGGGATTCTTCTCGGCATCTTTATGACGCTAAAGAATCCCATTGCGAGGGTCGTCTCTCGGATTTACCTCGAAATCGTGCGAATCATGCCTCAGCTGGTTCTGCTCTTTGTGGTTTATTTCGGCTTCACTCGAGCCTTTGGATGGAATCTCTCTGCGTATTGGAGCGCGATTATCGTTTTTACCTTTTGGGGTACTGGAGAAATGGGAGATCTGGTTCGCGGTGCACTCATCAGCATTCCGAAGACGCAGTATGAAAGTGCCCAGGTACTCGGCCTCTCTAAACTCCAGACGATGCGCCTGGTGGTGCTCCCGCAGGCTGTACGTCAATTGATTCCGCCTTCGATCAACCTCATTACCCGCATGATCAAGACGACGAGTCTTGTCGTGCTCATCGGCATTGTTGAAGTTTTGAAGACCGGGCAGCAGATCATTGATGCCAACCGCTTTGAGTATCCGACTGCAGCGCTTTGGGTGTACGGCGCAGTGTTTCTTCTTTACTTCCTTGCATGCTGGCCGGTATCCCTCGCCGCCAAGGCCCTCGAAAAGAAATGGAAAGCATAAAAATGGCCAATGACATTGTTTTGGAAACGCGCGGTCTCGTAAAGAAGTTCGGCGACGCTGTGATTCTCAACGGCATCGACTTCACGCTTCACGACAAAGAAGTCGCGGTGATTCTCGGGCCGTCTGGCTGCGGCAAATCCACGTTTTTGCGCTGCCTGATCGGTCTCGAGCCCATCCAAGGCGGCAGCATCTTGCTCAAAGGAAAACCGCTCGAATTCGGCAGCACGCTGCGCAGCGGCATCGGCATGGTTTTTCAAAGCTATGACCTTTTCCCGCACCTTACGGTGCTCGAAAACATCTTGCTCGCGCCCCTGCATGTCGCCAAGCGTTCCCGTGAAGACGCGCTGGCTCAGGCTGAAACCCTTTTGAAGCGCGTGAAGCTCTGGGACAAACGCGATTTTTATCCGCGGCAGCTTTCAGGCGGACAAAAACAACGTGCGGCCATTGTCCGCGCGCTCTCGATGAACCCGAGCGTGATGCTTTTTGACGAAGTGACCGCTTCTCTTGACCCGGAAATGGTCCGCGAGGTGCTCGACGTCATTGTGGAGCTGGCCGACAGCGGTCTCTCAATGGTGATCGTCACGCACGAAATGGAATTTGCGCGGGCCGTCGCCGACCGCATTGTCTTTCTCGAAAACGGCCATGTCGTTGAAGAGAATTCGCCGGAAGCGTTTTTCACGACGCCAAAGACGAAGCGCGCCGCGGAATTTCTCAAAACCTTTACCTACACACGTCATAAGCGATCGGACGAAACCCCGTCGCCCAAATGAATCCAACAACCTGACGACGCAGCTGAGACGAAGCAGCTGCATCAAAACATCCGAGGAAGGCATGGACCGCCGGCGCCCTGCACTTCTCTTGACCTCATAAAGTGCCGGTGTATTCTGGAGGAAATTCCATGTCCATCATCCAAAACTTCACGAAGAAGATTGCCGCTGTCGCGGTTGCCGCAGCGGCGCTCTCAGCCGCCACAGCTGCCGTCGAAGCCCGTCCGCTTGACGTGATCAAGCAGAGCGGCGAAGTCGTCATCGGCGTCTTTTCCGACAAGGCTCCGTTCGGCTACGTTGACTCCCAGGGGAAATACGCGGGCTATGACGTCTACTTCGGCGACCGTCTCGCCAAGGACCTCGGCGTCAAAGTGAAGTACATCTCCGTCGATCCGGCAAGCCGTGTTGAATTCCTGGTCACTGACAAAGTGGACATTATTCTTGCCAACTTCACGGTAACGAAAGACCGTGCGGAAAAAGTTGACTTTGCACTGCCTTACATGAAGGTTGCGCTTGGCGTCGTTTCGCCTGAGTCCGCCGTTATTACCGACGTGAAGCAGCTCGACGGCAAGACGCTCATCATCGCTAAAGGCACGACCGCAGAACCCTACTTTGAAAAGAATCATCCGAAGGTAAAGCTGCAGAAGTACGACCAGTACACCGACGCCTACAATGCCCTGCTTGACGGCCGCGGCGATGCCTTCTCCACCGACAACACTGAAGTCCTCGCCTGGGCCTTGGTACATAAGGGCTTCAAGGTCGGCATTCCTTCCTTGGGTGATCTTGACACCATCGCTCCGGCCGTCCAGAAAGGCAATAAAGGTCTGCTCGACTGGATCAATCAGGAAATCGTCAATCTTGGGAAGGAAAACTTCTTCCACCAGGACTATGCGGCCACGCTCGCCCCGGTCTACGGCAAAACGTCCAATCCCGATGATCTCGTGGTCGAAGGCGGCAAGCTCTGATTTAGCCCGTGCTTAATGAAAATACTTTAGATGTTTTCTTAATAAAATCGGCAAATTAATCAAAGGTCTGCGCAAAACAGGACATGTTATCCAAAGTCCTCAATCAGGACTGTTTGCTAAATTCGATATCGTAATACTGTTGTACGGTGTCGGATTTAACTCGATAACATCCTGTTTTGCCTATTTTTGAGCAATTTCCTGCTCTTAGCGCACAATTAACTCATCTCACTCTCCAGATGTTCATGCTGCAGGAGCGGAGCAAAACTCTTGGAATCGATTCTCCGGCAGCGATCACGGAGAAAGGCGTGCAGTCCGAAGAAGAATCTTTTTCATTGTTTTTTCAATGAAAAATGGTCCACTCAGACAGATTGACGTCCGCTTGGATAAACACTCTGCGCGCAGGACTGTCACAGATGGAATGTATCGGATATCGGGGAATATCAGCAGCCTAATATTCCCCTTATCCGATTCCAAAGGAACGCTTGAATGCTCTTTCACCCTGAAAGAACCATGGTGTCAGGGCGAAAGAGCCGGGCACGATTAAAACGCGTAGGCAAACTTCGCCGTGGCGTTATGTGAATGGCCGGTCGAGTCATAAACACCGACATAACCAAAGGTGATGCTGGTGTTCTTATTGAATTCCAAAATCAACGACGTGTTGAAGTACTGGTACGTCCGGGGCAGATCCACCGAATCCGAACCCCAAATGCCTGCAATATTCGCGCCAACGTCCATCGAATGATTGAAGTTGTAGCGCACGCCGCCGGCCATCAAGGTTTTAATCAGAGACGTCCCCAGCACCGGCTCCCAGTTTTGGTGCCATTTCAGAGAAATATCACCATAACCAATATTGACATGCGTCGCGTCAAAACGCTCCTCAAGGGACTGGGCCTGAGAGCCGTCCACGTCAAATGCTCCTGTACGGCCTCCCATGACGCCAAGCCCGATTTCTGGTGAGAGCACGCTCTGCTGCGGCAAGTAGTAATTCATGCCCACGTGCACGGCGGCGTTGTAGGCAAGCGTATGCGCCGTTCCCGAAGCCTGCATTTCGGGCAGAGTGCGGGCGAGTTTGGTCGAGCTGTAGGCGCCCAACAAATCCGCCTTGCCGTAGAAATCGTGCGTATCAGCTTGTGCGAAAGAACGTATGTAATTGCCGCCGACATAGAGCGTATCCATGTCGAGATCCAAATTGTGCGACGTTCCTTCATAGCTTTCGTATCCCAAGAAGACCGAGAACTTATTGTCTTCGAGCTTTTTGCTGCCGCCTGCCATGACGCCCGTGGTGTGGCCCTTCACCGTCGCTCCGCCCATGAGCGAGGATTTTTCCTGCGCAAAGTACGGTTTGACAAACCACATCTGCTCTTGGCCGTATTCACGCTGGTGATATAGGCTGCTCGCATAGACGTCCGCCAACGAAGCGTCGACAAACACTTGGCGGCGGGCCAACTGATTGACCAAGGTCTGACCCAGCACGGAGCTGCCGGTACGGTCTGCGTCAACCCCGGCGCGATACCAACCCGTATTCTGCTCATACCGGCCGCCCAAACCATAATCTTTGAGCTCATCACTAAATTCCACCTCCTTGGGGCGTGCGATTTCATTGGGATTAAACTCATCGAGCTCCTTCAAATTGTTATTGGCATCGAGCACCGCGTAATTCAGATTGAATTTGGGGTCGCCGGGCTCCGTCACCACATTCTGAATAGAGGTCATGACGAGCTTATCAACTCTCAGATGGTCCACACCATCGACCACCATAGCCGTGTCCTGCGTCACATTTTCCCCGTCAATGTGCACATACCATTCCTTGACCCGCACCGTACCGGTCCCCGACAAGACCAAGTTCGCTTGGTCGTTGGCAGCCGTCTTTTTCAGCGTGCCGTGATTGATGAGCGTTAATTCATCGGCACCGCTGTATTTCAGAGCGCCGTTGATCGTACCGAGGTTGACGATGCCGGCCGTGAGGTTTTCGGCTCCAGTACCCTGATCGATTTCGTGGACTTTGCCTGCGATATTGATGTCGCCGTCAATGACACCCTGTGCGACAGTGCCGTCCGCATTTGTTAAGGTTTCGATGCTGAACCCGGCAATCGAACTGGCAGCATCGATCGTGATGGCGTCCCCCTGTCCCGTACCGATCTTGCCGCTGCCGGTGACCAATATGCCGTTCGGACCGTCGGCACGCGAAGCCGTCGCATCGCCCAAAACCGTACCTTTCAAATCAATCTTGTCGATCTGATAGTCGGGCAAAGAGTAATAGATCGACTTGATGGATCCGGTGTCCGAAGACAGCATGCCGATGTTCATCGCAGAAATGTCCCCAATCGTACCGTGGTTCTTGATTTCTTCGATTTTGCTGGTGGTATTGTCAGCAAGATAATCGGATTGGACAGAGATGCTTTGAATCGTTCCTGAATTGTCCAACGACTCGATTGTGTTCTTATCCCCGGCAAACACTTTCCCAAAAGAAAGGCTGGTTAATACTGCGCCTTGCTTGACGGATGCATTTTTGATGGTGCTGTTTTCAAGGCTTAACGCACCGGTTCCCACTTCTCGAGTGTAGGAATTGAAAGAAGACTTGTCCTGTGAATTTCTATCGCCCAACAAGCGTTTTCCATCGGCCTTATCGATAAAGCTGTCAATGTATATCGATAAACCACCACCAACTTTCAGGTTGTATGAGGATCCTTCCTGCGTGGTGACAGTGCCTAAAAACGGAGTATCTGTTTTCTCAGGACTTCTACCGTACAAGGTGTAATTCCATCTGTTCGTAGCATCCGATGAAGAAAGTTCAACGCTGAGGTCTTTACCCTCATAAACGTATTTTTGATTTTGGTCTTGATTAGAGGCGTGGAAATCCTGATCGGTATTCCACACTACCGTGTCGGCAGCAAAACTTTGGCCAGCCCAAAGCATTCCCAAGGCGAAGGCCAACGGGGTCAATTTTCCGTATTTCATTTTTTACTCGTATAAGGTGTCTGGCACCCCGGAAGCGGAATGAACGAAAGAATTTCCAGGCATCCGGGGCAAAGAAAGGCCCGCAGCCAAGGAAAGAATTCACTTGGACTGCGGCAGATGGATGACTAGAACTTCCACGCGGCCTGCGCCTGGGCACTCACGCCCTGACGCTTGCCGACGTAGCCGTTGAGACCGACATCAAACTCAAAGCTCTTGGCTTCGTTTTGATAGGTCCAGCCCATAGAGGCGATGCCCGTGCTGCCTTCGAGATCGGCGGCATTCAAAGCCATCGAACCGTCTTGGTCAGTGAATTTGCCCTTGGCATCAGCTTTGAAGGCGTATTCGTAAGTCAATGCCACATAGGGCCGCAGGGTGGATGTGTAGGCGTACTCAAACACCGATCCCACTTGCGCCCGATGCAGGTTGAGAGCATCGAGGTCGTATTCAACCCCGCCCTTGGAGCGATAGTTCTCGCCTTCCCGACCGTCATAGAAGTAGTTGATGAAGGTGCGGTTCTTGAACTTGTCGGCCACGGCGAACTCACCGTACACACCCAAATGCGCACCCCAGTAGTTGCTGGTGCGGTCAAAGTCTTCGTCCACACCGCCCAAATCCACGGCAAATTCACTGCGCAGCCAGCCGCCCTTCACGTACCCGGTGACATGCAGCCAGTCCACTGGCGTCGCGTAGTTTCCGTAAACACCGAAGCCCACATAGTTGTGTTTGCCGTCGCCTGCGGCCACGCCAAAGAGCGAACCGACGTCCGCGGTCTTCGTGTCATAGGTGCCGTGCCCCATTTCCATGAAGCCGCCGACCTCGGAGCCCTGCACGTTGAAGGCGTAGCCTAAGAGACCCGAGATCACCGTCGAATCGGCCGAACCCGACACGTCCAAGTCGTACTTGCCGACCTTGGCCGCCGCAAAGGGTCCGGTCTGCCGCACGCCTTGGCGGGATTTGATCGTGGAGTCAATCAAGAGCTCATCGGCCGCAAACAGCGTCGACGCGGCGGTTAAGCTCGATTGAATCAGGGCGTCAGTTTGTTCATTTACACGCTCAGTAGTACCTGGTTTGTCCGGGTTGGTACCGGGTTTATCAGGGTCCGTTCCCGGCTTATCGGGATCCGGGTTCGGCTTATCTGGATCAGGATTCTTTTGGGGCGCAATCTCTGCCACCAACGTGTTGTCATCCTTCATCAGCAAATCGTATTTGTCTTTGCTGAGCTGATTGGTTTCGATGCGAGCCTGCGACTTCAACCGTTCGACCGTCAACTCGGTTTTGAGCTCATTGAGTGTGGTTCCTCCTGTTAAAGGTTGACTGTTGATGTCATTCAAGACAATGCCGGCGTCACTGTAAATCAGCGGGATGTTCAGCCCTTGGTCGAGGTCAAACCCTGTACCAGCCAAAGCGATCTTGCTGTCGGAATGCAGTAAAACGGGATTCGCTCCGGTCGACGTCACGATGGCCTTGTTCGTAAGGTTTTTGATGATGTCCGGCGTCACCAAGAAATTCAGGGCCGCGTTCGAGGCCACGGAAAGTTTGGTCAGCCTCGACTCTTGGGAAACACTCCAATATGAATCTTCGGCCGCATCACCGGATCCCACGTTTATCTGCAAGGTGCTGTTGCCGGCAATCCCTGTGGAACCCCAAAATTGCACCTTACCCTTGCCGTCTGCATTCACGACGATGTTGCTACCATCGTCGTAGGCGTCGATGGCGGATTCACGCTCGGAGGCAATTAAGTCCCCCGTGACGCGAATGCTGGAGCCGCCCTGGGCGAACAACGCTTGTTTGGCATTGGTCTCCAAGGATTCTGCCTCCAGCTGTGCTTTATCCTGCAGATAAATAGCGGTTTGGTCAACCGTCTTATCGTCCCCGGTGAACTTGATGACGGCCTTCTTGAGCGTCACGTTCGCGGACGGATCCGTGGCTTGAGCCGTGTCGTGTCTAAATGCATGTATGCCCCAAGAGTCGCCCGTTGCACCCAAGGTCATGTTGACGTTGCCTTGGAAATCGACAGTTTCTGTCGTCCTTAGACCACGCACTTTCGCCACGTCGCTGATATTGATGGTGGTGTCGCCGCCAATTACGTATTTGCGTTTCCCTTGCAAATCCAAGCCGACGGCGTCGTTGCCCGTCTGCATCGTGAGGGATAAGGGTCCGTCAATCTTGGCCTCGGTCCGTTCCCCGGTCTTACGAATATCCACAATGCCCCGGAAGTCAGTCAAAATCTTGTTTCCGGTCAAGGTCATCGTCACCGCTTTGGTAGACAACTCGTCTCCGTCTGACAAGACCATCCCCTGCAGCGTTTTATCCTTTTCACCTGCCGTTATCGTCATTGAAATCGGCTGATCTGTGACATGGAGAGAACCTCCCGCTTGCAGGAACACTCCCTGGACATTGAGAGATCCGGCCATACCGGTGCGGTCAATCACCATGTCGTATCCCTGATTGAAGGTCGCGGTACCTTTCAACAACATGCCATAGGGAACAGAACCTTCCATGCGGACCGCCGTGTCAAAGGTCACCGTGCCAACAGTCCCAGTGGTGGGCACCATACGGATGAAGGCTTGATTGCCGGTATTGGCTGTTAGCGCAGGGTCAAGTTCTTTTTTCAGGGTTAGCTTGGTCCCGGTAAACTTCATCGTTCCCTTTTCAGCATTGATCACCGAAGAAGACTGATCGTTGCCGTTATAGGTATTGACCAGCGTCAGATCATTGCCCTTGATCGTGAGCGTTCTGTTACTCCACTTACCATATACCGTATATACCTCTGTGTCGTTAGAGGTATAAGTATCCGTGACGTCGCTGAAAGTCTTGGTAGTGTTAGTTGCGGTGGCCGTGATAGTCGTACCGGTCTGTTCTTTCGCTAAACCCACTTGACTGATAAGCGCCAATCCCACGGCAAGAGCCAACGGCGTTAATTGCCTTTTCTTCATTCATTTCTCTCCAAGAGATTGTCTCGAGGCTTGGAGGAAATAAAAAAACTTCGCATCCAAGCCCGAAGACTTGAAACACGAAGTTCGAAGGAAAGCGCCGATTGCTCAACGCTGGGAGGGGCAGTTTACCCCCCCGTGCAATATTTGGTTACGTGTTGAGGTCGTAGAAAACTTAATTTCTACTTTTTTATTCTACTGAAAAAGTATCTAAGGAGGGTCTGCACAAATCGTCCATGCGGCAACTCATATTTTTGGCATATCCGGTTTCGCGCAGACCTACCTTAACCTGCTGATTTTCGTGAGAGGCTTGAGCGTACGCTCACAAAATGCCGTTCATTAAATTTCGAACGTCCCTTTGACCACAACCTCCCCGTCACGCATCATCACGCGTCCGCGGGCGACGACGTGAGTGAGGTTGAAATCTTCGGTGAAAAGGCAGGCATTAGCACAGGCGCCAACCTCGACGCGTCCCTGATCCTTGAGACCGAGCGCGTCGCCCACATTCTTCGTTGTGAAGAGCAGTGCCTGTTCGATCGGCATTTTGCAGTCGCTGATCAAACGAATAGTCTCTTTGAGGTTGCCGTCAACGCCGCCCACGCCGAGTCCGACCATTTCGCCTTTTTCATTGAAACGCGGAACAGAGCCGTGGCCGTCGGTCGAAAGCGTTATGTGCGTCGGATCAACACCCATGCCGACCGCTTCAATCACGGCCTGAGCGGGATGATCGAAGCAGCAAGATGCGCCGGTTGTGATGTCGATCCAGCCGCCCTTCTTGCCGAACTCAACAGCAGAATCAAAAACGTGACGGATACGGCCGCAATGGGTTGGACGAATATGTTTGATCGGGAACCCCTTGGCCAGGATCTCGTCATACATCTCGAAGGCACCCGGAATATTGCCCGTGTGAATGTGCAGGAAACCGGTCTTGCCGGCAATCATTGCGCCGACACGAACCTCAGCGAGCACAGCAAGAACCTGCTGCGCCGTCGGGAATGATGAGCGGTGGTCGCCGAGCGCAATTTTCACGCCGATCACTTCGGGTACAAAGAACAGGTCATTGGCAATAGAGTCCGTGAGCGTCGTTGCCGGATACTTGTAGTTGGATGTATACATCCAAGCCGATACGCCTTCGGTCTGCAGCGCCCGAACCTTCGCCAGAAGATTCGGAATGGAGCGCGTCGTATAGTCCGTACCCGAAACGCCCACAACGGACGTTGTGCCGCAGCTGATCAATTCCGAAAGCACGAGTTCCGGCGTACGCGTTGACGGTCCGCCCTCGCCGCCGCCGCCCGTGACGTGAATGTGCTGATCAAAAAAGCCCGGCGTGAGAATCTTGCCGCTGGCATCCAGGATCTCCAGATCCGGCAGCTGTGGCGCGAGATTTTGTCCGACGGCAACGATGCGGTCATTGACCATCAGAACATCGTTTTTGCCGAGATCCTGCGGCGCGAAGACGCGTGCATTTTTAATAAGGAGTGCTGTCATTATTTCTTCTCCAAAGCGGGGTCAGGAAATTAGAGGAAGATTGCCGAAGCTGCGACATTCATGATGAGCGCGAGGATCATCACCGGCGCTGTGCGGCGGACAAGTTCAAAGGGAGAAAGACCGGCAATGCCGGAAACCGCGATGATGACGCCGGCAATCGGGCACATCGTACGGGCGATGCCGGCAGAGAGCTGCACCGGGACGGCGAGAATCGCGGCGTTGATGCCTACGCTCGCAGCAGCCTCAGGCAGAAGCGGCGAGAACGCGAAAAAGGCCGCATTGCCCGAGCCGGTCACCACGGTGGCAACAACCATGATCGTCAGCATGATGAGCAGCATCACCCACACGCCGGCGGACTCCATGGAGGCCGCCATGGAAATCAGCGTGCTGATGCCGCCGAGTTTATTCATGCCGAGCGCAAAGAGTTCCGCGCAGCAAATGAGACCGACGGTCGAAGTGAAAACTTTGCCCATGCCTTCAAAGACGGCTTGGGTGTTTTTCGTGGACTCGCGGAAAGAGCGGCGCGTGATGAAGTCAACCACAAAAGCGATGATGATCGAGACGATAAGACCCGTCTGCAGCGAGAGCTTGATGCCGTCATAAACCATCGGCGAAAAGACGATCAGCAAAACGAGCGGCAGCACCGGCAAAAGTGCATAGTGCACGGGACCGGCACCCTCAAAAGCCTTTTTGAGACGTTCATCGGTCGATTCGGCCGGCGCTTCAGCAGCCTCGGCTTCTCCGGCATGCTGAGCCTTGCGGTCAAACCAGCGCTGGATGAAGAAGTGACCGACGGCAACCGTGGCAATCACGCAAAGCGCAACCGGAATCTGGCTCTGTACGAAATAGGTGACCACGTCCGTCCCGAGCAGGTCGGCAGCACGCATTGCATTCGAGGATGAAGGTCCGAGATCCAGACAGCAGGTTGAGCCGATCACAGCCGCAGCAGAGGCTCGCGAAACGCCGAGCGCGATGAGGAGCGGATAAATGGAAGCCATCAGCAGCAGGCCCAGACCCACTGCGGAATTGATAAAGAGCGCCATGAACTGACCGACCACATAGGTGACGGCCAGGAGCACATAAGGCGAGCGGATGGCGCTCAGCGGCTTCACACAAAGCTTAACGAGCGCTTTGGAAGCGCCAATGCGGTCCATATAAACCGAGAAGCCCGCAATCAGCATGATGTTGAGGCCAAGTCCCGGCAGGCGTCCCTTCATCAGGTTTGTGAAGGCTTCAGCCAGATCGAACCCAAAGAAGTGCGTCGACTTAGCGTCGGCCACCGGCATAGTTCCGTTCAGGGCTGCGCAGATCAGCATCACGAAACCAGCAAGCAGCAGGATAATCGGGGGGTAATAATTCTTGAGGACGCAGTACGCAACCCCTGCGATCACAAGAAGGGTTATGAGGATTCCGAGCATAGCGGTAGGTCTCCAGTGGTGGTGGCGGTTTGCTTTTTTTGGTTATCTGCAGATCAGCTTCGGGGTCGATCTGCAGATATTGGCTTTCGGGCCCAGCTCCATTAGTGGTCTGATTTAATCCCTGCGCCGCAGAGCGTAATCAGCACGTCAGTGCTCGGTCCGTAAAGTTCGCAGTAATGATCCCAAGCGGCAAAGTTGGCGGCGGTCGTGTGCTCGATATAGAGCCCGGCCCGTGCAATCTTGGCGCGGGCGGCAAGAATCTTGTCCTCGGGAGCTGCCACAACGGTAATGTCGTGCTTTTTCATCATTTCAAGCAGCTCGCTGCCGCGAAGCGGCTTGCCGATCGCGATGCCTTCGGCAATCGTCGGCTTCACGTCTATGGAGACCGGTGCGTCCAGTCCCAATTCGCGCGCTTTAAGGAGCGGATCGCAGTATTCGCTCTGAAGCGCCACAATCTTCGGGAAATGGTCAATCGCGCCGGATTCCAGAAGATGTTCGAGCGCTTTCACCGCACCGATAAAGAGCGTGCCGTTGCCGACGGGCAGAACAACGTGTTCCGGGATACGGCCGAGCTCTTCATACACCTCATAGATATAGGCTTTCATGCCTTCATAAAAGAAGGGATTCACCACGTGGTTGGCGTAGTAGATGCCCTCTTCACGCACTCGAGCGCGGCAAACATCGGCACAGTGGTCGCGAGACCCCGGAATGACATGCACTTTGGCTCCGTGCGCCTCAATCATGGTGATCTTCTTGGGGCTCGTTCCTTCCGGAACATAGATTTCGCACTGAATGCCTGCTCTGGCGCAGTAGGCTGCTACGGCGTTGCCGGCATTGCCGCTCGAGTCTTGCACACAAGACTTCACCCCGATCGCCTTCATATGTGCAACCAGCGTAGCCGCGCCGCGATCCTTAAAGGAGAGCGTCGGCATGGCGTAGTCGACCTTGACGAAAAGCCCCGGTTCGAGTTCCACCAAGGGCGTCATGCCTTCACCGAGTGAGACGCTCTGCCAAGCATCACCGTCAACGGCCATAAAGTCGCGGTAGCGGAAAATACTCCAGCACTTCTGATCAATCTTGGCGTCATCCCACTTCGGGCTCTTGAAATCGAGTTCGAAGAGCCCGCCGCAGCTGCAGATGGGTGCAAGCGTATCGGCAGGTGTTTTTTTGCCGCAAGCGGTGCAGACATAGCTGAACATAGTTTCTTCTTCCCTTTTGAATCAGTTGGAATCAGTCATGGGCTTCGAGTTCGGCAATGCATTCGATTTCAACGAGGCAGCCGAAGTGAAGCGGAGTAGTCGAAACGACAACCCGGCCGGGTTTGTGTTCGCCAAAAAACTGGGCGTATACGGCGTTGATGGGGCCCCAGTATTCGTTGGACGGGGTATAGACGCGGCAGAAAACCACTTGACTGCGCTCGACACCCGCGGCTTTAAGCACTCGGTCGAGATTTTGGAGGGCTTGCGCAGCATGCGCCTCAATGTCGCCCGTGCAGACCTCGCGCGTATCCGGATCCATAGAGAGCAGCCCGGAAACGTAAAGCATGCCGTTTGAGACCACTGCCGTGCTGTAATGGCCGGGGTTGTTCCCCTTGAACCCGGGATCGATGAATTTCATAGTGTTTGCTCCCAGCCGTTTCCGGCGGTGAAGGATGTTTTATGGTTTTGGCGTGTTCTTCACTTTTTCTGCCGTCCTGAGCCGGAAGAGCCGGCTGATTCCGATTCGCGCCTGAGGAAATCCAAATCGCTATAAAGGGTCACCTTTGAGACCCCCAAACGCTCTGCGGCATAGTCGAGCGCGCCCTTAACAAGAAACACGCCGCGCGTATCCATGAAACGAACGAGCGGAAGCCGTTCTTCGCGGGTCAGAACGGCCGACGACGACCTTCCGGCCCGAACGCGTTCCGTCATGCGGTCGATCATGGCGTAAACTGTTTTGAGTACGCTGCCTTCCAGTTCGATATCGGCATCCTTTTGAAGATCTTTGGCATCGGTGTCTCTCGAGACGGCAGACGCCAATTGCGCCGCAGCGTGTTCGGACGCGAGAGCGTCTGCAGATGCCGATGCCTCCGGAAGGATGGAAGCCTCTGCGGGCGGCAGAAGCGCTAAAAGCGCCTGAAGCTGCCCCGCGGCAGCAGACACATTGGTGACATCCTGATTGATGCAGAGAACGCCGGCCACCTCGCCCGCATCGTCCCGAATCAGGAGCGACAGTGCACGAATCAGACGTCCGCGGCTCCTAAGCCAATAAACCGGCAGGAGATTGGTGCTCTCAGCACTAAGCCCGCCGTCATCGGTTCTGGACATTCGCAAGAGGTTGGGCACTAAGTGACGCAGTCCCTGACCGACAGCACGCCCCGTCACTTCACCGTTTTCCACGCGCACGACGGAGTGCACGGGATCGGAAAGATCATGAAGCACGACTTCACAGGTGGGCCCGCAGAATGCCGCAATGAGTTTCATCACATCTTCATAGGGACGAAGGGCCGCAGGAAGCGGCGGCTGAAGGGCTCGATTCGTGCTCATAAAGTGAGATATGGCTGTCCAGCGTCTTAGGCATACAGCAGGGAAACTCGGATAGAGGCATCTTAACATAGATTTTTTTATATGCAATATGCTTTGAAAGTTATAGAAATACACCCATATTGATTAGAAAATCGCCTGTCAGACCGTTTGTCTCGTCAATGGTATAGAATTTTTTATATACCCCTTTCTCCGCAAGCCCCAAAGGAAAACGCAATGTCTGTTGATTCCCGTTTTGCCGCTCCGGCACTCGCCAGTCTCAAGGATTGTGCGCTCGATGATCCGCGCCTTCCGACGCCGCTCTTTGTGATCGACAGCCAGAAGCTCGAGAAGAACCTTCGACGCGCGAAGGACCGAGCGGCAAAGCTCGGCGTGGCCTTCCGCCCTCATCTGAAGACGCATAAATCGATCAGCATTGCGCTGCGCCAAATGACGACGCCGCAAGGTCCGGCCACGGTATCCACGCTCGCCGAAGCCCGTTATTTCGGCGCGAGGGGCGTGACAGACCTCATCTATGCTGTTGGCATTGCGCCGCAAAAGCTCGCCGAGGTCAGCCGTCTGCGCAGTCTCGGCGCCGACATTAAGATCATTCTCGACAGTGCAGAAGCCGCGCGCGCCGTTTCGGCATTCTGCCGCAGGGAAAAAACGACGATTCCCGTGCTCTTGGAAATTGATGTCGATGGTCACCGCTCCGGTATTCGTCCTGACGGTGCAGAGCTTTTGCCCGCTGCGGCGGCGCTCGCTCACGGAGCAGAACTCGTGGGCGTCCTCACCCATGCCGGAGACAGCTACGAATGCAAGACAACTGCGGAAATTGAAGCAGCCGCAGAAGCCGAACGCGCCGGGATCGTTCTCGCTGCAGAAAGACTGCGCGCCGCCGGCCATACCGTCAAAATTGTCTCCGCAGGTTCTACGCCCACCCTGATGTTTGCCAAAGACGAAACGGGCGTCACGGAGATGCGTGCCGGCGTATGTGCGCTCTTTGACCTCTTCATGTCCAATGTCGGCGCATGCACGGTTGACGACATCGCCGGATCCGTCCTGGCTACCGTCATCGGCCGCCAGGTCGATAAGCGCCGCGTCATTTTGGACTGCGGCTTCCTCGCGCTTTCCCGCGACCGCGGCACGGCTCGTCAGGCACACGACTACGGCTACGGTCTGGTCTGCGGCCTTGACGGGAAGCCCCTCGCCGACGGCACGATTGTCCTGACGGGCACCAATCAGGAGCACGGCATTCTCACCCTTCCGGAGAATTCACCCCTCACGCAGGAGGACTTCCCGATCGGCAGACGTCTTCGCATTCTGCCCAACCACGCCTGCCCCACGGCCGCCCCCTACGCCTCGCTCGTACTGATCGAGAACGGCCGTGTCGCAGAGGTTTTGGACCACGTCCGGGGATGGGACTAAAGCGCACGCCTATCCCAACTGCAGCCCTGGGGCATGCCTCTCAGGGCTGCCGCACGGTGAATGGGTAACGCACGGCTCCCCTTCTCAATCAAAGATTTCAGGCTTCAGTTATGTCCCGCACTTTGTACCAGAAAATCGTAGACGAACACACCATCAAGCGTATTGACGCCCAAACGGTGCTTCTCTACTGCGACGTGCATTTTGCCAACGAATACACCTCGCCGCAGGCCTTTGCAGGGCTCTCATCCCGAAAACTGCCTGCGGCGGTGCCCGACGCTCATCTATGCGTCGTCGACCACATCATTCCCAGCACCGATGAGTCGCCCAGGCGAATAACGGATCACGACAGTTTTGTGCAGGCGCAAACGCTTGAAGCCAACTGCCGCAAATTCGGCATCCGTGCGTTCTACGGTCCAAACGACCCGAATCAGGGCGTCGAACATGTTGTGATGGATGAGCAAGGCTTAGTGCGCCCGGGCATGGTGGTCATTTGCGGCGACAGCCACACCACCACCCACGGAGCGCTCGGCGCTTTGGGGTTCGGCATCGGAACGTCTGAAATAGAGCATCTTCTCGCGACTCAGACGCTTGTCTACCGGATGGCCGGCACCCTGCGGATCTCTATCGCCGGCCAACTGCCCGCCGGCACGGAGCCCAAGGACCTCGCGCTTGCCGTTCTGCGGCGCATTTCCGCGCGCGGCGCGCTGGGCAAGGTGGTTGAATACTGCGGTTCGGCTGTCGATGCCCTCACTATTGAAGGCCGCATGACGCTCTGTAATCTGACGGTTGAGGCTGGGGCCCGAGGTGCATTGATCGCACCCGATGACAAGGCGTTGGAATGGGTGAAAAATCACGCGGCCGGGTTAAGTGATGAAGACTTCAGCGCCATGGCTGCCTATGCGAAAGCGCTGCGCTCGGACCCTGGCGCCAAATTTGACGCAGAAATTCAATTGAATGCGGACGATACAGCGCCAATGGTGACTTGGGGAACGAGTCCGGAACAGTCCGTCGCCATTGACGAAGTCATTCCGGATCCAAACGCTTTCACCGATGAAATTGAGCGTTCTGCGGCGCTGCGCGGACTAGCCTATCAAGGTCTCCCGGCTGGCCGCAGGATGGCCGGGGTTCCGATTCAGCATGTTTTCATCGGAAGCTGCACCAACGGGCGAATTTCTGATCTCCGCGCCGCCGCAGCCATCCTCAAAGGCCGGAAAGTCCACCCGTCGGTTTGTGCACAGGTGATGCCCGGATCCATGGCAGTACGCCGTCAGGCGGAAATGGAAGGTCTGGACAAAATCTTTAAGGAAGCCGGTTTCCAATGGCGCAAAAGCGGATGCTCGCTCTGCCTTGCCATGAACGGCGACATGCTCGCAGACGGCGTTCGGTGCGCCTCGACCACCAACCGAAACTTTGAAGGCCGTCAGGGCCGCGGCGCAAGAACGCATCTCGTCAGTCCGACACTGCCGCGGCATCGGCCGTTGCGGGCGTTATCACTGATCCTCGCACGATGACGCGGCTTTAACGCGTGAAGGAAGTCTTTATGGAACCGTTTACTCAGCTTTCCGGCATTGCCGTTCCGCTTCCCATCGACAACCTCGATACGGATCAGCTCATGCCGAAACAATTTCTGCGCGGCATTGACAAATCCGGGCTTGCACGCGGTCTGCTCTTCAACATGCGCTGCGCTTCGGACGGAACGCCTAAGCCCGACAGCGTTTTCAACAGACCGGGATTTGAACATATTCAGATCATCGCTGCCGGACCCAACTTCGGCTGCGGATCGAGCCGAGAGCATGCTGTTTGGGGGCTCCTCCAATTCGGCATTCGGGCGGTGATTGCGCCCTCTTTTGGTGAAATTTTTTATTCCAACTGCTTTAACAACGGCCTCCTGGCCGCACGAGTAAGCCTCTCGGATTCGAAGGCGATTCTGGATGCACTCTCGACACAAAAGCCAGAGTCTCTGACCCTGAACCTTGAGGACTCTACGATCTCACTCACCGGAAACATCGCCGAGCACTGGTCCTTTTCCATTGCTCCGCGCCACCGTGCAATGCTGCTCGATGGGCTCGATATAATCGATGCCACCCTGAAGGACCAAGCGGAGATCAGAGCATTTCAGCAAAAACATGAAGCAAAATTCCCATGGATGGCTCGGCTGCCGGGCAAATGGCGAATGCTGCGCGACAATCGGTCCGCCTGACTGAATCCTCCTTCGGCCAAGCCGAACGCCTGAACGGCAAAAGAGAAAGCCCGGTACCTCTGCGAAAAGAAGAAACCGGGCTTTTAAACCTCCGCGGAATTTCAGGTGCCAGCGCACCCGAAATCCCGATTTTTAAGGTTTAGGCCTTAGCAGCCGTCTGCCCCGCTACGCGGCCGTAGACCAAGCAGTCCAGAATGGCAACCGAGCCAAGGCGTACTGCGCCGTGCACGCCGCCCGTCGCTTCACCGGCGGCATAAAGCCCCGGAATCGGCTTATACGTGCGGACATCGAGCACGCGGCATTCCTTGTCGGTGACAAGGCCGCCCATGCAGTGGTGAACCTTCGGCTGCAGTTCGCAGACGTACCAGGGGCCGTCAACCAACGGTACTTGATCGTTATTGATGTAGCGGTTCCACACCGGATCAGCCTTGGCCTTCACGACCTCATTGAACTTCTCGACCTGAGCCTTAAGCGCATCGGGCTTGATGCCGGCAGCTTTGGCGAGAGCTTCGAGCGTGTCGTACTTCTCGACGATTTTACGTTCAAGCATGCGGTCGAGCAGACCCGGACGCTGTTTCTTCAGCGGCCCGACATTGGGTTCATTGCAGATAGCGAAGCACTTGCGGCCATTGGCTTGTTCAACCATGATCGCATCGGCGCGAACCTTGCGGTTGGCGAGCTCATTGACGAAGCGTGCGCCGTCTGAATTCACCCAAAGACCATATTCAGCGGCAGCCGTTTGATTGAACATCCAGCCAATGCCCATGCCCTTTTCACGCGGGCAGCCCCACGGGCCGCACTGAATCCAGTCGTTTTGAACCTGAAGAGCGCCGATGGCTGAGGTTTCACGCCAGAGCTCAGACGTTGCGCCCGGCTGGTTCGTCGTATCAAGCGTTTGGTTAAGCTTCGGATCCTGATACATACGGTACGTAACGTCGGCCGAGAAGCCGCCGTAGCAAAGCACAACACCCTTCTTGGCACGAATGAACTTGGTCTTGCCGGAGTCTTCACGCGGGAAACGATAGCCTTCACGCACCTCAAGCCCCTCTACACGGCCGTCTTCGCCGCGGATGATGTGTTCAACATAAACGCGGTTGCGCAGCGGAATGCCGAGTTCCTTGCACTTGTCGATTTCCTTGGAGACGATGCCCGAACCCGAACCGTTCTTCGTGGTGACATAACGCGGGACGCTGTGGCCGCCTTCCTGACCGATGGCATCGGGCAGATATTCCACGCCGAGGTAATTGACCGTCCATTCATAGTTCGACAGGGCGCGCTCCGCCATGAAGCGAACCTTATCGACATAGTTCATATAGTTGCCGGCCGCCAGAATATCTTTTTCGAGCAGGTCGACGGAGTCCTTGATGCCGTGAAGCTTTTGCTGCGGACAGCCCGTAGCCGTCAAAATGCCGCCGTTAATGGCGGAGTTGCCGCCGAAGACGGCCATTTTTTCGAGCACGATAACGTTCGCGCCAGCGTTCTTGGCTTCAATTGCTGCGGCCAGGCCCGCAAAACCTGAACCGACAACGATGATGTCAACCGTTTCATCCCATTTCGCCACGGGTTTGGACGCAAAAGCGGACGCTGCGCCGGCGAACGCAGCCGTACCGACGATTGAGCTCTCAATCAGGCGGCGACGAGAAATATTGGCAGTCATAACTCTCTCCTTTTTTATTGATGTCCTCGGGCATTCCGTTTGAAAACGGTTGGTCTTCATGCCGAAAACATCAAGCGCTTTGTTCGAAGCACGAGCGCACTTCGAAGCCCGCAGACAGGTTTTTAATTCCCGCCTGCTGATGCAGTGGGTTATATCGCCGGCCATTTAAGATTGGCATAAGAACTAACCCGATAGATACGTCACGAATACAGTGCATCCAACGAATAACACTTATTAATCCGTTTCTCCCGTATGTATTCGGTAATTGTTGCCAATTGCTACTTTTCTCCTTTGGCAAAATTTTGTCATACAACCGTTCGGCGATAGAGGCGGCTTCCTGCACTTACTGCCGCGAGCTTTTCGAGCTGCAGCCAACCCGAATCTATTTTTTGACCCATAGACTGCCTCTGAGCGGTGCGGATGGGCAGCTGCCAAATCAAATCGCAAGCCGCCTGATCGGCTGCCGCGGGATCGAACGACCCAACAATCCCTAGGTTTCCAGTCTTCGGCGCTGCGCCGCCAAAGGGTTCGGCATGAATATTGGAGAGAATCGAGATGGCTGTCATCTTGCGGCCCATACGCGCTTTTATCCCTTTAGCGGCATCCGCAAGGTTCGTAAAGAATGCTTCTGAGCGCAGATAGCCCGGCTCATGCACAGCCGCCTTGCTGTCGGGCGAGGCCAAACCGACGCCGATGTTTTTCACTGCACCGGTATAGCCCGCAAAGCTGGGCATCTTGAAATTGGTGAGAACAACGATGCCGCCATAGCCTTCGAGCATCGCACGGCACACTTCAATCTCTTTCAAGTTGGCGCCGTCAGGAATCGGCAGTTGCACATAATCCTCAGGACGCTCCGCTCTGTCGAGCACAGCCACCGGCGCAAAGTCGACGCCCTGGCTGCGAATTGCAGCAATATGCGTGGCCGTATGCCGGCGGCTGCCGCCAAAATCGCTCGCCCAATTGGTCTATACGAAACGGCTTCCCGGAATATGGGCCTGAAGCGCACGAAAGAGCGGGAGATTCACGGCCGCTTCGCCGCCGTGAATCTTGATGCCGACGCGGCCGGACAAATCACCCGAAAGCTTCTCATAAATACGAATCAGCGCATCGGCCGAAACTTCGGGCGAGAAAAATACTTCTGGGGGTTCCTCCGCGGCTCGTACACCGGGCGCAGAGAAAGCCATCCCGACCGCCAGCCCAAGTTCAATCGTGCGCCGGCGTGAAAGCGAAAGCCTCAAGCCGTGCATCACATCACTTGGCCGTTGTGCTCTGCTCTTTATGTCCCCTGCGCCCATTTGAGCTTCTCCCGCAGCAAAAAAACATTCCATCCGTTTTTTCGTCAAAGCCCGCTGCGCTTAAGCCAAGCGACCAAATCCTCTCGGCTCGAGGCTGCACGGCTTTCCGTCGTGTGAAAGCCTTCGGCAATCTGAGCATTCGGCCAAAAAGTGCGCACGTCGGCCCATGCACCGGAGGGCGACGAACTTGCCGAAACACAGAACGGCAGCACACGTTTGCCCGCAAGCGGATGGTCCATGAGGAACGTACGCATCGGAATGGACAAGCCTCCCCACCAATAGGGGCTGCCGATCACAACGACGTCGTAGCCCGAAAGATCGGGAATCGCGGCGGCAATTTCTCGCCTGGCATTGTTTGCGCGTTCGCTGCGGGCGATGCCCGTCATGGCCGAATAATCATCCGCATAAGGCTCCTTGAGCGTGAGTTCGAGGAGATCTGCACCGGTTGCTGCGGCAGCTGCTTGGGCGAGCCCTTTGGTTGTGCCGGTCCTTGAAAAATAAATAATGATCGCTTTCGCAGGGGTCTCGGAACCTGAGGCAGCCAGGCTTGCCCGAACCAAGCCGGCACTGGCCACTGCACCGGCAGCGAGCTGCATCACGTGACGGCGTGATAATTGCTGAGTATTCATGATGGTGTCTCCCAAAAAAGTTTTGTTATCCAAGCGATTCAATACGGTATCGCCTCACGCCCATGGCAAGCCTTTCCATGGCATCAAGCTGCGTAAGGCCGCTTCGTGAAGCGATGCGCTCCTCGAGCGGCCGGCGTTCTGCCGGCGGAAGCGTTCCAACCCAATCAATGGAGGCCTGATCGACGGCCAGAATGTCAGTCGAAGCCAGAATGCCGAGATCGCGAGCTTCGGGCTCGGCAGCCGAGGTGCCTGTACAGTCGCAGTCCACCGACATGCGGCGCAGCACGTTGATATAGGCAATGCGGCCCTGGAAGTGATCCGTCACTGCCTTTCCGGCATCAGCCATGCGTTCGAGAAATGCCGGGCCGCGTTCCCAGCCCTGATGAATCTGAGCCTTTCCCTCGCGTCCGGAAGCGCAGCCGATGGCGACGTTTTTGAGCTATCCGCCGAAGCCCGCCATGCCATGCCCTTTGAAATGGGTGAGCATCAGCATCGAGTCATAGCGATCCAAATGAGATCCCACCGTCACGGACTGGAGACGCCTGCCGCCCACAATCGGCCAGGGTGTGCCGCCCTCTTCATCCAAGATGTCAACGGGCGCGAAGGTCCAGCCGTTCGTAACGAGCGTTTCACGATGTCGGGACGCTGTAGCCCTCGGCCCGCCGTAGAGCGTATTCGTTTCAACGATCACGGCGTCCGGCAGCTCATTTATGAGCGCTTTCACCCATTCGCGCGGCAAAATGTTGGGACCGCGCGGTTCACCCGTATGAAGCTTCACCGCGATGCGGCCTTTAAGCGTGCTCTGCACGGACCGCAGAGCAGCAACTAACCCTTCAGCCGTCACAATGATGTCGTTTGATATACAACTGCTTCTCGGCCGGCCGAAGCGATCGATAAAGATTCCGCACTCACCTGCGAGAGCGCTGCAGCCGCAGCGGTTCCGGCGATTAAACGCCGACGCGATATTCCGCAATAGCTCATCGCAGCCTCCTTGAAAATCAGAGTTTTTACTTTTCAGCGAATAGTTGAATAAGCAATGCTTTATTAAAATGCCAGCTTATTTCAATATTTCGCTGTGCACCATCGGCCGCCTTGAGCGCTGCTGCGTTTCTAGGTGAGCGGTCCGTTAAAGGAACCGACCGCAGATGGGTTCGTGTGAATACATTCTCTGTTTCAAGAGCAGTGATGTCCAATGCTTATTAGCGATGCCTTTTGATGCGTTTTTTGGATGGAGAAAGCCCCCTCGCACTTTGATGCCGGCCGGGCCCTTATCCGCGGCGAATAGGGCTCAGCCGACACATTGATTCAAAGGCGCACGACCTCTGCCCGATGGAGTGCCTCAGCCGAGCTCGTCGGAGCGGCGGGCGGGCTCCGCTGCATCAGCCGAACTCACCAACGTTACGGTGAAGGCGTTGCCGTCGGGCCCCGAAGCAAGATTTACCTGCCAGCCCATGCGCATACAGATGCGCCAAACGATGGACAGTCCCAGACCAAACCCAGTCTGTTCGGTATCCGCACTCGCCGTTCCCCGGACGAAAGGTTCGAAAATCCGCTTCTGCTCCTCTGGAGGAATAGGGGCGCCATGATCAGCAACGACGATGCCCGTACTCGTCTCAGTCACTTCGATCTCCCCTTCATGCGAGTAGGCAAGCGCATTCTTGACGAGGTTCGACACCACAGTGCTCAGAAGAAGCGGCGAAAAGCTCCCCGGGCAGCTGTCTTCCTGGCGAAAGACAAGCTCGCGGCCAGCCTTTGCGGCCTCCGGGATCCATAAGCGGCCGACAGCCTGAAGCACGTCGCTCACTCGATCGCTGCCCGCGTTTTCAGAGAGCCGAGCAAAAGCGAGGAACCCTTCTACAAGCTCGTGCATCATTTTGGACGAGCGTTCGATCTTATCCACCTGACGCTGCTGGGCGACAGTGAGTTCGGTGAGCTTGAGGAGCTCCACGCTCGTCTCGATCACGGTCAAGGGCGTGCGCAGTTCGTGACTCACGTCGCCCGTGAACGCTTTTTCTCGCTTCAATGCTTTAAACAAACGATGCATTGAGGCCGAAAGCTCTGCCGCAAGGTTGCCCACTTCGTCGCGGGTGATGAGCTCTTTGGGAAGCGGCTTCCAAGTATTTTGTGACGATGCCGCACGAACGGCAGCAGCGAGTTTTTCCACCGGCCGCATCACCTGCACCGCCAGACGTCTGCCGGCCGCAGCCCCGACCAAGAACACCACGAGGAGCACCGCGAGCATCAAGATAAAGAGCTCCTGCTCCTTTTCTTCGAACCCTTCCTGATCACGCACGATCATCAGGCTCCCGCCCTGCCATGCGCGCCGCCAGACAAATACAGCCGGCGCTTCCGTAATTTCAGTAAACCCGAACGGGCAGTCCTGAAACTGAGCGGGCACCGGTTTCAATCCCGGCGCGTCGCCATACACATCAGCGTGCGGGAGCCCTATTGCGGTATCGCCTCGTTCGATCTGCGAAACCACATAATCCATGTCATCTTCAAGAAAGCTCGAAATCAGCTCTTCTTCGGTGTAGCCGATGACGCCGACCATCGCTGCGGAGTAAAGCGCAGCCAAACCGGTGAGGAGCACCGTAAGCGCGAGCATGATGCGCTGTGAAAGACCTCTCGGCGGTTTCCGATGGAGGTCACGCCGCGGCTGCTCACGCGCCTGAGACGACGCTTGGGATAAGCCCCCTTGCGCTTCATAGGAACTCCCTGACTGAGCGGCTGATGAGGGCGAAATCCTCTCCTCCTGCGCAGCGCTCAGCTGCAGGTTTTCACGGCTCCTGCCGCTCAAATTCGTCATTTTGGGTCTCGCCGTGCTTTGCGGCCGAACATAATTAGTTGATATGAAATGCTCTGGCGCTCACTCATTTCGTGCGAGCAGC
>ENA-ORSO01000311-ORSO01000311.1-human-gut-metagenome-genome-assembly--contig:-NODE-311-length-43821-cov-7.851277_pt1 | contig 43821 bp, 70 predicted proteins | sample MGYA00241902_ERZ509168 | MGnify/ENA primary metagenome ERZ509168 (study PRJEB26280, sample SAMEA2338806) | human gut metagenome | biome: human gut; feature: human-associated habitat; material: faeces... | reverse complement strand
CGAATGATGAGGTTATCCCAGTCGGAGCGAACACACAAATCTGTTTGCAGGCTATTAGCAAAGATGAAAGTTCCGGCCTTGCTTTATTGTCGTTTATGGCTTTCACAGGCTTTAGAATTGGTTTTGACACGGTTTATTATGGCTTTAATTCTCTCAATCTTGCGCAGTTCTTGCTGTTTCAAGAGGCAGAAACTGAGATAACCGGAGAAATGGAACTGGGAGATAACACTTTCTTGAACTTGGCGACCCCTTGCAAAGTGGCTGTTGACAATTATCATTTGATGATTAAGGACAACGGAAAAGATATTCCGGTATGGGATATTATGAAGTTTTATGACGAATATGACAGCCGGAATATTAGTGGTAAAAATATCACCGTTAAGGCAACCCTTACCGACAAAGACAATGCTTTTGACGTTTCCTTGTTGGAATATACCGGCTCTGTTGTTCCAGTTCCTAGACCGCACGTATTGTCTTATAATAACTCTAATCCGGTATTTACGGCGGGTTGGCGTGTTGTCGACAATATGTTTATAAGCGAAGATGTTGTATCTGGAGAACATACACAGACAAAAATATTTACGGTGCCGGATAACTCTAAAGGCATTGCTATAATGATGTATCAGCACGTTTCGCAAATGCCAAGTACTCTGCAACTAAAAGACTTAGAGGCTGACATCACGCCGTGGTTTAACCGAGTGATGATAACCGACAATTCGCATATTAGCGAGCAGTATTTGCGCAACCTTGATTATGTTTATCGAAGTATTGTTGCTGTACCTGCCGGATATGCAAGTTATCGCTATACCGTAAACAGCACAAAAACAAAACTGCCGGTTGGGGTGTTCAGCGGCGGTGATAACAAAATCGTTAATGATAACGCTTGGACGGATGCCGGAAGTACAGACCCAAACAAAACGCAAGGCGATATTAAGTTCTTGGCTGACGGTGTTGTAACAATGAGCTATCAGGCGCAATGCTATAACGAGCAAGGAACAATAAACAATGGTGAGTTTTGGCTTGAAAAAGTGTCGGACAGCTCAGAAGTGGCAGGTTCGCACTATGCGACCACGATTGAGGCACAACGGACAACCCCTAAAAACATTCAAAGCCCGAAGTTTACATTTAGCGTAAAGGCAAATGAAACTTACCGCTTTTATGGCAAATCGAATAAAGATGACGGCTTTTATTTGCAGACTTCAACCGTTGCAAATCCCCTTATTCGTTTTGATTATGAGTTTGAGGAACTGTCAGAAGTCACAAAATTGGCGTTAGATGATGCCTTTTCAAAAACCAACGAGATAAAGTTTGTCAAAGCGGACGGCACAGAAATTTATAATAAAATTCTTGTGTATGACATTGACAGTGGCAAGTTCAAACTTGAGGACAACGCATAATGACACAGCAAATTGTAACTTTTGATGATGAAAAGATTGCAGCCGGAAAGTTCTATGCAATCTTTGTAAACAAAGACAACGCTCCTTTGCTTTTGGAGATAGACCACATCATTGGGCTGAAGCACGAGTTTTCAAACACCAGATACTTGGAATTTGAAACCAACATCAGCAACCCAAGCGTGCAAGTGTTTGAGAAAATATCTGACAATGTTTTCAAAAAAATCGAGTGCGACATCAAGGTTAAAAACCTTGAAAGCACCAGAATTATTATGGTTGAAATGAATAAACCGATGACCGGATACGTCATCTTGAAATAGGAGAAGAAAATGGTAGAGAAAAATTTTTATTATGACATGAACCTAAATGGCGGAACCATCACCGGCATTGCCGATGGTGTTAATGCAACCGATGCCGCAACCAAAGGACAACTTGATGCACAAGACACCGCCTTGCGTGCCTATATCGATGCTGAGATTTTGGGCTTGGGTGCCTTTGTTGGCGAGTTAGACCCCTCTCTTGGTTTGCCAACGGCAGGCTCAGGTGCGGCAGGTGCAATTGACGGCGGCGACTGGTGGTATATTTCTTCAGATGGTTCTTTGCTTGGTATTCCTGTTCACAAAGGCGACCGTTTGCAGGCTATGGTTGATAACCCGGACACAACCGACAACACTGCAGCAAATACCGATTGGAAAGTTTTGCACAGCTATCACGAAGCAGACAGCCGCTTTGCAATTAACAACTTGGCATTGGTAGCAAACACTCCCAAAAACGTAAACCACGGACTTGGATATAAGTTTGTTCACGTTTCTGTGGCAGATGCAACAGGCGATGCCGTTGATGTTCAAGTCAACTACGTTGATGAAAACAATCTCACTCTGACAGCAAACACATCCGTAACTGTAAGCGGTGTTGTTTCTATCTAAGGAGAAAAGCAATGGGAGCAAAAGGTATTTGTTGTTGGGTTTAACTCCCCCACAAATGAACCTAGCAATCTCTCCGATAATACCTTGCAAAAAGCTCTCAAAATTAGGGCGGAGGTGGTTTTTCTACCCCGTCCTATTTATTTAATTTATAGTCCGGTTGACAAAGACTCTCTTGCCGGTTTATGCTTTGACTAGGGGATTCAATAAACCGGAGAGAAGAATTGTTTAAGGATATTGGAGAAACTTTGCGTGACTACGCTATTGTTGGGACTTGTATAGGAGGCGTATCGGTGTTGATTAAACCTTTTGTATCAATAAAGCAAACGATAAGAGATGCGGTTATATCTTTCATTTTTTCAATGTTAGCAGGTCTTTTGCTTGAATACGTTGACATTCCATACAGCGTAAAAGTTGGATTATCTGGGATTGTCGGTCTTTTTGCGGTAAGGCTTTATATGATTATTGAAAGCGTATTAAAAAAAGTAGAAGAAAACCCAGACGTTGTAATTGATAAGATAAAAAACAAGCTCGATTAGCTCGGGCTTTTTTGTTTTGGGGAAACATATGAACTTACTTGAGATTAAAAAACGTTTAGAATTTCATGAGGGGTTTAGAGCAAAGCCTTATTATTGCTCTGCCGGAAAAAGAACCATCGGCATCGGCCGCAATTTGGAAGCAAAGCCATTCACCGAAGCCGAACGTCTGGTAATTAAAGACCCGGAAAACATAACCAAGCAAGAAGCATATTTTTTGCTTGAAAACGACATCAAAGAAACAATCAATTTGCTTGACAACATGGTCCGTTGCTTTTTCAAGCTTGATGATGAACGCAAATATGCTTTGATAGATATGGGCTTTCAAATGGGAGTGGCCGGAGTTTGTAAGTTTAAGAATATGATTGCCGCCATGGATGCCGGAGATTTTGAAAAAGCAAGCATAGAGTGCTTAAATTCTGCATACGCAAGACAAACACCGGCAAGAGCCAAAAGAATTGCAAGATTAATTAAAACTGGAGTGTGGAAAATATGAATTTTATAAACGCTTTTATTTGGGCATTTCTTCGCCGATGGTATGGCGGATTGTTTGATGAAAAGTTAGGCGGCCGTGGCGTTCAAACCGCTGTAATGATTTTTGGCATATTTGTTGCCCTGTTTGGACAAACTGAGTTGTGGGTCGCTATTGGTTTGGCTGCTTGGATACAATTTCAATTCTGGAGCCGTGCTGTCGGAGAAATCTTGGATTGCGGACGTAGCACCACGCAAACAGCGGATAGCTATGACCGATGGTTTAGAATTCCGCTTGACTGGGTATATGATAAACTCGGAAAACAAAAATATACCGGATTTTATGATTGGTGGTATATGTGGCTTAGATACACCTTACCGATGAGTGTTCCGGCTATTGTTTTGCTAGAATGGAGCTTTATTGCTATTGGGCTATTATCATCTCCGATTTATTACGGCTCTTGGTGGTTGTTTGATAAGTTTCCAAAGTTATGGAACGCTCCAGAGTGGATTGGGCAACCAAAGAACTTGGCCGAAATACTCTATGGATTTGCTTTTGGTTATCTGATATGGTAAGATATGCGGTATATTTTGTTCTTTTTATTTCTTCTCTGCTTGGAGCTTATTTGCTTGGGCGTTCTCATAGCGAGTTAAAAATAGTAAAAGAACAAATTGAGGTTGTGAAATATGTTAACAAAGAAACAGCAAAGATACACGCTCAGCCTAATGCCTCCAGAGAGCAATTACTTGACCTTATGAAAAAAAATATGTTATAAATTCATTAGCACTAGGGTAGCTCCCGAAAAGCGAAAAGCCTATCGCCTGTGCTAATTTTTTTTAATAGGCTGTTTTATAAAGGCTAATAAAATGGAAGATTTAATAGGTAAAAAATTTGGAAGATTAATTGTTTTAAATTGTTACATGAGAAATTATAAAAGATATTGTTTGTGCTTGTGTGATTGTGGAAAAAAGAAAGAGATAAGAGCAGACAATATAAGAAAGGGACTAACAAAAAGTTGCGGTTGTCTTTCAAGGGAATTATTGAAAAATAGACAAACTACACATGGAGCAAGCACAACAAGACTTTATAAAATTTGGGATGGCATGAAAAAAAGATGTAGGCCTAACTCTAAAAATAAATATTATTATGGAAAAGGTATAAAGGTATGTGAAAGTTGGGAAGATTTTAATAACTTTAAAGAGTGGTCTATTAATAATGGATATAAAGAAAATTTAACCATTGATAGGATAGATGTTAATGGCGATTATTGTCCTGAAAATTGTAGATGGGCAACATATAAACAACAAGCAAGAAACACATCTTTCAATAGAATGATAGAATATAACGGACAAATCATGTGTGCTTCAGAAGTGGCTGAAATTTTAAATATAAAACAATCAACTTTTTTAGGACGATTAGAGAGAAATAAAGAATATTTACTTTATAAATACAATAAAAGCAAAAAATATATAACTTATAACGGAAAAACTTTGTCTATAAGCGAATGGGTAAGGAAACTAGGTATAAATAATTCTTCTTTTTATTATCATATTAGGAGAGGTAAAAGTGCAGAGGATACTATTAATCATTTTATGCTTGAGCTCATGCAAAATGGCAAGCTATGATAACTATTGCCCGATATATCCGGTTGCCGGAAAGCCAGTCTATGAAGAATTAAAAAACATTCCATACCAACAATATGAGAATTTTTGGGAATGGATGGGGAGAATAAACAAGCTAAAGGGGGAGCTTGAAATATGCCAATAAAAGAATTTAAAATTGTTGAAATTGGGAATTACGTATGTGCAATAAAACTTGGCCGATGTCCGATTTTTGCCGTGGAAAACAAAAGCAAAAAAGATGATATGATTGAGGGGTTAAAAATAGACTTTCCGGATCATATCATTGTTCATGGCGGTAAGAGAGAGCGAGCCGAAGCCGCAAAAAGAATTATCATGCAAAAAAATATGAATGCCGGTAGATAACTTTGCCGGTTTTTTTATTTGTGGGGGGGGGGATTGTTAATGGTGCAAATTTGGGCTGACGGAAGTTTTAATCCCAAAACAAAGGATGCCGGACTTGGTATAATTATTCGGCAAATGATAAAGGGCGGAATAAAAGAAACTCGAATAAACATGAAAACAAAGGCAGAGGACAACAATCAGGCAGAGCTGTTGGCTATTTACTACGCACTCCAAAACATCCAAGGAACCCCAAAGCAAGAGCCTGTTTTTATTGTCACAGACAGCAAGATAGCAATAGATAGCATATTGCACCCAGAAACAAAAAAAGACAAATACAGAGCCATCGCAGAGCGAATTAGGGGGATGCTTTATTGCGAAAATTGGAGAATATATCACAAAACAGCTCACACCAAACGACAAGACAGATATTCAATCCGCCAAGCCATAACTGATAAGTTGGCTAAAAAAGCCAGACAATAAAGGTTGACATCAGACAGAAAAAGAGTAAGATAATATATGAAAAAATAAAATTGCCGTTAAGTTTTTTCATCTCCGCACCCGATGCACTTTTGCAAAGGGTGTTTTTTTGGTTGACAATTACAATATTTTATTGTAATTTTACATCGCTTTAACAGTAAAGGAGATGAAGATGACCATACAACAAATTAACAACATGAACAACGATGATGAATACTTTGCATTGCCGGCCCTTTCTGCCAGCCAGATTAAACAATTTAACGAGGGCGGCTGCGGAGCTTATAGATTTTGGCAATCATCACCACTTAACCCAAACAAAAAGACCAACGCAGACAAAGATGCAAGCGATGCCCTTGTGTTTGGAAAGTTGGCTCACTGCATGCTTCTTGAGCCGGAAGAACTTGAGAAAAGATTTGTTGTCGCTGACTGGGGAGCCAAGGGCAGAGATACTGCCGCATACCGAAAATTTATAAAAGACTTCCCAGATGACCGCATTGTTGTATCATCTGAAGAATGGGAGCGAGCCGGAACGATGATTGCAAGCCTAAGAGGTCATAAGTTGGCCGCAAGCATTATTTCCGGAGCAACAACCGAGCTCCCGATTGTCTGGAGAGATGACCAAACCGGATTATTGATGAAATGCAAGGTAGATGCCATAAAACGCACAAAGAACGGCATTGTAGTTATTGACTACAAAACATCCGGCGAGATGGAAAGTTTCATCAAGTGGCCACACAAAAACAGCTATTATTTGCAAGATGCAGTCTATCGTCAGGCGATTTTTGAAAAATACGGAGAATATCCGAGCGAGTTTGTTTTTATCATGCAATCCAAAAAGCCGGACGAAGAAGAAATGATTGCCATCTTGCGATACTGCATGGAAGACGTGGAATACGCAAAAGACCGAGCCAGATATCTTATAGACACCATTGCCGAAAAATATAAACAATGGCTTGAAACCAAAGACGATAGCATCTGGCAACCATACCCAAACATCATTGAGCTGCACTTAAGCCAATGGATAACAAACAAGCAGGCAGAGGAAGAAATATAAGCCTAACAAATCCCCGGAGAAAATCTGGGGATTTTTTTTGTTTTTTGTGTTGACAATTACAAGAAAACATTATAACTTTATAGTGTTTTAATTTTAATGAGAGGAAAAAACAATGACGGAAAATGTTCCAGTAGTTCAAGAAACCAAAAAGGTTGACGTTGTTCAAAAATATGTGGATGAATTATCAGCCGGATGGGTTCGAGTTTTGCCAAAGATTTGCACCCCGGAAAGATTTGCCAGAGTGGCAGTAACATGCATTAAAAAGAACAGCAAATTGATTTTGGCATTGCAAACTAAAGAGGGCAAAAAAAGCCTTGCCGAAGCATTTATGAAATGTGCCGAGCTTGGAATTGAGCCGGACGGTCGCAGAGCTTATTTAATCCCATACAAAAACGACATTCAACTGATTATAGACTACAAAGGTATTGCCGAGCTTGCCATGCGTAGCGGTATGATCAGCAACATTCATGCCGACAAAGTATGTGATAATGACGATTTTGAATACAACATTGGAGAAATCACCACACACCGCATTCATTTCCGCAGACCAAGAGGGGAAGCCTATGCTTATTATGCAATTGTAACCTTTAAGGACGGCACCAAGAAATGCGAGGTTATGAGCAAAGATGAGGTTGATGCCATCCGCAAGCGTTCAAAATCTCCGAACAATGGCCCATGGGTAACCGATTATGACGAAATGGCAAAAAAAACAGTGTTCAAAAGATTGTCCAAATGGTTGCCATTAAGCCCAGAACTGCAAAAAGGCATTGACATTGATAATGAAGAATATGAGATGCCAAAGCAACCGCAACAAGGATATGTTGAAGCCGACTATGAAGCCTTGCCGCTGGATGATGAAATCCCTAACTTTGACGAGAAAACCGGCGAGATTATAGAAGAACCGGAGCCGGAAGAACCAAAGGCACCGGAAGCACCGGCAGAGCAACCGCAACAACCACAAACAATGTTATTTTAATCAATCCGGGGAGCTTTACCGGCTCCCCACTTTTTGAGGAACAAATAAAATGGAAAATACATTAATCGTTTTGAAAGACGAAACAGTAGCAAAATTTGAGTTTAACTTTGAAGAACTTAAAAAATGGGCTTTAGAAAAGGTAGAAAAATATCAAAATTTGATGGTTACCGAAGACCAAGTCATCAACATCAAAAAAGAGATGGCCGACATCAACAAATATGCCAAAGAGATTGATGCCAAGAGAAAAGAATTTGAGAAACAATACAAAGCACGCATTGACCCAGTTCTTGCCCAGATTTTGGAAATCAAAGGCATTTTTGATAGTGCATACAACGGCCTTAAAACTCAAGTAGATAACTTTGAAGCTGCCGAGCGTGAAAAAAGACGTATCGCCGTTCAAGATTTGATTGATGAAACAATCCGCACCGAGGGCTTGCAAGAATATGCAAACCGCTTTGCCATCCAAGAAAAATGGTTGAACAAAACCACCAGCAAGAAATCAATCAAAGATGACATCCAAACCATTGCCAACGACATCAAAGGCTTGATTGAAGCCCAAGAGCAAGCCAGAAAACAGCAAGAAGAAAAGATTGAACTTGTAAAGACACTTTACAAAACAAAGGTTGAAGCCTACGGCTTTGACATCAACAAAGAAGCTTATTTCTTATCTCAATGCCAATACACCACAGGTTTGGGGCTGACAACCCTGATTGAAAACTCTTTTGAAGCTGAAAAGAAATTCCGCATCCGTCAGGAAGAAATCAAAAAAGAGCAGGAAGCCAAAGCCGCTGCCGAAGCTGAAGCCAAGGCAAAAGAAGAAGCCGCTGAAATCTCCCCAAAAGAAAGCGAAATCAAAGACTTAAGACAAGAAAATGCGGTTGATGAAATCACCCCAAAACAAGAAAAAATCCTTGGCGGCCGTGTTAGATTTACATTCAAGGAAAGCAATCTTGAGCAAATCAGAAACCTTATGAACCAAATAAAAGCCTTGTGCGAAACTTGGGAGAACGAGTAATGGAGAGATACTACGGAGAGAAGCCGGAAATGGCTTGGGTAGATATAAACAAGCTAGATGTTGACAATGCATATCAACGCAACACCAACGGCTACCGAAGCAAAGAAAATATAAAAAAAATAATGAACAATTTTTGTTGGGAAGAATTTACCCCGATAACGGTTGTTAAAACCGAAAAAGGCACATACAACATCATTGATGGCCAACACCGATATAAAGCCGCCGTTTCTCTTGGGGATATAAAAGAGCTTCCTTGCTGGATCATCAACAAAACAAGCGTAAAGAAGCAAGCTGACACTTTTATTGGCATTAACAAAAACAGAGTAAGCACAAACCCTTATGATTTGTACAAGGCTCAGATTGCGGCCGAAAATCCGGATGCAATTATGATTGATAATTTTTGCAACAAAGCCGGAATCATTATTCCATTTGATGGATATTGCTCTCAGCCATGCATGACGTTGGCCATCAGCACCATAAGAAAGCACCTTAAAGCTCACAACGATGGATATCTTCTGGAAGCCATAAAAAACATTCGCAAAGCGTTCCCGGAAACAAAGTCGCAAATTAGGTCTGAAATTTTGAACACTCTTGTTGAGCTCAAAATTGAATACGGAGCAAAGATAAAAGATGAGGAAATCCAACAAACCTTAATAGCTTTTGAGAGTGTGGACCGGATAATTGCCAAAGCAAGAGAGCTAAAAGCACTTGATGGCTCTATTTCAACAGGCGAAAGCCACAAGAAAGTATTTTTGAACAAACTAAAGGAAGTGAGGAAAAAATGAGCAGCATAAACAAAGAAATGGCAAAACTTTATATGGAAGCTGTTGGATTGGTAATCAAATTAAACAACAAGCTCAAGCAAGAGGAAGTGCCAAACGCAGAGCTTCATATCCAAGCCGCCGATGACTTTCTGGAAAGAAACACTCTGTACCAAAAAGGGGTTGAGGGGCTCTTAAAATAACATAAGCCGGAGAAATCCGGCTTTTTTTTATAAAAGTGCATTTTTCTTGAAAAAGGTTGTTGACATTAATATAATACTACTATATAATAATATTATAAACCAATTGAAACAATGGAGAAAGACTGTGAAAACTAGCGAATGCATAAGGCGTGCCACAAAGGCTTATTATGAGCGACTAAAGGCAAAGGGATTTAAAAAGCGTAGTATTTGGGCGAATGATGCCGAATGGGAAAAAGTCAAGGAATTTATACGAAAAATAAGGGAGAAAGACCATGAACAATAAAAGCACACTTTTGGAATTATGCGAATACTTTGGGGAGCATCCGGACGACCTCGCAACACTCATAACATTTTTAATTTTTGCTTTTATTTTTGGAAGAAAGAAGAAATGAGCTTGTTTAACATCCCAGAACTGGGAATGAAGCCAAAAAGGAAGCAGACGCACCCAGAACAACCGGTTCAAAAAAGCATCGTTCAATATTTAGAACTCAGGGGCTTTGTTTTTACGGCCCCTGATGCCGGTGTCAATGTCAAGAGCAAGGTCACCCAAGGAATATTAAAATCAATGGGCAGGCGGTCAGGAATTGCCGATTTAATTGTATGGATTCCCGGCGGCACTGTCTGCATCGAGTGCAAAAAGCCGGCAACGTATCGTTGGAGCGAGCGATACAAACGCATGGTCATTGATGAGCGAGCCGGAACGCAGAGTGATGAGCAAAAAGAATTCCAAGCCACCATTGAAAAGCTCCCCGGACACCACTATATCGTGGCAAAAAGCGTGTCCGATGTGGTGGATTATTTCCACAAAAACAATATTCAACCAAAATAATACTTGCAAATTAAAAAAGTTGTGCATAACATCATTTTGTATTTAGAAAGTCGATAGAGAGGGAAAAAATGAAACATATTATACAAAAAAACATATCACGACACTACAAGCGATTGGAGCAAAGATTGAAAGAAATCTCTGCTCCAATTGTCGTTTTAGAAACCATTTCTAAAGAATTCCGTTTTTTGGAAAGAGATTTATTGAGTGAGTTAGAAAGTCAGGAGAATAGAGCATGTCAACCGGAAAACAAAGAACAGCTGTAATTTATAGCGATTGGAAAGACCTCATTGAAGAAATATCAAATGAGGATGCCGGCATTATATTCAAAAATCTTCTTCGCATGCTAGACAATGAGATGATGCTTGATGAGCCATCCGAAAAGGGTGTATGGCGGTTCATTGCCAAAAAATTCGGCGAGGGAATCCAAAAATGGAGTGAAAAATCAAGAGCAAATTCACGCATAGCCAAGGAAAGATGGGAAAAATCCCGTCAACAAAAAGATGATGCGAACGTATGCGAACGCATGCAAACGCATACGAACGTATGCGAACCTAAAAACACGCAATGCGAAACGATGCCTACTGTTACTGTTAATTTAAATAGTTTAAAAGATAAAGAAAAAGAAATATATAAAGAAAAAGAAAAAGAAAACCATTTTCTTGATTATCCCGATGATTTTGAGTTTTTAAGTAACAGTAAATTTTTAATTAATAAAAGTTTTAGTTTTAAGTTGGACAATCGAAACATCAAACCCTATGCCGAGAGTTATGGGCCGCAGATAATCAATGCCGTCCAAAACTGGCTTGTGAAGAACAAAGACGGCAAAGAGGTGGATTGGTGCTTCATTGCCAAGCAGTTTGAAAATTTCCGCAAGCGAAGCGGTCGGCCATTGATGATGAGATAAAGGGAGAAGTAGGAGATGAAAATAAGATTATTAGAACTTTGTGCCGGATATGGAAGCCAAGCATTGGCTTTGAAAAATTTGGGCATAGAGGTTTATTCAGAGATTGCCGAGTTTGATAAATACGCAAGTCAGGCTTATATGCAACTGCACGGAGAAACAAAGAACTACGGCGATATATATACCATAGACGAATCAAAACTGCCATATTTTGATATGATTACATACTCAACGCCTTGCCAAGACTTCTCATCGGCAGGTAAACAAGCCGGTGGCGATAAGGGTAGTGGCACACGTTCAAGCCTATTGTGGGAATGCGAGCGTATTATCCGAGCCGTTAAGCCTAAGTTTCTTTTAATGGAAAACGTGAAGAACCTTCTAAGCAAAAAGCACTGCCATAACTTCAATGAATGGTTTAAAGTACTTGAGGACATGGGATATACAAACTATTACAAAGTACTTAATGCCAAAGACTACGGCATACCGCAGAATCGGGAGCGTATTTTTTGCGTGTCTATCCTTGGCGGTGGTCAATATCTATTCCCAAACCCGAAACCCCTTGAAAAACGCTTAAAAGATATGTTGGAGGATAATGTCGATGAGAAATTTTATCTATCCGCCACCGCTGTATCTTCTTTTCTAAAATCAACGTTTACCCAGGAAAGAGACAGACTGAACACAAAGGACATAGCCAAAACTTTATGTGCGAGAGACGCACACGGTCCGCAATTGGTATCCGAGCCTGTGATCGCAGCGAGCCGGGGCAGAAATCCAGACAATCCAAGCGACCGTACTGTAGGAATTCCGACCGAGCAACGATTAGAGGTAAAGTATGATGGTTGCACAAACACTCTTACAAGCGTTCAAAAAGACAATTATGTCATTGAACCTAAAGTTATTCAAGTGGGTAATATTGTAGATAGTGGAAATTGGGATAATCCGCAAAGAGGTAGAGTTTATAGTTCAGATGGTTGTAGTCCGGCTCTTAATACTTGTCAGGGTGGCGGTTTAGAACCGAAAATAACCGAGGGATACCGCATCCGCAAGCTAACCCCAAGGGAATGCTGGCGATTGATGGGTGTGAAAGATGAGCAGTTTGACCGCTTGCATGGCATATCAAACTCGCAACTATACAAGCTTGCCGGAAATAGCATTGTGGTTGACGTTTTGGAAGCAATATTCAAAAATTTACTTATGCCTGAAACAACCGACACCAAAGGGCAATTAAGTTTGTTTTGAAACAACAGGGGGAGCAAATAAATGATGGAGAGAGGAAAGAAGCCAACGCAATTTGAAGAATTTGACCGAAAAACGCAAGAGCTTATTCAGGCAGTTGGAGAAGCAATGCAGTTGCCGGATTACAAGAAAATTTTCTCAAATTACGAAAACAAGTATGTTTTGCCGAAATTTGTTTGCTATTATGTGCTTTATGAGAGGGGCTTTAGTTATCCACACATTGGTTCAAAATTCAAAAGGAACCATACCACAATCATGTATGCGATAAAAAAAGCAAAACAGATGCCAGAGTGTATGGTCATTGCGAACGTTGTCAACGCAAAACTCAAAAGCATCGAGGTGCAGGAAGCCGTAATAGATAAATACCTCATGGGAGAGCAAAAAAACAAGATATACAAGCAAATAAAAAATTTAATTAACTCCGGCATGAATGATGAAGAAATTTGTCTTAAAGTCGATTTAACCGATGAAAGTACAAAGAAAATCATCCATTTGATAAAAAGCGGATGTAAAACAAAAAAAATCCCGGATTACAAAAATAATGTCATAAAACAAATTTATGTTTGACAATTACAATAAAGGGTTATAATATTTTTATGTTTTTATGGTAACTAAAAAAGGAAACAAAGAAATGAACTCTAAAAAAGCAAAGAAACTCCGCAAGCTTGCAAAGCAAATGGCCACCACAGATGTCGAAGTTGAATATACTCTCACAAAAAAACATCTTATTGAACTTCCTAATCTGCCAAAGCCGATTATGTGCGGAACGGTTGTAATGAAAGATACATGCACCAGAGCCTTGTATAAAAAACTAAAGAGAGGAATGTAATATGAGCGAACAAACAACTTTAATTACCAAAGAAGACGATGAAAGAAACAACATCATCGGCGGCATTGCTGTTGACCGCTTGCGTTCTTTGATTGAAAGAGTTGAACGCCTTGAAGAAGAAAAAGCCGGTATCGCTTCAGATATCAGAGATATCTTTGCCGAAGCCAAAGGAGCCGGATTTGATACAAAAGCCATGCGTGCATGCATTAAGCTTCGTAAGATGAATGCCGCTGACCGAGATGAACAAGAAATTTTGCTTGATACATACCGCAAAGCATTGAATATCTAGGAGTTAATTATGTTTAATTTTTTCAAAAACAAAAAACAAAAACCATTAGATAAACTTTCAAAAGCACTTATTTTGGAAAATATTGATAATAGGTTAAACTCCATAAAAAGATGGCATGAGAAAACCTTTCCGGATGCAACCCTTGCCGGACAGCTTGCCAAACTTGAAGAAGAAATCTGTGAATCTCTTAAAGTTGGTAAAAAAGATAAAGCTGCTTTATTTGAAGAAATAGCCGATGTTTTGATAGTTTGTGCCGGTCTTCGCCGATTTGACAGTAAAATCGGAATTTCCATTGAAAATAATTATCTTAACAACGCAACCCCGGATATTTTGTCAGTTATAGATTTGGCAATAATACAAAAAATGAATAAGAACCGAAAAAGAAAATGGGAAAAGACCGAAGACGGTAGGTTTCACCATATCTGACAGCCGTGGCAGCTCCAAAGGTTGGATGGCGGCAACCTAATAACGGTATAATCGGAAACGCAAACGCTGTGCCACAAACTATTACATAAGGCTAAATTATACCAACCGCCATATTTTTTTAATTCAGGAAAGAAAGAAAATGACACGAGGACAAGAAATCTTAAAAATCCGAAAAACAATGCAGATGGGCCGAAAAGCCTTTGCTGCGGTTTGCCTTAGACGGAGCGAGCCGTCTGTCATCAAATATGAGGAAGGCTCGGTTAATCCGCCGGACATTGTGATGCAAAGAGCCAGAAAATGGCTTGAACTTTATAACGAAATTCACGAAGTAAGAAGAAGATAAGTTGGAGATGATGAAATGAGAACAAGCGAATACGTATCACTTGGACACCCGGACAAAATCGCAGATTACATAAGCGAGTATATTCTTGACCGCATTCTTGAGCAAGACCAAAATGCCAGATATGCGTTGGAAGTGCAAATAAAAGACAAGTTTGTAACCCTTGGTGGGGAAATCACCACAAAAGCCAGCATTTCTGCCGAAAAATGGGTAAAAGAAGCCGTTGAGGAAATCGGTTATACAAAGAAATATGCCGAGAAATGGGGCAAGGAAAATACAATTTGCTCGGATGATTTACAAGTGCGTGTTCTTTTCTCTACCCAAAGCCCGGACATCGCTCAAGGGGTTAATCGTGACGGATGGGGCGACCAAGGCATATTCTTCGGCTATGCGGAAAACAACCCAGACACAAATTATATGCCTTTGGATCATTTCCTTGCCAAAGAACTGAACAACATCTTGTATAACAAAGCAAAGAAAGACGGCATCGGCGGTCTGGACATCAAAACCCAAATCACACTCGATGATGACGATATGATTGAAGAAATCATCGTTGCCATTCCGGCCAAAGACAAAAAAGAGTTTACAAAGATAAAACGCATTGTTGAAGCATGGGCCGGAAAGAAGAACATAACCCCCACCACAGTAACAATTATCAACGGCACCGGAAAATACATCAAGCATTCATCCATGGGAGATTGCGGGACCACCGGCCGCAAGTTGGCGGTTGACTTCTATGGCGGAAACTCCCCCATCGGGGGCGGTAGCCCATGGACAAAGGACGGCACCAAGGCAGACCTTGCTTTGAACCTTGTCGCCAGAAGTGTTGCTCTTTGCGAAATAAAAAACTCAACGCACCCGTTCAAATTCTCCGCAGAATGCCGCCTCAGTTGCTGCATTGGCAAGACACATATAAACGCAACCTCTCTTGTTAAAGATAAATACGGCCAACTTCTTGAAAAAAAGACAAACAAGGTAGATTTATTCCCAACGGAATGCATTGAAGAACTTGGTTTGCAAAATCCAAAATTTGCGTTATTATGCGAAAGGGGATTATTTGGTGTTGATGATGATGAACACCCATGGGAGAGTTAAAAAATGCCGTTTGTTGAAGTCAAAAAGAATGGAAAGACCACATTCCGATTTGTTGAAGACTTAAAAGACTACGATGAAAAAAGATATCAGAATGAAGAACAAGGGGATCTGACCACCGGGTCGGCTTCCCTTGTTTCAGTTGGAATATCCAAAGAACGATTTGATGAAATCTTTAATAAAGGGGGGAAAGATGCTTGAAAAAGAAGAAGACGTTAATCCGGACAAATACGCACTTGAAGAACCTTTGATATTTAAGGCTTCAATCTTTAACAACCTCAAAGACAAAAACATGCTGGCCCAAATTAACCAGCTTAAAGAAGATTATCTTGAGGAAATATCCAAAATCTGCAACATGCCTAAAGAAGACTTTGTAGACGAAACGCAAATCTATGTTGTGGCTCAAGATATTAACAATCGTGTTATTGGGTTCATATCGGTGGGGTTTAACCACCCCGTCAGGGAAGTATGGTCATGCCACGTTTATACAGTTCCGGAACACCGCAAAAAGGGTGTTTATAAAGAAATGATTGAGCGTCTGAAGCTATTCACCCAGCAAATTGGATACAAGCGGATTGTGTCCGGTGTGTTCAAAGCCAACAAAGCAAGCAAAAGAGCTCATCAAAAAATAGGTTTTGAAGCCGTTTCAGACATTATGTACCTGAACATTTTGTAAAATCTTATCGGGTTTATATTGTAATTTTGGAGAAAATCATGGCAAGAGGGAATAAACAAACACTAAAAGTATATACCTCGGAAGAAGCTCGCTTTTATGGTTCTATGGGCGGCAAAGCATCAGCAGATGCCCGAAGACGAAAGAAAAGCCTGAAAGAACTGACACAAGCCTTGCTTGAAATGAAGCCACACGAAAAGATAGCCGCAAGGTCAAAAATTCTTTTTCCAGACGTTGATCCTGAAGATTTGACAAACGGCATGATTTTGGCCATGGCGATGTTTGACAAGGCGATAAAAGACCAAGACGTAAAAGCGGCTCAGTTTGTGAGAGATACGGCCGGCGAGATGCCGGAGCAGGTCATAAGCGGCAACCTTGGGCAATCAACTGTCTTTGTGACCGAGCAAGACCAAAACCAAATCATTAAACACATTCACGAAGTATTAAATGATGGCCAATCAAAAGACGAAGAAACAACCAAAAAAGCAAGCAAGCCCAAAAAAGGAACAAAAGCAAAGAAAAAACAATAATGCTTTATCGGGAGAAATCAACCGAGAATACCTTGGCAAGACCTTGCTTGATGCCGGATTTGAGGTTTGGTTCCGCTACATGTTCCGAGTTCTTGAGGGCAAGCCCTTTATAATGGACCTTATCCACAAGGATATGTTCAACGTTTTTGATGACCTCTATTATTTGCGAATTACCCGTGAATGCATGAACATTCCGCCACGAGCCGGAAAAACCACCATCTGCAAATATTGGCTCATTTACTGCCTAACCAAAAACCCAAGGTGTAATTTTATTTATACATCATTCTCGCAAATGCTTCTATCAGACATTGCCCGTGAAGTGGCTCAGATTTTAGAGCATCCGATATACAATAAACTCTACGGCAACGGCTTGCTTGGCATGGAAGAAAAGGAAGAAAACCCGATTGATGACTTTTGGCGAGATTATCTCTTGCAAGAAACCGGCAAGGCATTATACACCAGCAAACGCATCATCACCGCAAAAGGCGGACAAATTCTGTTTGCATCCATTGGCTCAACCATTACCGGCTTCGGTGCCGGCATAAGAGGAGCAAAAGGCTTCTCCGGTGCGTTAATCATAGACGATGCGAACAAGCCGGCCGACATCATGTCCGAAACCATGAGGGATAAAGTCCGCAAATATTATGATGAAACCTTGCTCTCACGCTTGAACGACAGTAACGTGCCGATATTTAACATTCAGCAAAGGCTCCACCTTGGCGACTTATCCGGATATTTGCTTGAGCAATACAAATTTGACAGCATTATAAAGCCGTTGCTTGAACCGGATGGCACATGCAACATCGCAAGCCAATACACCCCGGAGCGTATCAAAGAAATCTCATTCAATGATACCATGTTTCAAGCACAATATCAGCAATCACCGGTTGCCGAAAAAGGAAACATCATCCAACGTGATTGGTGGGTAATGTACGATGCCGACCATACCGCTATGGACGGCAAACTGATAATAACGGCCGACACCGCATACAAAAAGACCAAGACCGCCGACTATTCATGCTTCCAAGTTTGGGAGCTTTTACGCAAAGAGATGCGTTTGCGTGATATGATTGTTGGCAAGTGGGAATTCCCCGAACTTTTGGAAAAAGCCATTCAGATATGGCGGAAGTGGACGGACGACAGCTTAATCAATCCGGCCGCCTTTATGTACATTGAAGACAAGGCATCCGGCATCAGTTTGGAGCAAACGCTCATCCAATCCGGCATCAATGCCATCTGTTGGAAGCCAAAAGAATATGACTACCCAGAGGACAAAGTCGGCAGAACAAGAGAGCTTTCATGGGATGTTTATCGTGGTCTTGTAAAATTGAAAAAAGATGATAAAATGAGCCAGTATCTAGTCAATGAAGCGGCATTATTTGCTGAAGACATGAGCCATGCACACGATGATAGCGTAGATGCCGCATCAATGGCTCATTCTATCTGGAGATATGCCGGGGGCGGACAATAAAGGAAACACCAATGACACGAAGAAACAAAAACAAATCGCAAAAAGTTGCTAACACCATTTTAACCGGAGCCGGTGCAAACACCACGCAAGACCGTGGAAGCCAGCAAACAGCGGCCATATACTCACGCAACCCATATTTTAGAAACGACTTTTATAGCCGTTGGCAAGAGTGGGTGCGTTGGTACAATACCAGTTGGGAAGCCGGAAAAATTGTGGATATTCCTGTGCAAGATGCATTCCGCATTCCGGTAAAGATTACCGGACTAGAACAACCGGACATTGAAGCCATTGAAAAGTACATGAAATATCTTGATGTCAACAACAACTTCAAGCGAGCCGCCACCATCGAGCGATTGCTTGGCGGTTGTGTCATTATCGTTGGTGTGAAAGATGAAAAAGACGACCCGGAATCAGTTCTTGACCTCAAAAGACTAAAACAAGGCGGCATCACGTTCTTAAACGTCATCACAACCGAAAAGATAACCAAGTGCGAATATGAAACAGACGTGTTCAGCCCGGAATATGACAAGCCAAAATATTACATGATAAACGGCATAAAGACCCACGTCAGCCGATTGATTGTTTTTGATGGAGACCCATTGTTTAATCACACATCCATGAACCTTATGCAAAACTTCCGCTACAATCCGGCAGGCTTTGGCGAGAGTATATTGTCCAGAGTATATGACAGTCTTGTTCGTGCCACAGGAACGCAAGAGGGAGCATATCACCTTGTGAACCTTGCCAGCGTTTTGTTGGTCAAATGTGAACGCTTTATTGACCTGCAAGCCACCAAGCAAGGCAATGCCGCATTAAACATGCTCGATAAGATTGCCGAGCAACTGAGCATATACCGTGGAGCGGTTATTGACGGTAAAGGAACAGAGATAGCTCAACACTCCGCAACATTTGGCAGCGTGCCGGAGCTTTTGAACACATACCTACAAATTCTTGCGGCCGGCTCCGATATTCCGGCAACTCGTTTCTTGGGCGATAGTCCGTCAGGCTTAAACTCAACCGGAGAGAGCGACCTTGAAAACTATTACAACAATATTGACAGCTACCAAACCACACGCTTGGAGCCAAAATATCGCAAGATGCTTGATATTATCGGCTCGTGCATTTGGGGCTTTAACGTCTGGAAAGAAAAATCGCAAAACTTAGAGATTGAGTTTGAGCCGCTTTGGAACATTAACAAAATGGACCAAGCAACTGTTGACAAGACCAGAGCCGACATTCTCCGCCAATTCAAAGAAGACGGCATCATCAGCGACAAGCAATATGCTGAAGAAATCAATAGCAAGAAAATTCTTGATATTGAGCTTGATGTGAAAGAATATGACGAAGATCGAGAAGAATTGATTGACGGCTCGGACATTCCCAGCTTGCGAGATGAAACCGACCGAGTAATTGATACCATAGGAGCAAAGCCAAATGTCGATAGTGGTGCTAAACCAGAAGCCGGACAAGGTTAAAAAAAGCCAAAAAGGCAATCCGATAAAAACTCCTAAAAGTTTGGAAGACGATGCAAGGGTAAGCATTAACCGCATTGTGCGAGAAGTCAATGCCGAACTCCGCACCATTTCCGAGGATGCAAAGACAAACACCCCGGAGCAAACATCCGCACTCTTAAACGACTTCAAACGCAGATGGCGAGCCATTATCGAACAAAGGGCCGACAGTATCAGCAAAGAATGGGTAAAAGCCATTGATGAAAACAACTACGAAAAAACAATGGCCATGCTCCGTAAAGCCTTTGGCATAGAAATATCAACCATATTGGAAGACAAAGACATTGCCGACACATTGGAAGCCATGCGGCTAAACATGGTCAATTTGATTGTAACCATACCGGAAGAAAGCCTGAAAAGGGTTGCCTTGCGTATTTATGAAAACTACCAAGGCATAGCCATGCCGGAAAACCGCACGCTTCAGCAACAAATAAGCCAAGAGTTCAAAACCACATACCGACAAGCCAAAGTCATCGCACGTGACCAAACGGCCAAGATAAACTCATCCTTAAACAAAATAAGACAAGAAAAGCTCGGTGTTGACATTTACATCTGGCAGACCATGCGAGATAGCCGAGTAGTGGGAAAACCGGGCGGATTATATCCCAAAGGCAATGATGCACACGGCAATCACTACATCATGCAAGGGTTATACTGCAAATACAGCGACCCGAGCGTATTCTCAACCGATGGCAAGACATGGCGGAAAAGAACCGCACAAATGCCAAAGGGCGAACCGGGAACAGATATCCAATGCCGATGCTTTGCCGAACCGGTTTTATATTGGGAAGCCGTCAAAAAAAATCTTGTTTTAGCCTAAGAAAACCAAGCACTCCGTAAAAAGAGTGCATTTTTTTTGCATAAATTATAAAAAAGTGCTTGCATATTACAATTTTTTATTATAACGTAAAACCCATAAAGGAGATGAAACATGGCGTACAAAAAATTAAATGAAGCATTAAAAAAAGAGCTTCTCAAGAAAGTTGATGAAATGGAAGTCAACGTAGAGGAGCTTAACAGCTACCATCGTGAATATAATCCGTTTGGAGTTCCTGCCGAATATGCAACATGGGAATACGATTGGGATGAAAACGAAGAATGGCAAGCCAAAATCCAAAAAGCAAAAAAATATCTTTCAGAAAATCAAGCATACGAGATTTTGACCCTTGCCGATGATGACTGGGATAATCAGGACGATAACGATTGCACCACCTTAACAAACGAATGTATCAACTATCTTTCAACCTTGGAGAATTAAGATGACAGAACAACAATGGCAAACAATCCAACAATTTGATGCTCACGGAAAATCCGAGCCAAAATACACCGATGCAGAAAAGATTACTTTCTGGTTCTGCGGTGCCATCATGCTTTATTTAATCTGCCAAGTTGCAAGAGTGGCACTATGAAAAAGGACATAATCGAGCAATTTGCCGAAGACATTGAAAATCTTCGAAAGAAAGTCGCAAAAGCCAAAGGCGAAGAAAAAAACAAAGATAAGTTCACAAAGAAAAGAAACTGGAAGAAATTCCGAGCAACGGTTAATAAGGAGAAATAAAATGAGCGATTATGAAGATTATGATAATTTAGCATTTCCACCGCAAGAGGAAAGAATAGAACAAAAACTCGAACACTCGGAAAAGATGAGAGATTATACCGCCGAGTATGTGGCTAAGCTTGAGGAAAAGCTAAAGATTGCAGAGGAAGCTCTATCACTTGCCAAGGGTTTTTATGGATATTTTGAAATGAGAGGATATTCATTTGTAAGCACATCTGATTTTAAAGATGACAAGGCAAAGATCGAACAAGCACTCGCAAAGATTAAGGAGTAAAGAGATGAAAAAAATGATTTTAATTCTTGCATTGTTTTTAAGTGCTTGCACAGATCCTCAAGGTGCTATCATTACATTAAGCAAACAAGGGTATGAAAACATAACCATAACAGGATACGACTTTTTTGGTTGTGGAAAGGATGATTCTGTCCATACAGGTTTTATAGCTTACAAAGACGGAAACAGAATTGAGGGAGTTGTATGTTCTTCCTTATTCACCAAAGCAAGCACGATTAGATTTTATTAAGGAGCAAAGATAATGACAAAATACATAATTATTTATAAAGCGTTTGACGGATTGGAACAAGCCTATGGAAATGAAAAATATGATGCAATTTGCCAAGCTCAAGAAAAAATAATCGAACTTCAAAAAGAATATGGCAAAAGCATGAAGTTCCAAGTTTGCAAAATTTATGAAAATTAATAACACAAGGAGTAAACCGATGTGGAAGAAGATTAAATGCTGGCTTGGGTGGCACGAGTGGGAAGATGTTACGCACCCTTTGTGGAAAATGAATTATATAACAAAATATCGTTGCAAACATTGCCATAAGTTTAAAAATAATTTGTAAACATTCGGAAAGGTAAAGCGATGACTGATTTAACCGAAAGAAAGCTAAAGGCTTGCCAAGTTAAGCCTATTGATGATGTTCCTTATTCTGAAGAACTGCAAGCACTCAAAGAAAAAAACGAAAGACAAAAAGAACTTATAAAAACATTAGGTTCAGATATTGATTATTTGGATACAAAAAAAATGGTATTGATAGTAGAGGTTAACAACCTTAAAAGCTTGCTGAAAGAGTGCAAAGAGTTTATTGAAGAAGAAAATCCGAAAGACTTTACTATTATGTCTGAAAGAATGGACGAACTTTTAACCAAGATTGAAAAGGTGCTGAAATGAGTGCTGAAAAACCGGAAGTCGGCGATGTGTGGCAAAATGGTGATTTGATTTTGTATATAGATAGAATTTCGAAAGACAAAAAAGGAAAAGACATTATTTACGCCTATGATATGGATAAAAAAGGATATATTGCAGGTTGTTGGTATTGGTTAGATATTTTTATGAGTAATGCTAAATATATAGGCAAATCCAAAGCTAAATTATCAGACTTATTCGAGGTGAAAGATGATTAGATCTGGACAGATTTATAAAAGCAAAAACCTTATTTATGCAGTCACTTTTGTGGGAATTGGATTTAAAAATAAGCAGCAAGTCCAAGCAATTACACCTAGAGGCTTTACATTCGGATGGAGCTATTCCAAAGCCCAAAGATATGGAGGTGAATTAATCGCCGAATATCCAACTTGGCAAGAAGCAGTAAATAGTAAAGAGTTTAAGTTTAACGGAGAAGAAAAATGAGATGGTATACAATATTTAGTTTTGCTATGTCTATTATGGCTGCCAGTTTTGGGCTTGTGTTTATGCTCTACGATAAAACGGAGCTATCAACTATTTTTTTTCTGTGGCAACATATTTGATTTGCCTTGGGTTGTTTGATCATATAACAGATAGAAAGGAAGAAAAATGAATTTTAAGAAATATTTTATTGAGTTTCTGGCCCAAAGAGAAATGACCTTGGAGCAATGGCTCAAACAAAGATAAAACACCACCACAAACCCACAAAAACACCCCTTGTTGACAACTGTCGGCTTGGGGTGTTAATCTATCCCCAGAAACAAAAAAGGATTAAACAAATGCAAGTTTCAAACAAAATAAGAATGTCTATCGGCAACAAATGGCGAATTGATGATGACGGCATTATGACCGTTAGAGCCAGGGTGTTAAAAGAGGGAGTATATCCCTATTATGCCAGTGAGCTAAAAGACCTGAATATTCCGGGCGACAAGGTGGATGTTCTTATTCCGGCAAGCGAATTCACCCCCGAAGCGTTAAAAACCGGCGAGGGTAAGCCCGTAGTCATTGATGAACATGAATGGCGAACTGTTGAAAATGCCTTGACAGACGGCTATACCAAAGGCTCTGTTGCCGGAGAAATGACAGTTGAAGACAAAGGCATAATGTGCGACCTCACAATCTTGGACGCACAGACCATTGAAGAAATCAAGAGCGGCATCTTGGTGGAGATTTCTGCCGGATATCGAGCTGATTTTGAAAAAGAAGAGGGCGAGCTAAACGGCCAGCCGTATTCTTATGTTCAAAAAAACATCGTATTCAACCACATTTTGCTTTGTCGCAAAGGCGAGGGCAGATGCGGAGCCGATGTTAAAGTTATCAACAAAAAAACAGGAGAAACAAAAATGTCTTATACAATTCGCATGAAAATTGGCAATAAAGACAAAGAGATGGAGTTTTCTTCCAAAGAAGATGCCGACAAGGCTCAAGAAATGGCAAACGAAGCCAGCGAGGCAAAACAAGCTGACATTGACAAGGCCGTTGAGGAAGTAACTTCTTTGAAAGAACAGGTTGCCGCTTTGAATGCTGACTTGGAAGAAAAGAAATCTTCCATTGAGGAATACAAAGAAAAGCTCGAAAATGCTTTGTCAGAAGAAGCTCAGGAAGAAATTGCCGAAGATCTCATCGCTCAAAAAGAAGCTGAGGAAGCCGTTGTCGATGAAGAAGTTGACGATAAAGAAAAAGAAGAAGTCAAAAACTCTTTGAAAGGCATGAAACGCTCTGAGCGTGCCATGTTCTTGGCTACCCACGTAATGAACAAGCGTGGATTGGACATCAAAGAATGGGATGACAATTCTAAAATTGCGTCTTTCATGACCATTGCCGCTGAAGCAAAAAAGAAAGTGCAAAACAAAAAAGCATTGAGCAACAACCCCGGCAACGTTAATGGTGCCAAAGTTGTGAACTCAAAAACCGGAAACAACGGGATGTCTGCAAAAGACCGTATGTTTTCTTGGAAACACAAATAACAAGTAGGAGAAACAAACATGTCTAGAGGTGTTTATATGGGTACCGCTTTTGGAGCAATCCAAAACGCAGTATTCGACCAGCCGGCGGCAGGTGTACATGGCGGACTTTATGCAGCCAGCGACATTAATCTTTGCGATGCCATCTCAGTTGGCGAAGCAAACGGCATTGATGTTGGTCTGGGTGTTGTCGCAAGGGCTATCGCATCCGCCAAAATTTCCGGCATTAACGATTTGGAAGCTAAATTGCCGGCAGCTGCTGACGCCGCAATCTATGGCTTTGTAATCAGAACACAGGCAGGATGCACCGATGCATCTGGCAAAAACTATGTTCCGGAAAAACGTCAGGCCACTGTTTTGAGATATGACAGAGTTGGCGGTCGTTTCTGGTACAAAATGCCGGCCGCATTTACTCCGGATTCAAAAGTTTATATCGCTTATACCGATGATGCCGCTGCCGGTGGTAAAGGTCATTTGACTGTAACTACCGAAGAAAACAAAAACTTTGAATTAACCAAGCTGAAAATCCGCAACTCAGGTTCTAAGGATGATTTGGCTTTAATCGAAATCGTAGCGTAGGGGAGAATAAAACATGTCTAAAGGTTCTTTCACATACGGCGGACAAGCAAACGTAAATATGCAGGAAATCGCATTCAGCATCTATACCGCTGTTGATTCTGCGTTTTATGATGTCGAATATCCGGAGCATGACTGGTATAAAGTCGTAAAAGAAGATCAGGTGCTTTCTGATATTAACGCCGGTGCAACTCAGTATGCATTCATCAGCCGTGACCGCCAGGGTGCCGCCGCATTCAGAGGCCAGGCTGAAAACAACAACATCCCGATGGTAAGCCAGACGGCCGGTTCGTCCACTGTTCCGTTGTGTGCTTCTAATGTCGGAGCAAAAATCGACAACGAAGACGCTCGCCAGTATCAGATGGGCTTTAACGGAAACTTGGCTCAGGATTTGGGCGAATGTATGCGTTTTGCTTGCGATAACTTGGTTGAACGCTCTTTCTTCTTCGGTGATGATTCCGTAGGCTTCAAAGGCTTTATGAACTTCCCCGGCGTTACCATCTCAACAGCTTCGACAGCTGCTGCCGGTGGTACGGCTTGGAGCGGTAAAACAGCCGCTGAAATGGTAAAAGATATTACCGATGGTTTGGCTACCGTATGGACTAATTCAAAAGGCGTGTTCCTGCCGAACACCGTGTTCCTGCCTTTGGAACAGTTTAACCTGTTGGCTGTAACTCCATATACTTTGGGAGCATCTGCCGCTGTGTTCCAGTCTGCTTTGGATTATGTGAAGAAATATAACATCTACACAAACCAGAGAGGCAAAGAACTCGAAATCATCCCTATCCGTTATCTGAAAAACGCAAACAAAGAAGGTACCGAAGGACGTATGATTTTGCAGGACAGAAGCAAACGCAATCAGGCTTTGCCGTTCCCGATGGGCTACACCTTGCAGGCACCGGTTCCGGTTCCGCTGGGCGCAGAGTTCTATTCGGAACAGAAACACGGTTCTTATGTGATCCGTCAGCCGTTATCTACTTTGTATGTAGATGGCATCTAAATAAATAATTCAATGGGGAGATACCAATATGGCTTTTCAGAAAAAACAAAATAACGGAGCCGCCGCACAAAAAGCGGCTCCAACAAACCAGACAGCTAAAAACCTTTCGGCGGCAAGCGGAACGGTGGTTTTAACAAATATGACCACAAACCCGATTTTGCTAAACGAGGGCGGTCATAAAATCATGATTTATCCTAAGGAATTAAAATCTGTGGATAAAGGCGTTTTTCAGGAGCTGAAAAACAATGATATGATTAAAATCTGGCTTGATAAAGGTTTAATCAGATGCAATTACCAAGCGGACGCACAGGAAGCAGAGCGCAAAGACATCTCTGTAACTCCTGATGATGCGCCGGCCGAACTGACAAATCCGGTCGAGAAACACGAAGACGGTCGCACCGTGTCCGCAGAAGTAAAGAAGAAAGAAGCCGCTGGTTCAATTACATTGGATTAAGTAGCCAAAAGTAGGAAGCAAGAACATGAGTTTTGATTATGCACAATTTATTGCCGTATATCCCGAATTTTCCGACATTCCACAAGCAACTGTTGAATTTAAGGGAAATCTGGGCGACAAAGTCTTGAGCGATACGTCTTGGGGCGATGTGCGTGATGAAGCTCTGTTCTTGTGGACTGCTCACCGCCTTGCGTTGGAATATAACATTGCCAAGGCACTAAAAAACAACAAAAAAAATTCTATTAATCCGGGCTTAGTAAACTCGCAAAGCGCAAGCAATGCCAGCCTGTCAAATTCATACAGCCACAGCGCGATGGTTTCATCAGAAAACCCGATGGAAGCCGACTACGCACGCACAAGCTACGGCTTGGAGTTTTTATCATTGATGAACATGGTAATGCCGGCCGGCTATGTGGTTTTAAGTGGCGAAAATTACTGTTGCCGAGGATAAAATGGCAGATGTTTCTATGTCGGCAAAGGTAAACAAAGAGAATAATCCCGATTGGCTTGATGAAGTTATGGCCAAAGCGGTAAAGCTCACCAATATAGAAGCCGCCGCCGGATTCCCGAAAGGCGACAAAAGCTTAAATACACCACATTATGACAACGGTGCCAGTATCATAGACGTGGCAATTTGGAATAATTATGGAACATACAATTCCCCTGCTCGTGATTTTATGACGCCATCAGGGAAAAAAGCCAAGGAGCGATGGAATAAAATCGCTCCTGACCTTTATAATGAGGTTGTGAACGGAAAAATGGACGCTGTGGAAGCTTTAGAGAATGCCGGACAGATTGGAGCAACCGAGATAAAAAAAGCGATTGTTGACCTGAAAACACCGGCAAACGCACCCATAACCGTAAACGGCGGCTGGATGCACAACAAAAAAAGCGGTAAATTGTTCAAGGTTGAGGGCAAAAAAAGCAATAATCCGCTTGTGGATACCGGAGCGATGGCCAACGCGGCAACCTACGTTGTCCGCAAAAAGAAAAAATAGTTCTTTTGACTTTGTATTTTTTGTGGGGTAAACTTGAGAAAAACAATAATAGGAGAAATAAAATGAGAGATTTTAGCAAGAGCTTGAGAGTTGGGAATAGAAAATGGTATGTTGAAGCCGGAGGAAACGGCAAGCCATATTCAACAATTCTTGAATCTGTAGATGCAGATAATGAACAAGAGGCAAAGAGAAAAGCAATAGAAAAACTTAAAAACGACAAAAATTGGAATGGCGAGATTAGAAAAATTAAACCTATGTAGGAGCAAACAATGCGTGATTTCAGCAAAAGTTTGAGAGTCGGGAATGCAACTGGATATGTTCAGACCAGAGACGGAGCTATACTAACACAAATTGAATTAAGTAATGGCACTTGGTGTTATTATATATCTAAAAATGGCACCAAATATGCTGTTCATAATATAAATGGACGATTAAGAGCTTTTAAATATCCCGGTCAACAAGAAGTATCTTTGCTCCCTGATATGAAAAATAAAATAAGGACAAAATAATGCGAGATTTCTCAAAGACAATTCGGGTTAAAAACTCCATGAAAGGCATAGACGGTGTGCATTTAGACGTGCCGTTGTTTATTCGCCTTTTAGAGTTTGCCAGAGAAGAAGCCAAGGATGACGTTGATTTGCACGTCATAACCGAAAATATCAACAGAATTTTGCAAGGCTATGAGGAAAGCGGAGAGCCACACTCATTTTTGACCATGCAAGACTATGATGCCATCATTGAGGGATTAAAATAACCATGTCGATACTTCCTTTTGATTTTAGCCAAACGTTAGCAGAATTTGCTTGTCCGGAGAGCTTTACCGCTTATGAAATGGTGGGGCAATATGTCCGGGGCGAATGGGTTATGACAAAGGAAAACGAACGCACCATTGATGAAGCCATTTTGCTTGATGTGGAAGAAGAAATCCTTGAAATCTTATCTGAGGGCAATTTGGTAGATGAAGCATACAGCATTATGTTTGCCAAAGACTATGACGAGTTTTTCATCATGGACCAAAACAATGCCACAATCCAAAACAAGCAAACATACGTTGTTATTGATGGCAAAGAGTTTATTGTAAAGAGAAATCCTAAAACAAGCAAAAATTCAAACTTCCGCAGTTATTATGCAATTAAATATAAGGATATTGCCAATGGTTAAAACGGTAACAACAGAGGAAGCAAAAGAGCTTATTCGGGCGGCGGTTAAACTTGCCACCGGATGGGAAACAATCCTATGGCCATCGCAAGGTCCGCAAGCGGCAAACCAATATTGCACCGTTCGCTTAAAAGATGACCAGCCATATCAATACGACATCAGCGAAGAAAACGTAGATGAAAATGGCAATATGATATATGACGAAATCCAAGAAACAATCATGGAGTTTGAAATTCAGGCATACGGCAAGGGAGCCATGGACAAGCTCAAATCATTTATTGCCAAACTCAAACATGATGAACGATTCTATGGAGCAAATGACGACCCGGACATGGAGCAAAAGTTCAAAGATGCTCCGTTATGGGAATATATGGGCTTAGGCGGACATGACAGCGTGCAAGACATATCTATGCCGTTTATGGGAGCAGCTCAGCCGAGGGCAATCGTCACAATTTATATGAATGCCCTATGGCAAGACAAGCAACCTTTGTCAGACGTTGACAGTTTTGATAAGGTTGACATAACTGTGGAAAGCATAAATAATGATAACAAATTTGTGCTTGAAATTAACAAAAAACAAGAAGTAGGAGAATAAGATGTCTCAATTACCAATTTCTTATGATATTAGCTTCAGCCTTTCCAAAGCAAGCGGAGCGGCTGCAAGAGATATGACATTGCTGAGTTTGTTCTCAAACAAGACAAACTTTTTGCACGGCGAAAGAGTAAAGTTGGCATCCACATGGGATGGATATCAAAAATATTGCACAGTTGGCGACACTGTATATTGGGCCGGCAATGCTTTCTTTTCAAAAACAAACAGACCAAAGAGAATGGCAATCTCTGCAATTTATGATGCCGACCAAGCTGCTTATGCTTTGTCTCCGGTGGTTAAATTGGATGAGTTAAAAGCCATTTCCGATGGTGCTTTCAAAATCACGGTTGATGGCGAGTTAAAAGAAATTTCCGGTCTTAACTTCCAATCTGCAACATCAATTGAAAAAGTGGCTGAAGTTTTGAACGGAGCCGCAAGCGGTGCATTTGTTGCCAGCGACTACAATGGCCAATTGATTGTAAAATCTGCCACACAAGGCACATCATCCACCATCAGCTATGCCATGGCACCGGATACCGGAACAGACGTATCCGACATGCTTGGCTTGTCTGAAAAAGCCGGTGCAACTGTTGTGGACGGCTACAAACACGGAACATTCTTGGAAGAAGTAAACCAATGTATTGATTTTGCCAACAAAATGGGCGTTAATGTGTTTGGCTTTGCTTTAGACAGCGGATACCGAGATACACAAGACCAAAAAGACTTTGCTGATTGGGTAAATGCACGCTCATATCGCTCTGCTTGTGCCTTGGTTTCAAACAACCCAACCGCATATTCTGCAAGCGACACCACAAATATTGTGGATTACTGCAATAAAAAAGGCATGAGCAACGTTGCCACATTCTACCACAACAACGCACAGGTATATCCCGATGTTGCATATTTGGCTGAATTTTTGGCCGTTAATTATAGCTTGGACGACCAAGTTATTGATGGCAAGTTCAAAGACATTGGCATTGAAGCCGTAACCTTGCCGGATGTGGAAGCAAACTGGACTGTTCTTGAAAGCAAGAGAGCAAACACCATTTTATACGTTGGCGACACTGGCAAAAAGATTGTCCGCAACGGCGACCAATCATCTATTGACTGGAGAACCGATAGCTGGATCAATATCTGCAACTTCATCTCAGAATTAGAGATTGAAACATTGAACGTATTCTTGCGTAATAAAAAGGTTGCTTATACTCCGGCAGGTCAAAACTTGCTTATTTCTGCCGCATCTAAAATCGGCAAAAAATACACCAAAAACGGCTCTTTTGCCGACCGAGAAGAACAAAACGATGCTTCAGAAAACGGCTTGTCTTTGGTGCCTGCGGTTGAGATTATTCCGCAAGAAATTTCTGAAACCACATCGGCACAACGCAAAGCCGGTATTGGCACACCAATCCAAGTCAATGTCAATGACAGCGGTTCTATGAGAACCATTGCTTTGAACATCACTGTTACAGAGTAGGGAGAATAAACAATGTCAATTAAAAAAGTTTATAACCAAAGAAACTGTTCAGCATCTTTCAATGGTATTGATTTGAAAGGCTTAATGGACGGAAGCTCTATTGTGCTCGAACGTGTGGGCGGAGAAGTTGACATCACCGAGGGAACAGACGGCGGCGGATTAAACCAAGCCACCGACCAAGGTGTAAGAGTTTCAATCACATTCAGAGAAACATCTCAATCAATTTCTATGCTTGAAACCGCAAAGACATTGCAACAAAGAACCGGTGTCACTTCCGTGTTTGTTTTGCGTACCGGGGCCGATATGTTGGTAACAATTACCAACGCAATGGTAAGCAACCCGTCAAGCCTTAGCACAGGCGACAAAAAGCAAGGCGGTATCACATACACATTTGTTGGAACTGATTATTTAATCAATTAATGAAAAATCATAGGAGATAAAAATGGGGGATTTTTCAAAGATAACAATAAACAACCACGTTTATAAGGTTGAAAGCTATTCGGTTATGGATGCCGTCATGTACCACTTGGAATTTTTGAGCAAGTTTGGCGGCCTCCTTGCCGGATTAACAAAGATTGTGACCGAGAAAAACAAAAAAGTTGAAGACAACGACTTTATTGCTCTTTTTTCAGCCATAAATCCGGAAGAAACAAAACAAATTATTAATAAGGTTTTGCAACGAGTAATCACGCCGGAGAATGTTCGCTTGGACAACGAGATTGTTATTCAAAACTGGTTCTCGAAGCCGGAAAATAGCCATGAGCTTTGGCTGGTTGTTGTTGCCGCAATGGTTGAACTGTTGGGGGAACAATTGCCTGCTACGCTGAATTCAGCAGTAGTAGGCTTGAAATCAATGGTGGCAAACTTATCGACATCCCAGATGGATATCGAGCCATCAGCTTTATCTCAGGTCCAATCCGAAAAGGCATTATAAACCTTGATTATTTGACCAAAACCAGCGATGTGAAAACATTTTACATTGCAAAAAAAATAGACAATTGGCTTGATTATGCTGAGAGCCAAGCAAGAGGGGAATAACAAATGGCGATAGCAAACGAACTTGTCCAGCTTTTGAGCTTCAAACTGAGCGACCAATCTAAAGCCGCCTTTGAAACATTCAAAAAAGGGCTGTCTGATTTGCGTGAGGGAATGCAAACAGTTGCCGCTGCTGCAACCGCCACCGGAACCGCTATTGCCTACACCATCAAATCGGTATCAGACGGAGCGGTAGAATTAACCAACCTCAGTAAGACCACCGGCATTGCCACAAAAACTCTGCAAGAATATAAATACGCTGCCGAGAGTGTCGGTGTGTCTTCTGATGCCGTAACCTCAGACTTGCAAATGCTCATAGAAACCATGTCATCGCCAATTCCCGGAGAGTTTAACGAAGCATTGTTCATGATGGGCATTGGCATCCGAGATGCATCCGGTCAAATGAAATCTGCCGATGCTTTGCTTGGCGACATTGCCGACAAACTCAACGGCATGAACGAGCAAAAAGCCCTACAATGGGCAAACCGCCTTGGCTTGAGCAACGACACGCTTGTTTTAATCAAACAAGGCCGTTTAAGTCTTGAGCAACTCCGCAAGGAAGCAAATGCTCTTGGGGCAGTTATCCCTGAAGAAACACTCAAACGAGGGGCAGAATTTAAAAAGTCGCTGAATGCATTGGAGTTTGCATTTAAGGGTATTGGCCGAACGGTTGCGTTGTCGGTTGCTCCCGGTTTAACTGATGTTGTTACGTCCATGAAAGATTGGATTGTGGCAAACTCTCGCATTTTGAAGCAAGGCATAGAAAAGACCGTCAAAGGCTTGGGAGATGGCTTAACCGGAACAACGGATATTCTCGGTCGGTTTATCAAAAACATAAAAGGGTTTTTGCCAGACTTAGGGGAATTTAATGATAAAATTGATTTGGCATCACTCATCAGCGGCACATTGCGAGGTGCTTTGCTTGGCTTGCTGGTTATATTTACACCAATGATTGCCAAACTGGCATTGATTGGAACAGCGTTCACAGTTGCTGCTTTGGCCATAGAAGATTTTGTCATCTGGTGCATGAACGGAGAATCCGCTCTTGGAAAGCTCATTGACAAATGGGATAACTGGGCAGAGCGTTGGAAAAAAGAAAGCTGGTGGAAAGCAGCCATTGCCGGAATAGCAACAATTCCGCAACAGATGGGAGAAGCATTTGCCACGGGTGCATCATGGTTTGATAATTACGAGGGCAAGGGATCATATCAAGCAATGCTGCAAGGACAAGGAAGCACGACAATTAATAACTCTCCGCAAATAACCATCATGACCGGAGCCAATGCACAAGAGGTTATGAACGTGATGACACCATACATCAGCACGGCTCAAACCAACACCCCCGGACAATTCACACCATTTGTGAGGTAATATATGGTAGCTTTATCCTTAAATACAATTACAAATTTTTTATTTGGGCAAGCTCTTATAAGCTCTCCGACATACGGCGAAATTATGGCCGATGTAAAAATGTCGGAAGACCACACACGCAAAAACGAGGTAACGCAAAACACACTTGAGAGCGGAGCCGTTATTGCCGACCATGTCATCATTCATCCGAGGGTTTTGTCCATCAATTTTGGGGTAACCAATACCGGATGGACAAGTTTGCTTGAAAGCCGGAGCCAAGAGATATTTGACAAGCTGGACAACATCAGCCGCACGCAAGAGCTTATAACTGTTACAACCGAGCATTATTCCTACACAAATATGATGATTTCAAACGTCCGCATGCTTCACTCCGCACCATACAAGGGATCCTTGCAAATTGCTTGCGATTTTGAGGAGCTTAACTTCTCTGATTTGCAAGTGATAAAAAATGCCAATGTTGTGTCGCAAGAGGGCGGTATAGGAAAGTCTTTGACAAACACAGTAAATGCCGGAAAGCAGCAAGTGCAAAAGATGACCGGAAACCTAAAAAGCACGTTATCCGGCTTTGTTTCATAGGGAGATTTGCAGATGCCTTTTATTGTTCCACTTACCAATGACGGCTCACGCAGAGCAACATACAACCTCGGCGGCAAGGATTATATCATAGAAACATATTATTTGCCAAAAACCCAAACATGGCTGATGGATATTTATGACATTAATGAAAACCCGATTTTGACCGGAATTAGTCTTCTCCCCGGTGTGGATAACTTGGTTAAAGGCTTGTGCATAGAATTTGATGAGCAAGCATTCCAAGTCCAGACCACAGACGGCGGAAACAACGACACACCAGACAGCCTTGGAACAACCGCATTTTTGATTTATTATGCCAAAGGCGAAGAAGTGCCGGTAGCTTATGAGGACAAAATGCTATGACAGATTTTTGCCGGGAAATTGAGGTTATATTTGGGCCGCTTAAAGACTGGGAAAAAAACGAGGGCAAAAGTCCGCTTGTCCGCATTTTATCAGATGGCACACCAAACACATTGCGAGTTCGGGCGGCCGTATCAAAAACCATGCTTGGCGTGCCAAACTCAAGCTCTGTTTCCATTTGGAACCTCAGCCGAGAAACAAGAAACTCCATTTGTCAGAGCCAACTCAGCATGAAAGTCTATGCCGGATACAAGGGGCAGAAAAAAGAGCTTTTATTCTCCGGCGGTGTTTTGTCGGTTGTGATTGAAAAAAGCGGAGCCGACATCATCACGTACTTAAACGGACTTGATGGGCAGAGCAATCTCTTGCGTTCGGTTGTTTCTCAATCTTTTGAGCAACAGGTAGAGCTTAAAGAAGTGATAAAAAAGATTGCCGCATCAATCGAGGGGGTTGGGGTTAACCCTGAAGACATCAACGTAGATGGCAAAACCGGATATTCCGGAATTGTGGCAAGTGGCAACGCAAGAGCCGTTTTGGACAAGCTTGGTCAACAATATGGCTTTAATTGGTTTATAGAAAATGGTAGCTTTAAGGCTGTGGGCGATAAAAAAACCTTCAGCAATACAGTTGTGCTTGACGGTGCATCAAGGTTAAAGAAAGTTGCCCCATTGCTTTCTGGGCCGGCACAAGCACAAATAGGGGTGGACATTCAGGCAATGTATGTGCCGGGTGTCTCCCCCGCCAATACAATAAAGGTAAAAAGCAGCGTTAATCCGCTCTTAGACGGAACATACAAGATACACAATGCCGACTTTGACCTAGACACAGGGTCAAACAGTTGGGATATGAGTTTGCAATGCTTTACTGTGGGGTTATAAAAAATGGATTTTAGCGGAAACAAAAATGCCGGAATAGAATTTAATATGCAGTTTGACCGCAAAGCGGCAGACATTCACACATCAATACCGGCAATTATTCAAAGCGTGGACTATGCCAATCAGGTTGTGTCAGCCATTCCGGCAATTCAAATAAAAATTGTTGATCCAAACACCAAGCTGGTCAGATACATCAACCGGCCATTAATCACAAACATCCCTATGGCTTTGGCATGGAGCGAGGGATTGGGCCTTGGAACAACGATGCCTTATAGAACAGGCGACAAATGCACGCTTATATTTGCCGAGAGAGCCTTGGACAACTTTTTAATCACCGGACAAATATCAGCCCCCTCAGACGGACCAACACCGGAAACTTGCACAATTCGGTGTTTTGATGAAACCGATGCCATGTGCTTCCCCGGAATTATCACAAAGGTAAAAATTCCAAACTATAGCTCTGATGCGGTGGAAATACGCAACGCCGACAAAAGCTCATTGTTTAGCTTATCAAACACTAGTTTGACATTAAAACAGGGTGGAGTTAGTATAGTTTTAGCAAATGAAAAAATAACCATTGTTGGAGATGTTGAGCATACCGGAAATGAAACAATAACCGGAAACATCAGCCACACCGGCGACCAAACAACCACCGGAACAATTACCGGACAAACGGATGTTGTGGCTGCCGGCATAAGCGGAAAAGGACACACGCATAAATATAACCCCGGACCGGGTGGACCAGTACCATCTCAACCGCCGGAATAGGAGAATATTATGAGCATTGACATGGCGATAAGCGAAAAAACAGGCGACATTGCCACAAAAGACGGCAAGATGTATTATGTGACCGGTGGTAATGAGGTTGCTCAAAGAGTTGTCACACGCATCCGCCGCTTGAAAGGCGAATGGATAAACTACACTCCTGCCGGCATCCCTTATTTTACTGAAATTTTAGGCACAAAAAACGTGCAAAAGTTTAATTTATTGTTACGTAAAGAGATTTTTAATACCGAGGGGGTTGAAGAAATCCGCAAATTAAATTTGCTATTTGACAATAAAACAAACTCATGCTCGGTCTATGCCGAAATAAAAGTTAAAGGCGAGTTTTTCACAATCAGCGAGGATTTATAAAATGGCAGAATTTGGAATGACAGATACCGGCTTCAAGCCAAAAAGAATTTCAGACGTCTATGAGAGCATTAAAGCCAGAATAACCGAAATCACAGATGAAAAAACCGGAGAAAAGGTTTTTCAAAACGAAAGTGACGATAGCTTGTTTATGCAATTTAGCTTTATTGTGGCGGAAGCCATTGCCGAATGTTGGGAGCAAGCATTCCAAGCCTCAAACGTTCGCAGGCCACGAAATGCCAAAGGAGCCATTTTGCGAGGGTTAATCCAGCTCAACGGATTGTTGGCCAAGTTTGGAAGCCAAACTCAAATCAACGTCAAATTCACCGGATTGAAAGATGCAACCATTCCTCAGGGCTCGCTTATTTCCGATGTGGAAAACTCTGTTAATTATTCTGTGGATAAGTCTGTAACAATTGGGGCAGACGGAACCGCAACCGGCACGGCAACAGCATTAACCAAAGGACCAATCAACCCAAACAACAACACGGTCATTGTGATTAAAACACCGACATACGGATGGACAAACGTCACAAACACCGGTGTTGTGGTTGTGGGAGCAGAACCGCAAACAGATGAAGAACTGCACCTCGAACAACAAAGAGCCACATCAAACACGGCATATCGCAAAATTGATGCTATTTATTCCGGCTTGCTTAACGTTCCCGGTGTGGAATTTGCTCGTGTATATCAAAACACCGGATTGACCACCGACAGCCGAGGAATTGAAGCCAAGAGCGTGGCTGCGGTTGTTGTTGGCGGCACCAACGAAGACATTGCAAACTCTATTGCAAAAAAATCTGCAAATATCAACAGCTTTTTTGGCACGACCGAGGTGGATATTACCGACAACCAAGGCCAAGTGAACAAAATCAAATTCAGCCGACCGGAAGAAGTAGAAGTTGATGTTGAAGTAAATATTACAGTTACAGATTCCGCTTTGTTCCCGGCTTCAAAGCAAGATGCCATCAACCAGATAAAACAAAACATAATCACTTATGCCGAGTATAATTTGCAAGCCACAGAGGGATTTGCTCCCGGTGTGGACGTTGTTCGCACAAGGTTATATACGCCGGTTAATGAAGTCCCCGGCTTTAAGGTCAACAGCCTAAAGATTGGCAAGCATGGGCAAGGTGCCGCCGCAGAAAACGACATTGACATTGCATGGAACCAAGTTGCCAAGTTTAAGGAAGCCAATATCAAGGTAGAAGTTGTATAGGAGAAAAAAGATGACAGTTCAAAATTTGGAGCTTGATTTTTCTCAATACGAAAACAAAAGCCTTTATGAACAGGCAAGAAAAAGGGTTTTATACCAATATTCGCAAAAGCCGATATTTCTCAAAATCATTAAGGCCTACATGGAAGAAATTCAAGAGCTTTATAAGGCCATAATTGACCTTCAGAAAAGAAGTTTTATCTTTTATGGTAAGGGCGAGGACTTAGACCTCATTGGCGAGATTTTGGGGCAAAAAAGGGCATATTTCAACTATGATACATCTTTCTGGTTTGCTCCCGATGATGATGAAACTGCTCCGGACAAAGGCTCTGCTTGGGTAAAGAACGCAGAGCAAGCGGTTATTGAAAACATGAGCGATGACATGTACCGCCGATATTTGTGGGGAAAGGCACTTAAAAACCACGTTAAATTTGCATCCAGAGAAGAACTGCAAAGAATTATATTTGAGATTATGGAAATTTATGTATCTTTCTCCGATGCGGACAAATGCGATGTAGATTTGATTGTTCCGGCATCCATAAGCAAGACCAACAAAAACTACCTCACATATTTTGCCGACAACAACCAAGTTGACCAAACGGCAAATATTCCGTATCCTGCAACTATGAACATAAAAAATGTTATTGAAAGAAAGGGCTAAAAAATGGCTATACAAAACAGAACCACAACGCTGCCGGGGATTTGGGCAGAAAATGCACAGACCACCATTCCCACACCGCCGGTTGCCGGAGTAACATACAGAGATACAACGCTGAACTCCACAGCCATTGACAAAGCATGGCCATTCAAAACAATTGTGGATAGCTCAGACTTTAACCAGCACGCATTTTTGCAAGACACCCTCATCAAAGAAGCCGAGCAATATGGTGTCATGCGTTGGAACAATGCCACATCCTACAAAGAGGGCGGTTTTTGCTTGGGTCAAGACGGAAAGCTCTATCAAGCCAAAAGAGATAACCAAGGCAAAGAACCAACTGCAAACGCTGATGATTGGAAAGAATATGTTTTGTTACCAGACCAATCAGGGCAATCGGGGAAATTTCTTACAACCAACGGAACAAATGCGAGCTGGGGTAATGTTGATTTGTCAGTTAAAGCCGACAAAAGCATGTTCCAAACAGTTGACAGTCTTCCATCGGCTCCTACAAATGGTGTTTACTATTTTGTTAAGGAGTAAAAATGCCTATTTATTACGGAAATTCTAAAATCAAGCAAGTTATAAACAGCGACCTCATAAAATATTATAAATATGTTTATGGCAGTTGGGGTATGCCTATTTTGGGCGAAAACGGCACCGTCGGCGGCGGCAATTATGCTGCCCGCGCTTCAGGACAATATGACAACAGTAGTGTAGCGTTTAAAGCATTTGACAATAATCCGACCACATACTGGGAAGCTGCTGCATATAGCTTAAATGAATGGGTGGAATTTTATTCACCGGTATTGTTAAGGCTTTCTTCAGTTGATTTTAGGAATCGAGATTCCTATTATAAAAGTTATACTGTTTGGCGGTTATGGTGCTCTAATGACGGCGTGAATTATACTGCAATTAAAGATTTCCCCTTGGGCAATAATTCAGCAGGTGCGGCGTGGTCACACGTTTTTAATCTTAACGCTAATTATAAATTCTTTAGATTTACCTGCGGAGCGGGTGGCGATGTTTCGACGTCTTCACAAGGCCGAGTGTCTTTTGCTGAAATAAAATTAAATGCCCAGCAGGTTATCCGTATTGACGAAGTAAGCAAAAATGACAATTATGACTATCGCGAACTTAACCAGATAGCAGAGGTTTATAACGGGTCTAGTCTGGTTTTTCTTGTCGGCGGAAAAATAGACTACACGATAGACAATCCAGGCTCTTCAACAGTGCACGATTTTGACATTCACGCCCCGGGGGTCTATAAGCTCTGGTTAGTTAGTGGGGGGAACTCGTATTGCTGGTGCTATATCGGCTGTAACTGTGCAGGTTCTGGCGCTGGATTCATCGGCAAATTATATTTTAAGCAAAAGTGCCATTTACGTTTAACCGTCGGCGGCCAGCGTGAAGACAGCCGGCTGCAAGTTGCAGAGTGGGGCAATAAAGCCGTATGGTATGATTTGGTTGTTGCAACGTCGAGTAAAGACAACTGGTCGGCAGACCCGCGCGGCAGCGTCGGCACAATTACGGTCAACCGTTCCAGCACTTTTAACACATTCTTTGATATTGAGTTGGAGGCAAACGGCAACGGCGGCAGCGGTTCTAACGGTGCATCGGTATGGAACGGATATGGTTCCGGTGATAAAAATGGTTATGGAAGATTACAATTTGTAAGGAGAAATCAGTAATGAAATACGGAAAAATTGTCAACGGAGAAATGACGTTTAATCAGGAAAGCCTATATATCGACTGGATGGGAGATGATTTTGAAGTTAACAAATCCAGAATGCAGGAGCAGGGCTATAAACCGGTTAAAGAACTCGGTAATAAACAGCTCTATCACGACTGCGACGGTGAATATACTTTTGAATTTGTTGACAAGGGGGATTATATTGAAGAAGTAGCCGTATATCATAAATATCCCGATGAAAAGCTTAATCAGCTCATCGAAAGCCGAAGAAAAAGAGCATATTCACAGAATACTGACCCGCTGACCCTCCGCAAAATTCGCAAACAGGCTTTAGGAACTTGGACTGATGAAGACGAGGCCGAATATGTCGAACAGATAAAAAAAATGTCAGAAGATATAGACACCGGCAATCCGTATGTAGAATAAAAGGGATGGAAAGAATGAACGAGCTTGAAAAACTTATTGCATTATCCAAAGTTGTAGCCAAGCCATGGGTTATTGCCACATGGGTTCTTGCCGGCTTGTTGGCATTGTCCGTTGCCGGAAATGTTTATTTGTCTTTGAATGGTGTTGAGATTACTATGGCCGCAAATGACAACACAGAAAGCACAATTACACAATCTAATGAGTAATATGAATGAGTGAAATAACGCAGAAATATAAAGGTGGGGCAAGGAAAATAACGATAAAAAGTAATTATCCCAATGTTAAACTTGCGTTAAAACTTCCTCGTTCATCAACAATCAGGATCAAGAGAGATGAATCCAGAAAACAGGGCGATAAAGATACACATCAAAGAAATGGCACCAATGACCGCAATTCAAAAGATAGAAGACTACAAAATTCCGACACCATACAAGGAGATATTAATTGCCCTTGTGAACCGCAAAGAGGGATACGAGGCGTTGGACTATCTGGCCGAGAAGTTCAGCATCCACATGGGATATTGGACTTATGGAAGAAGACTAAAAGAATCGCTTCAGATGTTTAGAAAATCAAATCTTGACTTTTACGCAAACAAAGAATAAACTTAAAAAAAGTTCATTCATTATTCCTTTGAGTTATTGTCATACTGACCGCCATTATTCCCGATGGCGGTTTTTTTTGTTGACAATAATAAATAATTTGATAGTATTTTAATCAGCTACATTTAAGCGGTACGGTTCCGCGGCAATGGAGTTTGCGACTGTTACGGATTTGAAAGAGTGATTAACTTTTGGATTGTCGGTAACATAGGCCTAATCAGCCGAGGAGTGGGTTCAATTCCCACCAATGTAGCCATATAATGGCAGGATAGAGCAGTAGTAGCTCGCTTGGTTCATAACCAAGAGGTCGATGGTGCAATCCCATCTCCTGCAACCAACATTGTAGCCGGATGTTACTTCTGCCTTTGGCTACCTTTTTGAAAGTGCAGAACCGCTAGTCTTGTTAATTGTCTTAAGCGGCCTTGAGGGTGAAAGTGTTTCTTTTTTTGAGATGACACGGAAGAATTAACACTTATCGGGAGCGTAGCTCAGTGGTAGAGCTTTTTCTGGCCAGAGTTAACAACGTGTCTGTTGGTCGTGGGTTCGAATCCCGCCCTCCCGTTCAAACCACCAGCTTGACGGATTTCCGTTTTAAGGTCTGCGGTTCGTCAGGGCTTCTTGGTTCAGATGACATTAAACGGCAACCAAGCAGCGACTTGTAACCTGCAAGTTTACAAGCTCCGTTCTTCCGAGGTGCTAAATCGGAAGATTTTTTTGTGTATAACACACGATACACAAATCCGTTTGTGTAAAGTTTTCCGCCGTTTTTTATACGCAAATTGTAGATACCATTTTAACCAAGAGGGAAATATGGTAAGGACATAAATGTCCGGAGCAACTGTTCGAAAAATTTGATGAGTTGGTGCATTTTATGCACATACTGAACTTGTAAGGATTGTTTACAAGTTGGCTTGCCAAAAATCTGCCAATTTTATGCTAAGACACCAAAGGCAAAACCACCTAAGATTTGATTATAAAAAATTTTTTAGGGGGTTTTATCATGATACCAATTCGGCAATTTGACACCATTCTTCAAACACAATCCTTAAACAACAAACTTTTTCAAACCTTGGTGCAAGGCTCCGAGGACACCGCCATTAAAGCAACCATTCAGCAAGACGGCAAAAACATCCAGATTGATACTAGTGCGGAGATAGAATTATCGGTTCTTTACAACGGCGGAACAACCCAAACCTACCACACCGACCAAGCAAAATCAGACTTTCCGGCAACCATAGAAAGCGATGGCACGCTCATCATCAAATTTAATGAGATGATGACGACCGTATTCGGCACGCACAAGCTGTTTTTGAAGATTGTGGATACAAACACATCATACGCTCTTGCCATGGATTATACGGTCATTAAAAACGAAGCGTACAATCCGCAATCAACCCCGAACAACCTACCGGCATATAATACCCTTGTTGCCGAACTTCCTAAAAAGCTCAATAAAGACTTTTCAAATTCCGATGACGTGGCACTTAAAGCGAAGTTATCCACAATGGGCATTGGAGCAGACGAAACACCAACGCAAATAAGGGACAAGCTCCAAACACTCAAAGCCGATGAAAGATTGGACAGTTCAGCCGTCAAGAATTGCCTGACAACCGACCTAAAAGATGTTGACCTTGCCAAACTTGACGAGAAGTTCCAAGCCACTGACAGCGGAAAAGAGCTGCAAAGACAAGCGTCCGCAATCAGCACAAAGGCAAGCAAAGACTTGTCGGACGTTGATGTGGCGGACTTAGAAACGGCTTTTGAAAAGACGTCATCTCATACGACTCTGGTTGATACTGCAAGAGATTTAGGCAACAAAGCCGAAACAAACCTTAACAATGTTTTAACCTCTGATTTATCCGAGAAAATAAAGCTAACAAATGCTTATAAAGACATGGCTGGGCGCACTGGTGGCGGATTGACACCTGACGAAGTACGGGCATTATTTGAGGCAAATTATTTTGAAGAAGTCGGAGCAGTGGACTTGTCGCAAGCCCCGTTCACAGCGACAACGCTTGTGCTTGCTTATCAGTTCAATACAGACAATGAAACAATCACGCAAATTTTGCCACCGATAGCACAAAATAAAACGATAATGATTAAAGTTATACCGGCAAGCGGAATATCAAACCCGACTTTGATTTTACAGCCGAACGGTTCCGACCATATAAACGGAGCATCCACTTCGTTAACAATCACTAATACCGGCTATGTCGGTTATTTGTTGCCTATTGCTAACAATTCAAATTGGGAATTTTACCCACACGAAACAACGCACGATTTTAGTCTTGCGGTATCTGATGACAAAGGCAATGCGCATATTGGGATTAACTCGGTTCAGTTTAATAAATCTACCGTAACGGAAAACGGCGGTATATTAGAGGTTGAGCCGGATATGTCAACAAGTGGAAGTTTGACTTTCACGGATTTTGAGGGGCGCACTTTCACAAGCGATAAAATACAATCAATGGATAAGTCCTTGCGGATTTCAAACCTTGGCGGCATTGCCGATTTTTCAAGAGGATTGCAGGAGCATAATGAGGGAATACACGCCTGTTTAGGCAATGACCAGTTAATCAACTCAAAATATGGCCGCGCTAAACTTTACTTTGGCGATATAAGAGTTAAGGGCGGTTCTTTTGTTTATACAAATATGCAAGACAAATCTTTTGTTGTTGATGATGTTGACCCACAGGACGACCCAAACATCAGCGGCGGAACGACATTTATTGCTGCAATATACTATGAGCCGAATTTAAGAACTGACAACACAGTATCACAGGACGGCTTTATTAGGTTAGAGCTTGTTGATGATACAGACACGCCGTTGACAGACAATAACGGCCAGCCAATGGCAGCACAGATTGACTACAAAGCGGGTGATACAATTAAGCCGGAGCTATATATCGGCGAATTTCAAGCAAAAGCATTTACCAACGTACATTTAAGAATTGAGTTAGGCTTTCCGAATGATGAGGTTATCCCAGTCGGAGCGAACACACAAATCTGTTTGCAGGCTAT
>ENA-ORSO01000308-ORSO01000308.1-human-gut-metagenome-genome-assembly--contig:-NODE-308-length-43947-cov-29.259728_pt1 | contig 43947 bp, 38 predicted proteins | sample MGYA00241902_ERZ509168 | MGnify/ENA primary metagenome ERZ509168 (study PRJEB26280, sample SAMEA2338806) | human gut metagenome | biome: human gut; feature: human-associated habitat; material: faeces... | reverse complement strand
ACCGTATCGGAGCTATGAATATCCAGCATCTTGGTACGATGTGGATTTCCGGAGACAATCACCCTCGTTACGAGAGGATAACAACTGCCTCGGAGTAAATCTCCCCGGCAAAACGGGCATCGTCAACTGCCCGATGATGTAGGCAGAATTAGGGAGGCATCTTTAGGATGTCGCAACTACCTATGTTTTTCTGACTTACAAGCTCACTCTTCTGTGAGTGGTTGACTCACTACCTCACCTTTTTTATGGTTTTCACAGTCCCCGTTGCTGCAAAAGAGCTTGTCAGGACCTTTTTTATAATGTTTGACAATCATGATGCTGCCGCACAAGTCACATTTCTTGTCGACAGGCTGGTTCCAGAGGACAAAGTCGCAGTCCGGATACTGGCTGCAGCCGTAAAAGACGCGGCCTCGTTTCGACTTGCGCTTGATGAGCGACCCCTTGCCGCATTTCGGGCAGGTAATGCCCAAATCTTCGACGATGGCCTTGGTGTTGCGGCATTCCGGGAAGTTGGAGCAGGCCAGGAATTTGCCGAAGCGGCCGAATTTATAGACCATAGGCGACCCGCAGACTTCGCAGATCTGACCCGATTCCTGACCGGAAATGGTGACCTTTTCCATCTTCGTTTCGGCCTCGTCCATTTCAGGCTTAAAGATGTCATAAAATTCCTGCAGGACGTGGGGATACGTATCGTCGCCTTGTTCGATGGCGTCGAGGGATTCTTCCATATGGGCCGTAAAGCTGACGTTGATGATGCGGGCAAAGTATTTTTTTAGAAGGTCGACGATGATGACGCCGAGCTCCGTCGGGATGAACTGCTTATCTTTCTTTTCGACGTAATTGCGGTTTTGGATCGTATCCATAATCGGCGCGTAGGTACTCGGCCGGCCGATGCCCTTTTCTTCGAGAGTCTTGATCAGGCTGGCTTCGGTGTAGCGTGCCGGCGGCTGGGTAAAGTGCTGCTGGGGCGTTACAGCCTTGTTATGTACGATGGTATTGGCCGAAATATGGGGCAGTTCGGCCAAGGTCTTATCCTTCTTGGCATCTTCATAGAGCTCCGTAAAGCCTTTAAAGAGAACCTTGTAGCCGGCGGCCCGCAGTTCGTACTTGCCGCTTTCAATGACGATGGCCATGTGTTCCGTTTCGACCGATTCCATCTGGCTGGCCAAAAAACGGTTCCAAATCAAGGTATAGAGGCGCAATTGGTCCCGCGACAGGAAGTCCGAAACCTTATAGGGCGTCAATTCCAAAGACGTCGGGCGAATGGCTTCGTGGGCATCCTGACTGGACTGCTTGGTCTTGTAGGTCCGCGGCTTTTCAGGGACGTATTCGGCACCGTAGTTGGCCGTAATGAAATCCCGCGCGGCCTGGACCATGTCGTCGTTGATACGGACCGAGTCGGTACGCATGTAGGTGATGAGACCGACGTGGCCCTGGTCACCCATATCGAGGCCTTCATAGAGCTGCTGGGCCAGCATCATCGTCTTCTTGGCACCAAAATTGAGTTTACCGACGCATTCCTGCTGCATCGTCGACGTCGTAAACGGCGGTTGAGGCTGACGTTTACGCTTGCGTTTTTCGACTTTGACGATTTTATCGGGGTCCCGGGTCTCACCGCGGCTTTCCCAACTGAGGTCGTGGGCGATGGTTTGGGCCTCGTCTTCATGCTGGATTTCAGCTTTTTTACCGTCGATTTTCGTCAGTTCCGTCGGAAGGGTCAAACCGTCTTCCGTCTGATACGTCCCGCTGACGGTCCAATATTCTTCCGGCACGAAAGCCTTGATGGCTTCTTCTCGTTCGCAAATTAAACGGACGGCAACGGACTGGACGCGGCCGGCACTGAGGCCTTTACAGACCTTTTTCCATAATAAGGGGCTCAATTTATAGCCCACGATACGGTCCAAAATACGCCGCGCCTGCTGGGCGTCGACCTTCTTGATGTCAATCGGTTCCGGTTTCTTGATGGCTTCTAAAATCGCTTTTTTCGTGATTTCGTGGAACATGATGCGGCACTTGTCCTTGGGATCGATATCCAACAAATGGGCCAAATGCCAGGAAATCGCTTCGCCTTCGCGGTCCGGGTCAGTTGCCAGAAAGACTTTTTTCGAACGGACGTATTCTTCCTGCAAGTCGTCGATGAGTTTACGCTTATCCCACATATTGGTATAGGTCGGCACGAAACCTTCTTCGATATTGACGCCGAACTGGTTGCGCGGCAAGTCGCGCAGGTGCCCGCGGCTGGCCATGACCTTATAGCCGCTGCCGAGGAACCGTTCGATGGTCTTGGCTTTCGCCGGCGATTCGACGATGACCAGATTTTTGGCATTCTTCGGAAGCTTGTCGAGCTTCTTCAGAGGCTCTTTCTTAGGAAGGTTGACCGTGCCGCGGATGACTGTCTTTTCACCGTCACCCTTCTTTTTGCGGCCCTTCTTCTTTTTTGAGTCGTCTATGATAATCGTGCGTTTAATGGGAAATTCTAACATCTATCTTTAATCCTGCCTCTCGCTGTACACGAAATTGTGAAAAATCTATTTAAACTATTTCTCATAATACACTATTCGCCGCGACCTTTCAAGCACCGGCCCCTTATATACATTATAATGGCGTAATGTCTCTGTAAAGAAATCCCTTTCTTTAGGCCAAATCTCCCTCTTTTCCAATCCCTTCGCCAACACGCTAAAAAGACAGCCTTGCAACTGAGTCGCAAAGACTGCCTTTCTGAACCTTCCTATGGTATGATACGGAGAGAGGACGGAAGGAGAAATTATTTTTTTATGGTTGTCCCGATGTGGCTGAGGACGGCATCGGTCATGGTCTTCGTATCAGCTTTTTTGAAGCCTTCTTTATAAAGGTCGGCCGTGCGCCAGCCTTCTTCCAAAGCGGCGTCGACGGCACCTTCGATGAGGGACGCCCCTTCTTCTTCGCCGAAGGAATAGCGCAGCAGCATGGCTGCCGACAAGATAGTGGCACAGGGATTCGCAATGCCGCGACCTGCAATATCCGGCGCCGAGCCGTGGATCGGTTCATAGAGACTGGTCAATTCGCCGATGGACGCCGACGGCATCATGCCGATGGATCCGCCGAGGACAGCCGCTTCGTCACTCAGGATATCGCCGAAGAGGTTGCTCGTAACGATGACGTCGAACTGTTTCGGATTGAGGGCCAGCTGCATGGCGCAGTTGTCGACGTAAAAATGATTCAAGGCGACCGACGGATAATCTTTAGCCACGTCGATCATGGTGCGCCGCCACAGGCGGGACGTGGCCAGGACGTTGGCCTTATCGACGGAGGTCACCTTGCCCCGCCGGCCTTGGGCGGCCTTCATGGCAAAGGCACCGATGCGCGTAACTTCAGGGACGCTGTAATTTTCAAGGTCCCAGGCCCGTTCGACGCCGTTGTGAATTTCCGATTCACAGCGATCGCCGAAATAGATGCCGCCGACGAGTTCGCGGACGATGAGGACATCGGTTCCGGTAACGATGTCGGCCTTTAAGGGCGAGTACTCGGCTAAGACCGGGGGCACCTTGACAGGCCGCAGGTTGACGTAGAGTCCGAGAGCCTTTCTAAGGCCCAAGACGGCTTGTTCCGGCCGCAGGGTCGGTTCGACGTCGTCCCATTGATCGCCGCCGACGGCGCCAAAGAGGATGGCGTCGGCCTTTTTAGCCGCTTCCACCGTTTCCTTAGGAAGGGGCGTGCCGCAGGCGTCGTAAGCCGTACCGCCGGCCATCTGTCGTTCAAAGGTCAGGCCTAAATGGCAGACCTCGTCTACTTTTTGCAGCACCTTCACGGCGCTGTCCGTAATTTCTTCCCCGATGCCGTCGCCGGGGATGACGACGATGTGTTTACTCATGTTTCCCCGCCCCCTTGATATAGTTGATTAAGCCGCCGGCAACAGCAATGTCGCGGACGAAGCCCGGCAGGGGCCGCGCCTGAAAGGTATCGCCCGTCGTCTGATCGACGATGGTCCCCTTTTCTAAGTCGACGTTGACGACGTCACCGGCCTTGATCGAATTTACGGCATCGCCGATTTCAAGGACCGGCAGGCCGACGTTGATGGCGTTGCGGTAAAAGATGCGGGCAAAGCTGGCAGCGATGATGACCGGAATGCCCGAGGCTTTAATGGCAATGGGCGCGTGTTCCCGCGACGAGCCGCAGCCGAAATTGTGGCCGCCGACCATGATGTCCCCTTTCTGTACGTTTTCAGCAAAGGTTTCGTCGATGTCGACCATGCAGTGGGACGCCAATTCCTTGGGGTCAAAACTATTTAAATAGCGGGCCGGAATAATGACATCCGTATCAATGTTGTCGCCGTAGCGCCATACTTTTCCTTCTAAAACCATCTTATCTTACCTCCTTGGGAGCGGCAATCTTGCCGAGAATGGCACTGGCTGCCGCCACCTGCGGACCTGCCAGATAGACTTCACTGTCGACGTGGCCCATGCGGCCGCGGAAATTGCGGTTCGTCGTCGAAACACAGCGTTCACCGGCGGCGAGGATACCCATATAACCGCCAAGGCAGGGCCCGCAGGTCGGCGTCGACACGGCGCAGCCTGCCGTGATAAATGTTTCAATATAGCCGGCTTTCATGGCCTCCATGTAGACCGATTGGCTGCCGGGAATGACGATGCAGCGAACGTCGGGGTGGACGCTGCGGCCTTTGAAGATGTCCGCGGCAATGCGCAGGTCTTCTAAGCGGCCGTTCGTGCAGGAGCCGATGACGACCTGATCGATTTTGATATCGCCAAAGGTACCGACGACCTTGGTATTTTCCGGCAGATGCGGAAAGGCGACGACAGGCTGTAATTTTGACAAGTCGATATCCACGGTCCGGCAGTAATGAGCGTCGTCATCGGCCGTAACGGTTTCATAACCGTCGGGGAAACGCCCTTTTTCATAGGCCATGGTCTGTTCATCGACGGGGAAAATGCCGTTTTTCGCGCCCCCTTCGATGGCCATGTTGGCAATGGTAAAGCGGTCGGTCATGTCGAGAGACGCTACGCCGGGTCCCGTAAATTCCAAGGATTTATAGAGGGCGCCGTCGACGCCGATCATGCCGATGAGGGTCAGCATGACGTCTTTCCCGGTAATGTCTTCCGGCTTTTCGCCGGTCAAGCGAACCTGAATGGCGTCGGGAACCTTAAACCAAGCCTTACCGGTAGCCATGGCGACGCCGAGGTCCGTCGAGCCGACACCTGTCGAAAAGCCGCCCAAGGCGCCGTACGTGCAGGTATGGGAGTCGGCGCCGATGGTCACCATGCCCGGTCCGACGATGCCTTGTTCCGGCAGGAGGACGTGTTCGATGCCGACGCGGCCCACTTCAAAGTAATGGACAATCGCGTGTTCTTTTACGAAATCTCGGACAATCTTGGCCAGACCCGCCGATTTGATGTCCTTATTGGGCGTAAAATGATCGGGCACTAAGGAAATCTTGGTCTTATCGAAGACGGGGCGGCCGATTTTCTTAAATTCGGCAATGGCCGGCGGCGCCGTAATGTCATTGGCCAGTACCATATCGACGTTACAAATAATTAAGTCGCCAGGCTCTACGGCCGGCACGCCGGCATGCTTAGCTAAAATCTTTTGGGTCATGGTCATTCCCATAGTCTATTCCACTCCTTAAAAATCCTGTTTTCCAGGAAACGCTGCCCTTTCGAAAAAAGGATGAATTTTCAAAAAAATGATACTTCAAAAAAATGATCAATGCTGACTGGCAGCGGCTTTAAAGGCGGCTACGTCTTGGGGAGCCGAGGCGAAATGGCGAAAGCGAACGCGCTGATCCATGCCTTCCATACGATTGACGGCCGTCACGAAGGCCCGAATCGATGCCGTCATCGTATCCGTATCGATGCCGGCGCCCCACGTCGTCCGCCCCTTTTTATCGGTCAGGCCGAAGTAGGCAATGCCCCGAGAATCGGAATCGCCGTCGAGGTCGTGTTCGCTGTAGACGAGGTTTTCAAACTCGATGCCGTAGGCCTTACAGATGGCGTTGCTGACGGCATTTAATTGGCCGTTGCCGTCGCCTTGGAGAACGATTTCTTCGCCATTGGCCCGGACCAGGACCGTGCCGATCCAGCGATTGCCCTTCTTCTGCAAGGAAAAGTCTTCGACGGTGAGCGGCGTTTCCGTATTGAGGTAATGTTTCCGGAAGACGTCGTAAATTTCATGAGGCTTCAATTCCTGATGGGCGTGGTCGGAGACTTCTTTGACAAAGTAACTGAAATCTTCGCGCATCTTCTTGGGCATGGCAATGCCGTAGTGCTGCTCCATGATAAAGCCGATGCCGCCCTTGCCGGACTGGCTGTTGATGCGGATGACGTCGGCGTCGTAAGTACGGCCGATATCGTGGGGATCGATGTAGAGATAAGGGCAGTTCCAGTAGGGCTGATGCTCTTCGGCCCGGTAATGCATGCCTTTAGCAATGGCGTCCTGATGAGATCCCGAGAAGGCGGCAAAGACCAGCTTCCCGGCATAGGGCTGACGGGGATGGACTTCCATGCGGGTCACCCGTTCATACGTATCGACGAGATCCGTCATGTGGGAAAAATCGAGGCCCGGATCGACGCCCAAGGCGTACATGTTCATGCCGATGGTCACGATATCGGCATTGCCCGTCCGTTCGCCGTTGCCAAATAAGGTCCCTTCGACACGGTCGGCTCCGGCCAAGATGGCCATTTCAGCATCGGCAACGCCCGTCCCCCGGTCGTTGTGGGGATGGACCGACAAGACGACGTTGTCACGGTATTTCAGGTTCTGCGAGATATAGGCGATTTGGGCGGCAAAGACGTGAGGCATGGACATCTGCACCGTCGACGGCAAGTTGATGATGGCCTTGCGGTCCGCCGTCGGCTGCCAAACGTCGAGGACGGCGTTGCAGACGTCGAGGGCATATTCCGGTTCGGTACCGGTAAAGCTTTCCGGCGAATATTCGAAGCGATAGTCGGCGCCGGCTTCTTCCGTCAGTTTTTTCAGTAAAGCCGCCCCTTCGACGGCAATCTGCTTGATCTCTTCCTTCGATTTATGGAAGACCTGCTGGCGCTGGGCAAAGGACGTCGAGTTGTAGACGTGGACGATGGTATGCTTAACGCCTTTCAAGGCTTCAAAAGTCCGGCGAATGATGTGTTCCCGGGCCTGGGTCAGGACCTGGACGGTGACGTCGTCGGGAATGAGGTCGTGGTCGACTAAATAGCGCAGGAATTCGAATTCCGTTTCCGATGCTGCGGGGAAGCCGACCTCGATTTCCTTAAAGCCCATGGCGACCAAGACCTTGTAGAATTCAACTTTTTCGTCCAAACTCATAGGGATGATAAGGGCCTGATTTCCGTCGCGCAAGTCGACGCTGCACCAGATGGGTGCCTGTTCCGGGTATTCCCGCTGCGTCCAAGACATATCGACGACAGGCGGCATAAAATAACCTTTTTGATAATGTTCTACGTGTTCCATGGTCATCACTCCTATGATTATGAAATAAATTAAAAACAACTCATTACACAATCAAAATAAAAAAAATCTCCCATCTCTAAAGAGACGAAAGATTTCACTTGCGCGTTACCACTCTAATTCCTATGCTTCCATAGGCACTCTACAGGTACGGACCAAAGGTCGATACCCTCCTGTCTGTTAACGGCCAGGCCCCGGCTCCACCTACTCCTTTAGTTTCAGCGAGCTGCTTAGAGAGGAGTTCCGTTCCATGCCGCTGCTGTCTCGCACCTGCCGACAGCTCTCTGTAAGCTTTCTGGAACCTACTAGTTCTCTTCAACGCATTTTTATTTTGGATTGTTTTGTTGATGGTTCGTATCTTACCACCATCATGCCCGTTTGGCAAGGCTTTTTTCAAAATATTTTAAGGTTAAACGTCGAACTTATGTTAATAATTTCTAAATATCCCACGTTTAACGTTTATCTTAAAACCATCGACTTACATCGCACCTTTCCCCCCCTATCTCCTGCGACCCTATCTTTTTTCAAGCATTAATGCTATAATAAATAAGTTACACAACAAGGAGGAAGTACATGTTAGAGAAATTCCAAAATTTAAATATCAGCGAAGTCATTATCCGTGCCCTGAACGAAATGGGTTTTGAAGAACCGACGCCGATCCAGTCCGAATCGATTCCGGTCGCCATGAGCGGCTCCGATATGATTGGCCAGGCCCAAACCGGTACCGGTAAGACCGCTGCTTATGGCATTCCTGTCCTGGAAAAAATATTGAAGGCCGAACCTTCCAAAGAAATTCAGACCGTCGTCTTATCCCCGACCCGTGAACTTGCCATGCAGGTCGCCGAAGAACTGAACCACTTGGCTCAATTCACCAACATTCAGGCCCTGCCTATTTACGGCGGTCAAGATATGGAACGCCAGCTGCGCCGCCTGCGGAAAAGCCCGCAGATCATCGTCGCCACCCCGGGCCGGCTCATCGACCATATGAAGCGCGGCACCATCGACTTGAGCCACATTACAACCATCGTCCTCGACGAAGCCGATGAAATGCTGGACATGGGCTTTATCGATGACATCAACCTCATCATGGCAGCGACGCCCAACACGCGCCAGACCCTGCTCTTCTCGGCCACCATGCCGAAACCGATTCGACAGTTAGCCGAAACCTTCCTTCACGATCCCCTCATGATTCGCATGAAGACCAAAGAAGTCACGATGGATCTCATCGAACAGTCGTACATCGAAGTACCGGATCGTCAGAAGTTCGACATCCTCTGCCGTCTCCTCGACCTGCAGGAACCGGATTTGGCCATCATCTTCGTCCGCACCAAACGCCGCGTCGACGAAGTATCGGAAGCCTTAAAGAAGCGCGGCTACTCGTCGGAAGGCATCCACGGCGACCTCACTCAGGCCAAGCGCGATACGGTCATCCGCCAGTTCCGTGAAAAGACGATTGACATCTTAGTCGCCACCGACGTCGCAGCCCGCGGCCTCGACATCAGCGGTGTCACCCACGTCTTCAACTATGACCTGCCCCAGGACCCGGAAAGCTACGTTCACCGCGTCGGCCGTACCGGTCGTGCCGGTCAGAGCGGCGAAGCCACAACCTTCGTCATTCCCCGTGAAATGGAACACCTGCGCACTATCGAACGCCTCATTAAGCGCAGCATCGCCCGCCGCAAAGCACCGACCTTCTCCGAAGCCTTAGAAGGCGCCCAGCAGGCCGCTATCCGCAACCTGGCCGCTACGGCTGAAGAAGGCAATTTCGGCAGCTACAAAGAAAATGCCGAAGAACTCCTGTCCAACTATGACTCGGCGTCCCTCGTCGCAGCCGCTATCAAGCTGCTCACGAAAGAACCGGACACGACGCCTGTCAAGATTACCGAAGAAGCCCCCCTCCGCGTCCATCGCAGCCGCCAAGGGAAAAATAACCGCGACCGCAACTATCGCCGTAACGACCGCAATCGGAAAGACCGCCGCAATGGCAAAGAAGACGGACAAGAACGAGGCGAACGCCGTCGTCACTTCGCTCCCAAAAACCGCGATTCCAACAACCACGGCACCTTCCGTAACAACCAGCGCTCCGAAAAAAAACAACATAAAGAACCGAATCGCTCCGTATTCAAGCCTTACTTCAAAGACTGATTCGAGATTGAAAATGAATGCCCATCTTACCGAACTAGTAAGATGGGCATTTTTTTGATTCACGCACCCATGAAGGGTGCGACTTATAAACAGATATCCATTAGGGGGGGCAATATTGTTTCAATCCACGCACCCATGAAGGGTGCGACCACCGTGAAAAGCTCAAGGAAATCAGCGGTATCGGTTTCAATCCACGCACCCATGAAGGGTGCGACTATCATTGGCTACATTGGCGGAGCCTTTGATTACGTTTCAATCCACGCACCCATGAAGGGTGCGACCAACGACCGGTTGAATACTTTGCGTCGCAGCTCGTTTCAATCCACGCACCCATGAAGGGTGCGACATGCAGTACGCCGGTGCGCCGGCCGCCACACTCGGTTTCAATCCACGCACCCATGAAGGGTGCGACCGTGGATTAAAACGAACCGCGAGAACAAATATAAGTTTCAATCCACGCACCCATGAAGGGTGCGACTTTCGGGCATCGTCGGCATCTGCGAAGGCGTCATGTTTCAATCCACGCACCCATGAAGGGTGCGACTTTGCTCATGATTTTTCCTCCTGTTTTCCTTACGTTTCAATCCACGCACCCATGAAGGGTGCGACGCTCTTGATGATGGAATGGAGATGGAATCAATGGTTTCAATCCACGCACCCATGAAGGGTGCGACTCGGGATTGCCGGTGGCCAGATGCCGGCAGCGTCGTTTCAATCCACGCACCCATGAAGGGTGCGACGTAATAGTCAAAACCCCTTCATCATCTTTACAAAGTTTCAATCCACGCACCCATGAAGGGTGCGACCGGCCTCCTCCGGTTACCGGAGAGTCGTTTTATTGTTTCAATCCACGCACCCATGAAGGGTGCGACCGATGCTAAAATCGTAATCATTTCTATAAGTAAATGTTTCAATCCACGCACCCATGAAGGGTGCGACTCCGCCTGGTAGATTTGAGCATCAACAAGGTCCGCGTTTCAATCCACGCACCCATGAAGGGTGCGACCAACGTCCGACTGGATTGCCTGGGATTTGACCGAGGTTTCAATCCACGCACCCATGAAGGGTGCGACGTTTCATCCCCTCTTCTTGATTACATTATATCGTTTCAATCCACGCACCCATGAAGGGTGCGACCGCTGTAACTGCTCCGCTTCTTCCGTTTTTTCCTGTTTCAATCCACGCACCCATGAAGGGTGCGACCCTATAATCGGATGCATATGCCGGAAACGGTCGAAGTTTCAATCCACGCACCCATGAAGGGTGCGACATCGAGTCCCAATTAAGCACACCGCCAAGACGGTCGTTTCAATCCACGCACCCATGAAGGGTGCGACAATCGGTAACATATTCAACGATCCCCAAAGAAATTCGTTTCAATCCACGCACCCATGAAGGGTGCGACTGGACTATGTCAATGTTGACATATTTTAGATCATGTTTCAATCCACGCACCCATGAAGGGTGCGACTTATTTTTAAGCCGTGTTATGGGTTTGTATTTTATGTTTCAATCCACGCACCCATGAAGGGTGCGACGCCTACATCAACGTTTGTGATCCCGTTCTCAACTTGTTTCAATCCACGCACCCATGAAGGGTGCGACGACAACGATTTGAATCTTTTCGCCCGGTGGCTCTTGTTTCAATCCACGCACCCATGAAGGGTGCGACCTGCATCCCGGCCAGTACATCAGCCGGGAAACGTCGTTTCAATCCACGCACCCATGAAGGGTGCGACCTCAGCAGCAGAAACAGGAGGAAAAATAACATGGAGTTTCAATCCACGCACCCATGAAGGGTGCGACTTTACGGTAGTTTCTTCGCTGTCCATGTTGACGAAGTTTCAATCCACGCACCCATGAAGGGTGCGACTACAACAAACCAATTTACAAAGTGGCACGATATGGTTTCAATCCACGCACCCATGAAGGGTGCGACAAGTTGTTGTTCATAATACTTTACCTCCTGAGATGTTTCAATCCACGCACCCATGAAGGGTGCGACGCGACGATAGAATGAGTAACAACCCCAACCAAATGTTTCAATCCACGCACCCATGAAGGGTGCGACCCAGGCTTTCAATACTGAGAAAAGCTGCATTATGTTTCAATCCACGCACCCATGAAGGGTGCGACAGCTTAAGGGCTTGCGTGACCTGTTTCTCAATGCGTTTCAATCCACGCACCCATGAAGGGTGCGACGGCTAAGGGCGGAGAAGGCGACAATACGGCCGGGTTTCAATCCACGCACCCATGAAGGGTGCGACGCGGCCATCACCATCAATGCTCATGTTCCGCTGCTGTTTCAATCCACGCACCCATGAAGGGTGCGACGGTAATACGTGATGATTTTTGTAGAGCCAATACAGGTTTCAATCCACGCACCCATGAAGGGTGCGACAATCTGGTACTCTGATTGATCCCCAGCCTTAACGTTTCAATCCACGCACCCATGAAGGGTGCGACAGGCGAGCTTTGGATTGACGGTCAGTATATGGCCGTTTCAATCCACGCACCCATGAAGGGTGCGACGGGAGGAATTTGATGCTGCCGTCTAACTCGGTATGTTTCAATCCACGCACCCATGAAGGGTGCGACCTGCGGGCCCGTGGATTGTCTTACAGCAGCTGTAAGTTTCAATCCACGCACCCATGAAGGGTGCGACTGACAAACAAGACGCTGGCGCAGACGGTGTAACTCGTTTCAATCCACGCACCCATGAAGGGTGCGACCCGGGGATGCGGCCAAAGTGCTCCGCATCCGTAAGTTTCAATCCACGCACCCATGAAGGGTGCGACTTCACCGACGCGGATGCGGCGTTTGAAACCTTAATGTTTCAATCCACGCACCCATGAAGGGTGCGACTGGTGCGAATGCTTCGGCGGCGACCCGCGGAACATGTTTCAATCCACGCACCCATGAAGGGTGCGACCAAACCGATGCCAATGGTAACACTGTCGGCACGGGTTTCAATCCACGCACCCATGAAGGGTGCGACCAGGCGACCCAACGCCCAGTCAAGAAGATATTATGTTTCAATCCACGCACCCATGAAGGGTGCGACGAACGGATTGAATTGCATCCGGCCGGCGAAAATGTTTCAATCCACGCACCCATGAAGGGTGCGACTCATATGAGCAGCAGCTGGAAGAACTGCAACGAAGTTTCAATCCACGCACCCATGAAGGGTGCGACTTGAAATAGACGAATAGGCGACCGGCTTCCCGATGTTTCAATCCACGCACCCATGAAGGGTGCGACGTCGTTAAGCACGGCGTCAACGGCCATCTGCGGCGTTTCAATCCACGCACCCATGAAGGGTGCGACGTAGTGAGTGGACATATAACGGCTGAAATAGGATGTTTCAATCCACGCACCCATGAAGGGTGCGACCCCAAGCGTCCCGGGCTTCCTTTGTTTCAAAAGCGTTTCAATCCACGCACCCATGAAGGGTGCGACTATTGCTCGATATAGTTCACTGTCGATTTTTGAGGTTTCAATCCACGCACCCATGAAGGGTGCGACTCTTTTCATCGTTGAGCGAGTCGTTCAGATACTTGTTTCAATCCACGCACCCATGAAGGGTGCGACTCGTTGAAAATGGCCGCTTAGCTATCGTAACACAAGTTTCAATCCACGCACCCATGAAGGGTGCGACTCTGATACTTGCTTGTGTATCGGGACGACATTAAGTTTCAATCCACGCACCCATGAAGGGTGCGACCCATACCTTGTGCCGCTTCCGTCGCGGAAATCGGAGTTTCAATCCACGCACCCATGAAGGGTGCGACCAACAATGACGCGCATTATAAGCTCATGGCACAGGTTTCAATCCACGCACCCATGAAGGGTGCGACTTCCGCTAAAATATCCCATGAGACGTGGCATCAAAGTTTCAATCCACGCACCCATGAAGGGTGCGACTCAACGCCGACGGATTCATCAGCCCGTATTACAAGTTTCAATCCACGCACCCATGAAGGGTGCGACTTGGTTATGCCTTAATCAACAGTGGGGAAACGTAGTTTCAATCCACGCACCCATGAAGGGTGCGACACTCTTATAATCCATACGTACTAAATGCTTATCCGTTTCAATCCACGCACCCATGAAGGGTGCGACTTCGGGCGCCCCATCGGCGGGCTCCACCGCTGAGTTTCAATCCACGCACCCATGAAGGGTGCGACGCCTACGGCGAAGAAGAGAAAGCTGCTGTCAAGGTTTCAATCCACGCACCCATGAAGGGTGCGACGTCAAAAGTCATGATTACATCGCCACCGTTATTGGTTTCAATCCACGCACCCATGAAGGGTGCGACCGACATCGCCGAAGTCGTAGGCATAGGCGAAAAGGTTTCAATCCACGCACCCATGAAGGGTGCGACGGTCTCCTTGGTCAGCTTTTCGAGGGCTAAGTCAGTTTCAATCCACGCACCCATGAAGGGTGCGACTCCATAAAATCGCTGATTGGCAGAGACAGAAAAGTTTCAATCCACGCACCCATGAAGGGTGCGACTCATAATCAGCGCCCGGGAGGGCGCCGTGAAGGCGTTTCAATCCACGCACCCATGAAGGGTGCGACGACCTGTGTCGCTGCATTCTTCCACACGGACAAAGTTTCAATCCACGCACCCATGAAGGGTGCGACCGTCGATGAAGCGGTAGCTGCGGCGCTGACGAAGGTTTCAATCCACGCACCCATGAAGGGTGCGACAGGCAAGGAGGTGATGATATAATGGCAATGACTTTGTTTCAATCCACGCACCCATGAAGGGTGCGACCTGATGTTCCACAACGTCACCGACGGTGCGAGCGGGTTTCAATCCACGCACCCATGAAGGGTGCGACGAATTCGCCCATGACGTTGCCGGCCGATGCCACGTTTCAATCCACGCACCCATGAAGGGTGCGACTGCCATAGGGACTGACACGACCCTCGTTGAGTTGGTTTCAATCCACGCACCCATGAAGGGTGCGACAATAGAATTCGTTGAGCTCAAAACTGAGCTCAATGTTTCAATCCACGCACCCATGAAGGGTGCGACAGGCGCTGATTTATTGGAGGAATTAGAAGAAGTAGTTTCAATCCACGCACCCATGAAGGGTGCGACTTTTGCCGGCAACATCAATGGGATTGTCATCACGTTTCAATCCACGCACCCATGAAGGGTGCGACAGCAAAAGGACATTTTTATAGTCTCTTTTGCGCGTATCGATGGGGATATTTCCCCACTGATACAGTTCGTTCTTACTAAAATAGGGATTTGATTAAAATTTTTCTATCATAATCGAGGTTTTAGTCGGCTAATACGATGTTCACTATATCTTCGCACTGTCAATCTATGCCTTTCCTCCGGTTTTGCTGCACAACTTCCGTCATAGGGTTATATGTGACATCATATTAGCCGACCATGGTCAAAATCCTCGTTTTCTCTCCAGCATCCCTTACTGGATTTTTTCGCCTTCCTGATAGACTTCAATGTTGAGGCCTTCGATATTCTTCAAAGCGCTGTCATCGATGACGTAGTCGTCAAAGGTATGGGGGGCCGTAACGCCTTCTTTCAAGTTAGCCGTGATACTATGATGGACGCGAGCTGATGAGGCATTGCCCGTTTTATTGTCATGGCGTACCCAATAGAATTTCGTCATTTCAATACTGCCTTCCGGCCGAGCTGAGGAAGCATCATTTTCAAATAAGGTGACCAAGGCTTCTTTTACCTTTTCCCCATCTTCTTCGCTAAAGCCCGTTTTTTCAGCCAACTGGACGTTGATGCTGCCGACGACTTTATAGACGCCGAAGTCGACGCGATGCTTCATCCCCATCGTATCGGAGCCTTTTTTATCTCCCGGTTCGGTATTAACGCTCTTAGTAATCTGCATACTGGTAATGATTACCGGATTCAGGCTGACTGCCGTATGAATCGACACAGGCCCGCGCACACCAATAGAAACAGCATCGACCCCCGTCGCCTTTTTAAGAGCAAATACCTGACCGAAAGCCCGCACATCAGTCCAAATTTTGCAGGCTTCGTCAGCAAATAATTTTGCTCGTCCGGCATCTTTTTCTTTCATCGCCAAAGGCTTTTTCATAGATTCTTCGCTCTCTACTCTCGACCGGATACTGTCACAACCGTCGTCGCAGCGTTCGTTGGACTGAACCAAAATCCGTTCGCCCATGTCCTGCAGGCGATTGCGAATCTTGCGCTTAATGCAGACGTCAGAAATTTCGCCGTAGCCGTCGTAATCGCTGCGCGGTTGGTTGCCGTTTAAAGGATCCCCGTTGGGATTGGCATGGTCGACGGTAATGAAGCCGATAAAATCAATTTTGTTTGCTAATGTTGTCATGATAATTCCTCCCTATTCGTTTTCATCGGACTGACTCGTTGAATTATTATCTGCGCCTTCACTTTCTCTTAACGCTTTCTCTTTCTTTTGCTTTTCAATGAGCTGCTGAATAGCAAATTGCTGACTGTAAAATCCAAGCAGGAAGCGACTTCCTAAGGGATCGTCGGAGACAAAATCTTCTTCGTTAAAGAGGCTGATGATTTGAGCCAACAGCTTCCGTTCTTTTCCGCCGTATTTTTCCTGTTTCTGCATATATGGACGCAGGCGATTGTGAATGGTCATCCACGTCTTCGCCGGCCGCATGGAAAAGACCTCCATATACTTCATGGCGTTCGTAGTCCGTGAACCTCGTTCATCAAGCTTAAAAGTAGCCCGTTCCAACTGGTCGGCTACGGCCAAGATTCTCCCAAACAGATAATCCCGATTTCGATTCGTTTCATCAAGTGCCACAGTATATACCTCCTCCGGATGGGTTTCATTCCATCGATTACAAATTATGGTACAAGCAGATTCTAAAATTTCCTGCCGCCACTGATAATATTTATCGCCGGCCGATTGGCTCGCCCGGGTGACGACACGTTGGACGACACACCGTTCGATATCAAGCGGCAAAGGCCGCCCCTGTACAATGCAATAGAAGATGCGTTCAAGTTCCATCTTCATTTTCGTATCACTGACGTTTTCGCCGTAACAGGCCTTGATGAGCCTGCGCGGTGCCGGCACGCCAAAATAGCGAAGGGATGAATTCTTTTCGTTATCATATTTATGCTGAGCCCAACGGCCAGATTCATGCCACTTTTCCACGCGTTTTATAAAATCAGTTCCTGAAAACTCATCATAGTAACAAATCGACAGCCGCCCTGGTGTCGCCGCATCGAGGATCATGATATTGACCTGGGCTGTCGGGTCCTTTTCAAAATCATGATAGTAACCTGTGATAGCCTTAGTAAAACTGTCGGCCCATTCTTTAAAGGTCTCCGGCCGAGTAAGTTCCGAAGTCCCGCCACCGCGGCGGCGATGCATCAGATGATCCGTATCCGAAAAAACACCGGGAATCGGTTTCGAGCTCCAGGCCAAAAAGGTACGGCCGTCACAGGAATAGCCTTGATTACGAACGAGCCACATCAAGGCATTCATGGCCTTTTGTGACGTCTCATAGCCGATAGACACGCATTCATTGCCGCTTTCAAAGCGGCCGCGGAAGGTAAACCATTGGTTATCATTGGAAGAAATGAGCTTAGCCCCATCACCGGCAAATCGAATTCCCTTGGCGTGTTTATCGACAGGCCTCATCATCTTGCCCGTGGCGTAACACAGGTCCGGCGCTTGAGGAAATTCATGCTCAAAAAACTTTATATATTGCTGCTGCACCTGCTGGTCTTTCCACAAGTCGACGGGCTTATCCCCGCCAAGGGAAACGCGAAAACGAACCAATGCCTTTAAAAGATCACCGGTCACTACGGTGAAAATCGCCGGTTTCTCCCGATTTTTGTCTTTATACGGCCATTTTTGCATAATTTTGCCGTTATCATCGCGATAGAGGACGGGTGGATTGGCCTTGCAAAGGTCATCGATAACGTCATGTCGGGTGACGTATTTATAGACTGCTTCTACCTTAGGATCGCTGTATGGTGACTGAACCCACTTGCCTAAGAGTTCTACATACAGGGTATAAGGATGCTTTTCCTCCTTCCCTCCCTTTTTGGCTTTTTTCTCGCTATATAAGTCATAGTCACGGGCAATGTAATTCAGCCGGTCATGCAGTGGATGCGGTGACGGACTCGACGTCCGCGATGCCGAATCGGGTGTACTGGGCATAAGGGTCGGCTGTTGGTCCTTAGAAATTGGACTGGCCTGAACGAAGTTTCCCTCACCATCGACGGTGATTTCGATTTGAGCATTTTGGATGATATGCCCAATAGGCGGCAAAACCGCCTTGCTCCCTTCTACACCGGGCTTACCGGCTAAGGACGCATTTACGTCGTAGGTCTTCACTAACTGCGCAATCCAGCTCATAAGCGTTCTCCTTCCAACCCGGCGTATTCCCTTTCAACGGGGCAGATATCATCCGGGGTAAAGACTTTGGCCTTCCCTTTGCGGATATCCCGCACAAGAGTGCAGGCTTCCGGCCGAATGAAGCGGATGACGCCGTGCTCCATGACCGGCTGCCAGAACCGGACCTGCAACATGTCGCGCCCCGTTTCATCGGGATAATTAAAACCGTGGAACATCGTCCCCAAGGGAATGGCCGGGGTATCATCGTAAAATCCCGGGGCCTCGCCATAGGCGACAGGCTCGATATAGCCCTGACATTCCCGCGTGCCCAAGAAAATATCGCGGCGCCCGCCTCGTTCGACCATCCGTTTGGCAATGTTGTGGTGTTTATTTTCATTGCGGTCAGAGGCCAAGTCCGGTCGATGAAGATTGAACTCAAAGTGAGCCTTTACTTCATAGCACACGTCACTCAAGTACTTATAAATCGAGAGTTCATTGCCGCCGCCATAAACGAGAGGCTTTACGCCCCGGGACTGAGTGCGTATTTCCTTCATGACCCGCATCTCATCGATGACCCAAAAAATCGTAGGCTTCCAATAATTGCTTTCAACGATACCCTTCAAGGCCTGATAGGTCGGCACGGCGTAGGAGGCTTTTTCACCGCCCATGCGGGTAATGGGATCGGTGAATAAGGCCATCCTTCCGTACACTTTAAAGGTTATTTCATTTCTCAAAATATCCCCTCCTTACAAAATATTCAGCTCATTAGCCTGTTCTTCTAAGTTGAGACCAATGGCCGAACTATAATACTTTTCATTCAAAGCCAGTGGTCCCTGCAGGGTCTGGAAAATGGCCCCCATCCGCTGAAGCTGTTCCACTTCATAGGAAAAAGCATTGACTGTATACTGTTGAGCCTTCTTCAATAAGGCCACTAGTTTCTTAGGATCCTCAACCTTGCCATTCAGGGCGGTAATTAAATCGGCGCCCTTTCCATAAGGCACGACGATCCCGATTGTAGCCGAGTCGATGACATAAAAAGCTTTGCCGGCATCGCCGAAGGCCTGGGTATCACACAGCCAATTGAGCTCCTCAGACTTTCCTCGGTCAACACAAGCCTTGCAGCCCACCTCATTCAGGGACAATAAATCCACCAGTGTATTGCGGCTCGGCAGTTCATAGGATTTATTGAGATCGTCCTGATCATCATAATACCATTCAAAGTAGCGAGCCATATTCGTCGGCTGGAGAATGTCTTGAATATCCATGATGTGAAGCAAGTCCGCAGCCACTTTGACGCCGGTTTGGATATCGGGCAGCTTATCGAGTTTCTCCCCTTCCAAATGGAAAACCTTGACCAGTCCGTATTCCATTTCACCGTGGCGGTTGCAGCGGCCTGCTGCCTGGGCGATGGAAGCAAAACCGGCCATGGCCCGGTAGACCGTCGTGAAGGACACGTCGACACCGGCTTCGATCAGCTGTGTCGAGATACAGATGAGTCTGCGCTTCGATGTTCCACCGTGAAGGGCCGCCAAAGCCTCCCTCATGCCGTCGATTTCATACATTCGGTGGGCCGGACACATCTTAGTACTCAAGTGAATCACTTCGACGTCGTCGCCGCTCTCACCGACCAGATTTTTTACAGCCTTATAGATGTTTCGAGCTTGGCGAGTCAGATTGACGATACAGAGAACACTGCCCCGCTCCCTCGCATCGTACAGCAACCGGGGAGCTAACGTTTCCGCCGTATACAGTTCATCTTTCAAATACTCGAAACGCACCCGCTGAAAAGCCTCAAAGGTGTCGTCCAAATTATCGATCATTTCACTGTCGACATGAATGGGAACATCCATATGGTCTAATTGGGGCTGAGTAGCCGTACAAAGGACGGCCGTGACGCCAGCAAAATCCTTTAAGAAATTCATCGCCATATTAAAGATATAGGTGCATTTTACCGGCAGTGTCTGAATTTCATCGAAGATGATGATGCTGTCGGCCAAGGCCTGAAGCCGGCGGGCAGATTGACAGCTGCCGTCGAACAAGGTATTGAGGAACTGAACCTGGGTCGTAAAAATAACCGGCGTGTCCCAGCGTTCGGTCAATAACTTTCTCCAATCCCGTTCTTCCTCACTCATATCTTCCTTCGGCAATACGTTGGAATGGTGCTCTAACACGGCCTCATCAAACTGGAATACGTCGCGAATCTCCTTGGCATTCTGATCGATAATCGACGTATAAGGAATGACGACAAGAATCCGCTTTTTATGGTACTTTTTGGCCTGAGCCAGAGCAAAGCGCATGCTGGCCAATGTTTTCCCGCTCCCCGTCGGCACCGACAAGGAGTAGATGCCCGGTTTCTCCGTTCCAAAACGTTGGCAGGCATCACTGATTTTTTGCCGCTCCAAGGCAATGGTCCTGGCCTTACCGTCAGCCGGAAGGGCAAAGGAGTGAAGCCGGTCTTCCAATTTTCCGGAAAAGAGATTCCACAGCTTATCGTAGTCCCAATCCTGGGTCAAAGAGGAACCGCCCATGAACTCCGCCGTGTCCAAGCGATCAGCGTCTACGAGCCAACTAAAGAGCAGCCTTTCGACCATCCCCCAGTAAAACCAATAAATTTGATTTTGTCTTCTTTCCTCATCACAGCCAAATTCGCAAGCCGCATCGATACGATGATCGAGTTTCTCTACCTCAGCAACGGCTAATATGAACAAATCATCCAATTCCGCCGGTGACAGGACGGACTCAAAAAAATAGGCCTCTTCCTCTGCCGTTTCAACGCCTTCTTTTTGAATACGCCGTACATAATCCGACTCGCCGCGCTCACTCAAAAAGTTCGTCAAGCCCCCGTGATGAGACATAACAGAAAGACCGGCCAAATTGATAGTCTTTCTGATGTTTTCCCCTTCACGATCGTTGTAACGTTTCCACAAAAACTGAGCCCCACCGGTCGAATGGTCGATTTTGCCGCGATAGTGAGCTGCCTTTTTAGGATCATCATGGGCTAATCGAATATACTTCTGAAAAGGGATACAGTCTCCGCTCGACGTACTCTGGCTCTTAGAGAAATCATGCAAAAGGCCGGTGAGTTTCGCCAAAGCCCCCAATCCCCAAGGTGTCGCCGCCGCTTCCATCTTTTCGGCAACGTCCACCAAGTGATCTCTCACGGTCTGCTCGATAAGCCGGCCGTTCTTATCTTTTCGTAAATGTGCTACAATAGTCATATAATCTCCTATCGATACGACGTCAGGCCAATCCATGACGGTAAGCTGCAAGCCATGGACCGGTTCACGATGCTACTCCTGACAAGAAACGATTGACATATATGTATCATTTAAACTCATTATACTACTATGTAATAATTATCACAAAGTTTATTCATTAGAATTAGATAAAAATCCCTTCCCGGGTACCGCCTCCTTTTCTAAAGCAGTTGCAATTGATGATACAAAAGCCAACATCCGGTTCACGATGTGACTTTCAGCAAGAATAAATCGACATGTCATGTATCCTTTAGGCTCATTATAGCATAGTTTTATTTTAACTACAACTTATATAAACATATTTTTTCAAAAAAGATTTAATGACGCTCTACCGGCTGTATCCCTATAAAAGGGATAGCTAAACTTACAGCCACGCCCCCTTATCTCAGAAGGCTCCGCCTCACAGGACGCTGACGTTCTAATCGTGTGAGTCAGTCGATTCCCGTCGACGGCACGATCGATTTTGATTCACTCTTTATTATTTGTCAAAGGGTCCCGGCTCAAATCATAAAATAGTATCGAGGGCCATCTCGGGAAACAACGCATACGAAAAAACGCCGTCAGTCCTCTAAACGCACGGCGTTTCTATCCTTCAATAGACTTCGTTATCTTTTCGTTTGGTCACCGTCGGATGGCTGTCGATGATGATCTGGCGGCGCGGGCAAGTGGCATCGTGGTCGTTGATGATGCCGCAGGCCTGAAGATGGGAGTAGAGGGTCACGGGGCCGACGTACTTAAAGCCCCGCTTCTTCAGATCTTTGCTGATCCGTTCCGACAGGCCGTTGCTGACCGGAATCTGTCCTTTGGCATGGCCCTGGTAGAGGAGGGTCTTGCCGCCGGTGAAGCTCCAAAAGTAGTCGCAAAGGCTTCCGAATTCGTCGCGCAGTTTCTGACAGCAGCAGGCATTGTTGATGACGCCCTGTATCTTCCGAGGCGAACGGATCATGCCCTCGGTATTTAGGATGCGTTCCACATCGGCGTCGCCGTAAGCAGCCACCTTATCGTAATCAAAGTTATCGAAACACTGCCGGAAAATGTCCCGCTTGAGCAAAACGATCAGCCAGCTGAGGCCGCACTGCAGGTTTTCCAAGGTCAAATGCTCGAACATCTGCCGATCGTCGTGAACGGGGACTCCCCATTCGTTGTCATGATACATAGTATTGAGCGGATCCGTATAGGCCCATTCACAATATCCCATCTTTTTCTCCCCTTTCATGGCCCGAAAGGTTGCCCTCCCGTCGCAGTCCCCATCGAATCAGCGGCTTAGAGCCATGATAGTCCCTGTAACAGGGGCGGCAGGCCTGACGAGGCTCATTGGCAAACACATGTTTCCGTATCCTGATTATACCATCGAAGGAAGTTCCTCGCTACCGATAAGGGATGCCCTCGAGAGAAAATTTCCCATTGATTCTTTCCCAAAGTTTTGCTATAATCAGTTCAACTTCATAGGTAATGGTACTGACTGCTGCCGAGTAGTCAGAGTACGCCGTGTTCCTCATCGTCAGGTCTTAGCAGATGAGGAAACGGCGCTTTTTTTATGATAGGAGGACATGATGGATACATTCTTTTACAAAGAACCTTACGAAGAAAATGGGAAAACGATCTTAGAGGTCAATCTCTTCCCGGACAAATACTGCAATTTTAACTGCATCTTTTGCCCGGTCAGCCGAAAGTTAACCCACGTGCAAACAGAGAGTCCCGTCCCGTTAGACGACATGGCCTCGGCTATCGATGACTTACAGCGTCGTCTCGGAAACATAAAACCCGACTTGGTATTTATTAACTCCCTGGGAGAAGCCCTGCTCTTACCGGAACTCGAATCGATCATCGATACCATACACGAAGCCGGAATTCCCGTACGCCTCCTCTCCAACGGGTACCTCTATGGAAATCCGGAATACGCCAGACTGGCCGATTGCTGTGAAGAGGTCATTGGTGAATTGAAAATGGCCCACGAAGAAGCCTTCCAAAAGGCACAGCGCCCCCTTCCGGGCTACACCATCGAGCAGCACCTCGAAAATATGGCCCGATTCCGAAAAAACTACAGCGGCCGCTTCCACTTAGAAATCACGATTGTAAAAGGCTACAGTGACGACCCGGACTCCCTCGAGATTTTCCACAAGGCCGTCCAATCCATAAAGCCCGACGTCCTTCACGTCATCACCTTGGAGCCTCCCTTCGATAAAGTCTTGGCCATCGCTCCGGAAAGACTGGCAGCCATCACGGAGTGGCTGGAATCCGCCCTGCCGTCGTAACAGCAACGGGATGATTCACGAAAAGGCCCAGTTTCAAGCAAAGGAAAAAGCCGCAAGTCCTCCGACCCGCGGCTTTCATACTCAATCCAGAACAATCCCGTTCCGGCAATGTTTCTGACGGTTAATCTGACAGTGCTGCTTAATAATAATACGTCCCGTTGATACGATAGGCCCAACCCAACCGATTCATACCGTATTCAAAGATCTTATTGGGAGCCATGAGCACTGTCGTGTGATTCCCCGCCATGGCATTGGTCCGATACCGCCACATATCCGTCTTGTACTGAGCAAAGCGCCAAGTCATCACTTGATCTAATCTCCCATTTTGAACCCTTTTTACAGAGACTGAAAACCATTTCCCGGTCGCACTCATCCCATAGGCTAAGGTATCATCCATGACATAGACGTCTGCATTCTCCGCTGCCATATAGTTGACCCAAACGTCGGCAGCCCTTGAAGGACCGGTGCCGGCAAAGAAGCACATACATCCTACACAACAAATCAACAACGCCTTCCACAACGGTTTCACGACCTCATCTCCCTTGTGAATAGAACAACCTGTCAATCGTACATAGCAGCGCCTTAATAATAATGCATGCCGTCACTCGAATAGGACCATCCCAACTGCTTCATCCCATATTCAAAGATCTTGTTAGGCACCAAGACGCCGGTACGACGGCTGCCGGCCATGGTGCTCGTGTAGTATTGCCATACCGCATCGTCCTTAAAGAACCGCCAGGTCACTACCTTGTCCAACTTGCCATTTTGAACCCGTTTTACCGCCACGGCAAACCACGGTCCGTGAGAGTCTGTCCCGGAGGCTAAGATATCATCCATGACATACAAATCCACATTTTCAGATGCCCAATGATCGACCCATACGTCGGCCGCTTTAGAAGGACCGGCGCAGCCAAACAGAATCAGATATATCAACAAAAAGACCGCCAATGCCTTCCCTAACTTTTTCACACGCTTCATCTCCTTACGAATTAAAAGGTCCTCGTCCGTACATTCAGCCGCTTCTTAATAGTCACGCATGCCGTTATTAGATCAGGACCCTCCCAATCGATTCATGCCATATTCAAAAATCTTGTCGGGCACAAGGACGCCGGCACGACGGCCACTTGCCATGATACTCGCAGAATATTGCCATGCCGTATCGGCCTTAAACAGGTCCTTATACCGCCTTATCCGTGCGTTAAATAATGCCTTTTCCGCACTCTTTTAGTTCTATTATAGCATAGATATGCCGACAAGGCCTCTCAAAACGATAATTTCGCCGCTCCCCTTGTCTCAACAAAATACCCCCACACCTACAAAAAGCCGGTACAGACATCACGACAGACGCCTGTATCGGCTTTTCTCATGCAATTTTCATTTTACACCTAGAGCAGCATACCGTCCCCTTGCGGGGATTATGGTTCTTCACAATTTGGCTTTAAATTTGATGAAAACGTAGATGTATTGTTTCCGTCCCCCTATTGATAAACTCCTTTTTCCTAAAAAAGGAGTCTAATTAAATCCGGGGATTATGGTTCTTCACAGCACCCTTTACAAATGGCTTAACTAGGCCATCGAAAATAGCGTTTGCGGGGCGGATTTTATTTTTCGGCTTTTTTCTGCTTTTTCGCTGAAAATTTCTTTCAAAAAGTCTCAAAGGCCGCCGTTTCATCACATCGGGGTGGAATGGTATAAAACCGATGAAATATGTTTATATTATACCATACTTTTGAAGTTCTTTGTCGAATATCGAAAATACTTTTTGACACCGCCAGTGAAAGGATTGGCTATGATGCAGTCATACGCCGGATTGAATACGATTAGAGATTTGCACCACCTTTTTCCCCATAAAAAAAGACATAGCAACAGGCCTGGACCGAAATCACAGAGCCATGTCGCTATGTTTCATTTTTTATTATCGAAAATTATGTTAGGGAGCGACCCGAATTTCTTCAGCTGTCGCCGAGGAAGCGGCCTGAAAGGAGGCGTATTCTCCATCAGGAAAATTGTACCAAGTCACATCATGGTTATCGTATGGGCTGATGGCGATATGGGCAAAGGTGCTGTTTGGGGCCGCTCCATGCCAATGGACGACGCCCACCGGAAACGGCATCGTTTGATGTTCGGCCGCGTCGACGGCCGTAACCGGCAGCAGAGACAACATCATCATAAAAAGCAAAATCCATCTTACCATACGTCTTACCTCTTTTAAAAAAATAATCTCACTCATCCCGATTTCTTAGGCAAAAATATCCGCCATGCTCCCTTCGCGCTTATAAGGAAGAAGCCAAGGTCCCTGCTTCTTTAGCGTTTTTAGCCATGCCCATATAGGTCAGGCCATATAAGGCGGCAAAGCGTTTCATGGTAAATTCGCCGGCGTCCAGCATCCACGTTTCCGGCGCAGCTCCCTGGAAGACGAAAAAGAGTTTTTTCCCGGATAAGCTCCCTTGGGAAACCTTCCCGTAAAACCGGTCCAGTACATTTCGTACAGAGCCGCAGATATTGTGCCAGTACACCGGCGAACCGATGACGAGGACATCGGCCTTTTCAATCTTTCCGAGAACGGCGTCCAACTGGTCGCCGGGCAGGTCCTGTCCATACGCATTGATTCGGTAATCGACGAGATTCAGCGTTTCATAGGTCTGATTTTTAAGGAGTTCCGCGGCGACTTTTGCCGTATTGCCATTTTCATTAGGACTTCCGTTTATAAATAAAATGTTCATTGTATCTTCCTTTCCGGCCAGCATGAGCTGAGCCATTCAACGTTCATCATAAATGTCTGTTTCAATCTTTCATTTGCCGTTGCCAAAAGCGGACAGCTCGATTCAGCCAACCTTCGGCCACCGTCCCTTCGCCGAGGCCAAAGCCATGGGGCAGCCCGGGGAAAATTTCGATGTCGGCATCGGTTCCATTGGCCCGGATGCCTTCGATTCGCCGTTTCATGGTGCCATACCAGGCAATGCCGTCGGCCGTCCCTACGCAGTTATACGTAGGCGGTTCCTTTCCGGTGACGTCGGACAATCCGGTGTACTCCATGATGACCGCTGCCGGCTGAGGGTATGGCCTTTCGCCAAAGGCCCCCGTCCCATAGGTACCGACCCAGGCTGCCATCCGGGCGCCTGCGGAGCCGCCCCAGAGGGAATAATCGCGGATATCGACCTGAAGTTCCCTTGCATGGTCATGAATAAAGGCGATGGCCCGGGACAAATCTTCACAGGCTTCGCGGGCGCCGACGCGATAAATGAGGGCAAAGGCGTTGTAACCTCGCTTGGCAAGCTCCTGGGCATGAGGAAAACTGTCGTGCATGGCACCGACATAGACAAAACCGCCGCCGGCACTGAGAATGGCCGTCTTGCCCTGAGGCTTACCGCGGAAGAAAAATAACCCCGTGTCCTTCTTTCTCGGATCGGCGGCCTTTTCTGCCGGACTGTAGATATCATAAAAGACCCTCTCGCCGGCAAGGGCTCTCGATTTTAGCTCATTGACGAGGCTCACCGTCCGCTCCGGTCTTATATAGCTGTACCAAAGAAGGGCTTTTCCCAAATCCTTCAACGTCATGACAGGCGATAACGCCAAATCGACGGGAAACAGCAGACGGCCGAAGCCGGAAAAGGCCTCGTCCCGGATCACATCACTGATTTTTGAATTCAACGAAAACGTTTCTTCCTTCATCTTTCCATCACCTCCTTCTTCCATCATTTACCAAACAATCTGCGGCCCCATCCATCGGACCAACAGGGTAACCCCATTCCCGTACGGCATCCCGGTCAGAACGCCGACGGACAAAAAGGTTCCGTCGCCATAACAGAAGGCAGGGAAAAGCCCTGAACCGATACCGGCCGGGCTTTCCCTACCTATTTGAAATGGTTCAAATTCAGGGTCTTACTCTTACAGACGCTTCCCATAGAATTCAGCCAGTTTGTTCACGGCTTCATCAACATATTCCGGTACCCAATAGGTCCGAATGTGGCTGGCGCCTTTGATGAGGAACAATTCCTTATCGTTCGTACCGCTGGCTTTGGCAAAGGCATCTTCCGTCATGTAGAGGGTGTCGGCCTTGTCGCCGGCCATCATCAACAGCGGCTGGTCGATGAGATCCATCCGGTCTTCGACGTCAAAGGCCATGAGTTTCATGAGCGATTCCGTCGTGTAGCTGCCCGTCGCATTAGGATGGCGATGGGTCAGGCCATAGTATTCGATACCGTCGCGATAGAGCGTGTTTTCCGGAAGCTCTGCCATCTTGGCCCGAAGATCGTCATCGGTAGCATTGGGAGGCAGGAACCCTTCATAGACAATGTCGCCGGAAAGTTCTTTTTCCCGGGCATCAGCCGCTTTTTGAAGGCGAGCCGGAATGCCTGCAATATCGGCATCATGGAAGCCATTGCGCCGTACCCGACCCGAATTAAACATGGATAGGGTCGCCACGGCCTTGATACGCTTATCCGTCTGGGCCGCTGCCAGCGTATAACCACCGCCGCCGCAGATGCCGAGGGAAGCAATGCGAGCTCGATCGACCTTTTTCAGCGTAGAAAGATAATCGACCATGCCGCTCACATCTTCAATTCGATTCGACGGATAATCGCGAAGGCGCGGTGTCCCGCCGCTGGCCCCCCTGATAGTGAGCATCAGCAGCCACGGTAATATAGCCCAGTTCTGCCAGACGCTGGGCGTACAGGCCGGCTACCTGTTCCTTACTGCCGCCGTTGGGATGAGCCACAGTGATAGCGGCATACTTCTTATCGCTCTTTTCATCATAATCAGCCGGCAAATAGAGGTTGGCCGCCACTTTGATACCATCCACTTCATATTCTACAGGGCGAATATTCACCTTGCCCGGTTCATTCTTTTCAATGGCATTGCCGTAAACGAGGCCGAAGGGATTCTCATTCGGCGAAGCGGCAACTGCCGTATTTCCATTCATACCCATCATCATCAATCCTCCCATCAAGGCTATCATGAACATCTTTTTCTTTATACCTATTTTCATACAATCTTCTCTCATTCATAAGAGTTCAGAAGAACTTACCGCTCTTCATGAACCAAGGATATCAACCGGTAGTAACTACCTGTCAAGTCTTTTTTGGAGAATTTTTTCATTTCGACAGAAAAGATTTCCTTCCGAGATCATCCGCTATCGCTTAGGCTATCTGGGAACCGAGGCCGAAAGTCAGTCAGAATCAGAAAAAGCGCCGACTTCCATGATTCGATCAGAGAAGACCTTTTCCGGCGTCGCTGACATGCCGCAGTCCCGATTTCCGTTCATCGTCTCGATGGAGATGAGGTTTGTATTCCGGTTCCCCCCGTAACACGCCTTCAACGTAGGCCTCAAAGTTGGGATAGCCATTATACTTATCTTCTTTTCGTTTGCCGCGCATCGGTCGTCCGTTGCTGTTCTTTAGAATAGCGGCAATGTAGTTGATATTATTGACCTTGTTTTCGTGAGCCATTTCAATGGCCGTACAAGTGGGCTCACTGCCCCACAGGTTTTCCAAGGTGATCAATCGATGGGCAAAATCGCCCTGCATGGGCCCAAAGAGATTCTGATACGTTTGGACCGAGGCGTAGCCTGTCACGGCCTTGAGCGTCGTCACAGCTTCGCCTGTAAGGGCTTTTGGTTCTCTTTGAGGCTCTTCCCTTTCATCAGTATCAGGGATCTCTTCCTGCGGCATGTCATCCGCCTTTTCGGCTATGACAGCTTCTTCGACGAGCTCATCGATGGGCAGGACCAAAGCTTTCTCTTGACAAGACTCGATGGAATCTTGGCCGAAAGCCTCGATGAGCGTTGCACCGGAAGTTTCGATGATGGGACTGTCTTTCGGAAGGCCTTCTGGTTGAGTTTCTTCCTCTTGAACCAGGCGCTGCCGCTCCCGATAGCGGCGAACCCGTTCATTAGTCTGCTCCCTTCGCCTCTCGTCGCGGTGAAAGCTTTGCAGCTCATCCCAGATAAGGATGCGGATCATACCCGTTTCGTCGCGTTCGATGAGGTCGACCTGCTCGAGGGCACGTAATCCGTTTTCAATAAACGGCTGGCGGCGGTGCAGGCTCTTAGCAATGAGCTGCGTCGTAAGGGGCTCGGTCTCCGACACGTAAATCTTGCCGTCGTCATTGACCATCCCGGCCATATCCTTTAAGAAGAACCATAAGACGATGTACGAATCGCCATTGGGAAGGTTCATCAAATAAAGAATACGGGGATCTAAAAAGAGTCCCACTTTCGTTTTCAGCCATTGTAATTTTTTCATTGCCAGCACCTCTTTTTTCATTTTGGGAAATGTCTTGCGAAATTACCCCTCTATATACATAAGAGAAAAATAAATCGAAATGCGTCACAAATTTTCGCCAAAATGCCGTTTTTCGTTTTATCTTTTCTTGAAAAAGCAACGTATTCCAAGGATAAAGTTTGTTTTATCACGACTTTATTCTTGACTATCAAGTGTTATCCACGAAATACCTAAAGTTTTCTGAACTTTTAGAAATTTGTAAATTAATACATTTGTCCATTTCACACATACAATTTCAGCAAAAAATTAGACAACGCCGTCCCCGTTCCAAACCTGCCTTTTCTGCCGTCAGGCCCTTTCATTTCCGGCAGCGCCTGTTTCATCTTAGAATGGCTCTTTAGAAATTCCCCCTATAGGTATAAGACAAAAAAAATGCCAATCGTCCACCCCCTATTTTGATAAAGCATCATTTCTCATTTTATCTTTTCTCGAAAACACATGAATTTTCAAAAATACGGATTGTTTATCCATGATTTTATTTTTGACTATCAATCATTATCCACGAAATACCTAAAGTTTTCTGAACTTTCAAAATTTTACAAACTAATACATTCGTCCATTTCACGCATACAGTTTCAGCAAAAAATCTGACAAGGCCTTCCCCCATTCCAAATCTTCCTTTTCTGCCATCGTGCCCTTTCATTTCCGGCAGCGCCTGTTTCATCTTAGAATGGCTCTTTAGAAATTACCCCTCTATTATACTAGGACAAAAAAAATGCCAATCGTCTAAAGTTTTTTTCAAACTTTTTCCCCAAAAGCCGTCATTTTCCCATTTAATTTTTCGTATTCCCCCTTATTTCAGTTGATTATATCTATTTCTGACTCAATGCATTTTGAATGATAAGGCTAGCATTCAAATACTTAACGTTTTCTGAACTTTCAAAAAATCGCAAATTAATACATTTATCCATTTCCAGTATACATTTTTTTTAAATAAGACAGACTCATCGAATCAGAGAAAGGAAAATTCTTATCCCGATTTCCCCTCTTCCCTTACTCAAAATCAGGCTGAAAAAATTTATAAAATTAAAAAATATCATGTTTCCCTTATGCCGCTCTCATCATCTCTTCATCTTCTCTTTTCTTATTCTTGTCTTGTATCTTATCTCTTCTATATCTTATCTTCTTCTCTTCTTATCTTCTCTTTCTGTAACGCGTTACACCTCGTCGAAAAGGATAATTTCAAAATCCTCGTCTATCGCAGTACAAAGCCATTTAACAGAATTTCATTTGATTGGCAAATCGCCTTATTACGCCCTTATTCTTTCCATATAAAGAACAGAAAGACTTGAGTAAGTTCATCTTTATAGATCTGAATACAATAAAAAATGCCGATACAACACATCCCAGTCAGATGCCTGTACCGGCTTTTCTCATACAATCTCTTTGTTCAATCTTTCGACAAATCTTCTAACCGCGTCTTTAGAAAATCTTCAACGGCGTCTGAAAAGTCGATGCCGCTTCTTTCTGAGAGGACCGCCAGCCACCAGACGCATCCTTCTATTTTAGACGGCAGGATGGCTTGATCGTCACTGGGCCAGCGCCCTTCTTTGGCCATGATGTGGCGCCCGACGAGGCCGGCATCGGTCAAAAAGGCCAGGGCGTCTTTTTCGGTCGTCCATTCGTTCCCATGAAGCTGCCGTTCTAAAGCATGATATTTCTTACCACTTCTTGTTCCTTCTCGATTTCGAGAAGGTTCAAAATTCCCGGTAGTGACTGTGACTCATCGTGCCGCTGCGATTCACGTTGTCCTCTCTTGCCATCCGGGCCTCGTATCCTAAAAGCGGCAAATCATCGCGGCCCTCTCCCGAATCCTCTATAAATTTCAAGGAAAAAGGACCCACCGTCGTTATGACGCTGAGTCCCTTTCTCACAGATTCATTGATACCTTATTCTTGAAGAGGGTGTAAGATAAAATTCCTGCCGGAAATTCCTTTCTTTATTTGTCCTTCTTATCTCCCGTGTATTCAATGACGATGATGGCGCCCTTATTTTCCATTTCGGTAATGGGCTTGCCGTCTTTACCCATAGCATTGCCGCCGTTATCCGTAGCCACGTAGATTTTTGTCGTATCCGGGCTTACGAGGACATTGCGGTACCGGTTATTGGTCTTGAACATTTTTTCTACATCGCCCTGGACCTGTTCGCTCTTGCCATCGAGTTTCACACGATAGATGGCGCCGCTCTTAAGGGTCGTAATGAGCAGGGAATTCCGCCACTCTTTAATTTTCCCGTTTTCCGGATAGTAGGCAACGCTGGAAGGAGCGATGGTCGGCCAGCCGATGTAGTAAAGGGGCGCATAGGTTTCATCGGCAAAGTTATAGCCATTACGGACAACATTAAAGGATTTGAGCGGATCTTTAAGATTCGGGGCATCAAAGTCGGTTTCCTTCTGAGTCGGAACGCCTGCCGGAATGTTGTTTGGATCGAATTTTTCCTGTAATTCTTTGGGCGCCTTGGAATAGTTGGCATACACATAGGATTCGTTGTCTCTGTAGCCTGCAACATAGGGCCAGCCATAGTTGCCGCCTTTTTCAATGAGGTTCAGCTCATCATCCGTAGACGGGCCGTGCTCTGTCGCAAAGAGCTTATCCCCTACAAAGGCAAGGCCCTGGGTATTGCGGAATCCATAGGCATATACATGGCTGCGAACACCATTTAATACGGGGTTGTCAGCAGGAATGGAGCCGTCTTTATTGAGACGCAAAATTTTCCCCGGATAGAGGCTGTAATCGTTAGCAGCAACCTGCGCTGCCGTCGGCAGCATCTGCGCCTGGATTTCCTTGGCTACGCGAAATCCCTGATTATTCCCTTGGTCACCGATGGTATAGTAAAGCTTGCCGTCGGGGCCAAAACGCAGGCGACCGGAGTTATGGTCGACGCTTGCCGGCAGATTATCGAGGATAGCCGTTTCATCACGGAGCGTCTCGGTCTTCGGATCATAGGTCATGCGGACAATACGGGCATGCTTTTCACCATTGACTTCATAAGTATACGCCGTGTAGACATAGTTATTCCCCTTAAGGAACTGCGGATCCAATGCCAGCCCCAGAACCCCTTGATGCGGCGGCGCTGCCACGGCATTTTTGAAGGTATACAATACCGTATGCTTACCCGTTTTGGGGTCGACCTTAGAAATCGATTTCGACTGCCGTTCCGTTACCCACAACGAATTGTCCGGTCCCCAAAGGACTTCCCAGGGAGAACCAAGACCATCGACAAGGACCGTAGCCTTGAAGGGCTCTGCAATATTTACCTTGTCTCCATGAGCTGCCTGAGCCACCATACTGAAACCGGCCGTTGCGGTAATGGCAAGGCTGCAAAGTACTGCTGCTGCTAATTTCTTCATAACGAATCTCCTTTCAAATGAAATTTTTTATACTCAGATATCTCGAATCGGCCATATCCGACTAGAGGTATCCACATACCAAACAGCACAAAATGTCACATCTTTGGGTACATTATATGCTACTGAATGGTCATTATTTTCCAATCCAGTATTATAATCAATTCGTTATCATACTACTGATTATACTAAAAAACTATCTACAGAGCAATTATCCGCCTTAATTACTTATGTAAATCCGCCGTCCGGCCTTCATCCCCCACCTTAGAGGGGGAAGACTTTTCGCGGAGAGGTTAAATTTTCCCCACAACTATGTTACAGTCGCTTCCACCCGTAAAAGGGTGGCTCGACGGGAGGCGTAAGCCTTTATGGCTAAAAGTCAGCCTCTCAAGGTGCTGGCTTTCACTTTGTTCAAGCCACGGTGCGCGTAGCCCTAAAGTAATTCCCTCCTCATCGCTATGAAAAGACGGGGCTTCATCCTAAATTTTCTGGAAAACAAACTTGAGTATATGAGTTATATCTCATACAATATAGATAGGAGGAATTACACGAGCCTTGTTTTTCTTTTATGTAGGAGGAAAAATCGTCGTTACTAACGGCTTTACTAAAAAAACACAGAAAACGCCACCAAAAGAAATATCTCTGGCACAAAAGCGTCGAACCGATTACATTCGCCGAATGGAGGAATTAACATGAAACGCTTAACAGACTTTAAAGCAGAACAGATGAAAGACCCTGCTTTTGCTTCTGCTTATATGGAAGTTGAACCCGAAATGAATATCATCCGGGCTATCGTGGACACAAGAATTGCTCAGCATCTTACCCAACAGGAATTAGCCGAGAAAACAGGTATTGCCCAAACAGAAATCAGCCGAATTGAAAATGGCAGTCGAAATCCTTCCTTAAAGATTTTACAGCGCCTGGCTGACGGCATGAACATGGTTTTAAAAGTGTCTTTTGAGCCGAAAAAGAAAAGTCAAGTATAAAGAGCTAGCTGCATACGAAAGTGCAACTAGCTCTTTACCATTATAGAGTTATAAGGGCCACGGCTTCAATATGGTGAGTCCGAGGGAACATATCGACGGGCTGTACTTTTTATGTCTGACAGCCGTTTTCTTTTAGGGGATCCAGGTCGCGGGCCAGGCTCGCCGGGTTTCAGGAGACGTAGGCAACGCGTTTCGGTTACTTCTTGTAAATTCATGCTGTCCCCTCCTCTGCAAACGAGCAGTAGATCATCGCGGTCTAATCCCGAATCAGATATAATTTTCAAGCAAAAAGACAAGTCCTCCCCTGCAGATTTTCTGAAAATTTTGTATATAAAAAGGCTCTCAATCATCTATTTCACCATAGTGACTGAGAGCCTCGCTTCATGACATTAAACTGGGATGTATCCGCTTATGTACTCACAAATCCATTTCCATTTTGACTTCCATAGTGGGAGTTCCCGTTGTACTCCACTCGGTATTTTCAACGGATTCCACCGTATGAAATCCCATTTTTCTGATGCTCTCCCCTTTTCAAATTCCGAAGGATGCAGAATCACTCGTTCTTTACTTTTCCCTTGTAATGAGGGCCACGGCTTCTACGTGGTGGGTCTGGGGGAACATATCGACGGGCTGGACTTTCTTTGCATGGTAGCCGTGGTCGTTTAGGTAAGCCAGGTCGCGGGCCAGGGTTGCCGGGTTACAGGAGACGTAGACGACGCGTTTTGGTTTGCTGTTGGCGATGGCTTTTAAGACCGGTTCGCCGCAGCCGGCACGAGGCGGATCTAAGACGATGACGTCGGGACGGACGCCGTTTTTAATGAGTTCGGGCAGTTTATAGATGGCGTCGCCCAGGATGAATTGGGCGTTGCCGATTTTATTGTCCTTGGCATTGCGGACGGCGTCGCGGATGGCCGAGTCGACGATTTCGATACCGTAGACTTGTTTGGCTTTCTGAGCTAAGAACAGGGTGATCGTCCCCGTGCCACAGTAGACGTCGGCGACGATTTCCCCGCCTTTCAAATCGGCAAAGTCGAGGGCCGTTTCATAGAGGCGCTGGGCCTGTTCGCTGTTGACCTGGAAGAAGGACTGGGCCGAGATATGGAAGGTCAAGGAGCCGATGGAATCGTGAATGGTTCCGCTGCCGTAGATGGTCTTGGTCTTATTGCCTAAGATGACGTTGGTATGGCGTTTGTTGACGTTTTGAACGACGCTTTTGAGGCCCGGCACGTCGCGGCGCAGGTACTGGACCAGGTCTTTCATATGGGGAACCATGTCCGACGCCGTCACCAGGCAGACCATGACTTCTCCTGTATGGACGCCGACGCGGCCCATGATATGGCGGACGATGCCCGTCCGGGCGTCTTCGTCGTAAGCGGGAATCTTGAAATCCTTCATCCACTGGCGGACGGTGGCGGCGATGACGTTATTGCCTTCTTTTTGAATGGCACAGTTTTCGACGTCAATGACTTCGTGCGTGGCAGCCGCAAAACAGCCGATGGCGACGTTTCGCTTGCCCGCAGCGGCTACGGGAAACTGCATCTTATTGCGGTAGTTCCACGGCGTCTTGGCGCCGAGGACGGGCAGGACGTCGACGCCCTGCAAATGACCGATGCGTTCGATGGCGTCTTTTACCTGCTGGCGTTTTTCCTTCAGTTCGCCGTCATAACTGAGGTGCTGGAGCTGACAGCCGCCGCAGCGTTCGTAGACGGGACAGGGCGGCTTTTCCCGATCCGGTGACGGGGTCAGGATCTCTTCTAAGACCGCCGTCGCATAGGTCTTCTTGACCAGCGTAACCCGGGCCCGCACCGTTTCACCGGGAATGGCCAAGGGCACGAAGACCGTAAAGCCTTCATAGCGGCCAATGCCTTCGCCGCTCGTTCCCAGTCTGGCAATAGACAGCTCATAGGTTTTCCCCTTCTGCACAGGGATTTGCCGTGTTTCTTTCATAAGCTTCCTTTCTTGGCAAAGGCCCCCCTGCCCCTCTCCGAAAAGAGAGGCAGCAACGGGTGTCTGCCTTGCTGTTTATAAGATGATGTCACTGACGACAGGTTCCTGAACGGCAGCCTGTTCGTCGGTTACGATGATATGGTCGGCGACGCGCTGAGCAAGAATCATCATATCGGCGTCTTTTTTTCCATATAAGGTGAATAAGGCTTCGCCGGGCCGCACCGGATCATAGAGTTCTTTAAAGAGGCGGATGCCGACCATGGGCTCGATGGCGTCTTCTTTCCGGGCCCGACCGGCGCCCATTTCCATAGCGATTTCACCGAGGGCTCGGCCGTCGATGCGGGTGATATAGCCGCCGTCGGTGCAGACCGCCGTAAAGACCTGGTCGGCCTTGGTTAAGGGGCGCTTACCGATCCACGACGTGCTTCCTCCTTGGGCCTTGATGAATTCTTTAAACTTGGAAAGGCCCTTGCCGGAAGCGATCAGTTTTCGGATCATAGCCCGTCCCTGTCCTTCATCGGCTGCCTTTTGGCCGACGATGAGCATCTGGGCCCCTAAGGCTTCGACGACTTCCATGAGGCGCCGGCCGCCTTTCCCGGACAAGGCTTCGACGGCTTCGTCGACTTCAAGAGAATTGCCGATAGCCGTCCCCAAGGGAGCCGACATGGACGTAATGACGGCCCGTGTCGGACGGCCGGCCAGGCGGCCGATGCTGACCATGATCTCGGCCAGTTCACGAGCCCGTTCTTTAGTCTTCATAAAGGCTCCGTCGCCGTATTTGACGTCGAGGACGATGGCATCGGCGCCGGAGGCGATCTTCTTGCTCATGATGGAACTGGCAATGAGGGGGATACTTTCGACGGTCGCCGTCGCATCGCGCAGGGCATAGAGCAATTTGTCAGCCGCTGCGATTTCGCCGGACTGGGTAATGAGGGACAGACCGACGCGGCGCACTTGTTCTAGGAACTTTTCTTCCGGCAGGACAATCTGAAAACCGGGAATCGATTCCAGCTTATCGGCCGTTCCGCCCGTAAAGCCCAGTCCCCGGCCGCTCATCTTGGCGACGGGCACGCCGGCGGCAGCGACGAGGGGCGCGACGATGAGGGTCGTCGTGTCGGCAATGCCGCCCGTACTGTGTTTATCGACTTTGATGCCCGGAATAGAGGACAGATCGACGATGTCGCCCGATTTTGCCATAGCCAGGGTCAATTCCGTCGTCTCTTCGTCGGTCATGCCTTGAAGATAGATAGCCATGAGCCAGGCCGCCGCCTGATAGTCGGCAATGCGGCCTGCCGTGTAATCGGCGATGAAGCGGCGAATTTCTTCACCGGTCAAAACCTTTCCGTCCCGTTTATGGGCGATGCAGTCCATAGGCCACATAGGATCACCTCAGTTCTGTTAAAAAGCTGGTTCCGAATTGAAGGCCCGTCAGGCCGAAATTATCCATGATGGTCATGCCCAAATCGGCATAGGTCTTGCGGATACCGAGGTCGACAGCGTCGTTAAGAGACGGGCTGTAGGCCAGGACCGGGACGCGTTCGCGGGTGTGGTCCGTGCCGTGCCACGTCGGATCGTTGCCGTGGTCGGCCGTAATGATCAGGAGTTCGTCATCCTGAATTTCTGCCATAAGGGGCCCCAATTCCGTATCGAAGCTTTCCAAGCATTCAGCATAGCCTTTGACGTCACGGCGGTGGCCGTACATGCTGTCGAAGTCGACGAAGTTAGCCATGAGGAGGCCTTTATCGCCGCGATGGGCAGCTAATTGTTCCCGCAGGGCTTCCATGTCTTCGTGATTATTGGCCGTGTGATACGATTCCGTAAGGCCGATATGGGCGTAGATGTCGCCGATTTTCCCGACACCGACGACGGCATAGCCTGCTTCCGATAAGTAGGAAAAGGCCATTTTCCGCTTCGGCAGACGGCTGTAGTCGCGGCGGTCGCCGGTGCGGACAAAGTTCCCCGGTTCCCCGACGAAGGGACGGGCAATGATCCGGCCGACTTCATAAGGGCCGACGCAGACTTCGCGGCGCGTAATGTCGCAGATGCGGTACAATTCTTCTAAAGGAATGACGTCGTTGTGAGCGGCGATTTGAAAGACGCTGTCCGCCGACGTATAGACGATGGGCTTCCCCGTCTTGAAGTGTTCGGCGCCGAGGCGGGCGATGATTTCCGTACCCGAAGCGATTTCATTGCCGATGTAGCCGTATCCCGTCTTTTCCGTAAAGGCGTCGAGGAGATCCTGCGGGAAGGCGTTATCGAAGGTCGGGAAGGGATTTTCGACGGGGTTCCCCATAAATTCCCAATGACCGCTGGTCGTATCCTTGCCCATGGAAATTTCTTCCATGAGGCCGTAAGAACCGACGACGTCCGTATCTTCATGATGGATGTTGGCGACCTTCCCGAGACCCATGCGGCGCAGATTGGGCAGGCTCAAGGGGACGTTAGCGTCGATGTGACCGTACGTATCGGCCCCTTTATCGCCGAAGCGTTCGGCATCGGGGGCTCCGCCGGCACCGACGCTGTCAGTAACGATGACGATGATGCGATTGAATTTCATGTGCTCCCCCTTCCTATAATCCCGGCAGATATTTGCGGGCCTTGGCAAAAGCGGCAATGGTCTTGGCATCGGTAATTTCGTTCTTATCGATGAGGGCTTCCACTTCCTGGGGCGTATAGTATTCGACGTTCATGAATTCATCGTCGTCAAGGTGCTGTTTGCCCTTTTCAAGGCCTCTGGCCAAATAGAGGTAAATCCGTTCGTTGCAAAAGCCGGGCGACGTATAGACGTAGCCCATGGGCAGGATTTCTTTGGCCGTCACGCCCGCTTCTTCTTCCAGTTCCCGAGCGGCGCAGTAATCCGGCGATTCGCCGTCGTGTTCGATCTTCCCGGCCGGCACTTCCAGCATGGCTTCTGCCGCAGCATAGCGATACTGGCGGACGAGAATGATCTTGCCGTCATCCGTAAGGGGCAAAATAGCGCAGGCCCCGAAATGCCAAACGGCTTCGCGAGTGGCCGTCTTCTTTTCCCCGCCCTGACCGTCGTCAATGGACACGGTGTCCACCGTTACGTGGAGCACCCGTCCTTTCATAATCTCTTTACGGGAAACGAGGGTTTCCTTACTAATGCTCATAGTATCATCCTTTCAAAAAAAAGCTTCCCGAACTCCGCTGCTGCGAACCCGAGAAGCTTTCTATTCCAACGCCGACAGCAAGCCGCAGGCTGTATTCTTATAGGCAAAGCGGCTCGGCGTCTCCGGACGGTCCGGAGGCTGCCGCTGTCTGAGTGTGGTTCTCTTATAAACTTAGAAAGCGAACAGATCGTTCAAGCTTTCCGACATCGTCGGATGGGTATAGATGAAGTCGCGCAGGACCTGGTATTTCAGGTTGTTGTCCATAGCCATCTTGACGAGGTTGATCATTTCATGGGATTCGGCGCAGAAGAGCTGAACGCCGAGGATCTGATCGTCCGCACCGACGAGGGCCTTGAGGACACCTTCCGGTTTGCGCAGGACCTTGGCCTTGGGAATGGCCGCAGCCGGCAGGTTCATGACCCGGTATTCGATGTTCTTAGCCTTGGCTTCGCTTTCGCTGAGGCCGACGCGAGAGAAGGGCGGATCGATGAAGACCGAGTACGAGAAAGCACCGCGGTTCTGCGTCGTCCGGTCGCCCTTGCCGCTCATGTCAGACATGATGATACGGCTGTCGTCGAGGGAAATGTAGGTGAACTGGAGATTGCCGCAGACGTCGCCGGCAGCCCAGATGTTCGAAACATTGGTGCGCAGGTGTTCGTCGGTAACGACAGCGCCTCTGTCGGAGAGGGCAATACCGGCTTTTTCAGCTTCGAGACCATCCGTATTGGGACGGCGGCCCGTTGCCATCAAGATGGCGTCGCCTTCTAAGACCGTATCCGTATCGCCGACGGTGTAGTACAGGGTTGCGCCGTCGATTTTCGTCGTCTTGGCGCCGGTTACGATTTCAATGCCCTTAGCTTCGAGGACGGAACGGATGTTGTCGGCAATGTCCTTGTCTTCGCGAGGCAGGAAGGCGTCGATATCCTGTACGACTGTGACCTTGCTGCCGAAGTTGGCGTACATGGCGGCAAATTCCAAGCCGATGTAGCCGCCGCCGACGATGGTCAGTTTTGCCGGGAGTTCATCCAAGTCCATCATCGATTCCGACGTGTAGACTTTATTGCTGTCCTTGACGCCGGGGATGCCCGGGATGACCGACGTAGCGCCGGTGTTGATGACGAACTGTTTGCCTTCGAGCTGGAGAACGCCGTCTTTCGTCTTGACTTCGACGTGCGTTGCGTCGACGAAGGATGCCATGCCGTCGATGACTTCGACGCCGGCCTGGATCAGTTTATTGTAGTTCGCTTTGTTCAAGGCACCCGTCAATTCGCGTTTGCCTTCAATCGCTTTTTTATAATAAGCTGCTTTAGAAGCGAAATCAGACGTCGGAGCCGTTGCCGCTTCGGTAATGAGGCGTTTGGACGGAATGCAGCCGACGTTGATGCAAGTACCGCCGTACATGCCGTTGTCTTTTTCAATCAAGGCTACTTTCTTGCCCTGTTTTCCTAATTGTCCGGCTAAGGTTTTACCGGCTTTCCCAAAACCAATTACGATTACATCATACATTTTCATATTAAGCCTCCTTAATCAAAAATATATAATAGTCTGTATTCATCTATCGCAACAGACCGGCAGAGCCTCCCCTGCCGCCTGTTGTTCCCATGAGAAAAGCTAGACGCCGGTGCTTCCGATGCCGCCCGTGCGCAGACCGCCGGCAGCATCATCGTTGACGGTCAGGTACTTCATGAAGATGCCCTGGCCGATGCGGTCGCCTTTTTCAATCGTATAGGCCACATCATTCGTATTGTAGTAGGCGATCATAATATGGCCTTCGTTGTCTTCATTATTGTAATAGTCGCTGTCGACGATGCCCGTGCTGTTGGCCAGCATGAGTCCTTTTTTAAAGGCCAGGCTGGAGCGGATGAAAATGGACAAGTATTCATCGCCTTCCATAAAAGCCTTGAGGCCCGTCGGGACGACGGTCACGGCATGAGGCGCCAGTACCGTCGTTTCAGCGGCTTCCAAATCGTAGCCGGCACTCTTGGCCGTCTTGCGAATAGGAAGGTGGATGTCACGGTCTTTATAGGCCGTGACGATTTCAAAACCTCTGCCCGTCATCGCGCCCTACCGTTTCTGGCGGTCGCGATTGCCGCTGTGACCGCCGCGAGGACCGCGACTCCGGTGGGACGGAGCTTCATCACCGCCGCCGAGGAGGGCTTTACGGGACAGGTTGACCCGGCCCTGGCTGTCGATTTCGACGCACTTGACCATGATTTCATCGCCGACGTTGACCACGTCTTCGACTTTTTCAACGCGTTCCATAGCCAGCTGGGAAATGTGGACCAAGCCTTCTTTCCCGGGCAGTACTTCGACGAAGGCGCCGAAGTTCATGAGGCGCGTGACTTTGCCGACGTACGTCTTGCCGACTTCGACGTCTTCCGTCAATTTTTCGATCCAAGCTTTCGCCTTGTCACCGCTTTCGCCGTCGACGGCTGCGATGTAGACTAAGCCCGAATCGTCGATGTCGATTTTAGCACCCGTTTCTTCGGTGATCTGCTTGATCATCTTGCCGCCCGGCCCGATGACGTCGCGGATCTTATCGGGGTTGATGTGGATGGAAATGATGCGCGGAGCGTACGGAGACAGCTCTTTCCGCGGTTCAGCGATGGCCTGGAGCATCTTGCTCATGATGTGGAGACGGCCTTCGTGAGCCTGTTTCAAAGCCTGGTCGAGGATTTCACGGCTGAGGCCTTTGATCTTGATATCCATCTGAATGGCCGTAACGCCCTTCATCGTACCGGCAACTTTAAAGTCCATATCGCCGAGAGCATCTTCCATGCCCTGGATGTCGGTGAGGATCGTGAAGTCTTCGCCTTTGGTAACGAGGCCCATGGCGACGCCGGCTACCGGAGCCTTAATGGGCACACCGGCATCCATCAAGGACAAGGTGCTGCCGCAAACGCTGCCCATGGAGCTCGAACCGTTCGATTCGAGGACTTCCGATACGACGCGGATAGCGTACGGGAATTCTTCTTCGCTCGGCATGACCTGGGTCAGTGCCCGTTCAGCCAATTTGCCGTGACCGATTTCACGACGGCCGGGACCGCGGGACGACTTCGTTTCGCCGACGCAGAAGGACGGGAAATTATAGTGGTGCATGTAGCGGCGGTCCGTTTCCAAACCGACGCCGTCAATGTGCTGGCTTTCCGATAAGGGAGCCAAGGTGCAGAAGCTCATGATCTGCGTCTGGCCGCGGGTAAAGAGGCCCGTGCCGTGGGTGCGGGCAAAGAGACCGACTTCGCAGCTGACCGGACGGACTTCGTCGACGCGGCGGCCGTCAGGACGAATCTTATCGACGGCGATCATGTGGCGGACGATTTCCTTGATCATCTTCTGGGTAATGTCGGCTACGTCGTCGGCATTATCCGGGTAGATGTCGGCAAAGTGTTCATAGATGTCGGCTTCGACGGTATTCATCTTTTCTTCGCGTTCGATTTTATCGGCCGTAAAGATAGCCGTCTTCATGGCTTCTTCGCCATAAGCGTGAACGGCTTCGACGATGTCTGCCGGCGGTTCTTTTTCGACGAATTCCTGTTTCGGTACAGAAATGCTGTCCAAGAAGGAAAGCTGGAATTCGACGACTTTCTTGATTTCTTCATGGGCGACCATGATGGCGTCGAGGATCTGTTCTTCCGGAATTTCTTTGGCGCCGCCTTCAACCATCAGGATGGCGTCTTTCGTACCGGCGACGACGATATCCATATCGCTCTGTTCGCTCTGAGCAACCGTCGGGTTGATGACGAATTGGCCGTCTACACGGCCGACGCGGACACCGGCAATCGGGCCGGCAAAGGGAATATGCGACATGCACAGGGAAACAGAGGCGCCGATCATAGCGGCGATTTCCGGGGCATTATCGTGGTCTACACAAAAATCATAAGCCACGACGTGAACGTCATGACGATACGTTTTCGGGAAGAGCGGACGGATCGGGCGGTCGATGAGACGGGCGAAAAGCGTTGCCGATTCGGGCGGTTTCCCTTCGCGTTTGATAAAGCCGCCGGGGATTTTACCGACAGAATACATCTTTTCTTCATAATCGACGGTGAGCGGGAAAAAGTCTGCATCTTCACGGGCTTCCTTCGATCCCGTCGCCGTTACGAAAACGGCGGTATCACCATACCGTACCAGTGCGGCACCGCTGGCCTGCTTAGCGAGTTTACCGACTTCAATTACCAGCGGGCGGCCGGCGAAATCCATTTGGAATTTCTGTTCTTCCATTGTTACCTCCTTGAATCTGACAGGTGATAGGCACTAGTTTGGAAAAATCGGCGATTCGCCCAAACTACAACCTACCAACCTGTGTTTTGAAAAAAGGGCCGATGCAGTCACATCAGCCCTACAGTATGCGAAATTATTTACGCAAGTTCAATTTTTCGAGAATTGCACGATAACGATCGAGGTCGTGTTTCTGCAAGTAACCGAGCAAATTACGGCGCTGGCCGACGAGTTTCAACAAGCCGCGGCGGGACGCATGGTCCTTCTTGTGGCTGCGGAGATGTTCCGTCAAATAGGTGATGCGGTTGGTGAGCAGCGCGATCTGTACTTCCGGAGAACCCGTATCGTTTTCATTGGCACCAAATTCAGCTACGATTGCTTTTTTTTCTTCTACGCTTAACATTGTATCTTTCCTCCATGTGTAAAAAATTAAGACTATTCGCAAAGTGCTAAGTGATCGTCGGAGTCATCGAGACACCGAGCACCCGTACGACATTAGTATTATACTATACCCGGCGAGTTGTGTAAAGAATTTCCTACATAAATCGTGAAAGGTTAATTGCAATACCAACTAGGACACTCGAGATAATTCAATCTGAAATTTA
>ENA-ORSO01000300-ORSO01000300.1-human-gut-metagenome-genome-assembly--contig:-NODE-300-length-44604-cov-26.216009_pt1 | contig 44604 bp, 29 predicted proteins | sample MGYA00241902_ERZ509168 | MGnify/ENA primary metagenome ERZ509168 (study PRJEB26280, sample SAMEA2338806) | human gut metagenome | biome: human gut; feature: human-associated habitat; material: faeces... | reverse complement strand
CAGTCTTAGAGGACAAAGGGATAAGCCAAACATGGCTTGCAAAGAAGTTGGGAAGGTGTTTCGGTACGGTCAATGCTTACGTATGCAACCGTTCTCAACCCAACCTTACCACATTCTTGAAATTCCACTGTTCTCTTGTCTGTGGATATGAAAGAACTTATCATGGACAAAAAGGAATGCAATGATTGAAGAGATTATGAGAGACAAAATAATATCAGAGCATCAGTTTGCAGATTATCAGAAATGCAGTATATTTGAAAAAATAAGAAAATGCATGTTTCACGTACTACTGCTACATAAGTAGCATAGAGATACAAAAAAATAGCGTATGAAATACCTCTTCAATTTCTTGGCATTTTGTTTATTTGCCTCATGCGTCCATTCCCAAGAGGTGGTGGACAAGGTAAGTGTGCGTGTACAGTATCGTGCATTGTATAAACATACGCAGGAGCAAAAGGAAGCGTATGATGATATAAATCTGTTGGATATAGGGAAACATTCGTCTAAGTTTTATAGCCAACGGTTTGAGCAGTTTCTGCATCAGCGTGATTCCGTGAAGAGTGTGAATGCCGACCCTATGAGCTATTTGCAGTTATTGGCAAATACGTTTGGCTCTAAGAAAGGACGCGAATATGAAGTTTATAAGCATATTCCACAGAGGGGCACTCTCACTTATACGGATGTCCTGCACAATGATTTTTTCTTCTATTATGAGGAATCTATTCCGACCTTTACTTGGGAACTTGCCGAGGGTGATACTATTATTATAGGTTATCCCTGCCATAAAGCCGTTTGTCAGTTCCGTGGGCGCACTTGGACAGCGTGGTATTCATTGGACTTGCCCTTTGATAATGGTCCATGGAAGTTAAGTGGTTTGCCCGGACTCATATTGGCGGCTTCTGAAAGCCGACATGAATTCTCGTTTGTAGCTACAGGCATAGAGCAGATGCGGCAAACAGCAACCATCTGCTTTTACCCCAAGCGTTATCTGCGTTCAACTCCTGCCAAGTTTCAACGTTTGCTTGAAGATTACTGGAAAGACCAATGGAATACTACCAACCGCTTGCAAGGCAGTGGATATAGTGAACCGCCTAAGGCACAACGGACTTTCAATGCATGTTTAATGGACAAGTATGAATAAGTGATATGCAATAACCATTTGGTAAGCAATGAGATATGCCATATTTTTCATACTTCTGCTAACCAACCTTTCGCTCTCTGCACAAACCTTCACAGGAAAGGTGAAGGGTAAGAAAGGAGAACTCTTGGTAGGTGCCTCGGTTGTGGCATCAACTGAGAGCAAGTCGACCATGGCGTATTGTCTCACAAGCGATAAGGGTGAATATAAGCTGACTATTCCTAAAGGGAAAAATCCTGCAAGCATAACGGTAAATTATATTGGTTATCAGAAGAAGACAATGCCGTTCGCTGATTTGAAGGATGGCATGACTATCACGTTAGTAGAAGGCGACTTTCAATTAAAGGAAGTAAAGATAAAAGCGGAGCGTATAAAGAGTTCTGGAGACACGCTCACATATTCGGTTGCTGGTTTTCGCCAGGAGCAAGACCGAAGCATTGCCGACGTGATAGCCAAGATGCCTGGACTTGAGGTGAAAGCGGATGGCAAGGTGGAATACCAAGGAAAACCTATCAACAAGTTCTATATTGAGGGACTTGACTTAATGGGGTCGCAATATGGTGTTGCCAACCAAAACATCTCAGCTGATAAGATAAAGAGTGTGCAGGTGTTGGAGAATCATCAGTCGGTGAAGTCGTTGCGTGGCGTGTCGTTCAGCGAACAGGCTGCTCTCAATCTTGTGTTGAAGGATGATGCCAAAGCCGTATGGACGGGAGCGGCTGACATAGGTTTGGGTTATGGTGATGATTTTCTATACGACTGCCGACTGATGGGTATGCGTTTCAACAAAAAGTATCAGACGCTGATGATGTACAAGAACAACAACATCGGCAAGCAACTCGACAATGAGGTGCTCGATCTTGCTGCATTGTTGAAGGGAAGATCTGGCTCTGAGTCGGGCTTTCTCTCTATGATGTCGGTTGCGGCTCCCGACCTTACAGACAACCGATATACTTTCAACAATAGTCATCTTGTTGCCGGCAACTGGCTTTGGAAGACTGGCAAGGATTCGGAACTGCGTGTGCAAGGCAATGGATTTATTGACAAGACCGATATGCAGGACTATAGTTCATCCACTTATCTCACCCTTGCCGATATGCCAGTCATAGTTGAGGAGCAGAATGTCTGCAACACCCGAAGCGAATGGAAGGGTGAGGCCAACTATCAGTACAACGGCAGCAAGAGTTTTATCAAAAACAACCTTAAAGGTTATATTGACTTCAACAAGAGTGTCGGCACGATGATGTACAACGGACAACGCACCGACATGATGGTGAAGCCGCACAAGCGTAGTATTACTGAGGATTTTCAGATGTCGCACACAACGGCAAAGGGCAACATATACAACGTTGACAGTTATTGGACCTACAGCTATCTGCCGGGACAGTTGCTCACCATTGGTGGAATGACAGAACGGCTGAATCTAGGTTTCTTCTCCACGCAGAATGAAATGCAATATAAACTGAAAGTCGGCAGACACTATCTCAACAATGAGTTGGGAGTGAACTACGACTATCAGAGTATTGGTGTGGCAATGGACGAGGAAGCGGAGAATACGAATGTGTATCAGTTTCTTCGCACGTATTGGACTCCTTCAATGTCGTTCCTTTTCGGAAAGCACAGGATAGGAATAAAGTCGAAGATAAGTTATGCTCGTCAGTCTTACCGTGAGTCAAGAAGCAATCATCTGTGGATAGACCCTTCGGTGGGTTGGAATTGGAAGGCAACTGTTGTTTCTGAATTTTCGGCTAATGTTGGTTATGCTAATGCGCCATTGATGGGAAGATCTATCTATGACACTCCTATCTTCACAAGTTATCGCACTCAGAAAGTGAATAGAGGCAAGACGGATGCTACTCACTCTCTTCATGCAACGGCAGCATATAAATACACCAATCCAGTGTCGGGACTGTTCTTTAATATTCGTCCTTCATATAATAGAATGTCGGGAAACATCCTTTACGAGAGTGCGATGAACGGCAATATCTACACCACGACTGCTACAGACAAGGAATATGCCATGCAGACAATAGGCGTTTCTGGTCGTGTAAGCAAATCGTTTGGATGGGCAAAGACACTTGTCGGTATTAGTGCCTCACACAACATCACAGATTATAATATGCTTGTGTCGGGCATTGTGAATGACGCACGTATGAACACAACTGCCGTTTCGTTCAACTACTCATTGCGTCCAGCGAGATTTCTTTCTGTTGAGGGTAAGTCGAATGTGAACATTTATAAGCAGAAAAACCTCACGGCTCCAGAACTCTCTTCCGATCCCACAACCGACTGGGAACATTTTCTTAAACTATATGTATTCCCTGCCAAAGGATGGATGCTGAGCATAAAAAACGAACTCTTCCATACCAACGACAAGAGCATCGGTATAAACAACTTTCTTGACCTTGCCATTGCCTACAAGGCTAAGCGTTGGGAGTTCTCTGTCACAGCAAACAACCTTATTGGCACTTCTGAGTTTGAACGAAGAACTCTCGGCAACACAATTGAGTCGTATAGCATAACCCGTCTTCGTCCAAGAGAAGTGCTTGCAAAGTGGAGTATGGATTTGTAAACTACAAGAGGTCCTTTAATGCAAGAAAGATTACTAAGAAAGTCATAACGAAGCCAATTATGAAGAAGAACCAAAAGAACCACTGTGCATAGTGACCGAGATAGCAGCCATCATATTCCTTGTATCGCTCACGGACTTTCTTCCGTTCATAGGCTAACATAGAATTTACCTCACGGATATGCGTCTGCATCTGTGCGGTCATCCATTGGCGTTCTTTGGCAAACAGTTCTTGAATCTTCTGCCAGTCAATCGTAAATCACACGCATGGTTTGTCCGCGCTTACGACTTTTCACGCCTTTGGAAATCTAATGCCACGCGTACGCGGAAAAATTCATCTAGATTGTTGGAGTAAATTCCCAAGAGACTTAACCGTTCGAGCAAGGGGATCTTTGATGTTACAGTAGTGTTACATTTGTGTAAAGGTGGTTCACGCGTCAATAGGTAAGCCTCTTTACTTAGCCTTTTGGGTGTGAAGGAATGGCCTTTCTTCAAGGCACGAAAATCTTCTCTCTGCAAGGACAGAAATTCCCCCTTGCAAATGGGTGGATATGTAAACTGAGAACAGAGGTCTCCGAACTTCGTCATTATCAAGCTAAAATCTAGGCCATCCCGTTTCTATTTGAAGATCTTCCAATCGTTCACTGGGCGGTGAACGATGAGTCACTGGGCGGTGAACGATAAGTCACTGGGCGGTGAACGATAAGTCACTGGGCGGTGAACGATGGAAAGATGGTCATCTGTGAACGGCAAGATGAGGATCTGAGAACGGCAAGATGTACATTTGAGAACGGCAAATACAAAGTTCCATAACGTCACTCAGGAAATTCTTGGGTAACGTGGCTTTCCGCAGAGTCGACAAACTAGTAATGGTTTCACCCACACTCACCGATGAGGAGGGAATGGCACGCATACAAAGTTTGCTTGCGGAATATCTTGATGTAGCGACATTACCTCAGATTGTAGTTTCAAGCAAACTAGATGTTACAAAAGGTAGCGTATTACGAAAGCTTTATCATACAATATATAAATTTCTTAGCTTTTGTTTTGTTTTGACGATGGCTTGCATTAACTTTGTCAGCATGAAAAAGAAAATACTTTACATAGTGAATCCCATATCTGGTACACAGCGCAAGCATAATATCACGAGGCTTGCGCTAGAAAAGACAGATCAGGCAATTTACGATGTAGAAATAAAAGAGACTCAATATGCAGGTCATGCCACAAAGATAGCTCTCGAAGCTGCTGCACGGGGATTTGACATAGTGGTAGCCGTAGGAGGCGATGGTACGGTCAATGAAGTAGGTCGTGCATTGGTGCATACGCAGACTGCTTTGGGCATAGTACCTTGTGGATCGGGCAATGGATTAGCGCGCCATCTCTGCATACCGCTGAATCCGTCGAGAGCCATAGAACTCATCAATCGAGGAAAAATTCATCTCCTTGATTATGGAACAATCAACGATCGCCCTTTCTTCTGTACTTGTGGCGTAGGTTTCGACGCTTTTATAAGCGAGCGTTTCGCCTCATCGGAAAAGCGAGGATTGCTCACCTATGTGGAGAATACGCTTAAATCGGGTCTTCAGTATAAACCGCAAGTCTACACCATAGAGGACGAGAACGGAACGGAAACACTTGATGCCTTTCTCATAGCTTGTGCCAACGCTTCGCAGTATGGCAATGATGCCTTTATCGCGCCTGAAGCGAGCATGAAGGACGGATTGATGGACGTGGTAGTGATGGAACCTTTCAATGCTTTGGAATCTGCGCAAGTTGCGTTGCAGCTCTTTAGCGGAACGCTTCCGAAGAATAGTCACGTAAAGACATTCCGCACTTCGCATCTTCGAATAAATCGGGCAGGGGAGGGGATTGCCCACTTTGATGGCGATCCGTTTTGGACGGGAAGCGTGATTGATGTAAGACTTCATCCGAGTGCTTTCAGAGTGGTGGTGAATCCTGAAAAAAGCAAAGAACCGCAACCCTCTGACCAACCTATCAAGAATTTGCTTCAGCTCATCCCCGATTTCTTTAATGAATGGAAGCGTATGCCTGAAAGTCTGCTCAACAAAACGGGACGCGACTTAAAAAAACTGAACAAAAATATACTAGATAAACTTACAGGAAAGAATTGAAACAATCTAACTTTTCTTTCCTGTAAAAACAAAAACGAAACAGATAATGAATAAGATAAAACAATCCATTGTAGGCCATTTGAAAGAATATCGTGAAGATATAAAGAATGCCATTGATGTGATGAACCGAGGGGGCGTGATTCTCTATCCTACAGATACCATTTGGGGGATAGGTTGCGATGCCACTAATGAGGAGGCTGTAAAGCGTGTGTTTGAAATCAAACGGAGAAGCGATGCAAAGGCTTTGATCTCCCTGGTAGATTCTGAAGCAAAGATTGCATTTTATGTGCGAGAAGTGCCTGAAGTGGCATGGCAACTGATGGACGTGGCTGAACGTCCCCTCACGATTATCTATGACGGAGCGCGCAATCTTGCTCCCAATCTGATGGCAGAAGATGGAAGTGCGGCCCTTAGGGTAACTCATGAAGAGTTTAGCCAAAATCTTTGTATGCGTATGCGCAGAGCTGTGGTCTCTACTTCTGCAAATATCAGTGGACAACCATCGCCTCGTAAATTTCAAGAGATTGCTCCCGAAATCCTCGAAGCAGTAGACTACGTGTGTACTTCGCGACGCAATGAATCGGAAAATCCTCCTGCTTCTAATATCATTAAGCTAGGTGTGGGAGGAGAAGTAAAAGTAATAAGATAAGAACTTATACCTAAAGAAAAGGTGTGATGCGTGAATACATAAACCTGAGGGCGAATATCGAATATTCTTTCGCATTACTCTCAACAGAATGCTTTCTTGTAACATCGCACACACTATATTAGTAAACGTATTTTATGTCAGATACAACGCAAGATTTATACAATAGTACAACTAACGGGCAGCGAGCGCGAGCCATCGTGAAGGGACATAACGTGTTTATGCGAAGACTTTCCGTGTGGATATCCAAGCATTTAAGCCAAAAACAATTTATTTTGATATTGGCTTTTATTGTGGGGGTAGGGTCGGCAGTAGCAGCGCAAACACTTAAATTTCTTATCCACGAGATAGAGCATTTACTCACGGCACAATTTGATGTGACACATTCTAACTGGCTGTTCTTGGTCTACCCTGTTGTGGGTATTTATCTGACAGCACTATTTATCCGATATATCGTAAGAGACGACATCGGGCATGGTGTGACGAAGATACTTTATGCTCTTTCGCGTAAACAAGGCAGTATTCGTGGTCATAATTGTTGGTCGAGTGTAGTGGCCTCAGCTCTCACTATCGGCTTTGGTGGATCGGTGGGTGCGGAATCGCCAATTGTTCTTACAGGATCGGCCATAGGAAGTCGATTAGGACAATTATTCCAACTTGACCATAAGACCATGATGCTCCTTATCGGTTGTGGCGCTTCAGGAGCTGTAGCAGGTATTTTCAAAGCGCCTATTGCAGGACTGATGTTTACGCTAGAAGTGCTCATGGTCGACCTCACTATGGCTTCCTTGCTTCCGTTATTGGTAAGTTGCCTTACGGCTACATGCATCACTTATGCTTGGACAGGGATGAATCCCATGTTTATGTTTGAACTTAGCGATCCGTTCGATGTAAGTCGTGTTCCCACTTCTGTACTATTGGGCGTGTTCTGCGGTTTTATCTCGTTATATTTTACACGTGTGATGAGTTCGTTTGAGCAAGTGTTCGGCCGAATGCACAATATGTATACCAAACTGGCTCTAGGCGGCACAGTGCTCGCTGTGCTGATTTATTTCTTTCCACCACTTTATGGTGAAGGTTATAGTACGATAAGCATATTGTTAGGAGGTCATACAGAGACAGATCAGGTACTCAACAATTCTCTGTTCTATCACCATCCAGAATATCTATTGGTGTATCTTGGAATGATTATCTTGCTGAAAGTGTTTGCTACAACTGCCACCAATGGTGGTGGGGGATGTGGTGGTACGTTTGCTCCGAGCCTTTTCTTGGGTTGTGTGGGCGGTTTCGTGTTCTCTCGCTTGTGGAATATGTATTGTCCTATTGACACGATTGTGCCTGAGACCAATTATGCACTTTTAGGTATGGCAGGCGTGATGAGTGGCGTTTTCCATGCTCCCCTCACAGGCGTGTTTCTTATTGCAGAATTGACGGGAGGCTATCAACTCTTTATTCCATTGATGATTGTCTCCGTGGCTTCGTATCTTACGATCAATGCCTTTGAAAAGCATAGTATTTATGCCATTCGTTTGGCACGAAAAGGGGAACTCTTAACTCACCATAAAGATCGTTCTGTACTAACGCTTATGTCGCTCGATGCCATTATTGATAAGGAACGTCCCAAACTTACTCCCGATATGTATCTAGGACAGATAGTACAGGCAGTGTCGAAAAGCAAGAGCCTTCACTTTGCAGTGGTGGATATGAAAGGAGGCATGATGGGCGTGATCAATGTTAACAAGATTCGTCAAGTAATTTTTAGAAGTGAACTCTACCGAATGTATAAGGCTACGCAGCTTATGCAACAGCCAGAAATAGTGTTACGAACCGACGACAATATGCAGACTGTGATGGACAAATTTTCCCGTTGCGATGCTGGCACATTGCCTGTGCTTAATCCCGATGGTACCTTCGTTGGTTTTGTCTCTCGAACAAGGCTGTATGCTTCTTATCGTCAAATCATCAAGGACTTCTCAGAGGAGTAAACTCAACACGTTATTTAATAACCCTATATATTTATGGAATTGTACGGACTTTTAGGCTATCCACTTGGTCATAGCTTTTCTGCAAAATATTTTGCAGATAAATTTGAACGTGAACAAATCGATGCGGAATATCACAACTTTGAATTTTCTGCGGTAGAAGAAGCTATAGCGTATCTCTTGCGTCAACCTAATTTAAAGGGATTTAACGTAACAATTCCATACAAACAAGCCATTATTCCTTATCTCGAGCGACTTACTCCGGAGGCCAAAGAGATTGGAGCAGTCAATGTGGTACGTGTGGAGAACAATTCATCTTCTCCTACGGGGAAGAGCTTGATAGGTTACAATTCAGATGTAGTAGGGTTTACCGAATCTATCCGTCCACTATTGCGCAAGAACGTTCACACGAAAGCGCTCGTATTGGGTACAGGAGGCGCCTCTAAAGCGATAGTTTATGGATTACGAAAGATGGGGATAACACCTACCTATGTGAGCCGTCATCCACAATCAGGACAATTGAGCTATGAAGAATTATCGCCCGATGTTATGGCTGAACATAAAGTCATCGTAAATTGCTCACCCGTAGGAATGTATCCAAAGATTGATACGTGTCCTGCGATTCCTTACGAATCTCTTTCTCCTGATCATTTACTTTACGATTTGGTATATAATCCGCTTGAAACGCTTTTTATGAAGCGTGGACTTGAGCAGGGAGCTGCGGTTAAGAATGGATTGGAGATGTTGCATCTGCAAGCTGATGCTGCTTGGAAAATGTGGCATGAGAAGGATTAACTCCAAAGTCATGGAATTTCAAAAGAACTTTCGAAATTCCTCATTATAAATTGTGTATAAAACGTATTCAATCAGTACGAATTAGGGCTGACACCTTGCGAGAGGTATCAGCCCTAATTCGCTCGTTTCCTTTATTTCTCTAATCATTCATTATATCTAATTGTCTTGCAGAACCTCTCCTTTTCTCACTTAGATATAGCTTTTATCTTCAATGTTCGCAGATATTCTTTTTGTTCTGGAGAAATTCTGTAGCTCTCAATGGCCTTTTGGATAGTCTTATTGTGCGTCCATGAAGCTAGACGTTTCTGTTCGATGTATGGAATCGTTGCGTTCCATTGCTTAGCAAGAGCTGTAGCAAAGAACCATGCTATCATCATCTTTACATAATATTCATTACTCTTTACTGATACAGGAATTTCAAGATATTCAGCTTTGAAGTCTTCATCCAGAAAATGAGACATAAGTGTTTCTATTCCAAAGCGACAAGTGTAAATGTGGGATGACTTGCTCCAAGTTCTGATCTTCAGCAATAGCTCCTTCTTGTGTTTGGCAAATACCTTCGGAGACATTATGTCGCAAACAGCCCAATTGTCCACGAAAGGAAGGAAATCGTCTGTCAGCCGGATACATTCTTCATAGTTCTTCACTTGAGAGATGAGGATACTGTGAAGTATATTCTCGTCATAATATTCGTGAGGCAACTGCTTTAGAAAATCCACGCATACAGCTTCCTGTGCAAACTCTTTTGCGAACTTACGGAGCACAGGCACACGGATGCCTATGAAACTTTCAAAAGGCACTCCCGGCGTCAGCTTGGATTGGAAAGCAGCATACTGCTTATCTTGCATGGCGAACAGTCTTTCTTGAAGTGAAGTCATAGATTTTGTAATGTGAGTTCGGGATAAGGATTACGGTAAGCAAATAGGGCAAAACAAGCATAAATAGTTTGTTTTACCCTTTGCTAATTCATTGAATATTAGTTGTAGTTATTTTAACTTATCATACTCTTCATCGCTAACAGGCTCCAGCCACTCGTTGGAGGTGTTCTCGCCAGGTATTTCAAAGGCGAGGTGAGCAAACCAGCTGTCTTTTGTAGCACCATGCCAATGCTTCACGTTGGCTGGAATGTGGATGACTGTACCAGGGAGAATCTCCTGTGCAGGCTTTCCTTCCTCCTGGTACCAACCACGTCCGGCTACTCCTACGAGCATCTGTCCGCCACCCTTTGTTGCGTGGTGCGTGTGCCAGTTGTTGCGGCAACCAGGTTCAAAGGTTACGTTGAAGAAAGGTATCTGACTGTCAGATATTTGCGCCAGATAACTGTTGCCCTTGAAGTATTTGGCGTAAGCTGTATTTGGCTCTCCAATAGGAAAAATAATCTCGCGCTGGAATGCGGCCTTCGCGTCTTCTCCTTTCACATCTTCGCTCCATACCTCCTTTGCCAGATTGAAGGCAGCCCAGGCCTTTGGCCAGCCGGCATAGAAAGCGATGTGGGTGATGATTTCTGCCGCTTCCGTGCGAGTAATGCCGTTGTTCTTTGCCGACTGCAGATGATATTTCAGCGAACTGTCGGTGATTCCTTGGCTGATAAGCGAAGTGATTGTTACCAAACTGCGGTCGCGCAATGAAAGCAGGTCATTGCGGCTCCATACTTCTCCGAAAAGAATGTCGTCGTTGAGGTGGGCGAACTCTGGGGCAAACTCACCCAGTTGGGTGCGCCCTGCTGTCTGTATTATTTTCTGTTGTGCCATTATATTGAATGAAATAGTCGTTAATATGATGAATATTGCAATTTTTTTCATAAGAATCAATAGTTGAGTTGCTTATCCCTAAACTGATTTTCCCAACTCGTATGCTTCCTGCAGTTTCTTGTTGCCCTCAATGGTGCGTGGAGCGTCAACACCTCCGCAGAATAGCGTGCCGGCAAGATGGCTCTCAGGATAGCAGTCTATCCAGCCAGTCAAACCGGCTTCAGCACGTTTTGGTACTTCCGGTTCATTCTCGGCTGCAGTGGTGAGCATATAAACATCACGGAACTTGTAGTCAAGCGAGTACATGGCATTCATTCGGTCGATGAGAGTTTTCATCTGTCCGCTCATTTCATAATAATATATAGGTGTAGCCCAGCAAACCACATCGGCATTCAGTACTTTCTGCATGATGTCGTTCACATCATCCTTGATGACACACTTGCCCAACTTCTGACAAGCTAGACAGCCTTTGCAAAACTTGATGTCCTTGCCTGCGAGCGAGATCTTTTCCACTTCATGCCCTGCAGCCTTGGCACCTTCGATAAACTGATCAGCGAGTATATCGCTGTTTGAACCAGTACGCAGGCTGGTAGAGATTACGACAACTTTCTTCATTCTTTCACGATTTTAATGTTTGGTACAAAGATACGCTCATTCTTTTAAAGAGCTTATACCTGGTTTTCGGGAAACATTACCGATATTCCGTTTCTATCAAATAATAGTTATTCTAAACATGCATCATTATATCTACGCAGTTTTGCGATACTCGCTTGGTGTCTTTCCTGTCTGAGCCTTGAAAAAGCGGACGAAGTGTTGTGGATACTCGAAGCCGAGGCGTTGACTAACTTGCGTTATGCTGAGAGTTTCATCAACAAGTAGTTGTCGGGATGCCGAAAGCAGCCGTTCATTGATCATACTCTTAGCGGTTACGCCTGTCTCAGTCTTGACCAATTCACCGAAATACTTGGTAGAATAGCAACATTTGTCAGCAAAGTAGGCCACGGTGGGCAATCCTTCATGCTCCGCTTTCTGGGCAATGTATTCATCAAGCAGAAAGATAAACCTCTTTACCACCGAATGATTAATCTCCTCACGTGTAATAAACTGACGGTCGTAGAAGCGCAGACAATAGTTCAGCAGCAACTCAATGTTTGAAACAATGAGTTCACGCGAATGCTTATCTATAGGATGCTGCAGTTCTTGCTTAATCATTGAAAGAACATCACGGAAGATGTTGACCTCGGCAGCAGATAAGTGTAACGCTTCGTTGCTTGTATAGTCAAAGAATTCATATCGGGAGATGTTCTTGCCAAGCTGAGTGCGGTTGAGCAGATCGGGATGGAAAGCCAATACCGTATATTTGGCAAACGGGACTCCTGAAATGGGTTCCACTTTAATAGACTGTCCTGGAGCAAACGAGGTTACAGTCATCTCGTCAAAATCATATTCTGTTCTGCCGTATGACAATTTACATCCCTTGTTTTCTTTCAGAAAGAGGGCATAAAGTCCGTAGTGATGCACAGCCTCCTGAATAGGAGAGGTGTTCTCTACACGTGCAATGCTTACTAGAGGATGAAGTGTTTTCACCCCAATGTAATCGTTGAACTCCTGTATGGTATTAAAGAATAATTCTTTCATGATGTATTTATAAGTTTCTATTTCCTATAAAAAGCTATTGACGATGCAAATATGCGCCAAAAAAATGGTTTTAGCAAATTACAAGAAAGTCTTAAGAAAGGAAAAACTGTCTAATGATAAGAATTATACTCATATACTATGTAAACTGCTATAATTTCCTTGAAGATCCAGTAAAAGATTGGGCGAAGATGCTTGAAGAAGAAAAGGAAGGGTCTTCTGAACCAACTTTATTTGACTAAGGAGACTAACTTTTCTCAAAAAATCATCCGCAACGCCTGTTTATGAGCATTGCGGATAGGATTTCTATGCTATTTTGAGTTTTAGTGGACTGCAATAAATTAAATTATTATATTGCGTGAAAGTAAGGAATGCACGTTAAGCCCATTCCTATTTACAATATGTCTTTACTCCAAAGCTTCCATCGCCTGTTCCCAAGCATCTTCAGCCTGCTTAAGAGCTTGCTGGATACGACCATATTCAGTGAAAAGGGAAGTGTCGGACGCGGCTTCGGGTGTTGCTAGCTTGGCTTCGATAGATTGTTTCTCAGCTTCAAGTCGATTGACTTCGGCCTCGCATTTTTCCACATTCTTTTCTAGTTTACGACGAAGCTTTACTTGTTCTTTTCGTTCTTCATAAGAAAGTTTCCCTTCGGAAGGTTGAGCCTCTTGAGAGGATGCAGATGGAGAAATAGACGACGACAAAGCAGAGGATGATCCCATAGCGTGTAATTCATCAAGCGATTCCATCTCTTTCTTCTGTAAGAAATCATAGATGCCGCCTATATGTTCACGTACTAATCCTCCACCAAATTCATATACTTTCGACACTAAACCATTGAGAAAGTCGCGGTCGTGACTTACAATAATGACCGTACCATCAAATGCAAGAATTGCTTCCTTTAGCACATCTTTTGTACGCATATCAAGGTGATTGGTAGGTTCATCAAGAATCAAAAAGTTGACAGGTTCAAGCAAGAGCTTGATCATAGCCAATCGTGATCGCTCACCTCCCGAAAGAACTTTTACTTTTTTATCCGATGCTTCTCCTCCGAACATGAACGCACCTAGTATATCACGTATTTTAAGACGGATATCCCCCTTGGCTACTCTGTCAATCGTATCGAACACTGTAAGTTCTCCATCGAGCATTTGTGCTTGGTTCTGAGCGTAATAGCCAATTTCCACGTTATGCCCAAGTTTGAGTGTGCCAGTATATGGAATTTCGCTCATGATACACTTTACGAGAGTGGATTTACCTTCACCGTTTTTACCAACAAAGGCCACTTTTTCGCCACGTTTTATGGTGAGATTCACATCATGGAAAACACAATGTTTATCATAATCTTTACGTAAATCTTCACAGATTACTGGATAGTCTCCCGAACGTGAACAGGGTGGGAATTTAAGATGCAGACAGGCATTGTCTACTTCGTCGACCTCAATAGGTATAATTTTCTCAAGTTGCTTAATACGGCTCTGTACTTGTACAGCCTTTGTAGGCTTATAGCGGAAACGTTCGATAAAATCTTTGATATCTGCTATTTCCTTTTGTTGATTTTCGTATGCACGGAGCTGCTGCTCACGTCGTTCGGCACGAAGCTGGATAAACTCATCATACTTGACTTTGTAATCTGTGATTTTTCCACATGAAATTTCAAGTGTACGATTGGTTACATTGTTGATAAAAGCGCGGTCATGACTTACGAGTACAACGGCACTTGTCGAACGGGCAAGAAATTTTTCTAACCAACGAATACTCTCTATGTCGAGGTGGTTTGTCGGCTCATCAAGTAGCAAAATATCAGGACGACGCAGCAAAAGTTTTGCTAATTCTATTCGCATTCTCCAGCCACCAGAGAATTCCTTCGTAGGACGATTAAAATCCTCTGCTGTAAAGCCCAAGCCTTGAAGCGTTCTCTCAAGCTCTGCATGATAGTTCATGCCTCCCATCATTTGGAAACGTTCACTTTCGTGAGTAAATCGTTCCACTAGTTGCATATAATCTTCACTCTCGTAGTCTGTACGTTGGGCAAGTTCGTTGTTGAGTATCTCTACCTGCTTTTGCATATCGCTTATATGTTCAAAAGCCTTTTCTGCCTCTTCCATTACAGTATGTTCATCACTCAATACCATAACTTGCGGCAGATAACCAATTGTGATATCGTTTTGTACAGCAACAGTACCTGAAGTAGGTTCTTGAATACCAGAGAGTATTTTAAGTAGTGTAGATTTTCCTGCGCCATTTTTGCCTACTAAAGCGATGCGATCCTTCTTGTTGATAACGAAAGAAACATCGCTAAACAAAGGGCGCGCACTAAATTCTACGGAAAGATGTTCTACTGAAATCATGTTATAAAGGTTAAGTTCCAAATGATTCTACTCAACTTCTAACTTTGCTCGGATTAAAGAGGTGGAAAGCGAACATTCTTTTAGTCAAAGAGATTCATTTATTGCTATTTTTATATATGTGGAGTATCCGCAAGGAGGGAAAAAATGATGTATAGCATTTCTGTACTTTCCTTATTTGCTTTACGAATGATTCGTTTTTAATTATAATACAACCTCTTTTATTCCTCCTTGATCCATCTATCCTTTTATTATCTTCGTACAGTAATACGAAAATGTGCAAATGGCAAAGTCTTTCTTTAAGGCTTTATCATCTGCACATTTCCACATGTTATGCGCTCACACAAAGAGATTGCGACATGTGATAGGATAGAGGGTTAGTAGCTACGTGCCACGATTACCTTACAAGTTGCAGGCTTTCCGCTTACCATGTCAATGCCAGGATTACTCTGATCGATGCCAAAAGGAACACAACGGATGGTAGCCTGTGTATCTGCTTTAATTTGAGCTTCCGTTTCGGGAGTTCCGTCCCATGGGCAGAGGAAGAAACCGCCATCCTTGATGCGTTTCTTAAATTCATCATAGTCATTGCACTCGAAGATATTGTCATCTAGGCGTTTCTTAGCCTTTGCAAAGATATTCTGCTGAATCTCTTCAAGTAAATCCTTTACATAATCCTCAATGCCATCGAACGAACGGGTTTCTTTTTCTAAAGTATCGCGACGCATTATCTCAATGGTGCCATTTTCTAAATCACGACCTCCCATAACCAAGCGTACGGGAACACCCTTAAGTTCATAATCTGCAAACTTAAATCCTGGACGCTTATTGTCTGCGTTATCGTACTTCACGCGGATTCCCATCTTATTTAAGCGCTTTGCTAACTCACCAAGTTTCTCGTTGAACTTGGTTAATTCTTCGTCGCCTTTATAAATAGGAACTATTACGACTTGAATAGGTGCAAGGTGAGGAGGAAGAACAAGACCATTGTCATCGGAATGGGTCATGATAAGAGCACCCATTAGGCGAGTACTAACTCCCCATGAAGTAGCCCAAGCATATTCCATCTTGTTCTCCTTGTTGACGAACTGTACATTAAAAGCTTTACCAAAATTCTGGCCAAGGAAGTGGCTCGTACCACTTTGAAGAGCCTTCCCATCTTGCATCATTGCTTCTATGGTATATGTGTCGAGAGCACCAGCGAAACGTTCGGTTGCACTCTTTACACCTCGCACTACAGGAACAGCCATTACCTCTTCGGCAAAGTCAGCATATACATGGAGCATCTGTTGTGCACGTGCTTCGGCTTCTTCTTTGGTTGCATGTGCTGTGTGACCTTCTTGCCATAGAAATTCAGACGTACGAAGGAACAGGCGTGTACGCATTTCCCAACGCATTACATTGCACCACTGATTGCAGCATAGGGGAAGGTCACGCCAAGAATGTATCCATTTGCGATAAGTATTCCAAATAGTCGTTTCCGAAGTTGGACGAATAATGAGTTCTTCTTCAAGCTTTGCAGCTGGGTCTACTACAACTCCATCTCCATCGGGATCTGCCTTCAATCGATAGTGAGTAACCACTGCGCATTCTTTAGCAAATCCTTCCACATGTTCTGCTTCTTTTGAAAGGAAACTTTTAGGGATGAGCATAGGGAAGTAAACATTCTGTACGCCAGTTTCCTTGAATCGAGCATCTAATTCTTGCTGTATTTTTTCCCATATGGCATAGCCATAGGGCTTGATAATCATACATCCGCGAACGTCTGATTGTTCTGCTAGGTCGGCCTTCACAACGAGTTCGTTGTACCAACGTGAATAATCTACGCTTCGTTTTGTAAGGTCTTTCAGTTCTTTTGCCATTGTATGTAAAATGATCTGTTTGTTTTCTAAGCGCAAAAGTACAAATAAAACCTCAAAAAAAGCCTATTTACATGTCTTTTTGCGAAAGTTTTTCATCTTTCATTTTGCATTTCGCTCGTCATATACTATTTTTGCACATAGAATTTGGAAATCATAACTTAAAAGTTCAATTATGAAAAAGATGAAATTCTCAGTATGCGCCTTGAGTCTTGCAATGGTGCTCAGTAGTTGCGGTGGTATGTCAAATACAGCCAAGGGCGGACTTATTGGTGGTGCAAGTGCAGGAGCGTTAGGCGCATTGGTAGGTCAGTTGATTGGTCATGGAAAAGGCGCTGCGATAGGTGCAGCTGTAGGTACAGCTGTAGGTGCAGGTGCTGGCATAATCATTGGCAACAAAATGGACAAAGCAAAGAAAGCTGCCGAAGCAGCTAATGCAAAAGCTGAGATAATCAAGGATGCCAACGGTACAGAATATGTGAAGGCTACTTTTGATAGTGGCTTGCTATTCAATACAGGTTCTTCTTCACTCAGTACTACGGCAAAAGCTTCTATTAATAAATTTGTAGCCCAACTCTCATCAGAAGATAACACTTACGATCTCGCTATCTGTGGCTTTACAGACAATCAAGGCTGGAAAAATAGCACAGCCGAGCAAAGCAAAGCTAAAAACTTGGAACTCTCAAAGAATCGCGCTAACGCTGTAAAGAACCAAATTATTGGTGCAGGGTATCCAAGTTCACGTTTACGTAGTGTAGAAGGTTATGGAGAATCTAATCCCGTAGCTGACAATTCTACAGTAGCTGGAAAAAAAGAAAATCGCCGCGTAGAAGTGTATATTCTTCCGAGTAAGGATATGATTGATGCTGCTAATGCTGCTTCTAAGTAATATTATATACTCTGTTATATAGCAAAATTTATTATTTGAAAATAGGGTAGGAGGTAAACACTCGTCAAAGTTGTTTATCTCCTATTTTTTTAGTTAGTTTATATGAGAATGGAGTGGTAATTCTGGGACAGCGGATATTTGGGGTTGTATGATGAGGAAAGTGATTTGTCTTCCCGTCCACAGATGCCCGTTCTACCATTCACAGATGCACATCTTTCCGTCGTACACTGCCCAGTGACAGCTTTACCGCTGCCGTGCGGTAGCTTTACCACAGGCCTGTGTACGACGGGAAAGTCTTCAAAGAAAAACGAAAGGGCCTAGGTTTTAGCTTGATATTGACGAAGTTTGGAGAACTCCATCCACAGTTTATGAAATCCTCCGTTTACAAGGGAGAATTTCCATCTATGCAGAGAGACGATTTTCGTTCCTGAAATAACACGTTCTGATGAAATCTTTTTTAGACAACATGAAGATTTTTATTTATCTATTTGGCCAATAAATTCTCAAGAAGCATGTTTGATTATTGTTGCATTTTAACGGATGAAAACTAATAACTGGCAAAAACTACAACATAAAATTGCAAAAAACTAGTTTATTATTTGCACATCTAAAACCAAAGATATAAATTTGCACATGTGTTAATCAGAATACGAAAAGAAAATTCCGTAAAGAACACGGACAATCTATGAAATTCAAATTATAATAGACCATGAATAACATCAAGAGAGTTTACACATTCGGCAATGGTAAAGCTGAAGGACGCGCTGATATGCGCAATGAACTAGGTGGTAAAGGTGCAAACCTTGCAGAAATGAACCTTATTGGCGTGCCTGTACCTCCAGGATTTACTATTACCACAGACGTTTGCAACGAATATTACAAAATTGGGAAAGACCAAGTCGTGGCTTTGCTAAAGGACGATGTTGAGAAAAGTCTGCATCAGACAGAAGAACTGATGAATAGCAAATTTGGTGATGTTGAAAATCCTCTTTTGCTTTCAGTACGCTCAGGTGCACGCGCTTCTATGCCTGGTATGATGGATACTATCCTCAACCTCGGTTTGAACGACGAAGTTGTTGAAGGTCTTTCTCGCAAGACTGGTAATGCACGCTTTGCTTACGACGCATACCGCCGCTTTGTACAGATGTATGGCGACGTAGTATTGGGCATGAAGCCTGTCAATAAAGACGATGTAGATCCTTTCGAAGCCATCATTGAAGACGTAAAAAATGCAAAGGGTGTAAAGCTGGACAACGAACTTGAGGTAGATGACCTTAAGACACTTGTCACTCGTTTCAAAGAAGCCATTGTTAAGCAGACGGGAAAAGAATTCCCCACAGACCCCATGGAGCAACTATGGGGAGCCATTTGTGCTGTATTTGATTCATGGATGAACGAACGAGCCATTTTATATCGTAAGATGGAAGGCATTCCTGCAGAATGGGGTACAGCCGTAACTGTGATGGCCATGGTATTCGGAAACATGGGTAATACTTCTGCTACAGGCGTATGTTTCAGCCGCGATGCAGCTACGGGAGAAGATATCTTTAACGGAGAATGGCTCGTAAATGCTCAAGGAGAAGACGTAGTCGCTGGCATTCGTACTCCGCAACAAATTACGCTCGAAGGTTCACGCCGTTGGGCTGAATTGCAAGGTATTAGTGAAGAAAAGCGCAAGGCTGAATTCCCTTCAATGGAAGAAGCTATGCCTGAGATTTATCACCAACTAGATGCTATTCAAACAAAACTTGAAGAGCATTATCACGATATGCAAGATATGGAGTTTACTGTACAGGAAGGTAAACTTTGGTTTTTGCAAACTCGAAATGGTAAGCGTACAGGTGCGGCTATGGTGAAAATCGCTATGGATCTTCTTCGACAAGGCATGATTGATGAAAAAACAGCTATAAAACGTTGTGAACCGCAGAAACTCGATGAACTTCTCCATCCTGTATTCTCTAAGGAAGCCCTAGCTAAAGCCAAAGAACTCACACGTGGACTTCCTGCCAGCCCTGGTGCTGCGTGTGGTCAGATTGTATTCTTTGCCGACGATGCTGCGAAATGGCACGAAGATGGTCATAAAGTGGTCATGGTACGTATCGAAACATCCCCTGAGGATCTCGCTGGTATGGCAGTAGCTGAAGGAATCCTCACCGCACGAGGTGGTATGACTTCTCACGCTGCCGTTGTAGCACGCGGAATGGGTAAATGTTGTGTTAGCGGTGCTGGAGCTATCAATGTCGACTATAAGAATCGTACAGTCGAAATTGATGGAGTTGTGCTCCACGAAGGTGATTACATCTCACTTAATGGCACAAATGGTCGTGTATATCAAGGTGAAATCAAAACACAAGCAGCAGAACTCTCTGGAGATTTTGCAGCCTTAATGGATCTTTGCGCTAAATATACCCGCTTACAAGTGCGTACAAATGCTGATACACCGCACGATGCAGAGGTCGCACGTAAGTTTGGAGCAGTAGGTATTGGGCTTTGTCGCACCGAACATATGTTCTTCGACAATGAAAAGATTATTGCCATGCGTGAAATGATCTTAGCTGAAGACGTAGAGGGACGTAAGAAAGCACTTGCAAAACTCCTCCCATATCAGAAGGAAGATTTTAAGGGAATCTTCCGTGCTATGGATGGATATCCCGTGAATGTACGTTTACTTGATCCTCCTCTTCACGAATTTGTACCTCATGATGCCAAAGGACAAGAAGAAATGGCAAAGGCTATGGGGGTAACTGTAGAATATATCCGTCAACGAGTAGATAGCCTTTGTGAACACAATCCGATGCTTGGCCATCGCGGTTGCCGTCTAGGAAATACTTATCCAGAAATCACGCAGATGCAGACTCGTGCCATCCTTTCCGCTGCCATTGATTTGAAACGCGAGGGGCTAGATCCTCATCCCGAAATCATGGTTCCACTTACAGGCATCTTGTATGAGTTCGAAGCACAGGAGAAAGTGATTCGTGACGAAGCTGCAGCTCTTTTTAAAGAAGAAGGCATTGAAATTCCTTTCAAGGTAGGTACCATGATTGAGATTCCTCGTGCAGCCCTCACTGCCGACAAGATTGCTTCTCGTGCAGAATACTTCAGCTTCGGTACAAACGACCTTACCCAGATGACCTTCGGTTATTCTCGCGATGACATTGCAAGTTTCTTGCCTGTATATCTCGACAAGAAAATATTGAAGGTTGATCCATTCCAGGTACTTGACCAAAATGGTGTAGGTCAGCTGATAGAAATGGCTGTAGACAAGGGTCGCTCTGTTCGTCCTGAACTAAAATGCGGAATTTGTGGCGAACATGGTGGTGAACCTTCATCAGTCAAGTTCTGTCATAAGGTAGGTTTGAACTACGTAAGTTGTTCTCCTTTCCGCGTGCCTATTGCCCGCTTAGCTGCCGCCCAAGCGGCTGTAGAGGAATAAGACGAAAGTGCTGAAAATTAATAATCGAGTAGGAGGTAAACACTAATCATAGGTGTTTATCTCCTACTTTCATGTTTACCGACCTCTCACACCACCGTACGTGCCGTTCGGCATACGGCGGTTCCTATTTTGGGTGCCATTCGAGATATTCACCCATTAAAGTAACACATCCTGCTCTTCGCAAGCTCTCATTGGTGATAGCCCTACTTAATATGTAACTTCTGACTTTCCGCTAAGATTGTACAATCAATGATTGCAGATATGACCAAAGAAGAACTGGATGCTTGGATAGCAGAAAAAGCTAAGCAGGGTAAGATTATAACAATCCTGTAACCACAGATTGTTTCACCAAATATATGGCAGTAGGACTCAATTCTACTGTTTTTTTATTCCCAATAAAACAAAGAATATAACAATTTTACCATGTTTTTGCAGATAGTTACAGATAGTTTATTTTATGTCAGTAAAAATTAGTAATTTTACATTCAACGTTAATTATTTAATTATGGACAATACCAAAAATATTAATCGATTGAAGGCTGTGCTTGCTGATGCGAACCAGACAAACAAGTGGTTGGCAGAACAGTTGGGAAAAGATCCTGTTACTGTAAGCAAATGGTGTACTAATACTACTCAGCCAGATTTACAGACGCTGTCAAAGATTGCAGAACTCTTGAATGTTGATATTCGCGAGCTGCTTATCAGTACATCTAAATAACCTAAAAGGCAGGTTGTTATTTTCATACAATTCTGTCACTATCGTTAATTCTACCAAAGAATGTCAAACACTTCTGAAAATATCACATTAGGCGAGATTGCTGCAATAAAGAAAGGAACGATCGAAAGCATTCAAGCTTATCTTGCAGGAAAAGGTGTTGCTATTCCTGCAGACCCTAACTATGCGCTTTCCACGACAGAGTTAAAAGCCATTGACCCCATCCTTGCCTTTAACCTTAAATATAGGACTCCAAAGCCAAAATCAAATATAACACCTTCTGAACCAAAAGCAGATGACTCAGTAAATCCTTCCATTGAGACAAACGAAGAAAAACTTGAACCGATGACAGATCTGGCTCAACTATCAAAACTTGTGGAATCTGATGATAAGGAAGAAAACAAAACCCCTAAAACCGAGCAAAAGAAAAAGCAGGAGCAAAGGTTAATTGGTTTTATCAAGTTCTATGATGATGACAAAGGATTTGGCTATCTAGTAACAAATAACAAAGGAATAAACAATACACGTGGTATCGAATCGGAAATAAAGGAGATATTTGTTCATTCCTCTGGTGTAGTACGTGGATATACACCTTACGATGGACATTGGGTTACTTTCACAAAAGGAAAGGATAGACGTGGAGGGCTTGCTGCTAAGAACTTGTCAAAACTGAAATTTGATAAAGAGTCAATCATGCAAGCACTTAAATATCGTGGCTCATACGCAAAAATATTAGGTTGGGACAGTAAGCGAGAGCATAATTATCAAGAGAATATTATTTTGCATGTTTACAATGCATCAAAACGTGCCACTGGTAGTTCTGATTTATTTAAAGATGCCTTATTCGAATTTGTCGAGAATACAAAAGAAGAAATTCGAGAATCTATTGTAGAGCAGTTATATCTTGATGACACAACAGGGAAGATTATTGACTCAATTATACAAGATTCAATCGAAGATTCGTCCATTGCTTATACTTGTCTCAAAGCTTATTCAATCAAGATGCTATTTACCCAAGAAAATACAGATTGGGACAAAATAGCAGAATTGTTTAATGCTGACTCAGACATATCTGAATACTATTCCAATATAAAAGAAAATATTGAGAATAACTCGAACTTTAGAGATAATGATATTCACCAGTTTTATGCGAAAATTGGAATCAATGGAATTAAGAAATTGTATTCTAATGACGAGTTGTCATCGTTAAGTGATGATATAGTTTTCCTATTGTACAATGCTCTTGGGATCGGCTTCTGCGATCTGTATAATGAGGAAGACAATACTTCAAGTATAATCAAGACTCTATTATTCCTCTGTAGTGAGAACGAAGAATATATAGAAAATATAGACGATTGGGCAAAAGTAATTCAATTCCTTAAAGACAAGGAACTTATAGATGATTTCATAGTTCGATATGCAAGTTCTTCTTTAATGGAAGATGATACTATACTGAAACTTCTTGGTATGGATACTATTGCTAATGCAATATTGCTTCAAGAAGAAGGCGAACAGACACAATTAATAGAATACATAGACGATGTGGCTACAGATTTCTGTATGGAGCTTGTTGAAACATACTTCAAAGATACAGAACTGTATGATATTTATATAGGTAAAAAATGGAAGAGTTGCCAAGCAGAAGTACCATACGTTGTATTTGACATAGAATCCGATGGAAATAACATCTCGGAATTTGCCTATTTAAAAGAAGGTAATATTAGGGAGTTTAGCTCTAATGTTCAGCTCCCCAGCTTAGGTCGTGCCATTTCCAAGACACCTATTGTTGTTGGACACAACATAAAGCAATGGGATTTACCTATATTGAATGAAAAAGGTATATCTACCTCATCTTTTATATGGGACACTTTAGAGATAGAAATTCTTATGAACCCATGTCGTTATGCTTACTCTCTTAGAACAGAACATAATGCAAAGGCTGATACAGAATTAGAAAATGAACTTTTCTGGAACCAGCTATATAGACTGTCTCTTGACAAAGAATCTTGTAAGGAATTGCAAGATTTCCTTCCGAAAGAGATAAATACGATATTGGCAACATTGCAGAAACCTGTATTTAGAGAATACTTTAAGAACTCCAGCAATGTAGAAAAGCATTTCTTCCAAGAGCTAAGACCTCTCTCTAATAAAGTTCATTCTCAGATTTTCAACATAGTTGCGGAAACTGAAGATAGTAATGTATTGGTAATCGCTCCAAAGGATTTGTGGCCTCGAATCGCTCAAATAATACCTCTTTGTTTCCCTTCTGTTGAAGATGACATAGAATATCAGGCTATAAATGAGGAGAAACTTAACGAATATCCAATGCCATCACATTTGTGGAATACTGTTTTACACAGATTCTGCAAGGTGTCTGCAACTCCTATAGTAGCAAATTTAGCACAGTATTTAAGAATTGAAAATGAAGGTAGTGACAAGATTACCTTCACAAATAACACGCTCTCACGTTTTGCAGAAAAGTCTAATAGCAGAATTGACTGTATTGATATAGACGCATTCCAATCTCAGGAAATATGCTCAAAAGACTATCAACATATATACTTTATCGGCTCTGAAAGACAAGATAGGGTACATAAATGTAAAGAACAACGTGAATGGAAGTTCTCCGATTTGCTGGAAGTTGGCAGCAAATTGCCTATGCAAATGGCGGCAACTAACATTGCTGTGATATCTGATGCTGACCAAACAAAACTCGGCATAAAGAAGCATCCATTAACTGCAAATGTATGGTGTGAAAGACAGCCTAATGGTAGTTTTGCTATATATCAGAACTATCAGTATCAGAAATACAGAAATCATTTCTTGTCTCATTTTACTGGTATAAAGCATAATCCGATATACTGGGAAACAGTAGGGGAAAAGACATATTCACAGATTATTATTCAGGTTAGGACTCAATTACGAGATACATACGATGCATCCGTATTACGTGTAAACCCTGTAACAACAAGAAGAAGCAACTATTGGGCATATCAATTTGCTCTTGTTGACAAGATTCATGAGCAAAATAGAAGTCTTCCAATAGTCTATATCGTAAACACTCTTGACGAATACGACGAACTATTCAAATATGCTACTTCCAAAGGATATTTCATTCCTGAAGAAGGTAATGGCTTCCGCAAACTTGAACATATCGGTAGCCATCCTAATGGTATGATTATTATTTCCAAGGAACAGTTCACGACTGGTCTCGGTAGTTACAGAACAGACAAGGCTTTCTGTTACATATGGGACAACATGGATATTGACCGGTATATGGTTATGTGGGACACATTGCCTTTTGATGGCGATTACGAGGATTCTTCAGATTCTGATGTTGACGAGCAACATAAACGCACTACAGCAAGACAGTGTATTCTTGCATCATGGCCTATATTTGAGCACTATTGTTCTTTAGCAATGGCTAACAGTCCAGAAACTAAGTTCTATATCACCGATCCTCACTTTGAAGACTATTCTGGTTTAGCTAAGGCTTGTAAGGCAAATAATGTGGAGTACCAATTATGGAAAGATGATGATGAGTTCAGGCGAATCTTAGAAAGTGCTTCTATATATTTTAAAGATAGTGTTGCTGAAACTGATCAGTTAGGAACTGACCAGATGAAGCAGATGATACTCTCTAACTGGGGTTATAGTGGTTGGAGAAATGGTCAGGAAGAAATAGTAGATCACATGCTATCCAAAACTGGTAACTGTGTGATTTCAATACCTACAGGTGGCGGTAAATCCGTATTGTTCCAAGGTCCGGCTTTATGTAGAGCCATTACATCTCACAAACTGACATTGGTTGTAACTCCTTTGCGTGCCCTGATGCAGGATCAAGTAGAGGAATTGCAGTCAAAAGGATTCGTCAGCAATGTTGATTACCTTAGTGGCAACAGAATGCTTGCAGAAACTCAACAGATATACAGACGTATTCAATCTGGTGAGATTGCTCTTCTGTATATTACTCCAGAACGATTCAGAGTTAGGTCTTTCATGGATGTACTGTACCAACGTCTTCGTATGGACGGTGGATTAGAGTATGTTGTGTTTGATGAAGCACACTGTGTTTCTCAATGGGGACAGGATTTCAGACCTGATTATAGAAATGCAATAGTCCGTTGTGTCGAGTTACAACAGAGTTTTGACATAATGATTGCAATGTTCTCTGCTACAGTAACAACTCAGGTAGAAACAGATTTCAAGAAATTCATTCCTGATATTACGAGATTAGGTCAATCAGCGGAAGAATATAATCCTATACGAAACCATATTGGAATTTCCTTTGCTGTAGCCAACTCTGGCATAAAAAAACAAGGTCATAATGATGATGCACGAGTTCAGGCTATTGCTCAATACATTACTGAGAACAAGATTGATTTCAAAGAAAGCTGTATGCTTATTTTCTGTAGGACACATAATCAGTGCTCTGAAACGGCAGAAGCTTTGAATGCTCTATGCGAAAAGGCTCCTGAAGATTCTATTTTGCACAAATGCTTTGAGCATATAGACTATTTCCATGCAGGACTGGATGCAGAAGAACGTAACGAAAAGTATTGCAGATTCAAGAAAACTCGCAAAGAGAATGGTGAAGACGTGTCTGTTGCAGAGTCAGAACGTATTTACATTTTGTGTGCGACAAAAGCATTTGGTATGGGTATGGACATTCCTAATGTTCACTACTTGGTACATTTCACTCCTCCTTCAGTACTCGAAGATTACTTACAAGAAGTAGGACGTGCTGGACGAGACTATCAGGAAGATCCTTCAAAACGACCAAAGTTCTACTTGTCTCATAATGAACTTCCTGCAGTATGTATAACATCCAATGAAGACTTCCACAAACTAAAAGATCTACTTGTACGTAGTCAGATGAGTTGGTCTGACCTTACTGATTGTAAAGATAAGATTGTAGCATTTATAAAAAGGTTCAGAACAATAGAAGACGTTATGACTAAGCCTTTGGTCGTACCTTATGGTGTATGGACGAAAAATGATGATTCAGACCATTTTACAGACACTACAGCTTCACGACTAGCTTTCTATTGGCTTGAAACAATGGGATTCATAAAGCTTAAATATCTGAGTCCTGCATACTATGACATGACTATTAGGTCTAATGCCCTTGCCAACCTTTTTAGGGATCCACGTCATCAATTGGTATATGACTATCTTAAGTCTAAGGCTGAACGTCTTGATGAACCATCATTATTTTCAATCGCAGATATGAGAACAGCATTTAAGATGCACAAAATGTCGTTCCCTCAAATAATGAATGCCATTCTTAAATGTCAATCAGAAAATCTGCTCTCATTCAATGAAATGATGCGCTGTGAGATAAAAACCAGAAGGTTCTGTGAGGCAAGATACATGGTCAACCATGATGATAACACTTTTGCGCTTCATGTAGCCATGGAGGGTGTTCGCAATCTGTTATATGATTGTAAGATTGGCGTTACACAAATATATGACGTCGAAAGTCGAGAAGAAATATATAGGCATCTTCTTGATGATGTTCATTATGATACCATAAAAGAAGAAAAGAAACGTAGGAAGAAAGTTGAGACAACAATATACATGCCTTGGAAAAATGAAATTCAAAATCCACCCAAAGGTGCTGTAACTGTTGCAGAAACCTTCAAGCGTAATGTCATCACGAGAGTAGGTCCACAAATATTCTCAATCCTTCGCTATATCCCAGGAGTAGAGTTCCACGTAAAGCAAGTAGAAGAGAAATTCGATTTCCATGTTAAAGTTAAGAATGAGCAATGGAAAGATTTTCTGAAATTCTTCGAAGAAGACTGCTTTAACTGGATAAAGTTTGTATGTAATCAATCTGGTGCCTTCAACTGGGCAGATAAACTTCAATATCTTAATTTCCATGACAATGGCAATGCGTATGGATATTTTGAGAAGGTTTTGACTGTGCTCAGATTGTTGGCATACATAGAGCATACCCCACTGATAAGTTCCGGCATAGAGGTTCTTACAAATGAAAAGACAGAATCAGAAATTGACGAGGGTACTGATAAGGAATCAGAAATGTATGATTTCAGACAAGACTTTGACGAACAGGAAAGAGTAAAGAAAGTGCGTCTTACAGCAATGCACATCTTTTCGTTGATTGAAAAAGAACAACAAGGTAAGTTCATACGTAGATACTTCATGTGTCGTAACTACAAAGATTATCTTGCTTTGGCAGGTGAGTATGCACCTGAAGGTTCTGATATAATGTCAGAATTAACAGAAGAAGCACTCCGAGAAGAAGAAAAGAAATTCTACGGTGATAAAGAAAAAGGATATTTACGAAATGAAGAACAGATAAAAATATACGAGCAACCTAGAAATGAGATAATAAATGTTCTGGCAGGTCCGGGTTCTGGAAAAACCCACATGTTGACAATGAGATGTGCTAAGCTCATCTATAAAGAACATGTCGAGCCAAGTCATCTTTTGATACTCGCTTATAATAGAGCAGTTGTTGTTGAACTTAAAAATAGGCTTGACAACCTCTTCACAAAGTTGGGTATGAGTCGTATTGGACATCATCTGCATGTCCACACATTCCATGCACTCGCTAAGATATGTATGGGAAGTCGTTTGGACAATGTTCCAACAGAGCTTTGGGAAAGAATGTTCTTACAATTCTTGCAGAATAACACAGTAGAGTTCCGAGGCATATTCCCACAAATTGAGTATGTACTTGTGGATGAATTCCAGGATATAACCAGAGATAGACTACTTTCGTTACTAGAAATAAGAAAGATTTATCCTGATGTAAAGTTCTTCACTATAGGAGATAAGAACCAGAGTATTTATGGATTTGACAGACTGCCGAAGGATAATAATGGCCATACACAGCCAATGAATAATCCTGCAACATATGCTGCTTGGCTTAATCCTGATGCATATTACAAAAAGTTGGATGACGAGCTTCATCCGACTCAATTGACGATGTTCACTAATTATCGCTCATATCAGAAAATACTGGACAGTTCTGCAATATTCATTCCAGCAGATAGCAAAATGCCAGTCTCTGCTGCCAAAATGCCAGTCTCTGCTGCATCGTTAATGGCACACGAGCCGCAACAACCATATACAATATTCAGTGACGCCTCTACGCCATGGACAGATGACTTGCTATTATATATAACCAATGTAAAGGAACAAAATGAAATAGCGAAATCAAATGAGAATGAGCACGCAATAATAAAGAATATCGCAGTGTTCTTCAGAACTAACAATGAAGTCTTTCGAGGATATGCAGATATAAGATCACGAAAACCAGAAGATGTTAGAATACGCATTCAAGGTGCAAGTACTTGTGAGTTATGGCGAGAAAGAGAAGTGTATGACTTGATACACTTCTTGAATGAACATCCAGATACAGAACTGTTGCTCGATGATGACAAAACAGCTCGTGGGATGAAGGATTTCTTAATAAAGAAAATAAAAGACAACCAATCTTGGGATGCCTATAACATTGATTTGGCATACACCATAGTTCTTAACTATTTAGAATCTATTCGATCTGACGAGTCTATTCATACCTATTCAGACTTGGCTAATTATATTTTAGAAGTCGCTGGACGTGATGATAGAGGTCAAGTATATAAGATATACGACCGTTACAAGGAGCAACGCATTCTGCAAGAAGATGCCCTTACCATCATTCTGACAACTATGCATAAAGTAAAAGGTTTGGAGTTTGATGCTGTATTTATCACTTCATCATCTCTGTCTTTACCAATGAAACCTCATCATACGTATATTGCAGGACAAGAACTCCAATTAGACGACAGAGCTGATATTGAAGAAGAGCGACGGCTTATGTTTGTTGCTTATACTCGTGCGAAGAAGTATCTGCATGTTTACAAAGGACAACGTGAGGAGGCTATTGAAGAAGCAGATCATGTTTATTTGCCTACTGATGATGGTACCATCGTCTATGCAGAACGTGAACCTGGCATGAACAAGTACTATCTGTCTCAAAATGTATTTGTTCACACATTCTCAATGAATGACAGAATTATGGAAAGTGTAAGAAAAGACGATGAAGTTATGGTTGTTAGAGGCACTGACGGGAATTATTATGTTCAACATGGCAATAATCTTGTCGCAAGATTATCTGGTGCAAGTAGCATAGCGAGGAATGCACTGAACAATAATATTCGACGATTACGAGGATTTTTTGTTAGTGACATAAGTATATGGTCATACGAAGATACATTAAAGGCAGATGAAAGTGCAAGAGCTAAAGCGATTGCCCAACATCGCGGATTTAGGCCTTTCGCAAACGATTGGTGTCAAGAGGCACGTGAACGTGGATATATCTATGTAGTACAAATTGCAGGATTTGGAACTCCTGCCTAAAATGACAACAAATGGAATCGATAAAGAATAGTTTCAAGCACGATTACAACTTAGCTGTCGATTGTTTTAACAAGAAGGATTATACGTCTTTCTTTAGAAACATTAGACCTGCTATTGAGTTGTTGTGCAAGCTTGTTATTTACGACATTATAAATAATGATGTCACTTCTTCTGACATCATGGAAGGCCGTAAATCAATACAAAAAGGTAGGGATAATATCTTTTACCTTGATACAAGACCGACTTCTAGAAAGCCAACTGGTAGTATCTTTACTGCAATATTTCCTCGTGCCTACTTTATGCATCACCCTGATGTATATAGTGCAAGAGAGGATGTGCTGAAGAAGAGATTGAAACAGAGTATTGAAAGTTATAGCTCAGAACTGTGTCGTTGGTATAGCTTTGCAAGCGAGTTCGGAAGCCACACAGGTGGCTCCTCAATGCAGGAAGAAGAACAAGCGAGAGGTTGCGCTACTTGTATTCCTGGCTTTCTTGACTTTTTAAAAGGAAATTCTATACTATCAGCAGGAACTATCGGATTTCTGAATGGCTTGCAGTCATTTTCTTTTAACTCTGTTAGAGAAAAAGAGTTAAACCAAGCGAAGAATCAAATAGAGCTTGCCAATAAAACTATTGACGAGAAAGAGACAGCTTTGATACTGGCAAAGAAACAGTTGGCAGAAGTAGAGGAACAAAACTTGGCATCACAAGAAAGGACATCAGAAGTTGAATCCCTATTAGTAGAAAAGCAAAAGGAAATAGAAGAACTTAAGAAGTTACTATCAGCTACCCAAGTAGTTGAACCTCAAACAACAGAAGAAGAGTTAGCTCCAGAAACTCCTATTGTATATAGACCACAAAGAGAACGTCAGCTTCGTGAACGTATGCGACTTGCAGTAGATGACTGGGATTTAGATGAAGAATCTCTGGATGATGATCAACTTGATTTGATAGATATAACTATCGATCAGTCTATGTTAGTAACAGGCAGTGCAGGTAGTGGTAAGTCTGTTATTGCTATGCATAAAGCAGAACAGATTGCAAATGATGGTAATTCTGTGATACTTATATCCCTTACACGTTCTCTTAATAGTTTCATGCAAACAGGAAGAAGTAGCAGTTCTTACCAGTTCTATCATTATCATTACTGGAAATATCTCGGTATGCCTTCAGCTGACTATATCATTGTTGATGAAATCCAAGATTTTGAACGTAAAGAAATACAGGAGTTCATAGAAGCAGCAGGTAAGCATTATTTCTTTTTTGGTGATTCTGCTCAATCAATCTATAACCATTTCGGCAAGAAGACTCTTTCTATTGATGAAATTGCTGATATGACAGGTCTTATACCTCTTAAGTTATATAACAATTACCGACTTCCTCGTAACGTTGCTAAGATAACGCAAGACTATGTCGGTGTGAATGTTATGAAGTATGAGGAAAAAGTGTACAAGAACAAAGAGAAAGAATTACCTCATTTCGTTCATTTCGATACTGTTGATGAACAAATCAATAAGATCATAGAAATCTCGAACTCAAATCCAGAAATGAGTGTAGGTGTTTTGCTACCAAGTAATCAACAAGTAATTGAAGTTTGTGAAAAGCTTAAATTGCAAGACTTTGATTATGAGTTCAAATTTAAAACTGAGGCTCAGGACAAAAGAGCACAAGGGGAACTTCACTTCACAAATAATCTTCCGAAGGTGATGACTTATCATAGTGCAAAAGGACTCCAGTTTGATATAGTTATCATACCAATGTTTGAAGGAGCAAATAATGAAGAAACAAGGAAAGCATTATATGTTGCCATGACACGTACAATGCACCAGTTGTATTTGATGTATAATACTCCAAATCTAGCTTCTCCTTTAGATAAAGTGCCACCAAGATTATACAAAAAGAACTAAGATATACAATTTCTTATATTATCGTTCATAGTTGCGAACATGCGGTTCATAGTTTACAATTAACTTTGCACCGTTATAAATTAAAAGCATCTATGAACGATTTTTATTTTATCTTATTCGGAATCTTTCTGGCACAGTTGCAAATATCCGGTAGTGTTTCACTGAGTGTGTCTGAGGCAAGTTTGCCTTAGAAGTGATGAGGCAAAGTTAATAGAAATTTAACGGACTATTGGTATTATGGAGTAAGGTTTTATTTCATAATACCATTATCCGTGTCACTCAGGTTTATCTTCTTTTCTGCTGACTTATGTTTGTTGCCTCGGCTCAGTCGCCAAGATACATTCAACGTAACGAGATTGCCGCTATCCTTAGAATAACCAATAGTGTGCTTATACAGATTACGGTTGAGCAATTCGTTCTCGTATGACTTGTATCTTTTATTGAAGGGATTTGTCCATGACAATGAGAATTGCAAGTCGCGCCATGAATAGACTGCTTTAAGTACAGAATAGGCACCGCTGAAGCTTTTCGATTCGCCTTCAAAGAATCGGTTACCGTTATCTATGTATCCTTGCAATGTGAAGTGGCCGAGATAAGCCGTGATGCTGCTTGCATAGAACCATGAGGTATAGCAATGCGTATAATCGTAGCCGAAATTGAAACATCTATATATTCCGCCATTGGCAGCAATCTGAAGTTTTTCGGGCAAGAGCCAATAGCTGGCGTATGCCATAACGTTCAATGCGTCTATCTCCTTTTGGTTAATTTGGGTATAGATGAATTGGTTGTCATCTGTCCGCTCATAATGTGCCATGTTGGGTTTGAGGCATTGTTTGAAGTAAACGTCAAAGAAGGTCTGCAAGCGATTATTGTTATACGAGAACTGTAATCGATGCTCCATATCGTGCGAAGGTTTCAAATCTGGATTACCCACAGTCCATTCCATACTGTTTGTGCGAACCATTGCATCACTCGTCATGGCTATACGGGATACTCTGTCCCACATCTGATAGGTATAGCTCAACTGCATATTGTTATTAAGGTTGTATGTCAGCGAAGCTTTTGGACGGAATGTCCAGAAATTATATCTGTGACCATTCTGAGTGTAATGGATATAGCTCGCGCCTGCACCTAATGTGTAACGCAATGGTCGGAACAGACCCTTAATTTCTGCAAAGGCATATAGGCGGTTGTTGTTAGTCTTGGTCAAAGCGGAAGCGTCGCCAAGATAGTCGTTCTTGATGTATTTATAACTGTTATTCAAGCCTGTAGAGAAAGTAAAAGGCTTCAGTCGGTTCTCGTAGATTATCTCAGTAAGCAGAGAAGCCGTCTTGCCATCCACATCATATTTATAAGGCGCACCCTCGTCATAATAGCTGCTTGTCTGTGTGGATATATAGGTACCTACGGCATTGGCCGTGATGGATTGGCGTGGGGTGAGCTGACGAAAGAAATAAATATCTAATACGGGCGAAAGGCTCTTGTTTTTTTCTCGGCTTGTAGCCTGATATCGTCGAGAGCCATCCGTGATGTCCTTAATATTATAGTTATCGGGAGTGTTGTTGAATGCTCCACTCAAGGATGTTTGAAAGACGGTTGCTGTGGAGTCCGACCAGTTATAGGTTAGTTTTGTATTATGTGCTATGGCTTTACGAAGCGACTCCACATCGTTTCGTTCAATAGTGTAGATACTGCCGTCTGTCAAGGTGTATTCTGCCAACTGCTTGCTCTTTTCGCCTTTTGTTTTATATCCACTCACATCATACGAAAGCGACCATTCACTCTTTCCGCGGTTCCACTTACCATACACCGAGCCGTCGCCTTGCAGGGTGGTAAGAGCCGACGTTACATCCGTGCCAATAGTATAACCGCTCTCGCTCCTACGTGTAACTATATCAATTACATAGGCAATGCTTTCGCCATAACGAACGCCGGGGTTGTTTATAAAGTCTATCTTGGCAATATCCTTTGGATTGAGAGCCAACATCTCCTGTTTGCCTACAACAATGCCGTTTACTCTCAGTTGAACGCTACCTCTGTTATCAATAGCAGTAATAGTATGGCTGATGTTGTCAATGCGAAGATTGGCAAGTGTGAGTTTCTCAAGAATGCTGTAACCATTGTTCGAAGCCTGCTTCTGAGTTTCGGTAGGGTAGATTATCATACCATCAGACTTGTTCACTACCTTAGCGGATTTTACCGTTACTTCATCAAGCGTGATTGACTTGTCTACATTCTGAGCATTAGCGCAGAATGCAGAAATCATAATAATTGAAATTGTAAATAATCGTTTCATTTTGTGCCATTTTTGTTTTATGGCGCAAAATTACATCCTCTTTACAAGAAAGCCTGTTATTTAGTCTGATATTTCCCTGACAATATCCATGACAATTGGCTGACAACAAACCTATCTATCTGAGTTTCAGACTATAACTCTTACCACGATCCGATTCGATTTTCAGAATGCTATGTGTTTCTATGATCGGTTTTATACGTCTGATTAGCGTATAAAGCGTATCGCTTGCATCAGGTTTCTTAGGCCATAGTCGGTCGCAAATTTCCTGTTTCGATAGCGTATGAGAATCTGTCGTTATGAACATTTCAAGCAAGGAGTGTTGCATGGGAGTAAGACGTATCTCCTCACCTGATATGGTCATAAATTTATCATCATGAAACACAATACCACCGTACGCCAAACCTTGAACTATCAGCTCTGGCTTGTTTCTTCTTACATACCACAAACTACCAAACAGCCACAGCATCCCGATAAACAAAAGAGAACCCGAAGCCTTTTGGTCGGACATCATGAAAGTCGTAGCAAAGTTGCAATTTGCCTCTGCCACCAACTTTGTTTCCCAACGTCCACCTCTGCGTACGGTACGCATGGCGATACCTGCCGTATCTTTCAATTCGGCAATGGTGAGGCAGTTGCGATAACAGCATATGGTGTCTGTGGTAACCACATTGTCTGGCATTTTCAGAAGAACTTGCTTCAATGCCTGATTAACATCCTGGGCTATCATGTATTCTGTCCTGTGATAGCTGTTAATGCTTGTGCACAACGCACAAAGTATAAGAAAGCTGAACACTATGTATGGAAGAATCTTCATAATTTATCCAATATAATACGTGAAATACTTTATTAATGACACAAAGATACATTTTATTATTTTGAACACAAAGTCTTTAGAATTTATATTTAGAGTTGTTATTCCTTTGGAAACGTCGCAAAATATGCGGTGTTTTACAGGCTCATTTGGCGATTCGTCATTATTTTTGTCGCAAAATATACGGCGTTTAATGCCGTAATTTTAATAAGATAGGCTACACTCGGGTAAACATTCTAGTAAACTTGATGTTTTCCACTCGTTTGCACTATCTTTGTCGCACATAGAACAAATACATTATGTATATACACGAAAGAGATAATTGGACAAACTTCCGTTGGGATGCTTCTGATGTATCAAACCTTCAGGAAATGTTTTTCACTGAAAAAGTTGCGAATCTCTGACGGAATTTTTGTAATTTTGCTCATGGCTTTGAGTTTTGAGTATTGTTTTTTTATCACATCTAAGTTACTCATTTTCCGTGATATACGGAAATACTCAAAGCCTTTTTTATGCGATAGACTCAGCCTCAAACTCTAAATCCAAAACTTGAGTTAGTTATTAAAGTTTCCTCCCAAAGGGTGGAAAAACTTTAGCAGTTTTTTTATGTCAGTTGTAATTCTTTGTTCACAAAGGAAGGCAATGCAGGACGTACTACTTTACAAATCAATTATGGCTTTCCCGCAGGCGTATATTTAAGGATTACACGATCACCCAGAATTTTAGCAAAAGAACGTTCTATTTTACTTGCTTCCATGTATTTTCCCATCAATTCCTTAATACGTTCAGGTTGGTTGGCATTTTGGGGGTTGCGCATTTCTGCGAGTAAACTTTTTAAATAGTCACAGATAATGGAGTGTTTGTAGTCTTGAATGATGCGTGGCACAATTTCGTCTAGTTTGTCCTTATCTTCTACGTATTGTTTTCGTTGTGAACTGCTGAGCACAAAATCGTCTTGCCCTAATTCCACCGCCAAACGGCTTATAGCTTCATCAGGATGGGTCGAGAAGTAGGAGAGGGGAGACCAATCTTGCTCTACACAGTGGGCGAGGGATTCTTGAAGAATCTTTTTGTAGAGGTCGTTTTGAAATGAGAGACTATCTACTTCAAGTTCTTGTGCGATATATTGGGCCACTGTGACATATTGTTCAGCATTTGAATCATTGACCAAATTGTCTGCGTCTTCTCGCTTCTTGGATATAGACGCATTTGTACTTATAGGAAGATTACCATAACGAATGAGTAAGGACACCAGCATTTTTTCTTCAGCACTTTCGATATTTTGCTGTATGCGGACAGATAAGGAATTGGCTTCCTGTTTTTCTATTTCACGCCTTGCTGATTCGTTAGAGTTTGATTTTTCTTGTTTCTCGCGATGTTGCTTATTGATTTCATTGACAATCAATTCCTCACTCACCGATAGAGAGGCTGCACATTCATGGATGTACATTTGTCGCAGCACTTCGCTTGGAATCACCGAGATGCTACGTACCACATTGGTGATTAATTCTGCACGTTTAATGGGATCATTAGCTGCATCTTTTAACAAAAGCTGTGTTTTAAACTTGATAAAATCAACTTGATGGCGTTCTATATATTCTTGAAAATCACTAGCGTTATGTTTTCTAGCAAAACTATCGGGATCATCACCATCAGGCAGAAGCAACACTTTGATATTCATGCCTTCAGCCAATAGCATATCAATTCCTCGAAGGCTTGCTTTAATGCCCGCAGCATCACCGTCATAGAGAACTGTAATATTTTCTGTGAATCGATGTAGCAAACGTATTTGTCCTTCGGTAAGAGATGTTCCTGAAGATGCTACAACATTTTCCACACCACTTTGATGCATGGAAATAACGTCTGTATATCCCTCTACAAGAAAACATCTGTCATGGCGCACGATAGAAGTTTTAGCCTGAAACAACCCATAGAGTTCATGACTTTTGCTATAAATCTCACTTTCGGGTGAGTTTACGTACTTGCCCACGTTTTTTACTTTTTCTGTATTAAGTACGCGCCCACCAAAGGCGACTACTTTTCCCGATACAGTATGGACTGGGAAAATCACACGTCCATGGTAACGATCAAGCAGTCTGCCATCATCGGTCTTATAGCATAAACCTGTCTTTAGTAGAAAATCCTTGTTAAATCCATGAGCAATAGCAGCCTTAGCCAATGCATCGCGTTGTTCGAGAGAATAACCGAGAGAAAATTTTTTTATAATATCGTCGCGAAATCCTCGTGAACGAAAATAGGCCATACCCACGGCCACACCATCCACGTGATTATGTAAGGTATCTTGAAAATATTGATTTGCCCATTCATTGAGCACAAACATACTTTCACGCTCACTTTGCTGTGCACGCTCTTCGTCTGTGAGTTCTTTTTCTTTTACCTCGATGCCATATTTCCTTGCCAACCATTTAATTGCTTCGGGGTAAGTCATATGTTCGAGTTCCATGAGGAAATGTACTGCATTTCCGCCTTTACCGCATGAGAAGCATTTACAAAGTTGGCGAGAAGGTGATACGCTGAAAGATGGGGTACGCTCATTATGAAACGGGCATAGTCCTTTGTAGTTGGCTCCATTCTTACGTAGAGTCACAAAATCCTTTACCACATCAACAATATCTGTGGCATCCATTACACGTTGTATGGTGGCTTTATCTATCATGGAGGAGAAATTTATGGAATTCGATTAATGTGGTATTTCCATTATTGGAAATATCATAGATTTAGTAGAGTAGACCTGTTGCTCAACATTTGTATAACACATGAGTTGAGCATCTATGTACATTATTAAACATAACACTGATTCAAAAATTATTAGTGTAATAATATTATCCGCATCAGTTCTCTCTAATTATGTTTCATATCTCATGCTCTAACTTCAATCAATTCCTTATATAGCTCTTCATATTTTCTTGCCACTTTAAGGTAGTCATGATGACGGTGTATATAAGCAAGACCTTCTTCTCGAAGTTGCGGAATTAATCTATCACGATTTACAACCAATTCTGTGATAGCGTGATATACGCTTTGCTCATTAGGTTGTACGTTGATGATGGGTCGAAGTTGATTTTCATTGAGTATGAAATAATTTTCTGGTTCTGCACCACCTACAACCACTGTTCCACGAGCCATCGCCTCAAGAGCATTCATAGCAGGTGTGTAGGAATAGAGTTGGTCGAGAATTACGTGAGCAGTGTCAAGCATATGTTTGTACGTCTCGAAAGGAACATTTTCGGCTTTTAGAAGCACACATTCTTGAGGATGTTCTTGTGCAACACGTTGCGCGGCTCTAAGAAGAATATCTGTACCTTTGTAAGTCGAGCGTTGACTTTGGATTCCAACGAATATCTTGAGCGGTTCTCCTGGAATAAATTGGCTTTCATTATGCCTAGGGGCAACTGTTGCTAACCTTGGGCTATCATAATGTGTTTCAATTGATTGCATTTGAATGGGAAATGGAATAAAAACCAATTTTGCGGAACCATGATAGTATTTCCGATAGCATGCATCGTATTCGTAGAGACCTGTCACTATGGCATGACTTTCTTTGGCAATAATTTGATTGAGTTTACCATTAAATCCATAAAGCCATTCTTGCTTAAATTGATCGTTGTCTCGATTAATTCGTTCCACTGGGCCGATATTGAAATCGCTATAACGAAAAGTCTGCTTGTCAAGACATCCAGTTACATAATAATAATCCATGCCAAAAGCTCCCATAACGATGCACTGATTGTGCTTCTTTAGGAATCTAAAATATGGCAAGATGCGTTGAGCCTTAAAATTAAGGAATAAGGGATTGATTATCTGTACAACATCGTAACCACGAAACTTTTGAAAAGCACTTTTTACCTTGAGCCAATATTTCAGGCTATCTAGGCGGCTAAGCGATGAGCGACTAAGGTCGATATCGCGCGGATAATCCTTCCATCCATCGCCATCTGATGCCACAGTGACATGGTGACCAAGTTCTCGGAGTCCTTTGGCTAATGTGGTGTGAACATTGCTATATTCGCCTAGTAGTAATATTTTCATCTTTCAAAGTATGGGGTTTTTACGTTTAATAAGACTGGACTTGTTTTCTTCAAGTTTTGACAATTTAAGGTTTAAAATTGTCTCCGTTACTCATGTTAGTAATCATGCGCATACAAGATAAGGAAGCGATTCGTTTTGAAGAAAAATAGAGAACCGAAGCATGCTTTGAAACTTGTATGAGATGATACTTAGCGCTTTTCTTTTAAATAGTTGGCAAAGATGGTGGCTGCCGTTTTAACCATCATCGGACAAGGCCTTTTTTTATAGTATTCGGTTGTTCTAGCTTCTGCTTTAGATGATGTTGGGGCATTAGGCTTAAGTCCGAGGAGTTCGGCACATATAAGACTTCCATTTTGAGCTTTAAATTGTGCGGCTAGTTGTTGCACTTGCGCATAATTGTGGCTCTTCCCTGCCCTATCTGAACCATCTATAGCTCCGCAATCGAGTCCTGTAAGAAGGAACATACCACAAGCTGCGCCACATGTTTGTCGCATTCTTCCAATACCTCCTCCAAAAGAGGCCGACATGCGAAGTGATTGTTCGAATGTAAATCCGTAGAGATCGGCAAAGGCAGCGACAACGCTTTGTGAGCAATTGTATCCTTCATTAAATAGCTCTACAGCACGATTAATACGAACTTCAAGTTCGCTTTCTGAGGGAGATGTATTTGAATTTTGATTCATTTGTTCGATTTAATTTTCTATTTTTGCATAGAAATCTTTAATGAGAATATTATGCTAGAAGGATTCTATTGTAGATTCATTAGGAAGCGCGCATTCTTAATAGCCTTAACACTCGTAGGACTTACTACTGCTTGCCAAGAGAGTTTTGATCAAAGTCTAGAGCGAGAAGCACGTGAATATACGAATCGACATTGTCCGCAAGAGGTAGAAACAGGTACTATTCTTGATAGTCTTGTCTACAATCCCCAAAAACGCGAACTTACCTATTTTTATAGTATATCCGCTACCAATGAGTGTATTTTTAGGGAAAAGACTCCCCTACTCCACGAATTGCTCAAGCAGCGTACAATCAATGACGTAACTTTTAAAGACGTGAAAGATCATGGTGTGGCCTTTCGCTATCTCTACCAATCAGAAGAGAATGGGAATGTGGTGTATCAGACTTTGATAAAAGCGCAAGAGTATGGATGGAGAAATTAAAGGTGGGTCTATTTATTCTGAAATATAATGCGTCTTATTCAGATGCGTGATTTATATACACTTTCTGTCCTAAAGTCCATCTCTTTATCAAAATTAGAAGCGCCCTAAACATATAATCTACGCTTAGTATTTATGCAAGGTTAATCGATGCTTTGAAGAGCTTGAGCGAGCTGGTCAGGACAAGAGGTCTGCTTGTTTCCACATCGAATGCCTTTGAGTCTCTTTATCACTTCATTCTTGGGCATGCCCTTAATCAAAGCCGCAATGCCTTGTAGATTTCCGTGACATCCGCCTTCAAACGAGGCTGACTCTATGAGACCATCATCAGTCAGACTCACGTGCATACAACGCGAGCAGACTCCTTGTGGGATAAAATCGAATTGCTTCATTTCATGTTCTTTTTATATTCCGTTTAAGCGAGAATAAGAAGAATGATTGAAAAAGAGGGGAAATTTAGGCAAGAATCGTTGGATTCTTTGCGAATTTTCCCCTCTTACGTATGATTTATTTCTGAAAAACTATTTCCTTTTTCTAAAAAGAACTCTGTGATATTTCTCAGAGACACCTCCCCACTTTATCTCGGGAAGAAAGGATTTTCGTTTTTACAGAGAAGATTGCAAACGAAATGCATACATGATTATTCCTCTGCGGGCTTCATATTCGTATAGACAGTCTGTACGTCATCGAAATCTTCGAGTCGTTCTACCATCTTATCAATGCTTTCGCGCTCTTCAGGAGTGACATCTTTGAGGTCGTTGGGGATATAGGTAAATTCAGCGGCAAGCACTTCAAAACCATTTTCTTCCAAGTGTTTCTGAATCTGAGCGAAGCATTTCGGGTCGCCATAGATTGTTACACTGCCTTCTTCTTCGTCTTCATCGAATTCATCTTCCACTCCATAATCAATGAGGTCGAGAATGAGTTCGTCCATGTCTACTCCATCTTTCTTTTTGATGGTAAACACGGCCTTATGGTCGAAGAGATAAGCTAACGAACCCATTGTGCCAAGATTACCATTGAATTTATTGAACACGGAGCGTACATCGCCTACAGTACGAGTAGCATTGTCTGTAAGTGTGTCAACAAAAATAGCAACTCCGTGAGGGCCGTAGCCCTCATAAGTCATGGTCTTGTAGTCACTTTGGTCTTTGCCACATGCATTTTTAATGGCACGTTCGATGTTGTCCTTAGGCATGTTTTCGCGCTTACAAGTGGCGATGATGGCACGAAGTGTGGGGTTATTCTCTGGTTCCGGTCCACCGGCTTTCACAGCTACAGCGATTTGTTTACCGAGTTTTGTAAATGTGCGGGCCATATGACCCCAGCGCTTCAATTTCGTGGCTTTTCTATATTCAAAAGCTCTTCCCATGGGATTTGTGTATATTAAGAATTTTGTTTGTTATGTTGCTTATGAGCAAAAAAGAGTATCGAAAGAAACTTATCTGAGCGTTGCGTCAAGTTGTTTTTGCAGATTTTGGATAATCTTGTTCATGATAGCATCAGTCTGCTTATCGTTCATCGTTTTACTCTCATCTTGCAAAGTGAAATTGACCGCATAGCTCTTTTTCCCTTCGGGCAAGCTCTTTCCCTCGTACACATCAAAGAGTTCTACACTCTTGAGTAACTTCTTCTCTGAAGCGCGAGCTATTTGCTCGATTTGCGCGAACTGTATTTTTTTATCAACGAGAAGAGCTAGGTCACGCTTTACGGCAGGGAATTTGGAAATTTCCTTAAATGACACGTCTTCCTTCTTGACAAGTTTCATGAGCATAGTCCAATTTATTTCCGCATAATAGACCTCTTGCTCTATATCAAATTTTGCAAGGATAGTTCTAGAAACAAGACCTATCTCAACAAGCACCTTACCTGCACGATCGGTGATGGCGAGACTCTTTGAGAAGATATCGTTTTCACCGCTAGCAATTTTCAGTCCGCCGAGTTGGCAACCCAATCGACGAAGGATATTGCTGACGTAGGCTTTTAGTTCATAGATACTTGATTGTTCGTCAGGATGTGCCCACGATCCTTCAACGCGTTTTCCTGTGAGCCACAATCCGAGGAAATGTGCTTGACTATACGCTGCGAGAGTGTGATCAGCTGTATGCTTCTTAGAGTTATAATAGTAGCAATTTCCAACTTCAAAGAATCGGATGTTCTGGCACTTTCGATTGATGTTGTGTGCGATACTTTCCAATCCACCGAAAAGGAGCGTCTGACGCATTACATTGAGGTCTGAACTGAGGGGATTGATCAATCGCACTAGATTTTCGGCAGCATAGGTCTCAAGGTCGTTGTAGTATGCTTCCTTTGTTAGTGAATTGTTGAGAATCTCATGAAATCCCTCTCCTACTAGCTGTTCTGCCACAACATTCTCAAGCTTGTTAGCACGATCTACATCCCCCTTTATAGTAAGGCTTGATTTTACCGCACTAGGGATTTCTACATTGTTGTAGCCATAGATACGAAGAATATCTTCCACGACATCACAAGGACGCTGCACGTCAACGCGATAGGCAGGAACTTGGAGTGTAAGTCCTTCAGAAGTCTCATGAGTAATTTGCATTTCGAGTGAAGTAACAATTTCCTTTATTACTTCAGTAGGAATGGTTTTGCCTATCAGATCGTGTACATACTGATAATCGAGTTCTACGGTAAACTGTTTTTGCAGTCCAGGAGCTTCTACATCTTTTATATCCATAGCGATGACACCGCCAGCGAGTTCTTTCACAAGAAGTGCTGCCACTTTCAGTGCGTAGATTTGTCCATCAGGGTCAATACCACGTTCGAAACGGAAGGAGGCATCTGTACTCAAGCCGTGTCGACGTGCACTTTTACGAATCCACGTTGGATGGAAATAGGCACTTTCTAAGAGCACATCCTTGGTTGTATCGTAAGTACCAGATCCACGTCCACCCATTACTCCCGCAATACACATGGGCTCACGAGCATTACAGATAGCAAGGTCACGATCAGTAAGCGTATGATCTACCCCATCAAGTGTTTGGAAATGAGTACCATCGGGCATTGTTTTCACTACGATTCGCTGACCTTCTATCATGTCGGCATCGAAGCAGTGAAGAGGCTGTCCGTAGGCCATCATAACGTAGTTTGTAATATCTACGATGTTATTGATAGGACGCAGTCCTATGGCTTGCAACTTTTCTTTAAGCCATTCAGGACTCTCCTTTACTTGACAATCTTTAATAGTTACAGCGCAATAGCGAGGGCATGCTTCGGTATTTTGCACATCGATATCAATATTCAAATCATTGGAATCGACATGAAATGCTGACACATCCATCTTGTGAAGACTCGTGGCCTTTCCATTGCGGATAAGCCACGCATAAAGATCGCGAGCCACGCCATAGTGCGAGCAAGCATCAGCACGATTAGGAGTGATATCCACCTCGATAATGTAATCACTCTCTAATCCGTAATATTCGGCGGCTTTCATACCTACGGGAGTATCTTCAGGAAGTACGATGATTCCATCGTGATTATGCCCTACTCCGATTTCATCTTCAGCACAAATCATGCCTAGACTTTCCACACCGCGGAGCTTGGATCTCTTTATGGTGAAGCATTGATCTCCGTCATAGAGTTTTGTGCCTATTGTGGCGACAATAACTTTTTGTCCAGCTGCTACGTTGGGAGCTCCACAAACGATTTGCTGAGGAGCTTCTCCACCGAGATCTACTTGACAAATGTGCATGTGATCGCTGTTGGGGTGTGGTTCGCAGGAAATAACGTGTCCTACTACGAGTCCTTCAAGTCCGCCTTTGATGGCTTGTACTTCTTCTACTCCGTCTACTTCAAGACCTTCACTTGTGAGGGCATCAGCCACTTCTTGTGCGGTCATATCGAAGTCAACGTATTCTTTGAGCCACTTATAAGAAATATTCATATCGATTTAGAATAACTGCATTTTAATGTGTGGCAAAATTACTTCATTTTTTGTAAACAACAAAGGAGATAAGGGAAAAGAAACTTAGCGTATGGAGGTTTTAGCTCATAATGATAGTTATTCGAGTTTTCGGATTTAGTCAGGACGGGGTGAATTATCGTGCAAGTCGAATGCAATCAAGCTTGCTTGAATTGCTGAGACGCAG